>WNEY01004552.1_pt1 | contig 10572 bp, 13 predicted proteins | sample 5400531 | NCBI WGS metagenome assembly WNEY01 (sample SAMN13153338, study PRJNA577476) | soil metagenome | isolation source: 200 cm saprolite under Douglas fir tree site 1 | place: USA:California | collected 2015-04-18
TACACCGCCATCGCATGGCGGCCAAGGTCGGCGCGGAGTGCCGCGAGGGCGTCAGGGTCGCCGCGCATGCTTCGGCTCACATCCCACGCCGACAGATGGTGCACGGCCACACCGCCGTTCGCCGACACGACCGTGACCAAGTAGGTGCCGCTTTCGACTTCGACCGAGACGACCTTGCTCCGTGAGGGGAGATCGATCAGGAGACCCGCGATGAAATTGACCATCTTGACGGGGGCGGGCTTGTTCGTACCGAGCATGTTGTCCATCCTGGTGGCCAAGGGCGGCAGCAAGGGAAGTGCCATACCTGCAAGGCGAGCGGTGGGCGCGAAAATCCGCCGGTTTCGCAGCCTTTACCGTCCGTCGAGTGTTTTCACGCTGACATGTGGACACCTGTCCCGTGTCAGCCTGCGCGCGACCGTCCTTGTGGCGTGCGGCCCGAGCCCGTAATATACGCCCGCGATGGAGTTGGCCAGTCTTCGAGCGAAGATCCGCGACATCAAGAATTTCCCGAGGGAAGGCATCCTCTTCAAGGACATCACGACGCTCCTCAAGGACGGGCCGGCCTTCCGTTACGTCGTGGACCTTCTGGCTGAGCGCTACCAGCAGGACAGGGTGGAAATCGTGGTGGGGATCGAATCGCGAGGATTCATCTTCGCCGGGGCGCTCGCCCATCAGCTCCGGGCCGGATTCGTCCCCGTGCGCAAGCTCGGCAAGCTGCCCGGCAAGACGATCGAGGTGGAATACGAGCTCGAGTACGGCCACGACGCGCTGGCCATGCACGAGGACGCCATCCGTCCGGGCCAACGCGTCCTCGCCGTCGACGATCTGCTCGCCACGGGCGGTACGATGGCGGCCACGCTGCGGCTCGTCGAGCAGCTCGGCGGCCACGTCGTCGGCGTGGCGTTCCTCATCGAGTTGGCGTTCCTGAACGGTCGGGACAAGCTCAAGAATAATCCGCTTCACTCCCTCATCGTCTACGACTAGAATGAGGCTCGTGCTGCGGACCGTGCGTTTCCGTCTCTTCGCTTCGCTGGCAGCGCTCGTGGCGCTGGGCCTCGCCGCTCCCGCCGGAGCCGAGGAAGCCAAGACGCCGATCAACGCTTCGCTGTTCCTCAGCATCGTCAGCGCCCCCGTCGAGCGCCGCCAGGCTGCCTTCGACCAGGCCCTGAAGGAAGACGGGCCGCGGCCCCGTGATCCCGCTGGCGTCGTGCAGGCGGACGGCAGCGTGCGCTACGGTAACATCGGCGTGACCGTGAAGAACCCGTGCCCACCCGGGACGGCGCACTACGAGGCGCCGCCGCTGCCGGGCCGCCGCCTCCGCAACTAGCCACTCGCTCGCTTCGTCTGCTCGGGAGGACCGATGCCCATCACCAAGGTCGGCGTTCTCGGTTGCGGGCTCATGGGATCCGGCATCGCCCAGGTGTCCGCCCAGGCCGGCTTCGCCACGACGGTCGTCGAGGCGAACGACGACTTGCTCCAGCGCGGCCTCGGCAATCTGAGGACGCCGCTCGAGGGCCTGGTGGCACGCGGCAAGATGGAGGCGAAGGCGAAGGACGACGCGCTCGGTCACATCACCGGGACCACGCGGCTCGACGACCTCAAGGATTGCGACCTCGTCGTCGAGGCGATCACCGAGAATCAGCCGCTCAAGAACGAGACGTTCGCCAAGCTCGACCGCATCTGCCCGCCCCTCGCGATCCTCGCCTCCAATACCTCGTCGTGCAACGTGACGGCGATGGCGGCGGCCACGCGGCGGCCGGGGCAGGTGCTCGGCCTCCACTTCTTCAATCCGGTGCCGCTCATGAAGCTGGTGGAGGTGGTGCGAACGATCCTCACCGACGACGCCGCCGCGAGGACCGCGACGGAATGGGTGCGCGCGGTCGGCAAGACGCCGGTGCAGACCAAGGACGCGACGGCCTTCATCGTGAATCGCCTGCTCGTGCCCTACCTGCTCGACGCCATCCGGGTCTACGAGGGCGGTCTCGCGACGCTCGAGGACATCGACCAGGCGATGAAGCTCGGCTGCGGGTATCCGATGGGTCCGTTCACGCTGCTCGATCTCGTCGGGCTCGATACCGCGATGTTCGTCGCCGAGGTGATGTTCGAGGAGTTCCGCGAGCCGCGCTACGCGGCGCCGCCGCTGCTCAAGCGCATGGTGATGGCGGGCCACCTCGGACGGAAGTCAGGTCGCGGCTTCTACAAGTATTAGGAGAGGGCCGCGCGCGACGCCCTACGCGGCATGCGGGGCGCGCGCCGGCGCCAGCCGTGTGTACCGGGCGCGCAAGCTCTCGAACGCCAGCGAACGGACGAGGCCGCGCGTGTGCAGCAGATAGCGGCCGACGAGCCCGAGGATCTTCAACCCGTACACGGACGACGCCGTGAGGCTGGCCGACGACGCCTCCGGGAAGTAGCGCGTGGGCACGCCGATCTCGCCGATAAGGAAGCCGGAGGCCACGACCTGCGCGACGATCTCCTGATCGAAGATGAAGCCGTCGGAGTTCATCCGGAAGTTCACCGTCTCCAGCACCTCGCGACGGAAGGCGCGGTAGCCCGTGTGGTACTCGGAGAGACGGAGACCGAACGCGGCGTTCTCCACCCAGGTCAGGAAGCGGTTCGACACGTACTTCCACCACGGCATGCCCTGAGCGAGCGCGGAGCCGCTCTTGAGTCGCGAGCCCAGGACGACGTCGGCGCGACCCTGCACGATCGGCTCGATGATCTGCGGCACCAGGCGCGGGTCGTACTGATAATCGGGGTGCACCATCACGACGACGTCGGCGCCCGCGCGGAGCGCCTCCGTGTAGCACGTCTTCTGGTTCGCGCCATACCCGTAGTTGCGATTGTGGACGAAGATCTCGAGACCGAGCTCGCGGGCGATGTCGAGGGTCTGATCGGTGGAGCCGTCGTCGACGAGAATGACGGCGCTCACCGTGTCTTTCGGCAGCTCCTCGTACGTCATGCGAAGCGTCCGGCCTGCGTTGTAGGCGGGCATCACGACGACGACCTTGGGTGCGCTGAGAGGCGTCATGTGTGCAGGATTTTGCACAGGGGGTGCCAAGGATCTCGGTTCTGGAAGATCGAGGACTTCGGGCGGAGTCGGTCCCAGCCACGGCCCGGCGAGTGACCCGTCGTCGTGAGGCCCTGACGAAAAGCGTCACCCGAACCTGCTATGCTCTAGTGCGTGATGCCTAGTTCCCGGTCGGCGGCGTTCATTGGTGCAGCGCTCATGGTCGCCGTTGCCGCTCTCGCCTCCGCTCAGCCGCGCGTCGACGATCTTCCCTCCTTGCGCTTGGGCGGCGGTGTGGTCGGCATGGGCGTGGACGTCGGGCCCTATCGGCTGCTCGAGCCGAGCACGTCGGTGGGCTTCGACCTTCGCCTGCGCTGGCCTTCGCCGGCGGTGCTGGGTGACATCGCCCCGGTCCAGCCCTACTTCTCGCTCGGGCCGACCTTCTTCATGACGGACCCCGACCACGTGACGAGGACCCTCGATCCGCGCGCCGACACGACCTACGGTCTCGGTGTTCGAGCCGGAGCCGGGCTGACGTGGACGCTCGATCCCAACTCGACGCTCTTCGGCGAATACCGCGTGACGCGCGGCGGCGGCGAGCGGCTCCTGCCGCTGGGACGAAGCGCGACCGACGTCAGCGGCTTCGATCTCATGTACGGCGTCCGCGTCCGCTTCTAGACCTCCGGCGACTTCAGAGCTCCGCCCTCGTCAGCGCCGGGTCTCGAGGACCGCCGAGACCTGATGCTCCTTGCCGTCGCGCTCCACGACCACGTCCACGCGATCGCCCGCGCGATGGCCGCGCAGGGCGAAGGTCAGGTCCTCCAGCGTCTTCACGTCCACGCCGGCGAATCGCACGATGACGTCGCCGGCCTGCACGCCCGCCTTCTCGGCCGGGCTCCCGGGACGCACGCCGGTGATCTTCACGCCGGGGCGCTCGGCCTCACCGAAGTCGGGGATGACGCCGAAGAACGGGCCGTAGCCGCCGCCGCCCTGGCCCCGGGCGGGCGCCTCGATCTTCACGTACACCGGTGGCGTCGCCTCGCGGGCCACCTTCGACACCACGCGCATCGCGAGCGTCGCCACCGTGGCCAGGCCGGAAGCGTTGATCTTCTCCCAGGTGTCGGTGGGGCGGTGATAATCGCCGTGAGCGCCCGTGAAGAGGAAGAGCACCGGCCGGCCCGCCGCGTAGAACGACGTGTGATCGGACGGCGAGAAGGGATCGCCGCGGAGCTGGAGCGTCAGGCCCAGACCGCGCGCGGCCTCGTCGATGATCGGGCGCAATCCCGTCGCGCTGTCGGCCCCGCCCCCGAAGACCTTGTCGTTGCGGAGACGGCCGACCATGTCGAGATTGACCATGAGCACCGTCCGGTCGAGGGGCAGCGCGGGATGGCGGACGTAGTGGGCCGACCCGAGCAGTCCCATCTCCTCGCCGGCGAACGTGACGAAGATCAGCGTACGCGGCGCACCGCCGACTGCGGCGAACGCGCGCGCGAGACCGAGCACCGCGGCCGTGCCGGACGCGTTGTCGTCGGCGCCGGGATGGATCGTTCCCGCCTGATCGGGAGCCAGCGAGCCCTCGCCGCCGCGCCCGAGATGGTCGTAGTGGGCGCCGATGACGATCGCCTCGTCGCGCAGCTTCTCGTCGGTCCCGGGCAGGATGCCGACGACGTTGGCCGCCGTGCCGCGCTCGCGCTTCAGACTGACGGCCAGGCGCACGCGGACGCCCGGCAGCGCAAACGACTCGGGCGCCAGCTTGCGGTCGATCTCGGCCGCGAGGTCGGCGAGTTTCCGGCCACCCGGCGCCAGGAGCGTGTCGGCCACGCGGCCGGTGAGGGAGCCGGCCAGGATGCTCCACGGCTGCGAGATGCCTCGGAGCGGCGGCAACGCCTGCCGTGGCGCCGCGGGATGGGCGACGAGGAGGATCGCCCGCGCGCCATGCTCGCGCGCGTTGATGATCTTGTGGCTGCGCTCGGAGTAGTGATACGCCTCCGGGCGCCGGAAGGGACTGGATGGATCGTTCGAGCGCGGCTCGCCCGTCATGGCCAGCACGATCTTGTCGCGCACGTCGAGGTCGGCGTAGTCGTCGTAGTTGAGGTCGCGCGCCGTGATGCCGTGGCCGACGAAGATCACGTCACCTTCGGCCGTACCGTCGGCCGACACGGCGAGGGGCAGGAACTCCTTGCCGAGCGTCAGGTCCCGCGCCGTGGGCGCGACGATGGCGAGCGCATTGCCGCTACCGAGCTTGATCCCGGTCGAGACCGGAAACGCCTGGAAGAAGGTCCCGTTGTCGCCGCCCGGCTTGAGTCCGGCTTCCGTGAAGACGCGCGCGATGTACTGGCCGGCGCGCTCGGCGCCCGGAGTGCCCGAGCCGCGGCCATCCATCTCGGGCGCCGAGAGCGCCTTGACCTGATCGAGCAGCCAGGCCGCCGGCGGCAGGGCCGGATCGGCAGCGAAGGCGGCGGCGGTGACGGTCAGGACGACGAGGACGAGGACAAGCGCGTGGCGAATGGCGTTCGAGATCATGTCATCGATTCTACCCGGTGACGCGACCCGAGCCGCGTCGTTACATGCGATCGGGGACTTCGATACCGAGGAGACCGAGCAGGAGACCGAGCTGGCGGAGGGTGATCTGGGACAGCCGGAGCCACGAGGCGCGCCGGGCCGGGTCGCTTTCACTCAGGATGTGGCACTCGTGATAGAAGTGGCTGTAGCGTTGGGCCAGGTTATGGGCGAAGTCGCACAGGACGTTCGGGGCCCGACGCTCGTAGGCCTGCCGCACGAAGTCCCCCAGACTCGCGAGCGCCAGCATGAGGTCGCGCTCACCCGTGGTCTGCGGAGGTCTCAGCGGTCCGCCCACCTCGTCGTCGGCCACCTCCGCCTTACGAAAGATCGACTTGATGCGCACGGCCGCGTACTGCAGGTACGGCCCGGTGCGACCCTCGAAGCGCAGGAAGCGGTCGAGATCGAACACGTAATCGGACGTCCGGAGATTCGAGAGGTCGCCGAATTTCAACGCCGCGAGCCCGATCTGGCGCGCCAGCCGCCGGCGTTCCGTCTCGGAGAACGTCGTCGCGATGTCCGAGTCTTGCATCCGCTGGAGCGCCGCCTCCGTCACCATCTCGATGAGGTCCTTGAGCTTCATCACGCCGCCCGCGCGGGTCTTGAACGGCTTGCCGTCGGGCCCGTTCATCGTCCCGAACGGGAGGTGCTCCAGCCGCGCATTCCGGGCCAGGCCCGTCTTTCGGGCGGCGCGGAAGACCTGGGTGAAGTGAAGGCCCTGGCGCTTGTCGACGACGTAGAGGATGCCGTCGGCGCGCAGGTCGCCGGCGCGCTCGTCGACCGCCGCGAGGTCCGTCGTCGCGTAGGTGTAGCCGCCATCGGACTTCACCAGGATGAGCGGCGGCACTTCCTGCTGGTCCGTGGGCTCGGCCACCGGGATCACCACCGCGCCCTCGCTCAGGACCGCGTGCCCCTGCGCCAGCAAACGCTCCACCAGCCCGGGGATGCGATCGCTGAAATGGCTCTCACCGAGCCAGAGGTCGAAGCTGACCCCGAGGGTGTCGAAGTCCTCGCGCAACGCGGCCACCGAGACGGCGACGAGCTGACGCCACAGCTCGCGATACCCCGGGTGATTCTGCTGCAGGCCGACGGTCGCCTGCAGCGCCTCACGGAGGCTCTCGTCACTGCCCCGAGTCTGCGTCGCGGCGGCCAGGTACATGTCCTCCAGGTCGCGAACCGAGAGCGTTGCCGCCGCCTGGGTGGCCGTGGAGTCGTCCAGATGGGTGATGCCACGGCGACGCTGGAGCTCCGAGATCAGCATGCCCATCGGCGTGCCCCAGTCGCCGAGGTGGATGTCGCTGAGCACCTTGTGTCCCGCGAACCGGAACAGGCGCTGAAGGGAATCCCCGATGATCGTCGAGCGCAGATGCCCGACGTGCATGGCCTTCGCGATGTTCGGGCCGCCGAAGTCCAGGACGACCGTGCCCGGCTCCGAGACCAGCGCGCAGCCGAGCCGCTCGTCGCGCCCGACCTGCTCGAGGCAGGCAGTGAGGTAGTCGTCGGTCACGGTGAGGTTGACGAAGCCGGGAGCCGCGAAGGAGACGTTGGAGAACACGTCGCTCGTCCGGAGTCGGGCCATCACGTCGTCGGCAATCGCCTGCGGCGGTTTTCGGTGCTTCTTCGCCGCCGCCAACACCCCGCTGCACTGGAACTGTCCCAGATCCGGACGCTGCGAGGGGACGACCTCGCCCAGGGCAGGGTCGTAGCCCGCGTCCGCGAAGGCCGTGGAAACCTGCCGGGTCAGGAGATCTCGGAGCGGAGTCACCTTCGGTGGATTCTAGCAGGCGACACCGGTCCGGCCTCCGGAACCCTCGCAGCGCTGCCGATGACCGCTGGGGGGAGACCAACCATGCCATCCATGGACGTCACGCTGACATTCGTGCTGATGTTCTCAGCCAGCCTGCTCGGAGTCACGGCCTTTCAGCTCTTTCGCGTCACCCGATCGCTCATGGGGCTCGAAGCGACGGCGCACACGCTGCGGGCGCGGATGGCCGTCGTCAGACTGTTCTCCGAGTAACGAGCCCGGGCGGCTCCAGGGCCGCCCCAGCGAGCGCGAGGATCAGCGTCGGCGCAGCAATCGGAGCAGGGCCGCCGCAAAGCCGAGCCCGGCCCCGAACGCGAACGCCGAGCGCACGTTGATCAGGACCCGCAGCCCGTCGCCCTTCACCTCGTTGGCGACCAGGATTCCGACGGCGCTCTGCCGCGCCTGCACCTGCCGCGCCATCACGACGCCCGCCGCCGCCTGATCCATCGTGACGGTATCGCGGGCGAGCACCGCCTGGGCCGCCGCCTGCTCGAGCGTCGCCTTCTCGGCCATCGCGAGCCCAACGCCGCCCTGGCTCACTCGAACCGTTCCCGCGGAGATCTGGATCGCGCCACCCTGCCGGATCGTGACGTCCTGCGCGTTCACGCGCCGGGCACCGCCTTGCCGGATGCTGACCGCCGGGGCGGCGACGTCGTGCTCCTCGTGTGCCATGGCCGCTTTCCTCCCTGGTATAAACGATCGCATGAAAACGTACCTCGTGGTGTTCGCCAGCATCTTCATGGCGGAGCTCGGGGACAAGACCCAGCTCGCCACGCTGGTCTTCTCGACCACCCCGGGCGTGAGCCGGCTCGGCGTGCTTCTGGCTGCCGCGGCGGCGCTGATCATCTCGACCATCCTCGCGGTGCTGGTCGGATCGCAGCTCGAGCGATGGGTGGCGCCCGCCCAACTGAAGCTCGTGGCCGGCGTCGCGTTCGTCGCGATCGGGGCGTGGATGGTGGTCACGCGATAGCGCATCGCGGTAATCACTATTTGACTGTGGCCGCGCCGAGGAGTATTGGTAGGGCTGACGGGAGACGAAGGCGCCAACTTCCTGTCGTGGTGATAACCGGAGCGGAGGTCATCATGGAGACGCCACCGGGCCGGTCGGGCGCGCTGTCCGGAGAGTGAACCGGGGGGCGCGCGCAGCAGTGGAAGCACTGTAGTACTTGGATCCCGGCGCACGCCGGGACGCGCAGTTTGAATCTGCGCACACACTTGAAGAGACGAGCGCTCGGGGGTCGGGACACCGGTGACCGCCCCCGAGCCGCCTCTTCGACCTTCCCTCGTGTGATCATCAGCGCGTGGGTTTTCTCCTCCGGATGCTCGTCAACACGGTGGCGATTTATCTCGCCGCCACCATCGTGCCCGGCCTCGCCATCGGCGGCCTGCTGCCCGCGCTGGGGGCCGGACTCGTCCTCGGATTGATCAACGCCGTGGTGCGTCCGATCCTCATCGTGCTCACGCTGCCGGTGACCCTGCTCACGCTCGGGCTCTTCATCTTCGTGCTCAACGGTCTCTGTCTGTGGCTCACGTCGTGGCTCGTGCGCGGCTTCGTCGTGTCGGGATTCTGGTCCGCCGTCTTCGGTGCTCTGATCGTCAGCATCGTGAGTTGGCTCCTGACGGCGTTCGTGAGCGATCGCGGTGACGTCCAGATGATCACCCGCTCACGCCGATAGCCGCGGGTCACTGACACCGGGGTTGCTATTTCCGTTACTCATGCGGATGACATGCGCGGTCAGCTTCGCCCTGACGCTCGTTCTTGTGACCGCCGGCGTTGGTCTGGCCGGCGATCCCACCGATCAGCTCCGACGCAGCGCGGACGAGGTGCTCAACGTCGTGAGGAGCCAGCGCGAGGGAGCCACGCGCCGGACCGAGATGCGTCGCATCGGCACTCGGCTCTTCGACTTCGAGGAGACGGCCAAACGCGCGCTGGGGCCGCACTGGCAGCAGCGCGCGCCGGCCGAGCGCGCGGAGTTCGTCACGCTCTTCAGGGATCTTCTCGAGGCCGCCTACGTCGGCAAGATCGAGAAGTACGAGGGCGAGAAGATCGCCTACGTCGGTGAGGCCGTGGAAGGCGACCAGGCCACCGTGAAGACGCGCGTCGTCACCAAGCAGGGGACCGAGATCCCGGTGGACTACCGGATGCTGCGCGAGAGCGGGGACTGGCGGGTGTACGACGTGGTCATCGAAGGCGTGAGCTTCGTCGGCAACTACCGCACGCAGTTCAACAAGATCATCCAGACATCGTCGTATCAGGATCTCGTCAAGCGGCTGCGGGCCAAGGACGTCTCCTCGGCCGAGGGGGCTCGCGGCCGGCGTAGCTGACCTCCGCGGGCGGCGGCGCCTCCTCGCCACGCGCCACCGGGGATTTGACGCCGCAATACCACGGTGGTATCTGTCTAGACAATTTCAGCGGGAGGCCACCCTCTGTGGAATACCGTTCAGGCGTTCCCCGCTATCTCCAGATCGCCGACGCTTTGCGCCGCGACCTCCGGGGCGAGGGAGAGCGGATCCCTTCCGAGCACCAACTCTGCGCCATATATAAGGTCAGCCGCCCGACGATCCGGCAGGCCCTCGACGTGCTCGTGCAGGAGGGGTTGCTCTATCGCCACGCCGGGCGCGGGACGTTCTCGACGCCCACACCCGGCGGAGACAGCAAGCTGCGCGTGATCGGCTCGATCGGTGACATGATGGCGATGAGCGAAGAGACGTGGTTCAAGCTGCTGACTCGCGAAGTCGTTTCGGTGCCGGCCAACATCGCTCAGGCTTTGCGGCTTCCTCCTGGCTCCGCCGCCTACCGTTTCGTCGGCGTCCGCCACGCCGAGAACGGGCCGTTCCAGCACGTGACGGCCTACGTGCCGGAGGCCGTGGGCCGGGCTCTGAGCCACGAGGATTTCGCGCGGACGTCGGTGTACGGCGCCATCGAACGGCACCTGGGGACGCCCATCAAGTTCATGGAGCAGGCGATGGAGGCGGCACTGGCGCCGCGCCACGTGGCCGAGCAGCTCCAGGTGCGCCCGCGCGCACCGCTCCTGTTCTTCGAGCGCACTTACTTTGCGGTGAGCGGCGAGCGGGTCGAGCATGCCCTGATCTATCAGACCAGCCAGCGCTATCCCTACCACATGGTGCTATCCCGGGCCGACCGCCGGAGCTGAGGCCGGATGCCGTATAGGGTGGGATTCGACGTCGGCGGTACGTTCAC
>WNEY01004554.1_pt1 | contig 10570 bp, 8 predicted proteins | sample 5400531 | NCBI WGS metagenome assembly WNEY01 (sample SAMN13153338, study PRJNA577476) | soil metagenome | isolation source: 200 cm saprolite under Douglas fir tree site 1 | place: USA:California | collected 2015-04-18
CTGAGGAGAAAGAGCGGGGAAACCTCCCGGTTTCCCCTTGTGCCGAAGCCAGACTGAAGTCTGGCACCGGAGCAAGGAACGCAGCGTGTTAGACACGCTGAGGGTCTCCGCCGAGGAGGCGAAGAGGATGCTCGAGCGCCGCGAGGTCTCGGGCCCGGAGCTGCGTGCGGCTTACCGCGAGGCGATCGACGCCTGCAACGAGGAGCTGCACTGCTTCCTCACGCTCGTCGACGGGGACGAGAACGACGGTGTGCCGATCGCGCTCAAGGACGTCATCTCGACGAAGGGCGTCCGAACCACCGCGGGCTCGAAAATCCTCGAGGACTACGTCCCGGTCTTCGACTCGACCGTCGCGGAACGTTGCAAGGCGGCCGGACTACAGCTGCTCGGCAAGACGAACACCGACGAGTTTGCGATGGGCTCGTCCACCGAGAACTCGGCCTACGGCCCGACCCGAAATCCCTGGGATCCCGAGCGCGTGCCGGGCGGATCCGGTGGGGGGTCCGCCGCGGCCGTGTCCGCGGGTCTGACCCCGTGGGCGCTCGGCTCCGACACCGGCGGCTCCATCAAGCAGCCCTCGGCACTCTGCGGCAACGTCGGGTTGCGACCGACGTACGGGACGGTCTCGCGTTACGGCATCGTCGCCTTCGCCTCTAGCCTCGACCAGGTCGGGCCGGTGACGAGGACCGTGCGGGACAACGCGCTCCTGTACGGGATCATCAGCGGCCGCGACGAGTGCGACTCGACGACGGTCGACGTCCCGCCCGTCGAGCTGCCGGAGGCCGAAGACCTCAAAGGCGTCCGCGTCGGGGTCCCGAAAGAGCTGAACGAGGCGGAGGGCATCGAGCCGGGCGTGGCCGATGCGGTGCAGCGCACGATCGACCTCTGCGCCGAACTCGGTGCGGATGTCGGGGACTGCGAGCTGCCGCGCTCCGTCGAGTACGGGATGCCCTGCTACTACTTGATCGCGCCGGCCGAGGCGTCCTCCAACCTCGCGCGTTACGACGGCGTGCGCTACGCGCTCCGCGTCGAGGCCGACAACTACTACGACATGGTCGAGCGCACGCGCGACGCAGGTTTCGGCGACGAGCCGAAGCGACGCATCATGCTCGGCACGTACGCGCTCTCCGCCGGTTACTACGAGGCGTACTACGGCCAGGCGCAGAAGGTGCGGACGGTGATCGGACGCGAGTTCGACGCAGCCTTCGAGCGCTTCGACGTGCTCGTCAGCCCGACGTCCCCAACCGTCGCGTTCAGGTTCGGCGAGAAGACGGAGAACCCGATCGCGATGTACCTCGCGGACGTGCTGACGATCCCGCCCAACATGGCAGGCCTGCCCGGGCTGTCGATTCCGTGCGGGCTCTCCGAGGGTCTGCCCGTGGGCCTGCAGCTGATCGGGCCCCAGTTCTCCGAGAACACCCTCTTCCGCGTCGGCCACGCGCTCGAGCAGGCGATCGGCTTCGACACCGTTCCGGAGCGCATGCGATGAAAAAGACATTCGTTGACCAGGCCGCCGACTTCGTGCTCGCAGTCGAGCGCGTCTTCGGCGTCCGTCCGCGCGTGCTCGACGGATCGCGTGCAGTCCTCGTCGGGGACGTGAAGCTGTCGCTCGAAGCGGGCGAACGGGAGCTGTGGCTCGTGCGCATGCACTCCTCGGCGCTGGAGGAGTGGCTGACGATGGTCGAGGTGCGCGGCGATATCGAGGTGGCGTTGCTCGAAGCCAAGAAGAGGCTCGAAGATGCCTGACTGGGAACCCGTTATCGGCCTCGAGATCCACGTCCAGCTGAAGACGCGGACGAAGATGTTCTGCAGTTGCGAGGCGGGCTTCGGCGGCGAGCCGAACACGCGCACGTGCCCGGTCTGCCTCGCCTTCCCCGGCGCGCTGCCCGTCCCGAACGAGACGGCGGTGGAGTGGACGATGAAGCTCGGCCTCGCGCTCGACTGCGAGATCGCGGAGCGCGCGGTCTTCCACCGCAAGAACTACTTCTATCCGGACAATCCGAAGGGCTACCAGATCTCCCAGTACGACGAGCCCCTGTGCTCGGGAGGGTCGTTCGTCGTTCCGTCGCCTGACGGCGATACCGAGGTCGGCATCGTTCGTGCGCACCTCGAGGAAGACGCCGCGAAGACGGTCCACGTCGGCGGCGCGACCGGCCGCATCGTCGGCGCCGCACATTCTGACGTCGACTTCAACCGCGGTGGCACGCCGCTCGTCGAGATCGTGACCCAGCCGGACATCCGCTCCGCCGACCAGGCGAAGAGGTTCCTGCAGCTCCTGCGCCAGACGATCGTCGAGCTCGGCATCTCCGACGCCGAGATGGAGAAAGGCACGCTCCGCGCGGACGCCAACGTGTCCGTGCGAGAGGTGGGGGAGACGGATTACCGCACCCGCACCGAGCTCAAGAACATGAACTCCTTCAACCACATCGCGCGCGGGATCGAGGCGGAGATCAAGCGCCAGATCCAGACCTGGGAGTCCGGCGGCGAGGTCGTGCAGCAGACGCTCGACTACGAGGTGAAGTCCGACACCGTGACGCCGCGCCGGCGCAAGGAAGAGGCGGACGACTACCGCTACTTCCCCGAGCCCGACCTCGTGCCGCTCGAGCCGTCGGCGGAGGTGGTCGAACGGCTGCGGGGCGAGCTGCCCGAGCTGCCGGGAGAGCGGGTGCGCCGCTTCGAGCGCGAGTACGGTCTGTCGTTCTACGACGCCGAGGTGCTGAACGGCTCCGCCGCCCTTGCCGCGCTCTATGAACGCGTCGCACTCGACGGCGTCGACGCGAAGGCGGCGTCGAACGTGCTGATGAACGACTTCGTCGCCACCGGAGTCGATCCGTCGACGGTGAATGCGGAGGAGCTGGCGAAGGTGATCGCGGCACGCGCGACGATTCCTCGGGAGACCTTCACGCGAGCACTGGCGGAGAGCGGCGATCCGGAGTTCAGGGCTGACACCTACCTCGGCGACACGTTGGTCGCCGACGCGTCGGAGCTCGAGCCACTCGTCGACCGCATCCTCGCCGACAATCCGCGCGAGGTTGCCGCGTACAAGGGCGGCAAGCAGGGCTTGCTCGGCTTCTTCGTCGGCCAGGTGATGAAGGAGACCGAGGGGAAAGCCGACCCGAAGGTCGTCAACGAGCTGCTGCGAAAGAAGCTGGGCGCCTAATCGCGGCCCGACTTAGTGGCTCAGAGCCACTAAGTCGCCCACGGCCCGACGCCGCCGATCCGTTCGACGGCGATGTGCGACACGAATCCCGGCGGCGGATCCGGCATCGGCGGAAAGCCCACGTCCGGGCCCAAGTAGACGTGTGCCAGCCGCTGGAGCAGCTCCGGCGCGCCGCCCTCCGTGATCGTGCGCGGCCGTGCACGACGAGGGACTCCTTCCGACCGGGCGGGTGGATGCGTGTTCCCTCGAAGCAGACGGCGACGCGGGGATCTCGCTCGATGTTCCGGATCTAGATGAGTCCGCAGTACCGAGCGGTGTTCGGCCACGGATAGAAGCCGCGTCCGCTGTTATGCGCCCTCTCCGCAGCCCACATTTGCTCGAGCGGCGTCCAGTGGTCGGCCGTGCCCTTCCGCGTGAGCAGATGTCCCCCGTACGCACGCTGGAAGCTGAGATCCATCTGCAGCCCACCGTAGTACGGCGCATTCGGGTCGTTCCACGCGCCCTCGAAGTGGTGGATGCAAAGCCACTGGCGTTTGTGCGGCGGATTCTGGGCGCGCCGGCGCATTTCCGTGGCGAGGCGCTTCCAGGCCGCGATCTTGTCCGCCCGCTCCGCAGGCGGATTCCCCAGCTGGCGTGTCAGCGGATGACCCATGAGCCGCTGCCAGCGCCACGTCTCGTGGCGGTAGGTGTCGAGGATCTGCTGGAAATCCCGTTGGGTGACGTCGGGCTCCGCCGTCGTGGACGTGGTCGTGGTCGGATCCGGGTCCGTGCCTGTGTCGGCGCGGAGCTGGGCGGAGCCGACCAGCGCCGCGAACAGGACGCAGGCGCACGCCGATAACAGTGTGAGCTTGTGCCGCATTCAGATGATCCCCCCGGATCAGCGCCGCCTCGTGACTGTGCCGCAGTCGAGGACGGCTGGTTGTCCTGACATAGGACGGTCACCCGTTCGCCGAGTTAGCAAACCTCGTGGCGATTGTCTCGAATGGCGCCGGTAGTAGGCTCGCCACGATGTACCGCGCGTTCGCGCTTGCCGCCGCCGCAGCGCTCGTGGCCCTGCCCGCAGCGGGCGGGGCACTCAGGCGCGATTACGCAGCCGTGGCCCTCAACATCCTGCCGCCCGGCCAGTCGGGCAACCTGCTCTTTCCCCCGACCGCGTCGGACCAGCTTCGGCTCTACGACGGGCTCACGCCGCTCGACAAAGTGCGCCCGGCGGACCTTACGCGGTACTTCAAGCCGGAGCGGTTCGGGGTGACCGGGAAGGTCGCACGCACCGAGCGGCCGCGCTCCGGCGTCCGCGTATTGCGCGACAAGTGGGACGTGCCGCACGTATATGGGCGCACGCGCGCCGACGTCGAGTTCGGCGCGGGCTGGGTGACCGCCGAGGACCGGTTCGTGCTCCTCGAGCTCCTGCGCGGGCCGGGACGACTGGCGGCGCTCGACGTGCCGGGCGTCGATCCCTTCGCGCTCGCTCGGTCGGGCCGGCAGTTCGTCCCGACGCAGGCGACCGACGAGCGAGTCGCGCAGCAGCTGACGCTGATCCGCTCCGCCGGCGCGAAGGGCCGGCAGCTCTACGCAGACGTGCGCTCGTACGTCGCCGGCATCAACGCGTACTACAAGCGGCTGAACCAGGGACTTCGCCCGTGGACGACGACGGACGTGATCGCCGTCGGCTCGCTGCTCGGCGCCGACCTGGGTGTCGGCGGCGGCGACGAGACGCGGCGCTCGATGTTCCTCGACGCGCTCGAGAGTCGCTTCGGCGCCGCGCGTGGCGTCCAGATGTGGCGCTGGCTCGCGCAGAGTCAAGAGCCGACGACGCCGGTGAGCGTGGACGGCAGGTTTCCGTACGACACCACCGCGGTGCCGGCCGATGCGAACGTCGTCTTGCAGGACGGGAGCTTTCAGCCGAGCGGCGGCGGGTCACCGCTCGCGTTCCACTTCCACAGTCCCGTGGTGGCGAGCAACGCGCTGCTCGTCGCGGCGCGCCGATCGGCGACTGGGCACCCGCTCTTCGTCGCGGGTCCGCAGGTCGGCTACTCGTACCCCGAGATCCTGCTGGAGCTCGACCTGCACGGCGGCGGGATCGACGCGCGCGGGGCGTCTTTCCCTGGGCTCAGCTTCTACGTCCTGCTCGGCCGCGGCAAGGACTTCGCCTGGAGCGCGACCTCCGCCAACTCCGACATCGTCGACCACTACGTCGAGACGCTGTGCGGCGGCGACGACGTGCACTACCTCTACAACGGCGAGTGCCGCGCGATAACGACCTTTGATGCAGGCGTCCTGAAAGGCACCGCCACCGTGCCGGACCGGCAGATCGTCTTCCGCGAGACGGTGCACGGTCCCGTCATCGGCTACGCGAAGACAGCCGACGGCGGAAGGCGCGTGGCCATCTCGACGAAGCGCTCGACACGCGGGCGCGAGCTGCTCTCGGCGCTCGCGTTCCAGGACCTGAACACGAATCGCGTCCACGACGCGCGGAGCTTCTTCCGCGCCATGAACCAGCTCGAGTTCACGTTCAACTGGTTCTATGCGGACGACCGCGACATCGCGATGTTCTCGAGCGGTCGCCTCCCCGTGCGCGCGCCGGGCGTCGCGAGCGGTCTACCGACCGATGGAACCGGCGGCCACGAATGGCGCGGCTTCTTGCCGCTCAGCCGACACGTGCGCGGGGTCAATCCGAAGCGAGGCCTGATCCTCAACTGGAACAACAAGCCGGGATTCGGGTTCTCGTCATCCGACGACAATTGGACCTATGGTCCCGTGCAGCGGGTCCAGCTCTTGTCGCTGCAACTCGCAAGCCGGCAGAAGCACACGCTGGCGTCGGTCGTAGCCGCCATGAACGCTGCGGCCACCGGAGATCTTCGCGCGGTGGCCGTCCGCCGTACGCTGGAGCGCGTCCTCGCGGGTACCTCGAATGAGCTCGACCGACGGATGCTCGAGACGCTCATCGTATGGGAAGCTCACGGAGCAAGCCGGCTCGATCGTGACCTCGACGGCAAGATCGACGAGCCGGGCGCGACAATCATGGATGCGGTCTGGCCTCGTATCGCTGACGCGCTGATGCGGCCTACGCTCGGCCCTCTCACGGATCGGCTCAAGTCGCTCGTCGGTGTCGACGATCCAGCGAACTCTGCCGGCTCCTCCTATTTCGGGGGTTGGTACAGCTACTTCGTACGCGACCTCAGGAACTCCAATCCGACCTTCTGCGGCGGCGGTAACTACGAGCGCTGCCAGGCCTCGCTGTGGGCAGCGGTGGATGCTGCCGGCAGGGAGCTTGCTGCGGAACAGGGCCCGGACCCAAGGCAATGGCGCGCGGATTCGACGGGGGAGCGGCTGACCTTCGGCTTCCTGCCGAAAACGGCCCGCTGGGCGAACCGGCCGACCTTTCAGCAGGTCATCACCTTCTCCCGCCACCGCCCTCGCTAGGACCTAGGCGCGGCCGGGAGCGCCGACGCTCCCGCGCAAGACCATTTCGACCGAGGCGACGTTCTCCTCGTCGGCAAGGCCGCGAAGGGCCAGCGTCGTCCTGCGGCGGACGATGTCTTCCGGCCTGTACGCCCACTCCGCGTCGCGCGCGTACACAGCCTCGGCGACGATGTCCGGCCCGTCCGGGTGCAGCGGACGAAGTAGCTCCGCGTCCTCTGCGGCGGGAGCGAGCACGTCCTCGGCCAGGCTGCCGTAGAGATGCGCAAGGTGCATGTGGACGCGAGGCTGGAGCTCCGGCCACCGACGCGCGAGCCGGAATGCGACCTCATCCGGGTCGGCGGCGCCCGGGAGCGCAAACGGCGCCGGGTCGAGCCGCCACGGGCCAAGCTCGCGTCGCAGCATGCCGAGGGTGTCGAGCGCGATGCGGCGGTAGGTCGTGAGCTTCCCGCCCGCCACGCTGATCATCCCGGCCGCCCCCCGGTGGATGACGGTTTCCCGGCGTGCGCTCGCCGTCGCTCCGTTGCCGACCGGCAGGACGCGCAGCCCGGCGAACGTGGAGCAGATTCTGTCCGGCCGCAGCAGGTCCGAGTCGACCGCGACGGCCGCCTCGTCGAGGATCTGCGCGATCTCGGCTTCGGTCGCCTCGACGTCGTCGGGCGCTCCCTCGTACAGCACGTCCGTCGTCCCGAGCAGGAGCATGTCCTGCCACGGAACGGCGAAGGAGACGCGGACGTCGTCGTGCGGGATCGTCAGGGCCGCGGTCCACGGCTCGTCGAGACGCAGCAGGACGTGCGAGCCCTTGCTCAGGCGGACGGTCGGCGCCGCCGACGGATCCTCGAGCAGTCGCACCTCGTCCACCCACGGCCCCGTCGCGTTGACGACCGCGCGCGCCGAGACCGCGACGACGCTTCCGTCGACATGAACGTCGGCACCGCCGACGCGGCCGCGGACAGTTCGCAACGCGCGCACCTCCGCGTAGTTGAGCACCGTCGCGCCGGCGTCGGAGGCTGCCCGCACGTTCGCAAGGCAGAGGCGGCCGTCGTGTGTGATCGCGTCGGCGTAGACGCCGCACCAGCGCAATCGGTCGACACGAAGGCTGGGGACCCGCTCGCGCGCGCGCGCGGGCGACGCGAGCCTGTTCAGCCGCGATCGCGCAAGCGCTGAATAGAGAACGAGGCCGGCCTGGATCCTCAGCGGACCGTACGGGCCGTTCCGGTAGAGCGGCAGCAGGAACGGCAGGCGGCGGACGAGATGCGGCGCGACGACGCGCATCAACAGCCGGCGCTCGTGATGCGCTTCGCGAACGAGGCGGACGTCACCGAGCCGGAGATACCGGAGTCCGCCGTGGATGAGCTTCGAGGAAGCGGTCGACGTCCCCGCGCCGAAGTCGCCGCGATCCACGAGCGCGACGGCGAGACCGGTCCGCGCTGCCTGAGCCGCGATTCCCGCCCCGACGATTCCGCCGCCGATCACGAGCAGGTCGAACTCCCGCTGACCGAGCTGCTCGGTCGCCGTCTCGCGAGAGGTCAATGCCACAGCGGGTTCGTCCAGGCTTTCCGGCCTTGGGCGTCGACGAGCTCGATTCGCCCGAACGGAGCGCCTGGTGGACGCTCCAGGTGCGCGGCCGTGATCTGGCCGTCCTCCGACTCGGCGAGGATCTCGCCGCCGTGCCGGTAGCCGAACGGACCGGCATTGACCGACGAGCCGCGCTGCCTGCCCGTGCAGAGGGTGACTCGCTGGCACGGGCTGCACCGCACCTCGATCGCCCCGTCGTCGGCGCTGAGGTCGTGCACGAGCGGTCCGGCCGAGCTGTAGAAGCGGCCCGTGGCGAGGGCCTCGAGGACCGCCGCCTGCGACCGTTCACCAACACGGGCCCAGACCCAGGCGAAGCGGCTGTCGAGCTCCGCGTGGTGTGAGTCGTCCGCCGCGATGCCGAGGCAGTACTCACCCCGCTCGAGCAGGTCGTCCCAATGCACCGTCGAGAGGCCGCGGCCCGTCTCGAGCTCGCAGCCGGCGTTGTAGGCCTCGAGGCCGGCGACCCCGTCGCCCAGCGAAAGACCGCTCGCCGGCACCCCCGTCCAGTATGGGTGCGCGAGGTAGGCAACGCCTCCGTGCTCGGCGACCCAGGCGGCGGCAGCGGCGAGATCGGGCCGGGTGCGGACGAACTCGAGCGGATCCTCGTCGATCCCGAAGGCGAGCAGATGGCCTTCGGCCGCGCCGGGCAGGACGCAGCTCAGCTCGGAGCTCGGGATCACGAGGAGCCGGTCGGTCGACTCGGCCTCCGTCCGTACCCAGTGATCCGTGATCGCGAGCACGTCGAAGCCCGCCCGCTCGTAGTGGCGAACGAGCTCGTCCGGCGACAGCTCCCCGTCCGACCGCGTCGTGTGGGCGTGAAGCGCGCAGCGAAGCCACGTTCCGTCTCCAGCAAGCGGGTTGACCGACAAGGGCATGCCGAGGACAACCCTAGTCCGCTTCCAGCCGCATGCCATCTCGCCATTGAAATCGCGGGGTCAGCAGGCCTACGATCCGCGTTCCAATCACCGGGTTTAGGAGGGCACACATGGAGGACTACGAGCTCCAGGAAATCGAGCTCTGGCGGAAGCTCGAAGAGGAGTCGATCAGCCGCAGTGCGATGCTGCGCCGCAGCGCAGCGGCAGCAGTCGGCCTGACGATCCTCTCCGGCCCCGCGGCCGCCTGGGCGGCTCGCACAGGCCGGGCGGAGGCGCTGACCGCGGACGGCATTCCCCTCAAGAAGCTGATCGCGGCTGCAAAGAAAGAAGGACAGCTGAACGTGATCGCGCTGCCGCACGACTGGGCGAACTACGGCGAGATCATCAGCACGTTCAAGGGGAAGTACCACCTCAACATGGACGAGGCGAACCCGAACGGCAGCTCCGCGCAGGAGAACCAGGCGATTCGCTCCCTGAAGGGCGACTCACGTGCGCCGGACGTCGTCGACGTCGGACCGTCGTTCGCAGTCCAGGGAGCCAACGAGGGCCTGTACGCGCCGTACAAGGTCAAGACTTACAAGACGATCCCGGCGAGCATGAAGGACCCACAGGCGCGCTGGTACGGCGACTACTGGGGCGCGATCTCGATCGGCTACAACGGGAACCTGATCAAGCCGGCACCGAAGACGTTCAAAGATCTCCTGAAGGCGGCGTACAAGAACAAGGTTGCGCTGAACGGCAACCCCCTGACGTCGAACTCCGCCGTCTCCGGCGTGTTTGCCGCCGCGCTCGCGAACGGCGGCTCGGTCAACGACGTCGGGCCGGGAATCGACTTCTTCAGGCAGCTCAAGAAGGCGGGGAACTTCATCCCGGTGGACGGCACTCCGCAGACGGTCGCCTCCGGTCAGACACCGATCGTGATCGACTGGGACTACTTGAACCTCGCCTACCGCAAGGAGTTCCCGGCGGTGAACTGGCGGACGGTCGTCCCGGCCGACGGCGTCTACGGATCGTTCTACTGCCAGGCGGTCAGCGCCACCGCGCCGCACCCGAACGCGGCTCGGTTGTGGATGGAGTTCCTGTACTCCGACCAGGGGCAACTGCTCTGGCTCAAGGGGTACTCGCATCCCGCGCGGTTCCAGGACATGGCGAAGCGGAAGAAGATCCCGTCGGCGCTGCTCAAGGCGCTGCCGTCCGCGAAGCTGTACGCCAGGGTGAAGTTCGCGAACGCCGCGCAGCAGACAGCGGCAAAGGCGAAGATCGCGGCCGAATGGCCGACGATCTGAGGTTGCCAGCAACTGGCGACCCAGGCTGAGGCTCCAAGCGCACTCCGGCCGGGCACCCGCTCTGGCCGGAGGCGCTTCCCCCTAGTCTGGCTCGGGACGCTGCCGTTCTTCGCGTATGCGCTCGCGTTCCTCTTCGTGCCCGCGGGCGAGATCGTCGTCGGAGCGTTCAAGAACGCGCACGGCGGTGCGACGTTCGATCACATCCGCCAGATCGTGCACCAGCCGTATCGGGATCAGTACTGGCTGACGAT
>WNEY01004555.1_pt1 | contig 10570 bp, 18 predicted proteins | sample 5400531 | NCBI WGS metagenome assembly WNEY01 (sample SAMN13153338, study PRJNA577476) | soil metagenome | isolation source: 200 cm saprolite under Douglas fir tree site 1 | place: USA:California | collected 2015-04-18
GACCAGGTCTTCCTGGTATCGGTCAGGGTGGTGGCGCTGCTACTAGAGACATAGCCCGAATCCTCTATCCGGCTAAAGGTGATGGTGTCATTGGTTGTCGTCGTCATGGATATGGCTGGAGTGCCGTATGCGAGGCGTAATTCCCGCACCATAAAATCCATAGCGGCCCGGGCATCGGTCTGCATCTCGACGATCTCATTCTGGAGTATGAGGCGCTTCGATGACGAGATAAAGGCATTGAATGCTCCTGCTAGTGCGACACTGACTATCGCTATGGCGATGAGCAGTTCGGTCACAGTAAAGCCACGCTCAGGCTTGCACATGCGGACCTCCAAGCTATTGGCTAATAACCGTAGCCATCGGCACCGTATGCGTCGTTGCTCCATCCTTCCAGCTGACGCTAACGCTGACGGTCATGCTATTGTCCAGCGGGCTATTATTAGTTACAGTGACTTGCCTGGTAAAATTCAGGTTAGATACTGTGACCTGAGTGGGGGATTCTGCTTGAATGTTTGCGAAAGGAGTATCTTTGAGTTGCTCTATCTTTTGCTCAGCTATGGATACTGCAGTCGTCATTCTCCGAGACAAGGCATTGCCCCGTAGAGCAGTAATCTGGAGTCCGGCCAGAGCAAGCAGGCCCACCGACATGATGGCCAATGTAAGCATGCTCTCGACGAGTGTGAAACCAGCGTTTGGGTCTATGGATTGCTGCTCTTTCATAGTATTTGCCCTATCCTGCCAGTGAGAGCGATGGTGAAATGCTTACTGCTTGTGGGACCTTGTTGTATAACAACGGTTCCGCCGTTTGCAGTGCCTGTGCTGCCAAAAGACACACTGGGTGTTGTCGCTGTAGTATCGAAGGTAATGCTAGGATAATCAACCGAGAGGTTCCGACTCAAGACCACGGTGGCTGTATCTACACGCACGATATTATAAGAAGTTGCCGTGAAATCAACCCGCATGGTACTGCCTTGCTTGATGGCCAGCATCTTTGCTCTTTGTAGGTCTAGCCAGACCACCCGTGCTGCATTCGTGAGTTTATAGTTTTTTATCAGTCCACTAAATCGGGGCACGGCAATTGCAGCTATAATACCCACGATCATGAGGGCGATCAGGAGTTCTACAAGTGTGAATCCTATTGTATCCTTGATCCGCATTGTTTGCCTAGCCTATTCCCCTTGAGGCTGTGGACTTGTAGGCGTCCATGCCGTCCTCAGCAACCCCACCCTCCGGTCCGGTTTGCGACGCACAGGGCTGTCAGTATAGAGCATACAATGCAATAGTTCAATATTTATTGATATTTTTAGTACCTTTTAAAGCAGTTGCTGCTCCATAACAACCGCTGGGTTGAAGATGCGAATACGATCTTGGACGATGGAGCACGGGGGCTTGGATGACTGCCGAGCCTTGGTCGAGCCTCCGTGCGCAGCGTTAGAGATACGCCGTGGCAAAGGCTTCGAGCGTCTGCACGAAGCACGCCAGGGGTGCCTGCACCACGCCGGCGCCGATCTGCCCGACCCCTGCCTGGCGATGGGCAATGCCGGTGTTGATCCAGGGCACGATGGCTGTTTCGACGACCTTGTTGTCTCGTCCCGCCTGCTGAGATAGTACAGCTCCGACCGCGTCATCAGGAGATCAATAGCCGGACAACCTCTGGACAACCTGGTGTGGTACAATGCTGGCGAGGAGAATTGTGTACCGTTGGCAGACACCAGCAGGACTTCAGATGATCCTGGGAAAGGATTGGCTCGTATGGCGCAAGTGACACTGGAACGCATTCTGCAGAAGATCAAAACCCTGGAACCTGAAGAACTCTTGCAGGTGCAGCAAGCGATCCAGGCGCGGCTGGCCCCAGCAGACTACTCGCCTGAAGAGGAGCGGGTCCTCCAGGAGATGCTCAAGGTCGGCTTGCTGACGGAGATCAAACGGCGGCGCACCGACCGACAGGTAGCGTACCCGCTGGTGCCCATCCAGGGCAAACCGCTCTCGGAGACGATCCTTGAGGAGCGGCGCTAGTGGCCGTCTACTTCGTGGAGACCAGCGCACTTGCCAAGCGCTCTATCGCAGAGACGGGCTCCATGTGGTTACGCACGCTGCTGGACCCGAGCACGGGTCGCTCGATCTATATTGTCCGAGTGACCGCAGTGGAAATCATTGCCGCCCTCACTCGGCGTGAGCGTGGTAGGACACGCGCGCCAACCGATGCCACCGCTGCTAGACAGGCATTTCGTCATGATCTCACCACCACCTATCAGGTCATCGAGGTGACCCCAGCGCTTGCCAATCGAGCGATGCTGTTAGCAGAGCAGCATGGGCTACGTGGGTATGATGCGATACAACTGGCTGCCGGACTGGAAGTGCACGTGCGCTATCTGGCTGCTGGGCTGCCTGCTGTCACCTTCATTTCGGCGGATACGGAACTCAATGCAGCGGCTATGGCCGAAGGATTGATCATCGAAGACCCGAACTCTCATCCTTGACCCCCACGTTGTGTACGGTCGTAGAAATCGGGGGCAGTTGGCTTCCGATACGTCGCACTAACGACTGTTGCCTGGAGTTTGCGTTATTCGACTACCCCCCCAATTTCCCTCCAGCCAGGGGGTGCCATCACTTGTACGATCGTGAGTATCAGCCCTGCTGCAGAACGGGCCTGGGCTTATCGTCTCTTCCTAAACGTCGCTAGCCGTGAGACACGCATCCTGCTGGTCCCCGTCATGCGATGAGCAGCGGTGCCATCATGCTCTCGCACGAGTCGATGTCAGCCACGCTCAGTCCGTTGTCGGGCTCGGGGATATCAGGCGTTTGACCCGCAGGACCAACATCTCTCATTTTTCTTTGTACTATTTATATGCGTTTTGTATAATTTTCACTTTGCATACAAGGTCAAGGGCCAAGCAGGCCCAAAGTCACGCCTGCGGAACATCATAAGGCCTGGTAGGAGCGGTAGGTGGGGAAGCAATCCCCCTGGGCAGATGCGTTGTACCCGGAAGCTCAGCGCTGTCATGGCGCTGGAATCCTTACCCGGCAGGCCAGTTTATGAGCACGTGGCGATGTTCTCAGGTCATCCAAGTACATTCTTCCGTAGAGTAATTTTTGCGACGTCCACTATGGCTAATATTCCATGGGCATATCTCAATCACCCCCAGTTGGCGTGGGGGCAACCGTTTGTGAACTCTGAGGAGGGGAAGGAAGGCGATGAGAACGATGCTCGTTTGCGCGGTCTTGGTGCTCGGTTGTGCGTCAAGCGCCTGGCCACAAAGCTCCTCCTATTATTTCTCGCGTTACATCGTGCAGCCACTCTCGCCAACCTCCTCCGAGGCATGCAATGCGTTGCGGGAGGAGTACGACAAAGAGGCGAGCCGTGTCTCCACAGCCCACGATGACTGTCTCAAGGCCAACACCAGCACAGCCCGCGGGGACGAGCACGGCACCTGCTCGCATCCGCGCTGCCAAGGGTTGCATGATCAACGGGACAAGCTGAGTCAGAAGCGCAGTGCGGCGGTCGATCAATGTCGCAACGACGTGGCGCATTACCTGGAGGGCAAGCGACGCGACGAGGCCAACCGCCAGGCCGCTGAGGCTGAGCGGCGGGCGCGCGAGGCCGACCAACGCGTGCGCGAAGCCAGGCGACGTGACGAACAGCAACAGCGCGACCGTGACGCGACGGCAGCGGAACGCAAGCGCGACGCGCAGCGCGAGCGGTTGGATCGTGTCAAGAAGGGTCTCGAAATGAAGGAGGAGGTGAGCAACATCCCTGAAACTGTGAAGGATCCCGTTGGGACGCTGAAGCGCAAATTGGGATTCCAGGAGCCTGCGAAAGTCGTCGAAAACAAAGCCAAAGCATGGGGAGACAAGGTGCAGGATGCCATCGGTACGTCGTTACTCGGCGACTCCAGCCGCGCCCCTGAGAAAGATTCCGTCCACGAGTTTATCCTCGATCAAGCCAACGATCTGAATGCGAAGCGCCAAGCCGTCACCAATCCCTTCGCCTATGAGGCCTCGAAAGCGGCACTGCGTCAGACGGGACGGGTGCAGGCCGGGGCTTTAGAACAATGGGACAAGGTCACGGGCGACTTCAAGGCGCTTGACACCGCCACGCCCGCTGGTGTCAATCCCTTCGCCAGCACCATCCGCCCTCTGCCAAGCCCTGGACCAAGCACACAGACCGCCGAGGTCGCCCCCGCTGACGTGTTCCCCATTCCTTCCAGGGCCACACCGCCCACCGGCGAGGTCTTGGCGGGCTCCAGCCCCCCATTGCCCGCGCCGTCTTCCAACCCGTTTGCGCCGTCTGCAGGAGCCCAGAGTGTCTCCGGCTCGGCAGCGATTGGGTCGAGTCCGTCTCCACAAACCGAGGCAGCCGCCCAATGCTTCTATCATCACTCTTACAAATCGAAGGTGTGTCTCGGTGTCCCCGATGACCCGCAGCGAGAAAAATCGTGCTGGCTGCACGAGGGCACGCTCATGTGTCCGCAGCGGCTCTACGAACGTGAGCGCTTGAAGGCGCTGGGCCAGCGTCCGTCGCACTAGGGCGCACTCTTCAGCGACATGGTTATGAATGGTAAAGAGCGTTTAAGGGCGTCTCAGGGACGCCCAGGAGAACCGTATGAGGATAGCGCACGCGTTAGTGATCGCCGTCATGTTGGTCGTGTCGATGGGTGCCACCGCGCAGGCACAAAAAGCCAAGCCCTCCACCCGTAAACCCGCGAGCGGGCAGCCCAAACCCGCCCAGCAGATCTTCTATGATGGGTTTGAAGCCTATAAAGCCAACCGCTTCCAGGACGCAATTGGGCTCTTTGAGCAAGGACTGCAGCGGGACCCCACGAATGCGCTGGCAGCGTTCTATCTCGGGGAGGCGTACGGCAAGACGGGGAACCAGGGCAAGGCGCAGCAGTGGTATGCGGCGTCGGTCGCCGCCGATCCGCAGAGCGAGGTCGCAGAGCAAGCCCGCACGCGGTTAGCCGCGGCGCAACGTGGGGCAGCCGCACCAACCCCGTCTCCCGCCACCCAGGGGCCAGCATTTGACGAAACGCTCGCGTTTATAAGGGAGACGTTGGCTCTGTATGGAGAATTTACACGCCCATCCCCAGACGGAAATCAGTCTGTTTATTGGGTATTTAATGTGAAAAGTATTGATATAATTTCAGACATCATCATTATAAATACAGAACAAAGGCGTGTTGAAATGGGTAATGGTGAGAAACAGCTTTTGTATAAAGCAAAATTTTCTATTTTTGATATATCGAGAGTATTCTTAGAAAGACGCGCTAAGGGTTCTTCTGATGTAATTGGTGTAACTTTTCTATGCAAAGATAACAAAGAATGTATTGATCAAGAGTCTACGAGGAGAGGAAATAGCAATAAAACTTTTTTTGAAATAGAAGATATAATACAAGCAGAGAAGATTATGAAAGCATTCAAACACCTGTTTTCTCTCCATGGGTGGCAGGAAAAGAAAGACCTTTTCTAATGCCAACGACAGAGTAGCGTGAGCGATTAAAGGACCTGGGTCAGCATCCGTCGCCCTGGCTCGATGGCAGGCGCTATGTGTATGGTGCGAACGATGGGCACCAGACAAGGCGGATAGGAATTCCAAAAGGCATGTTACGCTGGCGCTCGGGAACTCGCCCTCTAGAGCATCCTCCACTGCATCAAGCAGTAGCTCGATGTGCGGTGCGGCCGGCTCCAAGATGTCCTGAGACGGCTGCTGCCATCCGCTGGTGTCCCTGTCGCCTCCTGCGAGCATGCGTCGAGCATCCGTATGCAGCGTTAGAGGTACGCCGTGGCAAATGCTTCGAGCGCCTGCACAGCATGGGTCACGCGGACTGGCGGTGCACTGGCGCGGGGACCAGGCGAATGTCGAGCGCTTGCCCCAGGGCCGCTGCAATGCGGTGCAGCATGGCCAGAGAAGTGCTGTCAGTGTCAGCATCTTCGAGCCGGGCGATCACGGAGGGCTTCGTGCCGACGCGCGGCCAGGGCCTGCTGCGTGAGACCGGCGGCGGTGCGCGCCTCGTAGATCATCCGGGCAAGCTCGGCCTTCAGGGTCTCTTCGGCAGTCATCTGGCGCATGTCAGCGTCATCGCCGATCCTCTGATCGAGGATTTTGAGTGCGTCTTTCGTCCTCGCCATGCTGCAGCTCCTCTTCATAGCTATGTTTCTCCGGATCCTGCGTGAAGGCGTCCTTCCGCCGGATGGCCCGCTCGATGTCTGCGGGAGGCACCTGGCCTTCTTTCGTCAACGCGTGCCCCGGTCTCGTTCAAGGAACAGTAGCGCTTAGTCCCGAGATGGAGGAGTACCGCTTCTGCGGCATCAAGACGGGTAAAGACGACACTGGGATGGGGACGCACCGGGGTGTCAGACGTCAGCATGGCTCGGCTCCCTCTGCCTGGCTCGATCGCCCAGTGGTGGGGACCAGGAGGCGTGCAAGCTGCTGAGCCGTGTGTAGAGTGATCTTGTGCCAGAGTAATTTTCTCTCCCTCACCCAGCATTCCAGGGCAGTGGGAGCTCTTAGGTGGCTAATCTTCTTCTTTCTCAAAGCGCTTTCTCACTTCCTCGCTCGCTATTCCTCCTTCGCGCTCGTAGCTGGTCCGCGCTTCCGCCAGAATGGCAAGAAACTGCGGGTTGTTGGCGAGCTCGACACTCTCATAGTCCATGTTGCCCAAAGGCACCAAGGCGGCGAGGGCCAACCCTCGATGCACAATAACCACCGGCTCTGCCTCGATGGTTTTGACGTATTCGGCCAGGGCCTCAGTCGCTTGCGTCAGTTCAATCTTTTTCACGGTCGTATCCTTTCGCGGCCGATCATCATCTCACCTTACGACCCGATCCGTTAGGGACACTCGTCACGCACAGTCGATCGTGCTTGTACGAGGAGATCAGCATAATCAGATTGTAGTGGTGCTACGAGCGCCTTTTCTAACATCGCTTCCAGGTCAAACAGGACGCGTTCCTCGGCCTGATCCGCAAAGTCTGTATCTGCTCGTTGATTGAAGCGCGTCAGCCAATCGTACAATACGAGAGCTGCGTCACTCGTGAGCTCAATTTTGACTCTCTTTGATCGCATTGCATGCTCCTCAGCCAGGCTATGGGTCGTCTCTTATAAGCTTCTCCGGACCAGCACATTCGCCAGTTGTACTAAGGTGAGGCGCCATCCCGCTACAAAAGCACCCTGCGTCTCACGCATGACATTCAATCCAGTCTGCGGATTCACAAAGTGCGTGACTGTCTCACCCCGATACATGCCCGGAATCATCAGTGTCGTCTCATCCTCAACGTGCGCGCGTATCGCCCGCTCGAACCTGGTCACTTGCTGGCGACTATATTTTCCCATCACGCCGAAATCCACCGCGTGCTTAAACTTTCTCTGCAACTGCCGGGCACTAAACGTGATCGTTCGAAGATCTGCTGCGCTCACAGCTCTCCATCGCACCTCTGGTTTTACCAAGGCCATCCGGTGCAGGACTGAAACCGCATATGACAGCAAATGTGCGATAGAATGGTGAGAAATGCAAGTTGATAGCGCTTCCAAACCGGAGTTGCGGGGATGACACTCCGCAAGGAATTGCTGTATTGCCTCGCTATACGCTGGCGCTCAGGAGCGCGCCCCCCTGGAGCGGCCTCCACGGCATCAAGCAGTAGCTCGATAGCGCCGATCTGCCCTACCCCAGCCTGACTATGGGCAATGCCGGTGTTGATCTCGGGAACAATGGCCGTTTCGACGACCTTGTCGTCTCGCCCCACCTGCTGAGACAGTACAGTTCCACCTGTGTTATCAGGAGATCAATAGCCGGACAACCTGGTGTTGTACTATGCTGGTGAGGAGTATTGTGTACCGTTGGCAGATACCAGCAGGACCGCAGATTTTCCTGGGAGGCTCATGTTGGATTCCAGGGTCTTAGGTGACCAGCAACTCAACGAGCGCATGCAGCAGCGCTTTGCCTCGCTTTCTGGCGTTGTGAACGCAAAATATACCCTAGGGATATCAATGACGACGAATGGACCTTGGGCGCACCCTATGTGACTCTCAGGACGGAAGATGCCCCGCAACGCGCCCATCCTTTGCGGGACGTGTTAAACGGCTTACGCTGGATCGTACGGACCGGCGCCGCATGGCACCTGATGCCCCATGACTGGCGTGCAGTGCTGTGACTGGCGCAGGGCCGTACCGCAGAGCCCTCGGCGGCGATCTTTGATAGTCGCACGCTGCACGCCGAAAACGTGCGATGCTTCAACCAACCCCCTCGTCAAGCGGCTTGTATTGCCTTCGCATTCATGTGCCCCCTTGGACTATCGCAGTTGCCTTGCACATTACTTTGCTGTAATATATTACAGCAAAAGGAGGATGGGATGACCGATGTGCGCATTATCTGGGATGTGGCAGAGGACCCAGACGGCAATGTGCAGCACATTGCCGCACACGGTATTACCGTCGAAGAGGTGGAAGACGTCCTGCGTGACCGCGACAGCGAAGACACCACCAGCAGGTCCTCTGGGCGACCGATTACCTTCGGGTACACGTCACGTGGACGCTATCTCGCTGTGGTCTGGGAACATGTCGATGACGACCCGTTAACGATGTATCCGATCACCGCCTACGACGCCCCGGAACGTCAAAATAGGAGAGGACGCCATGACACACATACACCGTAAGAGTGAGCATTCGCCCGAAGAAAAGGCCCGCTTGCAGGCTATCCGCGACCACTTTCAAACTACACGGCCGTCGCTGGATGAGCTGGTGGCCTCTGGAGAGTATTCCGCGCCCATGAAGCATGGCGTGACACTGGACATTATGCACATCGCCTCGCTGCTCAAGCAGGCGCGGGAGGAGGCCCATCTCAGTCTGGCGGACGTTGCTGAGCGGTGCGGCCTCGACCGTTCAGCGATCAGCCGACTGGAAAATGGGCTGTACGAGAACACGACCCTCAATACGCTGAATCGTTTAGCAGGAGCCTATGGGAAACGATTCCTTGTCCAACTCGTCGATGAGCGATGAAACGGAGAGGAAGGCCTCAAGGCATGTTACGCCAGCGCTCAGGAGCGCGCCCCCCCGGGAGCATCCTCGCGTCCTCTGCCGGCAGCCACGCCTAGCCCACGGCCTTGGCGGCGCGCCCAGTACCTCCGCCGGAGCGCCCCGGCACACGGCGTCGAGCGGTGCAGCACAGCCTGGACAGGCGCCACTGACGGATGGGAGGGCTACCAGGGGCACCGCGGGGGGCAGGTCTCGGGAAAAAGGGCCAGAGGAAGAGGGTTTGAGCTTTGGTAGAACAAAGACTCCTACCGCCGGTTACGGTGCTGCGTCGCCTGCGTGTGCTCCCCTGGGCTTTGAGCCTGTTGCTGCCTCTTCCCCGTGCGGGACTGCTGAGCCGTGCGTAGCATGTCGCAGAGATCCTGAAACTGTGTGAGCAATCCCGCATAGAACTTCTGCGACACGCACTCCTGTACGCCTGCACGTGCGAGGCAACCGTACGCGATGTTCGCTGTTTCTAATAGTAGGCCCAATGTCTCAAGGTTCACGTCGCTCAGGTCCAGGTAGCCGCCGTTGGCATCCGTGCGTGACGCCAGCAACAGCTCCGCCAGAGCAGCGTCCTGTGGGGAGAGCACCTCTGCTATGCGCTCGAGGACATTGTCGAATACCCAACCGGCAGGCATCCAGCACAAATCCTCTGTAACTTCCAACGTGCCAGCCATCACTGTCTCCTCATGCGCGACCCCGCTGGAGCATGATACATGCCCGAGCAGTGGGACGCAGCCGCCGCAGATGCGTGCAGACGGCGCGACGCTCCGCCACAACACACCTCTCGATAGCGGTAGAAATGAGACTGAGTTAGAGATACGCCGTGGCAAAAGCTTCGAGCGCCTGCACGAAGCACTCCAGGGGCGCCTGCACCACGCCGGCGCCGATCTGCCCGACCCCCGCCTGGCGATGGGCAATGCCGGTGTTGATCCAGGGCACGATGGCCGTTTCGACGACCTTCCGCACGTCAATCCCGCTGGGCACTCCCAGATCGTCGAACGTCGGCAGCAGCAGATGGGGGTGCCGCCCGGCGGTAATCTCGAGCATCTCCTCGGTATAGCGACGAGCTTCGGCCCACCCGCCCACACCGAGAAACTGGGCCACCGCTGGGGAGGCGCTCATGGCAAAGGCGCCTAATCCTAGCGTCTCCACAATGGCGGAGTCGCCCATATCAGGATTGGCATCCGCGGCACTGAAGCCCGGAAAGTACAGGCCCTGGGGCATTGGCGCCGGCGCCGCAAACCAGCGCTCGCCGAGCGCACTCAGGCGGATCCCGAATTCCGTGCCATTGCGGGCCATAGCCGTGACTAGCGTACAGCCCGGCAGCCCCACCGCTGTGTCCATGGTCACTTTGGACGCGGCCATGGCGACATTCAGAAAGAACTGGGCATTGCCGGTGAGATACTCCGCAATAGCTCCCAGCGGCTCCGGCGCTGGCACGGTCCGCGCCAGGTGCGGCAGCAGGGCTTGCCCCAGCAGGGCCGTGGCGGCGACATTGCGCTGGTGCATTTCATCGCCCATGCTGAGCGCCTGCGCCATCATGACCCGTAGATCAATGCC
>WNEY01004556.1_pt1 | contig 10567 bp, 9 predicted proteins | sample 5400531 | NCBI WGS metagenome assembly WNEY01 (sample SAMN13153338, study PRJNA577476) | soil metagenome | isolation source: 200 cm saprolite under Douglas fir tree site 1 | place: USA:California | collected 2015-04-18
ATTATAGAAATGCGACTACCTCACAGTCAAATTTTCCTTGTGTCACTTCTTAGCAGTCCTAGGTGTTGCTTGCTCACAGAGCTTCCGTGATATATATGTCGGTCTCAGGTCCATTGTATTGGACATAGAGTCACATCGTTAAGGTGACAATCTAGAAACCTCATCGGCAGAACAGTGTGCGAAGATTAACGTCAGAGGCACAAAAATTAATGTTTTGCAAGATACATACCAAGTGCTCCTCTGTGACGCATGCGCATCTTCGATGGTTCGAGAACACAAAGAAGGAAAGGGCTAAGAAAGAGGCGCCCGTACAGAAAAGTTCCGCGATTACCAACACATATGTCTGAAGAGGCGTAGAAATCGACAAGAATGTTCCTCTCACCGCGGTTGCTAAGCAGAGCCTAGAATACTGGTCAAGGAGTGCCCCTTCCCCAACATACCCAACCTCATTGTATCGTTTGAGCCATATAAAAATACAATTTTGTATAGAAACATCTTCCTTACCCTCTTGCTCGAAGATAAAAAAGGTGCCATAATACAAGGACATGAAAGAGGTGCAAACGGCTCGCCCGAGTATGGCATGCTTCTTGCTACCTCTCCGTGCAGGGCGAAGAGCAATCTGTCTCTGCTGCAAGTCCATACGGAGAAAGGGTAAGAGGATGACTGAAGAAGGCACTCTGGGTATCGTAAGGCTGGAGAACACCTATCAGGTACGATATGCGTCGAATAATCCTCGCAGTATGGACCGACAGCATTATAAATGTACTGACGAAGCAGAACTGGGAACGTTTCTACAACAACTAGAGATTGATTCGTGGTATATCAAACAGGCCTTTACAGAGCTTTGGAAAGGACGGTTTGCGGCCCTTCCTATCGTCCTATCTGCTGAGCAGATTCAGGAGTACTTTGCATCATAACCGCACGTCCCTCACAACCGAGGGCAGACAATTTTGGCGCACATCTTTGGCTAGTGCGCTCCAAACATGGAGCGCACCCCTTGTCTCGGCCAGTGTTTCTGCCCATCTCCTCGACCCATCTGTACAGACTCTGGCGTGTGTGGCATACTCGTCATATGTCCACATTCTCCCAGACTGATACACACAAACGTCCCACGTCTGCTGCACGCATAGCGCGTCGCGTTGACTTGGCCAACTGCGTGATGGAGAGAGCATGCGCCGCCGCCGCCGTGTGAAAATCGTCGCAACCCTGGGTCCGGCTTCGCGGGAGTCGCACTTGATCCGCTGCTTGTGCGAAGCGGGCGCCGACGTCTTCCGCATCAATATGAGTCATACGGATCACGCTACTCTGGCCGGCTATGTGGAGGCGATCCGCGACGTCGAGCGCGCCCTGGCGCGGCCCATTGGGATTCTGGCCGATTTGCAGGGACCGAAGCTCCGCCTTGGCGCCATGGTGGGCGGCGGGGTCACGCTCGAAGCGGGTTCTATGGTGCGGCTCGCCCTCGACCAGGGGCTCGGCGACGCCACACACCTGTGTCTGCCCCATCGGGAAGTGTTCGCGGTCCTTAAGCCGGACAGTCAGCTCCTGGTCGACGACGGACGTGTGCGCTTGCGCATCGTCGAGGCTGGACCGGAGAGCGCCGTGGCGCGTGTCGAACTCGGCGGACACCTGACGGATCGGAAGGGTGTGAATGTCCCTGGCGTGGTGCTGCCGATTGCGGCGCTGTCGGCGAAAGACCGTGCGGACCTCGACCGTGCACTGGAACTCCAGGTCGACTGGATTGCGCTGTCCTTTGTGCAGCGGGCCGAAGATGTCGCGGAGGCGCGCCAGATTGTGGCCGGACGCGCTGGGGTCCTGGCGAAGCTTGAGAAGCCCGCGGCCATCGACCAGCTTGACGCTATTATCGAGCAGGCGGATGCGCTGATGGTGGCGCGCGGTGACCTGGGTGTGGAACTGCCGCTGGAATACGTGCCCGGCCGTCAGAAGCAGATTGTGCGTGCCGCGCGTCGGGCCGGGAAGCCCGTGGTGGTGGCGACCCAGATGCTCGAGTCCATGATTACGAATGCGATGCCGACACGGGCTGAAGTGTCGGACGTGGCCACCGCTGTGTTCGAGGGCGCGGATGCCGTGATGTTATCAGCCGAGTCGGCAGTCGGACAGTATCCGGTCGAAGCAGTCACGATGATGGACCGGATCGCCTGCTCGGTCGAAGGCGACCCGTATTATCGCTCGATCATTGACGCCCAGCACAATGAGCCCGAGGCCACCACGCCCGATGCCATCATGGCAGCGGCGCGCCAGGTTGTGCAGACGCTGAATGCCGCCGCCATCGTGAGCTGGACGAGTTCGGGATCGACCGGCTTGCGGGCGGCTCGTGAGAGGCCGAGCGTGCCGATCATTGCACTCACGCCGGTGCAGAGTACCGGGCGCCGGCTCGCCCTCGCCTGGGGCCTGCACTGTGTGGTGACCGAGGATGCCCATGACTTCGAGGACATGGTCGACCGTGCCTGTCGCATTGCTTGTCGCGAGGGGTTTGCAGCCCCTGAGCAGTCCATCGTGGTCACCGCGGGTGTCCCCCTGGGCACGCCAGGCGCCACCAATCTCCTCCGCATTGCCCTTATCGGACAGAATGCGAAGGCCTTGGAGGCCGCCTCGTAGAGCGTATGGCGCCGGCGTCAGTCGGCGGGAGCGGCGACTTTGACCTGATGTTTGAACGCCGGCATGACCTCGGTGGCAAAGAGCTCGAGTTGTTCGCCGATGACGCGCTGCGGCGTGCCGATGACGGACGCTACGTTGATCTCCTCCAGCCCCGGATAGCGCTCCTGAATCGCCTGGATCTTCTCAATGATCACCTCCGGTGGCCCCACCAGCCAGGAGCCAGCCGCGACCGCTTGTTCGAGCGTGGGGAGCCCGGCAGAGCGGGCCCGTTTGGGATCCGCCAGAGCCGACAGTTGCTCCTCCGTGAGGCCGCGCACAAATCCTAGCGGGCCAAACATTTTCATGTTTTCCTCGAAATACGGGCGTGCCTCCTCAATGGCTTTCTGTTCGGTTTCAGCAATGTGGATACTGTGGCCGATGATGAGATCGGTGCCCAAGGCCGTCTCGCGTCCGTGGCGGGCCAGGGCGTCGCGATACGCGTGCACCACTTTGTCGGTGGCACCCCCCGCCGCGGCGCCCCCGCCGATAATGCCCTTGATGCCGTATTTGGCCATGAAGTCCATAGCCCGCTCGCTGGCACTGACGATCGGTTGCCAGCATTCGACCGGCACGGTCCGGGGTTTTGGTACCAGCGTGATGTCCTCCAGCTCATAGCCCCGGTAGGGAATACGGGGTGGAATGGTGTAGTGGTCGCTATAGTGCGAGAAGGCGCGACTGTTGAACGCCTTGAAGATGATTTCGACCTGGTCTTCGAACAGCACGCGGTTGGCCTCGTTATCGATTGCCGTGCTGGGGGCGCCGAGTACCTCGCATTCCCGCGAGTGGTAGCCACGCCCCACCCCAAAAAGGATGCGGCCGCCGGTGAGGCGGTCAGCGACGGCGAAATCTTCCGCTAGCCGCAGGGGATGCCACATCGGTGCGACGTTAAAGCCACAGCCAAATTTGATGCGTTTGGTGAGGTGTGCCAGGTGGACAAACAGCATCAGCAGGTTAGGGATACACTCGTACCCTTCCCGCTGGAAGCGGTGTTCGGCCGCCCAGAACGTGTCGTAGCCCAGCCGGTCCATCAGCGTGACAATGGCTTCAGTTTTGTCAAGCACGGTGGCGAGATGCTCATCAGACAGCCACCGTTCATTGACCGGTGTGCCCTCCAGACCAATGTTTTCCAGGTCAACGTGCCCCGCATATAAACTGCCAAATCGCCTGATCATCGCGCCTCTCCTTCTGCTTTGCTACTATCACTACGGCGTTTTGAGAGCACTGAGTGGCATGCAAGAGCCCTCCCTGCATAGACCCAAGAATGTACCAGTATGACTCGTGCAGGGCAAGAGAGCTGTCGCGCAGGGTCAGGGTCATGCAGTTTTCAGGTCCCGCGCCTGTCAGTCTGTTCCCTCCCCCTCGACGGGGGAGGGCGAGGGTGGGGGTGAAGGCCGGTGGCGTACCCAGGCCATGCTTCTCCCCCCCATCCTGCCCTTCCCCCGCCAGGGGGGAAGGGGTCGAAGGCTCAGGGAGGCGAGGGGAAAATCGAGAACTGCATGGCCCTGCGCGCAGTTTTCATGGTGTTGCACCGCATTGTCTGAGGGAGTATAAGCATTTTGGTTCACGCGGCATAACGTTCATAGCATACACAAGGAGGCGATGTGGCACGCATACCGCTCGTAACCAGAGACGACGTCCCTGAGGGGGAAAAGAGCGCGTACGATGCATTTATGCAGAGCCGAGGCAACCGGCCTATTGCAGGTCCCTACTCGCTGCTCCTGCACATGCCGGAGATGGCGCAACGGCTCGAGGCGCTGCGGACTTACATCCGTGGTGAAGCGAGCCTGCCGCAGAAGCTCCAGGAACTGGTCATGCTTAGCGTGGCCCGGGAGATGGACTGTGCCTTTATCTGGTATGCCCACGCCGCTGCGGCACGCCAGGCAGGGGTGCGGGACGATATGGTGGATAACATCAGAGACAAGCGCGAGCTAACCAATCTGGATCCTGACGAGCTGACAGTCGTGCACTTCACGCGGGAACTCCTGCAAAACCGCAAGGTGAGTCAGCCCACGTTCGATGCCGCCATGACTCGATTCGGGCAGCGTGGCATGATGACCTTGACCAACCTGATCGCCTGCTACGCCGTGCTCGCCTACAACATGAACACGTATGAGGTGGAGGCGCCTGCACACCCGACCGAGAAGGCCTTGCCCGTAGCGTGACAGGAGACCTGACGCCTGGCGTTCGTCCTGCTGTTAATTGGACAGTACTTTTGGCACACGGACAGTCACACGCAGTCCCCCTTCAGGGCGGTTGGCCAACGTGATATCACCGCCGTGCCCGCGCACAATCGAGCGCGCGATGGTCATACCGAGCCCGACGCCGCCCGTCTCACGGCTGCGTGATGCTTCGAGCCGTACAAACGGCTCGAAGACACGCTCCATGTCCGGCGCAGCAATGCCAGGGCCATTGTCGTCGATGGTCATGCACAGCACATCCCGCTCCTCGGTGAGCGTCACCCAGGCGCACTGGCCATAGGTGACAGCGTTCTCGACCAGGTTGCTGAGCGCCCGTCTGAGGCTCACAGAGCGACAGCGATACAGCGTCTTCCCAGGGCCTGTGAAGGTCACATCCTTGCCCATGTCGCTCAAGTCATCACACACAGTTTGGATCAGCGCGTCAAGATCGAGCAGGCGCGTGTCTTCCTGAGCCGCTTCTTCCCGCACGAACACCAGAGTGGCCTCGGTATAAGGGCCAGCGACGCAGCTTTGGCCGGCAACCAGCGCTAGCCTTCCCACGAGGTGTATGCTCATGGCATATCTAGTTAGAGTGTGCCGCCACAGCAGAAGGCGACTTCTGTTGCTGGGGGAAGGCGCACACGGACACTCTTTGTAGCCTAAGGAGGGTCTGGGTGCGCCTTTTTTGTTGAAGAGGATTTTTCTGTACGGAGGTTGAAATTTTACGACGCAATCCAGAGGGAGCTGAAAACTATGATACAGGGCAAAAACCACCTTCTACCTGCGGTAGTCTCTGTCCTGTTGCTCGGAGCATCCGAGGTCACCCTGGCCCAGTCGACTGCTCGTGATCCTGGAGTCCGCAGTGGAGCCACCGTGGCGGGTGAGCCCATCACCGGCCTCAGCGCCTCGGAGCAGGCGTTCTTCCAACTAGGCCAGGAGGAGTTCAGGGGCGTGGAGGGTGTAGGAGATGGCCTGGGCCCGCGCTTCAATCTTGATAGCTGTGCGGGCTGCCATGCGCAGCCGGTCATTGGCGGCACGAGCCCGGCGGTGAATCCGCAGGTCGCCGTCGCAACCGCCTTCGGGGCCCGGAACCAGGTCCCGTCGTTCATCACGTTGAACGGTCCTGTGCGGGAGGTGAGATACAAGTTCAACCCTGACGGGACGCGTGATGGCAGCGTGCACGCGCTGTTCGTCATCAGTGGGCGGAGAGACAACACGGGCGACGCCACGGCTTGTAACATTGCCCAGGAGAACTTTGCAGCTCAGCTCGCGAGGCACAATGTGATCTTCCGGATTCCCACGCCGCTCTTCGGCGCTGGGTTGATCGAGATGATCCCAGACAGCGCGATCCGCGCCAACCTGGATGCAAACGCATCCCAGAAGTCGGCACTCGGGATCGGCGGTCGTCCCAATGTGATCTCCGGGGATCCAAATCACAACGGCAACGATGGGACCATTGCACGCTTCGGCTGGAAGGCGCAGAACAAGTCCCTGCAGCTCTTCGCCGGCGAGGCGTACAACGTCGAGATGGGTATCACGAACGAGCTCTTCCAGACTGAGCGCGACGAGACGGCGCCCTGTCAGTATGCGATGGTTCCCAACGACGTGACGAATACGGACGCGACCACCAGCCTCGAGGCGCTCAACGGCCCACAGAGGTTCGCCTTCTTTATGCGCTTCCTGGCCCCACCCATCCCGTCACCCGATACACCGGGCGGGTCCACATCGATTGCCGGAGGCCAGCAGGCCTTCACGAACATTGGATGTGCCCTCTGCCATACCCCCACGCTCAGAACCGGCGGTTCTACTGTCACTGCGCTGCGCTATCAGGACGTCAATCTGTTCTCCGACTTGGCGCTACACCAGATGGGGCCAGGACTCGCCGACGACATCCGCCAGGGCGAAGCCGATGGAGATGAATTCCGCACCGCCCCACTTTGGGGTCTCGGTCAGCGGATCTTCTTCCTCCATGACGGGCGCACAACCGACCTCATAGAGGCGATTCAGGCTCATAAGAGCGCCGGCAATAGGCCATTCGGCGCATCGGAGGCCAACGGTGTAGTCGACCACTTCAACGCACTCAGCGAGAGGGAGAAGCAGGACCTGCTCAATTTTCTGCGCTCGCTGTAGCGCCTACTTGTTCGCGATCCATGCCTTGCTGGGACGTCTGGCTGCTAGAACATCGGTCAAGTAATCTATCGCAGAGCCGGTATGGGCCAGACTCCCTCCCCCTCGATGGGGGAGGGCAGGGGTGGGGGTGAGGTGAGGCGTGGCTCTCGACGTCCATCCTTGCCTCCGCCCCCCATCCCCACCTCTTTGAGGGGGAGGTTTTTTCATAAGGTGTTGAGAATGCATACGCTTTATCCCCAGATGCCTCAGCTGCTCTCCCCCGGCCCCTCACGCGGCTTCAGGCATGGCCAGAGCAAGCTCGCAGACCTCTTCTGCCAACGGGGGTACCACAGGCCAGGGTTCCGGCACAAAGCGCCCCGCAGGCAAGGGGTCCTGGCGCAGCAGCGCGACCAACAGCCGCACCCAGCCCTGGCGAAACACGCTCACCAGCCGCAGGCGGGTCGCCCGCCGTGTCCGCGGGCGGTCCGGGCACAACGCCGTCACATCGAGCAACGTGCTCGCGGGAACCGTCTCGTCCGCCGCCTCGCCCACACTGAGCAGCCACAACGTGGCGACGGCGACTGCCAGCCACAGCCGCGCTGCCCGTTCTGGATGGCTCATCCGTGTGCGGTGCCATTGCCAGCCCGCGCGTTTGGTGATCTTAAAGCCTTGCTCGATCCACGCCCGCAGGCCATACCAGCCGGCATCACTGGCCTCCGGCGGCAGATCGGTCAGGATCAGCCAGGGGTCTTTGTAGCCCTCCTCCCAGCGCGCCAGCAACGTGCAGGCCACCTGGTTCCGCGTAAAGGCCAAGCCCGCGCCGCGCCAACTCGTCCCGGGCCGTGGTACGAAGGTCATCAAGGGCCGCCAGCACATCGCCCCGGCGGGCCGAAAGCTGCCACCCGTGTTGATCCGCAAAAACGGATGCCAACCCAGGCGCGTGATGCGCCGAAACAACCAGGGCGCATACAAGCCGCGATCGGCCAACACGATCACCGTCCAGCCCTGAGGAATCGCTGGGCGCAGCCGCCGCAACAGCCGCAACCATTCACGCCGCCAGGCGTGTTTGGCGCCCGCCGGCAGGATCACCCAGGCCACTGGAATGGCGCAGCCGCGATACACCACGCTGACGGCCAGTACCACAAAACGTTGCCCCAAGGTCGTCGCGTCGATGGCCAGAGCCAATTGGGTGCCCTGCCACCAGCTCACGACCCAACCTATCAGGGGTGCAAAGCAGGTCTCCACGCGCAGCGCTTGGCGCTTGGTGCCCCGCTTGCGTGGGACATCATAATACCACTCGCGCAGCTGCTGGCGGACCGTCTGCTCCTTGCGCTGCATCCCAGCCGCCAGCAGCTGACTGACGGCGGTCAGCGCACACGAGCGCGCCAGCACCATCCCGAAGCTCCACAGGGCCAAGACGGTGGCTTGGGGCTTGCTCAAATGGGACAGATGCTGCATGATAGTCGTGAGCCATTGGTCGAAACCGGCCTGGCAAAACATGGCTTCCCTCCTTACGGTTGTGGGTCATTGCATACCCCACAGTATGCCGGATGGAGGGAAGTCATATCACCTGATTTTCAAAAAACCTCCCCTTGTAAGCTGCCTCCCACCCCGTGCTGGGGGGTGTGACCTCCCCCCAGCGGGGGGAGGCCAGGTGGGGGGTGATCCCGCAGGCGGCGGTGCGTGGGGGAGGACACCGTCCACGTGTTCCCCCCTCCAACCTCCCCCCGCTGGGGGAGGCAAGGAGGCCGTCCACACTGCCGTGGACCACAACGAGGGAGGTTCTTTTTAAGAAATCGCCTTCAAGAACATTACGGCTGAACACCTACCTGAGGAGGCGCAACCATGGGAGTCTACAGGTTGTATACGGGCAGTGATGGCGAGAGCCATATCGAGGAGATCAGTACCAAGGCGTTACAGGACCTCAAGATCACTGGCACGATGAGTTTTAGCGTACAGGAGAGAGCCCCAGGGCACTTCATGGATTTTCATCCAGCCCCCTTTCGGCGCTGGCAAGTAGGTCTCGTGGGACGGACGATCATCGGGCTCTCCGATGGGACCTCGCACACCTTTGTCCCCGGCGACGTCCGTCTGATCGAAGACACCACTGGCAAAGGGCACACGACAACCTATCAGGATGGGCTGACCATCACCATGCAAATCGCCCCCAATGATTAGCCATAGCGTCCGGGCCCTGGGGGCAGCCCCAGGGCCTGGCGGCCAAAATCCTCGGCGGCCGCGTCCCAGCTAATACCCTGATGGTGCGACGCAGCGTTGACATCGCGGTGGAAGCGCTGGATCGGCTCGGACTCTAACAGGGCACGCCCACCGCTCGCCTCGAACAGCCGATTCACGGCCTGGACACACAGTTTGGCGGTGAAAGTTTTATCGCGCCGATAGCCGGCGCGCTGCAGGGGCGTGAACTCCTCCCCGCGCTTGGCTTTCTCCAGCATGTCGCGAATAGCACGTCGGTGTAACTCCCGGGCCGCGTCCATCTCGACCGCCGCCTCGGCCAGCCGCACCTGCACAAGCACGGAATCCGCGGTCCTACCGGGGCCAGACGTGCCGCGGAGGCTGGCGGTAAACTCGTCGACAGCGCCCTGGGCGATGCCGACCAGGGGCGCCACCAGGTCCCAGCCCGTCATGCAGCGCAGGGGCAGACGATAGCTCAGACGCCTGTGGAGTTCCCAGCCCGTCCACTCACCATCGCCAGCGCGGCTTGGGTCCATGGTGCGGTACTCCGGGACAAAGACATCGCGGATCACGATGTCCTTGCTGCCCGTGCCGCGCATGCCAGAGGTGAACCACGTGTCGAGGCTGTCGTAGTCCGGGCGTGGCAACAGGGCCCAGATGAACCCGTTGGGACGCGGTACAGCCACCATCGCCCAGCTGGCGGCATCGCAACCGCTGGAGAAGCTCCAGTGACCGGAGACACGGAAACCGCCAGCCACGGGTTCGGCTGTGCCTCGGGTCGGATTGAGGGCGCTGGAGGCGAGGACATCCGGCCCGCCAGCGAAGAATTCCTCCTGGGCCGGCTCTGGGAAGTGGCCGACCCACCAGTTGTGCACCGTCCAGAGGGCATAGCACCAGGCCGTAGAGCCGCAGGCACGGCCCAGCTCCCAGGCCACGTCAAAGGCCACGTCATATTCGATGCCGAGGCCGCCATAGCGCTGTGGGTTGCCGAGGCGGATGAGACCGGAGGAGACCAGATCCTGCACTGTCTCAGGGGGAATCTGCCGGAGCTGTTCGGTCCGGGCCGCACGCTCCTTCAGGACCGGCAGCAACGCGGTGGCGCGGCACAGCAGCTCTTCTCTGGTCACAGATGTCTCACTGCCAGATAACGACATTGCCTCCTCCTCCTCCCCTGTCGCACACTACTGCCGGCCCGCGGGGTGCGCTTCCTCGCGATAGAGGTCCAGCGACCGCATCACCGGCACATCGGTGTGGCTGAATAGAATGGCTGGCTCTTTGCCGGTGTTGACGTGTTCGTGGAAGGTCCAGCCCGGTACGCAGAATACGTCCTTATCCTCCCAGTCGAGCCGCTGGCCCTCCACAATGGAGGAGCCCGATCCTTCGATGACGTGGAACGCTACACTGGACGTGCGGAATCCGCACTCCAGCATGCG
>WNEY01004926.1_pt1 | contig 10565 bp, 8 predicted proteins | sample 5400531 | NCBI WGS metagenome assembly WNEY01 (sample SAMN13153338, study PRJNA577476) | soil metagenome | isolation source: 200 cm saprolite under Douglas fir tree site 1 | place: USA:California | collected 2015-04-18
TTCCTGGACCTCTACCACTCCGCCTTCGCCCTGGATCACTTCGACGATCAGGGCGGCCACGCGCGGCGTAAAACTTTCCCGGAGATGCGCCACATCGTTCAGCCGTACGAACCTCGCCCCGGGGAGCAACGGCTCGAAAGGCTTGCGGTACTTTTCAGGCCAGGTCAAAGATAGCGCGCCGAGCGTCCGCCCGTGGAAAGAATTCTCGAGGGCAAGGATTTCAAACCGCTCGAATGCTGCCGAGGGGCGGCTCTTGCGGGCGTAAGCCCGCGCCAGTTTAATCGCCCCCTCGACGGCCTCGGTGCCGGTGTTGGCCAGAAAGACGCGGTCCAGGCCCGCCTTTTTCGCCAGCTTCTCCGCCAGCGGAGCCTGGTAGCGGTGGTAGAGCAAGTTTGAGACGTGAAGCAGCGTCTCCGACTCATCCCGCAACACCGCCAGGACTTCCGGGTGCGCGTAACCGAGCAGATTCACCGCCAAGCCGCCCAGGAAGTCGAGGTACTTCTTCCCGCGGTCGTCGTAGAGATAGCAGCCCTCTCCCCGCACGGCCAGGATGGGCAGGCGGTCGTACGTCGGAATCAAAACGCGCTTCTCGAGTTCCGCGATCTGGTCGAGATTCATATCTTTTTGACGATGCGCGTCCCCACGGAGTCGCGCGAGGCGATCGCCCGCAGGATGGCGCTCGGCGCGGCGGACGAGAGGATGTCAATCTCGCCGACCTGGCGGCGGAGCGTGCGCGCGCACGAGAGAAGCTTCGGGATCATGCCGTCCCGGACGACGCCCTTCTGGATCAGACCACGGATCTCCCCAGCGCTGACGCGCGGCAGTAAACGGCCTCCGGCGTCGCGGACGCCTCCCGAGTCGGTCAGATAGACGAGGCGGTCCGCTTTGAGCGCCACGGCCAGGGCCGCGGCGAAATCGTCCGCATTGACGTTCAAAAATTCGCCCCGGGGGCCCAGGGCCAGGCTCGCGACCACCGGCACCAGCCCCTCCCGGAAGGCCATCGCGAGGACCGACGGATTGACCTTCTGTGGGCGGCCGACAAAACCGAGGTCTTTCATATGCCCGTTCGAACGCAGCGCCAGTTTGCGCGCCGTCACCAGGCCCGCGTCGCCTCCGCAGAGGCCAAGGGCCGGCTGGCCGCTCGCCTCGAGCTCCGCCACCCAGCGTTTATTGACGATTCCCGCAAGCACCATCAGCGCGACGTCGCACGTGGCCGCGTCCGTCACCCGCAGGCCTTCGTAGAACTCGGTCGAAATTCCCAGGCGCGAGAGCGTCTGCGTCAGGAGCTTCCCGCCGCCGTGAACGACAACCACCTGATGCCCCGCCCGGCTCAGCTCACCGATGGCCCGCGCGAGCCCCCTGCGCTGCTTTTCTTCCTCGACTGCGTGCCCGCCGATCTTGATGACGATTTTCATGCGAGCGCCGTCTCCTCGGCGTACCCGCACATCAGGTTCATATTTTGGATCGCCTGTCCCGCAGCCCCTTTGCCCAGGTTATCGATGGCTGAGACCACGATCAGGCGGGTGGCCCCTTCGGCGCGGTCGGCGGCAAACCCAATGTCGGCGTAATTGGTGTGGGCCACCGACTGGATTTCCGGCAGCGCGCCGTCGCCGTACACGCGCACCAGTTGGGCGCGCGCGTAAAAGTCCTTGAAGAGCGAAACGACTTCGTCGAGCGCGCGGGGCAGGGCGAGCCGGACGTAAATCGTGCTCAGGATGCCCCGGGTCACCGGCAGTAGGTGCGGCGTAAAAGTAAAATCTTTTTCCTCGAGCCCGAGCGCCTGGAGGATTTCCGGGACGTGGCGGTGGCCAAAGGGGCTATAGGCGCGGCAGTTCTCGTTCACTTCGGGAAATTGGAGCTTCTCGTTGGGCGAGCGCCCCGCTCCGCTTGCTCCGGACTTCGAGTCGCAGACGATTCCCGCAGCCACATCAATCCAGCCGGCCCCGAGGAGCGGCGCGAGACCCAGGATGCTCGAAGTGGCGTAGCACCCGGGGTTCGCCACCAGGCGCGCCTTCCGGACCTCGTCGGCGTTCAGCTCGGTCAGCCCGTAAACGGCCTGCTCGAGCGAAGGGATGGCGTGATGCTCGAACCCGTACCAGCGCGGATAGGCCTCGGAGTTTTTGAGGCGAAACGCGCCGCTCAGGTCCACAACGCGCAGGCCACGCGCGAGGAGAGCCGGCGCAAACTCGGCAGAAGTCTCGTGCGGCGTCGCCAGGAAGACCAGGTCCATTCGCGAGGGCGAGAAGTCGTCGAGGCGAAGCGGCTGGCAGTCGAGTCCGGTCTGCCCGCGCAGCGCGGGGTGGACGCGCTCGATGGGTGAAGCCGACTTCCCGTCCCGCCCGGAAGAGGCGAGGTGCGCGAGGCGTGCGAAGGGGTGGCGGGCGAGGAGACGCAGGAGCTCGCCTCCGGCGTAGCCGCTCGCTCCGGCCACCGCGACCCGGACCGGTTTGGCCGGCTGCCGCTTGCTCGTCGTCCCTTTCGAAATGTCGGATTCGATCGCCGTGGCCAAAGCTCTGGGCTTTTCCGCCTTCTCTCCCGAAGGAATAATTATACAAACATCGTATAAATATGCTTTTAGGCCAAATCGCCCCGGATGTCAAGGGAAAAATCGGCCCGCGGTGAAATTTTTGACGGGCGCGACCGGCGGCGCCCGCGCGCCCGCTCCTCTCGCGACCTTCCCGCCTTCCTCGCTGGCAATTTCCCGCGGCGCGGTCTAAAATCCCCCGCAGGGATTCAAACCCATGCCTGAAGCGAAGCTCGACTTGCCGCCCGCGACCTCGGTCCCGGCGACCAGTCTGAGAATCATTGCCTCGGCCATCCTGCTGGCTTGCATATACTACGCCAGCTCGATTGTCATCACGCTGCTTTGCGCCGTCTTCATCGCCTTCATCCTCGACCCCGGCGTCAAGCTGATGGAACGCGCGCGCGTCCCGCGCTGGGTCGGTTCGCTTGTCATGGTCCTGTTGCTCCTCGCGGCCACGTACCTCCTGATCTACCTGATTTACGACCGTGCCGTAGCCTTCCTCGACGACCTGCCGCGAGTCGCGGCCAAAATCAAACAGTTCGTGGCCCACATCCAGCTCACCACCAAGAACCTCCGGCAGAGCACTTCGACGATTCTTCCTTCCTCGCCGGACGCGAGCCTGCCCACGGTGAGGATTCAGGAGGACTCCCCTTGGATGCAGTTCTTCCTGCGGGGCATCGGGTCGGTTTACGCCTTTACTGTGACCGTGATGTTCATCCCCTTTCTCGTCTTTTTCATGCTCACTTCGAAGAACCACGTCTGGGCGGCGACGCTGAATCTTTTCCCCGTCGGCCAGCGCCAGCAGGCGGAGGACGTCATCGACGGCATCAGCCGCATGGTGCGCCAGTACGTCCTCGGGAACGTCCTGGTGGGCGTTGTCTCCGCCGTGCCCATCACCCTAGTTTTTGTGGCGATTGACCTTCCCTACTCCCTGATCCTCGGTCCCATGGCGGCCTTCCTGAGCCTGATCCCCTACGTCGGCTTGGCGCTCGGCCTGCTTCCTCCGGTGCTCGTCGCGGTCGTCGAAGACCAGACGATGGGCAACTTCGTGGCCATCACGGTCATCGTCATCGTGGTCCACTTCCTGGCGGTCAACGTCCTGACGCCGAAATTCGTGGGTCGCCGCCTGAAGCTCAACGCTCTCTCCGTCACCATCGCCATGATGTTCTGGGGCTGGCTCTGGGGAGGCATCGGGCTGGTGCTGGCGGTGCCCATCACCGCCGCGCTCAAGGCCATCTGCGACAACGTCCGTTCGCTCCGGCCTTACGGCGCGTGGATGGGCGAAGGGTGATGACCGTTAATTAAAGGTTTCCCGGTTCCGTCTTTCTCAACAAGGACTGGTAACGTTTCAGGCGCCGTCCGCGTCCTACTCGGTAGCCCGAAGCGGGATGCCCTGGTCGCCTGCGGGGCTCCGGTCTCTTCCTGCCGTCCCCGACGGTCGGACTGAGGAGCGGCAAGTTGGCTGACGTGGCGAAATCTATCCTCCATCGGGTGGAGACGGAGATTCCTCGCGCTCCGGCCGGTGCTCGGCCGCCGCTCGAGTCGCCCCCTGTTCCACCGAGAGAACCTCCCCGGACGCGCGGTCGTCTGCTCGTGGCGCTTTTGGCTGGACTGGCGGCCCTCACGCTGGTGGTTTGGGTCACGGTGTCCAGACGCGCAAGCCGTCCGGAAGTCCCAGCCGGCGAAGTCATACGCACCGTAACTGTTGAGCGCGGCGAATTCGTCCACACCCTCCGGCTGAGCGGGACGACCGAAGCGGTGCAGTCTCGGGCCGTGCTGGCGCCGATGCTGGCCGGGTCTCAACTCGGCTCGCTCGTGATAACCAAGCTGGCGCCTGCCGGGGGAAAAGTGAAGCCGGGGGACCTTCTTGTAGAATTCGACCGCCAGAGCCAGATCAAGAATTTCCTGGACAAGCAGGCCGAATTCCGCGACTTGGTGGACCAGATTGCCAGAAAGCAGGCTGAGGGGGACGCGGCCCGCGCCAAGGACGAAACGGAACTGAAGCAGGCCGAAGACGCGCTCAAGAAAGCCGAGCTCGAAGTCCAAAAGAACGAGGTGATTTCCAGTATCGATGCAGAAAAGAATCTGGAGGCCCTTGAACAAGCCAAAGCGAATTTGAAGCAACTCCAGGAGACGTTCGGCCTGAAACGCAGCGCGGCGAAGGCCGACCTCCGAATTGTGGAGATTCAGCGCGACCGCGCCCGCGAGGCGATGCTCCACGCCCAGCACAACGAGGAGCTGATGTCGATCCACTCGCCGATGGCCGGGGTCGTGGTCTTGAACACCATCTGGAAGCAGGGGAAATGGGGCGAAGTCCAGGAAGGCGACGAGGTCCGCCCCGGAGTCCCCTTTATGCAGGTCGTCAATCCTTCGGTGATGCAGGTGCGGGTCAGCGTCAACCAGGCGGACTTCCTCGGCTTGGGCGTCGGGCAGCCGGCGGAAGTTCGCCTCGATGCTTACCCCGAGATGGTACTCCCCGCCAAACTCGACCAGTTGGCCCCCATTGGAAACAACGGCCAGTTCTCCGACAAAGTTCGCACCTTTTCTGCTCTTTTCTCCATCCAGGGGAGCGATCCAAAACTCATGCCGGACCTCTCGGCAGCCGTGGATGTGGAAATTGAGCGTCGGGCCAATGTCCTGTTGGTGCCGCGCGAGACCGTGATCACGGAAAACGGCCGGGACTACATCCGGGTGAAGCGGGGACTGGGGTTTGAGAAGCGCCTCGTCACGATAGGGCGGAGGGACGATTTAAAGGCCGTGGTCGAGTCTGGACTTCAGGCGGGAGAAGTTATTCAGCGCAACGCCGGATAGACGCGAATCGAGTTTTGGCGGCGCCTGGGGCGCGACAGGGTGGCGCTCCCCGGCTCCATCTTAGCGACCTTCGGGCAGGGTTCGACCGTGTTCGAAAAGCTCAAACTTGTTTGGATGCGGCGGCGATGGCTGGTCATCGCAGTCCTCGTCGCCGTCATCGGGAGCGTCAGCCTTGCCGCGGTCAGGCTGGCGGACCCGGCCCTCCGAATTCCCACCGCAGAAGTAAAGCGCGGGGAATTTTTGGAGTATGTCCAGCTCCGAGGAGAGCTGAAGGCGCTCAAATCGGTGACCCTCTCGGCCCCCTTCAATGCGGGCGACCTTCAAATCATCGAGATTGTGCGTAACGGCGCAATGGTCAAAAAGGGTGATGTTGTCGTGCAGTTCGACACCACCAAAATTGACCAGGACCTCGCGCAGAACCGCTCTGCTATGAAAGCCGCGGGGGCCGAAATCGAACAAGCCCACGCCCAAGCTCGCCTCAAGGAAGAGCAGGACCTCACCGACCTGATGAAGGCTCGGTACGATTTAGAGGAAGCCAAGCTCGACGCGAGCAAGCAGGAGATTCTTTCCAAGATCGAGGGTGAGGAGGCCAAGCTGAAGGTTTTCGACGCTCAACAGAAGCTGGAAGAAGCCGAGGAAAAGCTCAGGTCTGACCGTTCCGCAGCCGCAGCGGACGTCGAAAGGAAGAAGCAGAAGCGGGACAAGGTCTTGTTCGACGTGCGCCAGGCCGAGCGGAGCAAGACCGCCCTGACGCTGAGGGCGCCGATCGATGGGATGGTCACTCTCCTGCGCAATTGGCGCTCCGGCGGCCCTTTCGGCAATGCGGCCGAGTTCAAGCAAGGCGACCGCGCCTGGCCGGGCGCCCCCATTGCCGAACTGCCCGACCTTTCCTCTCTTCGAGTGACCGTCCGGGTGGACGAGATTGACCGCGGCCGGCTTAGGCCCGCCCAGGCCGTGATCGTGCGGGTGGACGCCGTGCCTGACCAGGAGCTGGTGGGGCGGGTGGCGCAGATCAGCGCCCTTGCGACGACGGACTTTTCCTCCGGGTGGCCTTTCCCCAGGAACTTTGACCTCGAGGTGCAAATCGATCGGGCCGATTCCCGGCTCCGTCCCGGCATGAGCGCGACGGCGCGCGTCGCCGTGGACCGTTTACCGGACTCCCTGCTGATTCCCGCCGAAGCCTCCTTCCCGAAATTCGGCAGGACGGTGGCTTATGTGCAGCGGGGCTCTAAATTCGAAGAGCGGGTTATCAAAGTGGGACGGCGCAGCGAAGGTCAACTCCTGGTGGCGAGTGGCCTGAGTCCAGGCGAACGAGTGGCATTGAAGGATCCGACCGTAAAGCAGTAGGCGGAAGACAGGTGACAGGAGGAGGAAGACAAAAGTTCAACCTCGTCCAATAACCGAAAACCCGGAATCGAAAATGAGAAGAAGCGAGAAATTCGGCCTGGGGCTGGCCTTTGCGGCGCTGGTGCTCGCGGGCTCGAGCGCGCGGCCGGCGCTCGCACAACTCGGCGAGGCCGCGGAGGCCATCCCCACCGCCCGCGTAAAGCGCGGGCAGCTCGACCTCAAGGTCTACACGACGGGTGAAATGCGTGCCACTCGCGCCGTGATGCTGGTGGCCCCGCCGGTGGGCGGAGGCACGCTGAAAATCATTCGCTTGCTCAAGACCGGCACCGGGGTGAAGGCCGGCGACCTGGTGATCGAGTTCGACCCGTCCGAGCAACTGTACAACCTGGAACAAAACCGTTCAGAGCTGCTTCAGGCCGAGCAGGAAATCACCAAAGCTAAAGCTGACGCCGCGGTCCAGACCGCGCAGGATAAAGTGGCGTTGCTCAAGGCGAAATTCGAGGTGCGCCAGGCGGAGCTCGAGGTGAGCAAGAACGAGCTGGTCAGCGTCATTGACGCGAAAAAAAACCTGCTCAGGCTTGAGGAAGCCCGGCGCGCGCTCGCCCAGCTCGAACAGGATCTCAAGTCGCACGCTGCTTCGAACCGGGCAACGCTGGCCGTGGCCGAAGAGAAGGGCCACAAGGCGCGCCTCGCCATGCAGCAGGCGCGGCAAAACATCGAAAACATGCGCGTCCGCTCGCCCCTCAAGGGCCTGGTGGAAGTCAAACCGAATCAGGACGCCGCCGGCGGCATTTTCTTCACTGGCATGTCCCTGCCCGATTATCGCGAGGGCGACCAGGTCAGCCCCGGCAGCTTCGTCGCCCAGGTGCTGGACACGGCGGAGATGGAAATTCAGGCCAAGGTGAACGAGAGTGACCGCGCCGCCCTGAGGCCCGGCCAGTCCGTCGAGGTGCGCGTCGATGCGCTGCCCGGGCAAACTCTCAGCGGCAAGGTGAAAACGCTGGCCGGAATGGCGTCGAGCGAACTTTGGGGCGGCGACACGATGCGCAAGTTCGACATCTCCTTTCAGCTCGATCGCCCCGACCCCCGGCTGCGCCCCGGATTCACCACGCATCTCATCATCAACGGCGATCAAGTCAAGAACGTCCTCTACCTCCCTCGCCAGGCGCTGTTCGAGAAGAACGGTAAACCTATCGTCTTTGTCAGGAACGGCGACAATTTTGAGGAGCATGAGGTCAAGGTCAAAGAGATTACTGAAAGTTCCGTGGCCATCGCCGGCCTGAAGGAAGGCACGGAAGTGGCGCTCGTGAATCCCGAAAAGCGCGGCAAAGGCCCGCCCAAGCCCGCCGGCCCGCTCGTTCCGGCCGCCGCCGGAGGCTCCCGATGACGGCGCGAGTCCAGGCCGCCGGACTCGCGCCACCGGCCCGCCGCTGGAGTTACAGTCAATTCCTGCCCGACTTTCGCCTGGGCCTCGAAAACCTGCTGCTCCACAAGCTCCGGTCCCTGCTCACCATGCTGGGGATGATTTTCGGTGTCGCAGCCGTGGTCTCGATGCTTTCGATCGGCGCCGGGGCGCAGCAAAAGGTGATGGCGTTCATCGAACAACTGGGCGTGCGGAACCTGATCGTAGAAGCTAAGGAAACCCTCGAATGGCAAGCGCACCAGAAGATTCGCAAGCTCTCGCCCGGGCTGACCTTTCAGGACTATCGCGTGATCCGCACAAATGTCAGCGGCGCCGTGGCCTCGACGCCGAGAAAACGCTTCCCGCCCACGAAACTCATCCCCAAACCTCAGCAGGATATGCCGGTGGTTTACGGCGTCAACCCTGAATACCAGCAGATTGCCGGGCTCCGAGTCGTCGAGGGACGATTCTTCGATGCGGACGAGAATACCAGGGCCGCGCCGGTCTGCGTGCTGGGCGAGGGCGCGAGGGCCAGCCTGTTCGGACCCGAAGCCGCGGGCAAGTATTTGAAAGTCAATCAGCAATGGTTCCACGTGATTGGCGTCGTCGGGCCGCAGATGAGTTCCCCAACCGAGATCGCGGGAATCCCCGTCCAGGACCTCAATAGTCTCATCTACGTTCCCCTGTACGCCGCCATCTACCGCCTGGAAGACACCTACAGCGATACGCGGGACGAGATTGACGGCATCTACCTGCGCCTCGACCCTTCCACGGACAGCGTTTACGCGGCGGACGTCGTGCGCGGGATCTTGAATACCTCGCATCGCAGCGCGGGCGACTTCAGCGTGATCGTGCCCGCCGAATTGTTGGCCGAGCAAAGACGCACCGAGCGCCTTTTCAGCACGGTGATGGTCGCCATCGCCTCCATCTCGCTTCTGGTGGGCGGCATCGGGATCATGAACATCATGCTGGCCAGCATCCTCGAGCGCACGCGCGAGATTGGAGTCAGGCGCGCCGTCGGAGCGCGTCAGAGGGACATCATCCGGCAATTCCTGATCGAGGCCATCTTGATTTCCTTCGTGGGCGGAGCGATGGGGCTCCTCTTCGGTTTCGGAATGTCGAGACTCATCGCGTGGCTCGCGGGTTGGTCCACCATCGTCACCCTTAGCTCGGTCCTGTTGGCCTTCCTGGTCTCCGTCTCGGTTGGGTTGGTCTTTGGCATCTACCCGGCAGTCAAAGCAGCGCGCCTCGACCCCGTGGAGGCTATCCGGTACGAATAGCGCACGGTCCTTCGGACCACAACGGCGCATAAAGTGAACACCGGCACCGCCCCAGCATTTTTCAATGAGATACCGGGTTATAGTAAAGGATATGATGCGAGTGACTGACAGCCCCTCTCGGCTCAATTGGGCGGCGGCGAAGAGTTGAACGAAAACAAGAACCTCTGGAAATCGGCCCGTCACGCGCTCGACTACCTAAAGCAGGCCGACTCTATCCCTCACAGGACAGAGGGCGAGGCGGTTCTCCTCGACTGTGTGCCAGCGACGGCGAGGCGAATCCTAGATTTGGGAAGCGGCGACGGTAGGTTGGTCGGGCTCCTCAAATTGGAGCGACCTCAGGCGGAGATAATAGCAGTGGACTTTTCGTCCGTGATGCTGGAAGCCCTCCGAAAGAACTTCGCCGCCGATTCGTCAGTCACGGTCACAGATCACGATCTGGAGAGACCCCTTCCCAATCTCGGCTTGTTAGACGCGATTGTCTCTAGTTTCGCCATTCACCATCTTTCTCATGAACGAAAGCAAGCGCTCTACCTCGAGGTTTATCGCGCGATGGCGCAGGGAGGCGTCTTCTGCAATCTGGAACATGTGTCCTCCCCGACGCCTGCCTTGCACGAGCACTTTCTCAGCAAAATCGGCATTTCACCTGAAAACGACGACCCTTCGAATAAGCTGCTGGATGTTCAGACCCAGCTTGGCTGGCTCAGAGAAATCGGCTTTGTGGATGTGGACTGCTATTGGAAATGGCTGGAATTAGCCCTCCTAGTCGGACGTAAAGGACCCGGCAGCGCTGGCAGGTGATCCATGGGAACGTTAGTTCAGGATTTGCGTTACGGCCTGCGAATGCTGGCGAAGAATCCTGGCTTCACCGCCGTCGCCGTGATCACGCTCGCGCTCGGTATCGGCGCTACGGCCTGCGAATGCTGGCGAAGAATCCTGGCTTCACCGCCGTCGCCGTGATCACGCTCGCGCTCGGTATCGGCGCCACAACCGCGGTTTTCAGCTTCACGGATGCGGTGCTCCTGCGGCCGCTCCCCTATCGCCACACCAACCGGCTGGTCCTTCTGTGGGCTTCCAAGACCAAACAAGTGACACGCGGAATTTCGGGACCGGACCTCGCCGATTTACGCGCGCAAAACCAGGTCTTCGAAGATGTAGTTCCCTTTCGTGGGGATTCCGGCGAGCCTCTCGATTTCGGCGCTGA
>WNEY01004558.1_pt1 | contig 10564 bp, 11 predicted proteins | sample 5400531 | NCBI WGS metagenome assembly WNEY01 (sample SAMN13153338, study PRJNA577476) | soil metagenome | isolation source: 200 cm saprolite under Douglas fir tree site 1 | place: USA:California | collected 2015-04-18
AAAATCGAAAAGCGATGATCCGCTTGGCCGCGCGCCGCGGGGTCGTACTTCCGCTTTTGGGGGCACAGCCGACATGGCCGGACCTAGTGCTAGCCTCGTCCCGGTCGAAAATGACCCATAGCGGACATCCGCGACGCGATCACGAAGCAAAAAGCCCGGGACGCTGCCAGGGCTTTGATCTGATTGTCGCTACTTCTGAGCCTGGACCGAACCAGATACTCAAACTGCCTAACTGACGCTTTGCGAGTTTAGTCGGACAACCCTTTCTTCAATGCCGCGCCTGCTTGGTAAGGAATTAGCAGTCCCACTTGAAGAGTGCTAAAGGCACACCAGCTACAGAGTAGAGGCTGCTTTCGTTGTGCACCTCTGAACTGCGCTTCTGCCCCTGTCATCTGAAAAATCAACAATACTAGATACTTAGGAGGATTGAGATGAAGTTTCGACCGCTTCACGACCGCATCGTCGTTACGCGCATCGACGCCGACGATAAGACTGCTGGTGGAATCATCATTCCGGATACCGCCAAAGAGAAACCTTCCGAGGGAGAGGTGATCGCCGTTGGTCCAGGTGGCCGCGACGAGGCCGGCAAGCTCATTCCGATCGATCTGAAGAAGGGCGACCGGGTGCTGTTCGGAAAATGGTCGGGCAATGAGGTCAAGATCGACGGAGTCGAATATCTGATCATGAAAGAGAGCGACGTCATGGGTGTGATCGAACAGATCGTTGCCCGTAAGAAGGCTGCCTAACGTCTATCGCGTCAAACATAACGGAGAACAAAAATGGCTGCTAAAGAAGTAAAATTCGGAGTTGATGCGCGCGATAGGATGTTGCACGGCATCGACATACTCGCCAACGCGGTTCGCGTGACGCTCGGCCCCAAAGGCCGCAATGTTGTACTCGACAAGTCGTACGGTGCGCCGCGCATCACCAAGGATGGCGTCACCGTCGCTAAAGAGATCGAACTCGAGGACAAGTTCGAGAATATGGGCGCGCAGATGGTGCGAGAAGTCGCCTCGAAGTCGTCAGACTTTGCCGGTGACGGCACCACCACCGCCACGGTTCTCGCTCATGCGATCGTCCGGGAAGGCGCCAAGTCGGTAGCCGCCGGCATGAACCCGATGGACCTCAAACGCGGCATCGACCTCGCGGTCGAAGCCGTGGTCGAGGATCTCAAGAAGAACTCGAAGAAAGTGACATCAAATGAAGAGATCGCCCAGGTCGGGACCATTTCGGCCAATGGCGATGCCGAGATTGGCAAGTTCCTCGCGGACGCAATGAAGAAAGTTGGCAACGAAGGCGTGATTACAGTCGAAGAAGCAAAGTCCTTGGAAACTGAACTTGAAGTGGTCGAGGGCATGCAGTTCGATCGCGGTTACATCTCTCCCTACTTCATTACCAACGCCGACAAGATGCGCGTTGAGATGGATGATCCTTACATCCTGATCTACGACAAGAAGCTCTCGGCCCTGAACGAACTGCTTCCGCTGTTGGAAGCCGTGGTGCAGACCGCCAAGCCGCTTCTCATCGTAGCCGAAGATGTTGAGGGCGAGGCTCTGGCCACGCTCGTCGTGAACAAGCTCCGTGGCGGCCTCAAGGTCGCGGCGGTGAAGGCCCCGGGTTTCGGCGATCGTCGCAAAGCCATGCTCGAAGACATCGCGATCCTAACTGGCGCTCAGGCGATCAGCGAGGATCTCGGTATCAAGCTCGACAAGGTTACTGTGAATATGCTTGGGCGCGCGAAGAAGGTGATGATCGAGAAGGAAAATACAACGATCGTCAACGGTGCTGGCAAGAAGGCCGACATCGAAGCCCGCATCGCCCAGATCAAGGTGCAGATCGAAGAGACGACGTCCGACTACGATAAGGAAAAGCTGCAGGAACGCTTGGCAAAGCTCGCCGGCGGAGTTGCGGTGATCCGTGTCGGCGGAGCCACCGAGACCGAGGTGAAGGAGCGTAAGGATCGCGTTGACGATGCGATGCACGCGACCCGCGCAGCGGTCGAGGAAGGCATCTTGCCGGGCGGCGGGGTCGCGCTTTTGCGCGCGACCGAAGCTCTCAAGAAGGTGCGCACGCAGAACGACGACCAGAAGAATGGCGTTGATATTGTGCGCAAGGCACTCTCTTGGCCCGCTCGCCAGATCGCGATCAACTCGGGCGAGGACGGCTCCGTTATCGTTGGCAAGATCTTGGAGAAGGATCAATACGCGTACGGCTTCGATGCTCAGTCAGGCGAGTACGTCAATATGGTCTCCAAGGGCATCATTGATCCGACCAAGGTTGTTCGGGCGGCCCTGCAAAATGCAGCGTCGATTGCCGGGCTTCTGATCACCACGGAAGCAATGGTCGCTGAAAGGCCAAAGAAAGAGAGTGGCGCCTCGGCCATGCCCGGCGGCATGGGCGGTATGGACTACTGAGCCGTGCCTAAAACGAAAAGAAGGCCCGGAATTTCTTCCGGGCCTTTTTTCTTGTACCGCAGCAACGGCAAATCAGGAGCGTGCACTATGGAATACCTATACGTTAAAGCCATACTTTGCGAGCATTGCGGAGCTAAGGCACCGCACATCCGTCGAGTGATAGACTTTCGGCGTGGCCGAGGTGAGATCCGGACTTTCCAATGCATTGTTTGCCGCAAGGACACTGAAATCAAAACGGACTAGAACGCTCACACTACCAGAATTTATCATCGCGCTTGAAGTGTTGCCTGTCTGGTTACTAGGTAAAATATTGATTCGACGCGCTCTTATTCTTGGCGTTGAGAGCCAAGTCGTCTTCTTCAACCAATTTTTCGAGGGTCGAAATATAGCCGCATCTAAGTTGGCGCGTATGGTACTTATAGAGACGCTGTCAATGAGGGCATGCTGCATGAACGTTCTCGCGGTCATCTCGCCTGGGCTAAAGGTTCTCTTTGAGCGTGTTGGCAAGCCGGAGATCATCAATCGGCCCGACTTCTTTCGGCTCGGCGGGAGCGGAGCGGTCATCGCCTGCAATCACGTGGGCTGGGCGGATAGTCTATGGATGGCCTATGCCGTGTATCCAAGACAGCTGCGCTACATGTCAAAGCAAGAGCTTTTCAGTCCGCCGCTATCACGATGGGTGTTGGAGCACGGTGGTTCCATTCCGATTGACCGCGTGGAACCATCGCCAAGTTCGATCAAGGCTGCTGTCGATATTCTTCAGCATGGTGGAGTGATCCTGATTTTTCCGACCGGCACGCGAAGTGATGAAAATATTGCCTTCAAACGTGGTGCCGCGACGATCGCGCTTCACGCCCGGGTTCCACTTGTGCCTGCTTTTTTTCAAGGTCCGAAGCAGATGCAAGTCGCGCATCTCATGCACCGGCCACAAATACGGGTGACATTCGGATCACCCATCCCCACAGCGGAGTTACCCCCTGGGAAAGAGACGACGATTGCGCTTACGCGGCAGCTCCAAGCAGCAATCGGCGAATTGCGATCGATCGCGGACCCCGTGCAGTTCGCCGCATAGACTTATCGCACTTATGCGGACCGACGTCCGCTCTTGGCCCATCGCGTCATTTCTCTGCGACGCAGCAATTCAGTCGCTTTTGGAGTAAAGCGGACATTCAGCGAGCCGTGCTTATAGAACCGGATTTATGAGTACGCGCCCTAGCGAAGGTCGCCTCAGCCGCCGAATTTGTAGACACCAAAGACGATCAGAATGAGCGCTGCTGCCATGAGCATCCAGCCCGGATGACGGCCGCGCGTCCCCCAAAGGTTGCCGAGAGCGCCAAACAAGTAGGTGCTGCCAACGAACAGGCCAGTCGCGAGCCGGGCTTCCCGATCGAACCAGATTGCAGCGGCGATCAAGGCGAGGCCGCCGAGGAACCAGACGATCGTGCTGAAATGCAGGAGCAACGGCACGAGCCTTCTGATCGAAGCGGACGTCCGCCTGTCCGCGAAAAGAAACGCCTCAATCGGTCTCACCATGAGCCGTTGGGTCAGGATGCCGTGAACCACCGCGACGAAGCTTCCGATGAGCCCGGCCATTCCCAGGGCGGCGCTTTGCCAATTCATGACCATACACCTCTGTATGGATATATCGGATGAATGGGCCGCCGCCAAAAGCTCGCTTGTTCACTGACATGCCGCTGATATATCATTGGCAAAACGCCGCGTTGCAAAAAACCAGAGGGGGAGTCAAATGAAGCTTTCACGCCGCACGCTGTTGAAGTCCGCCGCCGCCGGCGCCTTGCTCGCGCCGGCCGGCATCTTCGCGCCCGCGATCGCGCAGAACAAGCCGCTGAAGATCGGGGTGCTCGCCCCGCGCGCGGGTCTCGCCGCGAGCCCGGGCATTTCCGGCATTCGCGCCACCGAATGGGCGGTGGAAAAATTCAACGCCGCCGGCGGCATCGCCGGCCGCAAGGTCGAGGTCGTATACGACGAGGAAACTTCGCCCAAGGACACCATCGAGCGCTTCTCCAAGCTGGTGCAGCAGGAAAACGTCGATCACGTGCAGGGCATCGTTTCCACCGGCGTCGGGCTCGCGCTCGGTCCGGTGGTCGAGGAATCGCGCGTGCTCACCATCTTCTGGGACGGCACGACGCAGGACGGCGTCGACGAAAAGCTGCCGAACCCGAAATACCTCTTCAAGAGCACCGACAACGAATGCGAAGCGGTGATGGCCTCGCTCTCGGCGATCAAATACTGGAAGGGCAAGTTCAAGAAGATCGCCGGCATCAACCCGGATTATTCCTACGGGCGCAACAATCAGGCCGCTTTCATCGCGCTGCTAAAACGCTTCAACATCGAGCACGAGGTCGTTACCGAGCAATGGCCGAAGGTCGGCACCATGGACTTGACCAGCCACGTCGCCGCGCTGCAAGCGGCGAAGCCCGATCTCATCTTCTCCTCGCTCCTGTTCGCGGATCTGCCGATCTTCATGAAGCAGGCCGACGCCGCCGGCCTCACCAAGAGCGCCAAGCTCGTCTTCCCGGCGGCCGGCTGGCAGCACACGGCGATGAAGAAGGAATTCACCCCCGAGGGCATGTGGTTCGGCCACAACACGCTCTATTTCGACAATCCCAACGCCAGCGCGCTTGCCAAGGAATTCGTCGCCTGGTTCGCGGCTAAGCAGAAGGATTATCCGAACTGGGAAGCCGACCGCGCCTATTTCTCGCTGATCTCCTACAAGAGCGCGGTCGAGAAAGCCGCCAAGGCGAAAGGCGGTTGGCCCGCCGTCGACGACGTGATCGGCGCGATGGAAGGCTTGAATGTCGAAAGCCTCGGCGGCAAGGGCGGCTGGCGCAAGGATCACATCGCCGACCAGACCTTCATCCAGGGCTTCACCACCCACAAGAACAAGTACGACTTCGTGACGCTGGACAAGTTCGACACCGTCTACTCGACCGAGCTGCAGAAACCGGCCGGCGCCAACTTCTGGGAATGGATCAAGACCGCGAACTTCAAGGTCTGACCGCGGGGGGGCGTACTAGTGCCACGAACCCGAAGTTCGCACACAGGATGCCGCAAGGACGATTGCGAACTTCGGGTTCAAAAGGGGCACTAGAAGCATAAAAGTTGCTAGTGTCCCTTATGATTCCGAAGTTCGTATGAGAGTGTACCGCGAGTGCTTACGAACTTCGGAATCGGGACACTAGATCGATGTCCGCTTTCGCCAACATCGTGATCGGCGGCGTGTTTCACGCCGCCGTCCTTTTTCTGGTCGCCGCCGGGCTGCAGCTCGTCTTCGGGGTGCAGAAAATCTTGAACCTCGCCTGCGGCTCGTTCTACGCGCTCGGCGCCTATTTCGGCATCACCTTCGTCGGCATCGCGCTGACGTTGGGGATGCCGGCCTGGGCGCTTCTTCCCGCGCTCGTTGTCGCCGGCCTCATGCTCGGCCTGGTCGGCCTGCCGATCGAGCGCGTCCTCCGCACGGTCTACGATCGCGACGAGAGCTTCCAATTGCTGCTTACCTTCGCGCTGCTCTTGATGTTCCAAGACGTCTTTCGTTTCTTGTGGGGCGCCAATCCGCGCTCGATCGAGGCCAACTATCTCGTCTACGGCAAGCTCGCGGGCGGCGATTTCACCGTGCCGGTCTACAATTTGCTGGTGATCGCGGCGGCGATCCTGGTGGCGGCGGGGTTCGGCGTCTTCTTGCAGAAAACAAATTACGGACGCGTGCTGCGCGCCACCGCCGAAAACCGCGCCATGGCCGAGGCGCTCGGCGTCAATGTCTCGCGCGTCTATGCCGCGGTTTTCACCGCCGGTACCATGCTCGGCACGGTCGCCGGCGCGCTGGTGGTGCCGACCGCGGCCGCCTCCCTCGACATGGCGGTCGAACTCGTCGTCGAAGCTTTCGCCGTCGTCGTCATCGGCGGCCTCGGCTCGATGCCGGGCGCGCTCGCCGGCGCGATCGTCGTCGGTCTCATTCATGCCTACGCCATTTTCGCCTTTCCCGAGCTCGAACTGCTCGCGACCTATCTCATCGTCATCGGCGTGCTCTTGTTGCGGCCGGCCGGTCTGTTCGGAAGACAGGCGACATGAAAGCGCCGCCACAGATTGTTGCCGCCATGTTCGGCGCAGCCGCGCTCGCGGTCTTTCCGCTGCTCGCGCCGACCTATTACGCCGGCCTGATGATTCCGTTTTTCGCCTACGCCATCGCGCTCCTCGGATTCAATCTTCTGTTCGGCTATGGCGGGCTGCTCTCGTTCGGGCATGCGATGTTCATCGGCTTCGGCGCCTACGGCACGGCGGTGATGGCGGGCGTATTCGGCGTGAAAAGCTTCGAGCTCGCGCTCGCCGCGGTGGTGCTCGGCTCCGCGCTCGCGGCGATCCCGATCGGGCTTCTGTGCGTGCGCTACACCGGCATTTTCTTCGGCATGCTGACGCTCGCCTTCGGCATGCTGTTTCACTCGTTCCTGTTCAAATTCTACTACGTCACCGGCGGCGACAGCGGCATGCGCATCCCGCGCATGAACATCCTCGGCCTGGAGTTCGCGCAATACAACAAGATCACCTTCCTCACCGGGCCGTTCTATTATTATTGCCTCGCGCTCTTGGTGATCGCCGCCTTCGCGATGTGGCGGATCGTGCACTCGCCCTTCGGCCTGCATCTGCGGGCACTGCGCGAAAACTCGCGCAAGGCCGAATATCTCGGCGTGCACGTGCGCCGCTTTCGGCTTGCCGCCTTCGTGATCTCCGCCGCCTTCGGCGCCGCCGGCGGCGCCATCCTCGGCTTCCGCATCGGGCTTGCCGATCCCGAGCTCGTCTATTGGACGCAATCCGGCCAGCTCGTGTTCATGACCGTGCTCGGCGGCTTTCATCACTTCCTCGGGCCGGTGATCGGGGCGCTCGCCTTCACCTTCCTGCAGGATCAATTGCAGTCGCTGACGCAATACTGGCGCTTCGTGCTCGGCGCGATCCTCGCGGTCCTGGTGATCGGTTTTCCGGCAGGAATCGCCGGATGGGCGGATCTTGCAAGCTGGCGTCGAAAAAACCGCAAGGCCGCCGCATGAGCGCGCTCCTGCAAACGCGCGGCGTCGGCAAGGCTTACGGCCCCTTCCGCGCGCTCACCGATGTCAGCCTTTCGATTTCGGCCGGCGAGCGCCTCTCGATCGTCGGGCCGAACGGCGCCGGCAAGACGACGCTCGTTAATCTCCTGACCGGCCTCTTGGCGCCGAGCGAGGGGGAAGTGTATTTCAAGAACGAGAATATCCGCGGCCACGGCCCGGTGGTGCTGGCCGAGCGCGGCCTCGCGCGCGCCTTCCAGCTCGTCCATATTTTTCCGGCGCTCACCGTCGCCGAGACGATCGCGGCGGCCGTGATCACCCGCCAGAAGAAACGCTGGCGCCTTTTTTCCAACCTCGCGGCCGACCGCGACGTCGCCGGGCGCGTCGCCGAGGTGGCGCGGATATTCGGACTTGAGCGGCGCCTCGACACCGTCTCGCGGTTGCTGTCGCAGGGCGAGAAAAAACTCCTCGACGTCGCTTCCGCCTTCGCGCTCGACCCCGAAGTGATCCTGCTCGATGAGCCGACCTCGGGGATTTCCACCGCCGAGAAACATGGCATCATGAAAACCCTGCTCGCCGCCGCCGAGCGCGCGGGCGTGAAAGCCCTCATCCTCGTCGAGCACGACATGGACCTTGTCGCCGCCTATTCCACCCGCATCGTGGCGATTTCGGAGGGAAAGGTGCTTGCCGATCTTCCGCCGAAACTTTTTTTCGAAAATCCGGCCGTGATCGAAATCGTCGTCGGCAAGCGGAGGCACTGATGCTCTCCGTTCGCGATCTCGTGGTCGACATTCAGGCAAGCCGCATCCTGCGCGCGATTTCCCTCGAAGTGCGCGCGGGCGAACTCGTCTGCCTCGTCGGCCGCAACGGCGCCGGCAAGACCACGATCTTCCGCACCATCATGGGGTTTCGCGCGCCCGTCTCCGGCGCGATCGACTTCGCCGGCGCAAGCCTGGTCGGCCGCAAGCCCTTCGAGATCGCCCGCCGCGGAATCGGCTTCGCGCCGGAGGAAAGCGAGGTGTTCGGCGAGCTCACCGTCGCCGAGAACATCGCGCTGCCGACCTGGCGGCAGGCGGGCGGCCATAATCGAACCGAGCAGATCGCGCTCGCCTATCGCGTTTTTCCGCGGCTTGAGCGCTTTCGCGAACGCGGCGGTGAGCAACTGTCGGGCGGCGAGCGCAAGATGGTGTCGATCGCCCGCGCGCTCGCCTCCGATCCGAAGCTTTTGCTGCTCGACGAGCCGACCGAAGGCCTCTCCCCCGCCATCGTCCCCGCGATCATCGACGGCATCGCCTCGATCCGCTCGATGGGGCACGCCGTCTTGATCGCCGAATCCAACATGCACCACGTGCCCGACTTCGCCGACCGGCTCTACGTGATCGAGCGCGGCGAGGTGATCTTTGCAGGCAGCCCGGCGGAGGCCGCGAAAAACCCGGCGGTGGCGAGGGTCGCCGGCGCCGCCGACGCCGCTTCCACGGCCGGTTGACGGCGCTGTCGAGAGTGATAGATTAGTAATATATCAGGCAGGTCTGCAAAATATAGCGGAGATCTGCGGCGAAAAGGCCCCGCTCCAACGCGCCAAGACGGAGGATGACATGATCAGCGAACGGCAAAAGGCGTTCCGCCAGGAATACCGCTCCCGGATCATCGGCTGGTACGACGGCTATATCCACATCCTGATCATCTACGCGATGGGTGCGGCGGCGTTCTACGTCTATGTCCAGCACATCCATGACGTGACGCCGCTCGAATGGCTGACCGTGCCGATCGCCTTCCTCTTCACCAATCTGTTCGAATGGGCCGTGCACAAATACATCATGCACCGGCCGATCAACATCAAGGGGCTCCGCGCCGTGTACGAGCGCCACACGCTCAACCACCATCAATTCTTCACCGACGACGAGATGCGCTTCCGCGACCACAAGGATTGGCGCGTGACGGTGTTTCCGCCCTACGCGCTCGTCGTCTTCATCCTGATGTCGCTGCCGATGGCGGTGATCCTCGGCCTCTTGTTATCGCCGAATGTCGGCTGGCTGTTCATGAGCGTGAACACGGGCATGTATCTCATCTACGAGTTCATGCATTTTTGCTGCCACGTCGACGAGAACTGGTTCGTGCGCAATTGCCCGTTCGTGAACACGCTGCGCCGCCACCACACCGCGCACCACAACGCGCGGCTGATGATGGAGGTGAACATGAACCTAACCTTCCCCATCGCCGACTGGCTGTTCGGCACCTCCGACGTGGACCGCGGGCTGATCGGAACGCTGCTGAACGGCTACGACACGCGCTACCTGCGAAGGAATCTGCGCGGCGCGCCCAAGCGGCCCGACATCGCCGCCGCAGCGCCCATCGGCGCCGACTGAGCGGCACCCGGCCAAAAGGGACGGAAGTTCGCCATGCCCAATGACGTCAAAGCTATCGTTTCGATCGCCGTTCTGATCGTCGCCGGCGTGCTCGCCTATTGGAGCCATTCGCCGGTGCGGCCGGAATTCGGCCCCTTCGTCATCGGCACCGCGATCTTCATGGTGATTGCGATGTGGATTTTCCCCGAAGCCGGGGTGAAGAAGGGCGACTTGAAGAAATAGCGGCAAAGATCATCGAAGTGGGGGCTCGAGCGAAACGCGGCGCCCTCACCTCGCCTTTTCTTCAGGCTATCGGAGAGATGCCGGGCGTGGTAAGGCCTGCGCCTGCAACCCACCGGTCCAGCGGCTGGAACTCGATCGATCCGATCAGATCGACGGAAACGACCGCATTCCGGACAACGGATCGACCGAATACGAGCGAATTAAACCGATATCGACCGATTCAGCGCTAGAATTCGGTCAACCCCTGATTCGAGAATGTCACCCGCCGGCTTGTCCCCATGCCCAACAAAGATCTGTCTTTTCTGAACCCACCCGAAGCGAGCGCATGGACGCGGATCCTTGCGCGTTATCGCGAGCCGAGCCGCGCGCGCAGCGTCTTCGAGCTGGTGATCACGGTCGGCGCGCTGGCGCTCTCGTGGATTCTCATGTGGGAGGCGCTCGCCGTCGGCTATTGGCTCTCGCTCCTGCTCGCCGTTCCCACCGCCGGCTTTTTGGTGCGGCTCTTTAT
>WNEY01004559.1_pt1 | contig 10563 bp, 4 predicted proteins | sample 5400531 | NCBI WGS metagenome assembly WNEY01 (sample SAMN13153338, study PRJNA577476) | soil metagenome | isolation source: 200 cm saprolite under Douglas fir tree site 1 | place: USA:California | collected 2015-04-18
AAGATGGCTCGAGAAGGGTTGCTGTTCGATCTGCAAGCTGCGATCAACGAAGCAAAAAAGGAGAAGAAGGGAGCTCCGGTCCGAAAGGAAAACGTACAGATCGAACGCAACGGTGAACTCAAAGAAGTGAATCTCGAAATAAGCTCTCTCAAGGTCGCCTCCGACAGAAGACGGCATTTCTTGATCATGTTCGAAGATTCGAGACCCGCGGATAAGGCTGATGCAGCGGAAAACACACCCGGAGAGGCGAAACTTAGCAAAGGCGGGAAGGAAAAACACAGTAATCATCAAAGCAGCCGGTTAAGGCAGGAACTTGCTGCCACTAAGCGATATCTGCACTCCATTGTCGAGGACAAAGAAGCCAGCAACGAAGAACTCCAAGCCGCGAATGAGGAAATTCTGTCGAGCAACGAAGAGTTGCAGAGCGCAAACGAGGAGCTGCAAACTGCCAAAGAAGAGCTCGAGTCAACCAATGAAGAACTACACACGGTCAACGAGGAACTGCACAATCGAAATTTTGAATTGACGGAAGCCAACGCTGACTTGGTTAATCTCCTCAGCAGCGTCAATATTGCGATGGTTATGTTGGGACGAGATCTGCGAATTCGGCGCGTTACCCCCAAGGGGGGACAGCCGTTCGGTTTGATCCCGACGGACCTGGGACGACCGATCACCAACATCAGGTCAAATATTGACGTACCCGACCTGGAACAAATGATTTTAGAGGTGATCAACACGGTCAGCGTAAAAGAGCGTGAGGTTCAGGATCGGCAGGGCCATTGGTATTCGCTTCGCATCCTGCCTTATAAGACTCTGGAGGACACGATCGACGGCGCCGTCCTAACGTTGGTCGACATAAATGATCTCAAAAACAACCTGGAGGAGATTAAGCAATCCCACGATCAACTGGCGGCGGAGCGGGCGAAATTAGAGGAAGTGCTTCGGCAGATGCCCTGTGGGGTCATGATCGCCGAAGCCCCGTCGGGAACGCTAATCCTCGCCAACAAACAGGTAGAAGAGATCCTGGGTCAGCCCTTCCCTCACGACGCTAACATTGAGGAATACACCCAATATAAAGCTTTCCATCTCAATAAGCAGCCCTTCAAACCCGAAGAGTGGCCACTCGCACGTTCTCTTGCCAGAGGCGAGGTGGTCACAGATGAAGAAATTGAGTACGTGCGCGGGGACGGCACCTCGGTTTTCTTGAGTATCAGCTCTGCCCCAATTCTCGACCAGGGGGGTTGCATCATCGCGGCGGTGGTTACGCTTTTCGACCTCACGCATCGCAAAGGAACCGAAGAGGTACTGCGCTCCACAGAAAAGTTGGCCTCTTCTGGACGTCTGGCGGCTTCTTTTGGCCACGAGATCAATAATCCGCTGCAGGTGCTGGGTGGTGCGTTATACCTGCTCGGTCAAAGCACCAGCCTGGGAGAAGCGGAGCGCCGACACTTGGCGACGGCACATGCCGAGCTGGAACACGTGGCACACCTAACCACAAGTCTGTTGGGCTTCTACCGCGATTCACCTTCGCCGGCGGACCTCAAGATCGGCGAGGTGCTCGATAACGTCCTGAAGTTTTACACCCCAGCCATTCGGTCTAGCAGGGTAATCATCGAGAAGCGATACGACTCGGAAGACGTGATTCATGGCTTTCCGAGCGAGATAACTCAGGTATTCTCCAATCTTGTGGTGAATGCGTTGGAAGCCTTAGGCCCGGAAGGAACGCTCAAGTTGCACGTTGTAGCCTCTCGGGACTGGAGAAACCCGACACGGCGCGGAGTCCGTGTCTTCATTGCAGACAACGGACCGGGTGTTGCTCATGAGAATCGGCGAAGAATGTTTGAACCATTCTTCACCACGAAAGGTGAGAGGGGTACTGGTCTTGGTCTGTGGGTCACAAGTGGGATTGTGGATAAGCTTGGAGGCTGGATTCGAGTACGCAGCAGCACGCAGCCCGGGCGAAGCGGCACGTGTTTTGCCGTGTTTTTCCCGGATCGAAGAGTATCGACAATGGGGGATACTACTGTCGCGTTAGATAAAAGTGCGTGAGATTTCGAGATGAGCGTTGTGGGGGTTAATGTCCGGTAACAAACAGCGCACGAGGTCTGCGGGTCAGAAATCAAGCCTCAGGGAAAACATAATCTGCCGCTGCAATGCGGCGCCGTTAAATGCGGTGTTGATAATGATCCCGCCGGCTTGACAATCGACGCAGGGGATCGGATTGTCGAGATTGACCTTATTGAAAAGGTTGAAGATGTCGGTGCGGAATTGCAAAGAAACACTCTCCGCCAGGGGGATGCTCTTTGCGACGGAGAGGTCGCTCTGGAAAAAGCCAGGCCCGCGTAGCAAATTCCTCACCGCGCTTCCAAACGTGCCGAAGGCGGGTCGCTGCCACGGTCCAATAGTGTCCCCGGGCGTGCGGTTTGGTTGGAGTGGCACGCCACCTGTGGTCGTGAAGTAGCCGTTTCGACTCCCCGTGACGTGAACGGATCCGACAAGATTCGGTCGGCAGGGACCTGTGTCTCGGTCGCTAGCGCAGCTTGAATACGACGGAGAAAAAGGCACGCCGCTCTCCCAGGTCATGGTCCCACTGAGAGACCAGCCCCCGACGATGCGGTTTATGATCGGGCTGACGCCTCCGAGAAGCGCCCGGCCCTTCCCGAAAGGCAGTTCAACCAGATTGGTCAAAACAAGAACATGTTTGCGGTCCGTGTAGTCGACACCGTAGTTGAGCTTTCGATCGATCGCGTAGTAGTCGCTGTCGTAGCCCATGGCTTTCGACCAGGTGTAGTGAGCGAGAAACTGGTATCCCCTGGTGAAGCGCTTTTCCGCCACCACCTGCAGGGAGTTGTAATTGTCGGAAGCATCGCTGCCGAAATAGCTAATTGGCTGCGTCCATCCGAATTTCTTGAAGAAGGGTTTTCGCTCATTCGTGTCGAGGCTGCCGAATCCCACGATGGTCGCCTGATTGGGGTCGTAGTGGGGTGAACTGCTCGGGAAAACGTGGGTGCCTTTGTTGCCTACGTAGCCGATTGCTAGTGACAATGTCGGGGTGAGCTGGTATTGTAGGGTCAAGTTCCACGCATATAGCGTAGGCAGTCTTAGCTTGCGTGGAAGAATGAAGGCGGCAACCTGGTCGGGAAGCCGGAACTGGCCGGAGGATGGGACCGTGATGAGATCGGGTGCGGGCGGCCCTTTCGAGAGATCAAATACGCTCGCAGTGTTCGAAGACGGATTAATTTGCTGCGCTATCAACACTGGCAGGTTCTGTGTGGCCGTGTGCCCGAAGTTCGAACCAAACACCCCAATGTCAAAACTGCGGCCATAACCCAATCGGACCACCGTCTTCGGCGTCACCTCGTAAGCAATGCCCAGGCGCGGAGCAAAGTTGGTGAAATTATTCTTCACATTTCCCTGAAGGTTGACGTTCCCGAAGCCCGCCACATTGACCAAGCCAGTGCCAAGGTCCACCCATCCGCCGGCGCCCTTCCCGGTAACCGATTGCGGAAAATAAATTTCCCAGCGCAGTCCATAGTTGAGGACCAGTTTGCGAGTGACGCGAAAGGTGTCCTGGCCGTAGAAGAACCATCGCTTCTGACGTTCTCCTGCATCGTCAATGCTGCTCACAAAGCGGCTGAACGCGGCCACGTCGCCGAGCAGGAACGTGGCCAAACCCGAGCCGCCGCCGGTCGGTCCCTGGGTACCCGAATTGAAGAAGCCAAAACTGCCCGTGCGTGAGTCGGTGCTGGCCACGCGAAGGTTCTGCGCGTAGCGAAAATCCGCGCCCCACTTGAAGATATGGTTGCCGGCAGTTTTCGTCCAGTTGGTTACCCATTGAAACTGCTGCTCGGTTTCCAGCAGCGGGCAACCGCAGAGATGGCCAAAAAAGAATTGGTCGCCTTGTTGTCCGTCAACAAAAACGAACGGCATGCCGGAGGTAAGTGGATTGCCCAGGTTCACGCCTGGGATTCCCGCATCCTTTGCAGGTGTTGTTCCGGCGTCGTTCGGTAAGACGTTCACATGGTAGCGGAAGAAACCAAATCGGAAGTCGGTCAGCAGGTTGGGTTTAAGCACATAGTCAGCGCCCACCGCAAGGCTCTGGTTCCGAGCCAGCGACTGACCTGCGAAGGTATCGGGAGATAATCCCGGGCCTCCCGCGACAGCCCCAAATGCGCCCAAAGCATGGTGCCGGAAGTCGGCGAAGCTATAGCGGCCAAAAAGGTTCAACCTTTCCGAGACGTTGTGGTCGATGCGAATATTGAAATCATCGTCGTTGAATAGCTCGGTTCCAGAGGCAATGAAGTTCTGCCTAAGTCCTGCTCCGGAGACGTTCGGTCCCGGCAACAAGGTCAAGAGGTTGACAGCCTGGGACGAGATGCGGTTCCGCGGAATCTGGTTATTGGTGAACTGATTGCCGGTTGCCGGATCAAAGAGCGACTGCGGATACTCGCTCAGATCGCAAAACGGAATGGCCGGATCAAGGCAGGTGGAGCGAACCAGGGCGGTTGGCACGTTCAGACGCGCCGACGCTCCATTGGAGCGCCTTGTTCCCTGATAGTCGCCGAAGAAGAACAGGCGGTTCTTGGCTAACGGCCCGCCCAGCGAGCCGCCAAACTGGTTCCACTTGGTGGTGGGCAACGGCCGGTCTGGTGGCTGGGTAAAAGGGTTGCGAGCCTGGCCCCAGCCGGTGCGTCGGAACTCGAAGGCACTGCCATGCCAATCGTTCGTGCCGGATTTGGTCTGGACTGTGACCACCCCCGCCAGCGCCTGCCCAAATTCCGCATCGAAGTTCTGCGTCGTGACTTTCGCTTGGGTAACCGACTCCAGGGTGGGGTTAATCACGATAATTCCCAGGACGGGATCGCGATTGTCCGTACCATCCAGCTGGTAAGACGTGCCACTGAAATGTTGGCCGTTGACCATGATCTGAATCCCGCCCTGCGGGTTTTCGGCCGAGGTGTGCTGCCAGCCGAACTGCGACGTGCCTGGAGTGAGCAGTTCCAGGCTGGTGAAGTTTCGATTAAATAGCGGGAGACTTTCGACCTCTTGTTCGTCGAATGTGGTGGCGACGTCGGAGCGGTCGGTTTTCATCAGCGGTATATCTTCTGCCGATACCGTAAGCTTTTCTTCCGTGCCCCCGACCTGCAGTTGCACATCGACCCGGGCTGCCTGGTCGGCGTACACGGGAATGCCCCTAGAATCGATAACTTTGAACCCCGGGGCTTCCGAGCGAACGTCATACTGGTCGGGAATCAGGTGAGTCATGCTGTAGTTGCCAGCCCCGTTGCTAGTCGTCTCAAATTTGGTGTTTTTCTGAACCGAACTCACAGTCAGTTTCGCACCCACCACCGCAGCTCCGGATTGATCTATGATCGTCCCGAAAATGCTTCCGTAGACGGCTTGAGCGCGTGCGGGCGTGGGCAAGAGGGCGTGCACACTTAGGATGACCAGGATCGTGAATTCCAGAACTGGCGGACTTCCGGCTCTCGATGATAATAATTGACAGCGCTCTTTGTAATCAGCGCTTAGGTCCCCCAGATGGGCAGATTTTTCGTCAGAATTTCGGAAGATGGAGGGGCCGTCAGGAGCCGACGGTAACGACATCGGAGCCACCCCCCAAGCGCAACCTGACTGTACCACTCCAGCTCACCATTTTGCGACAACTTCGCTCGACGCTGTCGTTGTCCGGTAGCCGTCACTAGGTCGTACAAGTAACCATCAGAAATTCTCTATCTGCCACACGTTGTTGTAGACCATGGATTCGGCTATGGCCAGCGATCGCCCATCCGGTGATGGGATCGCGGCCAATATTTCGCTATTGCTGGAGTGAAGCAGCACTGAAGCTCTGCCGTCGAGGGTGACCCTCAGCAGTGCACTCTCTCCTTCGGGAGTCCTTCCCGCAATCAAGAGGCTCCGTCCATCCGGGGCCCAGTCGACGCTGCCTAATTCGTTCCGTCCGGTTACGGGCACATCACGCGTTTTGCCCGTGAGAGTGGAGCGGAAGCGGATATTTCCCTTAAGACTGGGACAAACCATGGCACGTTGCGAACCATCGGGAGACAAGCTCCAATTGCACACGGGATCGACTTGCGGTGGGACTGAACTTTTGCCGTTCCTCACATCAAACCGGAACGTTTCCATGGCATCACCTTTGCCAACGCTGTACAAGCAAAAGGTCAAGGGCAAGCGTGCACACTGCACGTTCCAGATGCCGACGTCTTTGAGGACCAGGCGAGGAGTTCCGCCGCCTATAGGGATGGCGAAAAGAGAGGATTGAGTCTCGAGGCTGGCGGTTTTAGGCGTCGAAATATATAAGATCTCCGAACCGTCGGAGGTTACCCTAGGTTGTAAGAGCTGCTCAGCGCTAGTCGTCAGACTTTCAGCCAAGGGCTGATCGGTAACCTGTTTGAATATCTCTGAAGTACCGTTTCGATCGGAATTAAACAGGACTGCCTTGCTGTCTGGTGTCCAGGCAAACGGGTTGTTCTCATTCTCATCGAGCGTTAGCCTCCTGTTCGCGAGCAAATGAATGCCGTCCGGCGCCAGCGTTCCGATGTAAACACTCGACACCGAATTCTCTCTCAGGAAAGTCACAACCTTTCCGTCATCGCTTCCAGTAACCTGCGAAATCCAACCAATTCCTCGCGTGATGCGTTTCGGGGACTCGCCAGGCTTTCCAGATGGTTGGATCGACACCGTCCAGAGGCTTGCGCCATGCCGGTTGTTTTCATCTCCGAAGGTGTAGATAAGGCGGCCATCCGATAGCCAAAACAGCGCAGGACCTAAGCGATTGTCAGAGAAGAAGGTTTGGGCCCCTGCGTTCCGCCATTCGTTAACCTCCACGGCACTCACGCGCGCGTTGTACGTCTCAGCGGCTCTGATGTAGGCGATTCGATTGCCATCCGGAGACCACGTCGGACCTCCCACCCAGGAAGACTTGTCGCTCGCAACCTTAACTGGATCGGTTCCGTCGGAACGCATGACCCACTCTTCTCGACCATAGTCAGAGCGTTGGAACGCGATGTGCGCCCCATCCGGAGACACTGACCCTCCCGCAGCGTCATTTGCCAGGTGACGGGGCGAGCCTCCGAAGACCGAAACACTCCACAAGCTTAGTTTGTCGGTCGACAAGCTTTTGCCGGGCTGTTCCCGGCGGCAGACCAGTAAATGAGATCCGTCCGGAAACCAGTCCGCCACATCAGCAGAGAAATTTGGCGGCAGGGGCACGGGATGGGTTTCACCCGTGCGAATCTGCTTCAGGTAGAGACCAGTATTGTCCGCGTAGGCGAGGAACTTGCCATCCGGGGAGACTACCGCGCTGTTCACGCTATTCTCCAATGAATTTGTGGTCAGCTTACGTTCAATGACCTCCGTGCGCCGCGATGGATGCCGCCACGGTGCCCACACTAGAGCCGCAATCACGAGGGCTGAGGAGAAGGCGATGGCGAGCCCTGGACGCCAAAAAGATGATTGACCTTGTTCCGGGGCGGCCACGATTGCGGCTCCGTCTGGTCCCGCGGTATGCGTTTCAACAATCGGCTTGTCCACCGGGGCGATGAAGCGATAGCCCCGGCGAGGCAGGGTCTCCACAAACCTGGGATTGTCGGCCTCGTCTCCCAATGCGATCCGGATCTTGGTAATGGCCGTATTGAGGGCGTGGTCAAAGTCAACAAAGGTGTCTTCCGGCCAGACCTGCCGGCGCAGCTCTTCCCGAGAGACTAACTTGCCTGAGTGTTCCAGCAGGATGGCACAGACTTGAAAGGGCTGGCCTTGCAGGGGCACCTTTACCCCATTCTTGCGCAGTTCCCCGGTCTGCAAGTTCGCTTCGAAAACGCCGAAACGCACAATTTTTGCGGAACTGTTGACCTCGGCCATATGCAACACCCGCCTGTGAACTGGAACTCTAGCACCGTTGGCCCCCTTGATAGAACTCGGAGCTGTGGAGGGGATTTACCCAAGCCGCCTGCAGACAATGACTTAGCTGTGGCGGAGAAATAGCTAAACAATCCATTCAGGGTTCATTGAGGTACTTGTCGTTGTAATTGACCGTTGGCGTCACCGCGAAAGCCAAAGAGGTGAACGCCATGGACCGCCTGCTTCTCTCCAGTTGCTTGCTGGTAATCTTTGCACTGTCAAATGTCGAGCTCGGTTGGTCCCAAACGGCCATTGTTGCTGATCTTCCAGCGCCGGAAACGAAACTACCTACTCACATCCCGGTCAAAATTCCAATTCGCCTGTACTGGGGCTACCTGATCATCGTTGAAGGATCAATTGGCAATGTCCATAAGCTAAATTTCCTGGTGGACACGGGAGCCTATCCAAGCGTCGTGGACCAGACCATCGCACACGATCTTGGGCTCGCCGAACAACCCAGTAGAGTGAACCTGTCGAACAAGAGTGTCCAGACGGGACTCGTCATTCTTCCTTCCTTACTCCTGGGCTCGGTTGGCGCCGAATCCCTTCCCGTTCTGACGGAAGACCTCTCGTTTCTGCGCAAGGCTCTGGGCTGCAAGGTGGATGCAATTATCGGTCTGGATGTCCTCGCGAAAAGCAGTTTTACCATCAACTATAGAACGAAGGAAATGCTCCTTGGCCCTGTCGAACGCCTGACGTTCTCAGCTCCGTTCGATACCGATGTACCGATTGTGACGATTCGAACGAAATTCCAAAACCAGCAACTACGCCTGGTGGTCGACACGGGCGGTCCAGACCTGATGCTGTTTCAAAGTCGGATGCCAAGCTCCGCCAGCTTTCAGGAGCTTGGAACCGAAACGACAGCCGACGTAAGTGGATCGTTCCGGCGCAGGAAGGTGCGGATTCCTGAAGTATTTCTGGGCAAAGAAACAATCGGCACACAGATCGCATCTGTGGTGGATGACCAGAAAGATGCCGGCGACAATTTCGACGGCGTCTTGGGCATGAGGGGGCCGCAGTTCTCGAAGATTGCGTTTGACTTCGAACACCACCGGTTCTTTTGGGACCTGCCAGTGGTTGCTCCTGCGATCTCGGTTTCCATTTACGACGATGTGCAGCTTTCTCCGCGAGTGTTGGCCGAAGCCGAGGATGAGACGGCAAGGGTCTATCAAAAAGCGGGAATCACGATCTCTTGGATTGAGTGCAAGTCGTCGAAAACAGATTCCGCACCCGATTTGAGATGCCAGGATCCACCTTCGGCAATGCATCTCAACTTGCGAATCATCCCGCACGCATCGAAATCGGGCGATGGCATTTTTGGTGTTGCCTTCCTCTCTGCAGAAGGTACAGGGGCTTACAGCGACGTATCCTACAACTCGGCGGAGGAACTGGACCGGGACTGGCATGTCGGCTTGGCGCGAGTATTAGGCCATGTAATGGCGCATGAACTCGGACACCTACTGTTGGGTTCGAATGCGCACTCACGCCAAGGCATAATGTGCCCCAGCTGGCATGGGGGCGAGCTGCGTCTCGCGAGCATGGGAGCTCTATTATTCTCCCAGGAGCAGGCGCAATTCATGCGGGAAAGGTTAGCGCGCTAGTCGAGGCGCTAGACCATCTGGTGAAATATTCCCAATTGCAACTGGATGCCAGCTGTCACCGTGGTGGCACTGCCGCACCGGCGAACTCGCGTGGGTCTTCGATCTTCAGATTGCCGAAGCCAGTTCCAGCCTTCTGCTCCTGCACAAGAAGGACCGATGACCTCTGTCCGGCGGAGTCTCGTGGGCGGGTCGCGGTTTGCACTGCTTCTTCTCGTCCTGTCACTGCCCAACATGTTCGCCCGCCCGCAAAAGGCAGGGCAAACAAAAAGGGCGCTCCGGCAAGAGCGCCCTAATGGCAGCTGCAGTCACAGCAATTTTCTTATTGGTTCCCTTTGCCAGGCGCAGTGATTTTGCCGAAGAGACCGTGACTCTCATCCTGAATGCCTGCGGTGAAGAAGAGCTGGTTGGTGTCTCCCGCCACAAAGCCATTGCCGAAGGTCAATCCCCAAAGGCCGTCAATGGCGATGGGATGGCCCTTACGACCGCGAAGCTGACCGTGGAAAGAGTGGCCCTCGAACTTGAAGCCAGTGATGTGACCGTCGCCGAAATTGCCCACGAGCAAGTCGCGGGAAAACTTTCCGAAGTTATGTGGAGCCAGCGCCAGGCCCCAGGGCGAGTTGAGCGCGCCGCCCGTGGCAAAGCGCTCGAGGAAGCTACCGTTGAGGTCGAAGACGTCAATAAAGCCGCTCCCTGGACCCTTGACGTCGTCGTGTCGCTCGGCGTTCTGCATGGCAAAGGTGACATACAGCTTGCCATTGATGTTCCGAATGCCGAAGGGAGCGAAACCAGGGTTCGCCGCGTCCGGGGTAATCGTGGGGTCGGTGAACGAATTCACGAAGCTGAATTTCCCGTCGTAGATTTCCACCACACCGTCGCGAAAGTTGGTGGCATAAATGAAGTTCCCCGAACCGTTATTGCCATTGGCAAGACCCTTGTAGACGGCGCCCAGGGCCAAACCATCGACTCCTCCCGGCGCGGAGTTGTCCACGGCCAAGAGGGCATGAGTCACATCAACCTGAGGAGCCCAGCCGCTGATCGTGCCGTCCTC
>WNEY01004560.1_pt1 | contig 10562 bp, 9 predicted proteins | sample 5400531 | NCBI WGS metagenome assembly WNEY01 (sample SAMN13153338, study PRJNA577476) | soil metagenome | isolation source: 200 cm saprolite under Douglas fir tree site 1 | place: USA:California | collected 2015-04-18
GTTCCTCCTCCATCGGGCGAGGCACCGGTCGCACGTGGGTCCCGCGTGCGACCGGGCCGAGTCAGGGCGTCGCGTGAGGCCATTGCCATGTCGTTAGAACGGTCTCCGTCGACCTCAGCTACGCGAGCAAGCCCACCACGATCCGCTCGTGGAGGTCGCGGGCTGAGTTCCGCGCGCTTGGCGAGAAACTGCGCGAGGTTGTTCTTCATGATGTCTCTCCTACTCAGACAGCGGAGCGGAAGCGCATCGAGAGCGTCACTGGACCGCGGATGCCCAGCGCCGGCCGCCAATGTACACTCCCAGCGAGTTCGGGTGTGCGCAAGCGCGCCGCGAGGATCGGCAGTGCCTCCTCCATTTCCGCCCGGGCCAGCGGCGCCCCGAGGCAGTAATGGATGCCACCACCGAACGTCAGCTGGGCTGGGCGCTCCAGGCTGATATCGAACCCGGCGGCGCCGAAGACCCGCGGGTCGGTATGCGCCGCTGCGACAAACATGGAGATGAAAGTGCCGGCAGCGATCCTCAGGCCCTCGAACTCAAAGTCCTCGGCGGCGACCCGCCAGATGACCGGGACCGCAGGCCGTACGCGCATGATTTCCTCGACCGCCCGCGCCGCGAGCGCGGGTTCTGCGGCGAGCCGCGCCCACTGGGCCGGATGTTCGAGGAAAGTGGCCAGCCCGCAGCCCAGCTGGTTGCGGGTGGTGTCCTGTCCCGCGAACACCAGCGCCGTCACCATCATCCGGAGTTCCGCATCACTCAGTTGGTCGCCGGACTCTTCCGCCGCAATGAGCGCAGAGACCAAGTCGGGCCCCGGCGCGGCGCGCCGTTCGGCCAGCAGGTCATCGACGCACGCATACAGGCCCTGCAACGCGGCCTCGATGCGGGCCAGGTGCTCGGCCACGGCGTAGCTGAAGGCGAGCCCCAGATCGTTCGCCCAGCCGTGGAACTGCGCATAGCGCTCGCGCGGGATGCCGAGCAATTCGCAGATGATCCGTGACGGATAGGGGTCGGCGAAGGCCGCCATGAACTCGCACGTGCCGCGCGCGGCGAAGCTGTCGATCAGCTCGTGGGTGACGGCCCGCATGACGGGGCGCAGCGCGTCGACCGCGCGCGGCGTGAACGCCTTGCTCACGAGGTGGCGCAGCCGCGCGTGCTGCTCCCCTTCGATGTTGAGAATGACCATCCGCATCCAGTCGGCCAACGGTCCTTGCGTGATGCCCTGGGCCGCGAGGGACTCCACGCCGCCCTGCCGCAGGCGGCGATCACGCAGCAGGGCCGCCACCTCGTCATAGCGGAGGATGGCGTAGCCCAGCGGTGTGCGTGCGTACCAACACGCCGCGCGGGCGGCGTGCACCTCCGGCGCGTCGGGCTGGAAGGCAAGATCGAACAGATCAAAGAAAGCGACCTCCTGGTCAGTACCTCGGTCAGTACGTGGATCAGTCCCTGCCGACATGCTACACCTCCTGTGCTCGTGGCAAACAATGACATCCGCGTGCGTCCGTAATCCATAGCTTTACGGCGCAGTCTTTCGACTATGCACGCCGTCCGAGATTGATATCCCCGCCCTTTCGCTGTGTGGCCTGCTATGAAAATGAGGGTTGTGTATGAGCCTCTCCAGTGCGTAACCCCATTTTCATCGGTGGGGGCGAAGCCCCGCTTCATGACCACTAACGCTGGCGCTCAGCCGCGCCCGGAAGCAGGAGCGAGGTACGAGCGGACACTGCAAGGCGTCGGCTGCAGTGATGCCACAGAGATAGACGGTATCGTCACGTACAACCATCCCGCTGATGATCGGACGCCCGTTGGCCCCGTCGGTAATCCCGGAGCGTGTGATGCTCATCGTGTTCCTCCTCCATCGTGCGCGGCACCGGCCTCACATGCGCCCCACGTGCGACAGGGTCGAGATGGAAGGCCATCTCTGGTCCCCCATGAACAGTTGAGAGTGTGGCACCTCCTGGATGGTAAGTCATAAAGGTGCTGTAAAATTTGGGGAAAGAAAAGAGAAAATTTGTGTAAAGGGACCGAGCTTTTCATACCGTCTCTGCGTGGTAGTTGTGGTATGATACCTTCGCGACGCGTCCACTCCGCCAGGTGGCGTAGCAGGCAAGCGTGCACGCGGGTATCTTCCCATGGACGGGCATCTGCCGGTAGGAGAGGAACACGGCGATGGCTGCTCCCCAGTGGCATTTTGAGGACTTCCGCCTGGACCCTGCGAACGCGCGGCTGTGGCGCGGCGCTGAGCCCCTTGCCCTGCCACCGAAAGTCTTGAACGTGCTGCACTACCTGGTGACGCACCCGGACCGCTTGGTGACCAAAGACGAACTCCTGGACACCGTCTGGCCCAATACCGCGGTCACGGATGCCGTCGTCCGCGTGGCCATTGGCACCCTGCGCAAGGTGCTGGACGATACACGGCAGCCCTTCCACTTCATTGCGACCGTGCCGCGGCGCGGCTATCGCTTCCTGACGCCGGTGACCGTGGTCGACACGCCTGAGCCGGCCTCACCCCCGCAGGGAGCCGTGCTCTCGGCGCCAGCGATTCCAGCGCACCAGGAGGAAGGTGACACCTGGCGCTGTGCCATGTGCCACCATCCCCTGAGTCGTACGGCCCGGTTCTGCGTGTCCTGTGGCACCCCGGTGGCGGAGACCTGCCAGGCCTGCGGCCAGGTGGTGCTCCTGCCAGCCACGTTCTGCCCAGGGTGTGGGCACCGGCTGGAGACCCTGCCACCCGCGGCGCCTGCCCCGCTCGCGTACACTCCCACGTCTCTGGTCGAGACGATCCGTACGTCCCGCGCTGCCCTGGAGGGCGAGCGTAAGCAGGTCACGGTGCTGTTTGCCGATATCACAGACTCCCTGGAACTCATCCGCAGCCTCGACCCCGAAGCCGCCCAGCAGCTCCTGGATCCCGCCCTGCACGCCATGATGGACGCGGTACACCGGTACGAAGGGACCGTGAACCAGGTGCTGGGCGACGGCATCATGGCCCTCTTTGGCGCCCCGCTGGCCCACGAGGATCACGCCCTCCGGGCCTGTTACGCCGCCCTGGCCATGCAGGCGGCGCTGCGCGACTATGCCGAGGAGGTGCGCCGCACCCATGACCTGGCCATACAGCACCGTATTGGCCTGAACTCCGGGGAAGTGGTGGTGCGCACCATTCATAATGACCTGCATATGGATTACTCGGCGGTGGGGCAGACAACACATCTGGCGTCGCGCATGGAGCAGTTGGCGCCCCCCGGCACCATTCTGCTCACCGCCGCGACCGTGCGGTTGGTGGAAGGGTTGGTGCGGGTCAAGGCCTTGGGGCCCATGTCCGTCAAGGGCTTGGCAGAGCCCGTGGAGGTGTGTGAACTGCTCGGGGCCAGTGGCATGCGCCGCCGCTTGCAGGCGGCCACCGCCCGTGGCCTCACGCGCTTTGTCGGGCGGCAGACGGAGCTTGCCGTCCTCGCCGCGGCGCTGGCCCAGGCCGGGGCGGGGCATGGCCAGGTGGTGGCGGTGGTGGGTGAGGCGGGGGTCGGGAAGTCGCGTCTCCTGTACGAGTGTGTCCAGGCCGCCCAGACCCAGGGCTGGCTGGTACTCGACAGCGCCGCGCTGGCCTACGGCCAGGCCACGCCCTACTTCCCGGTCCTCGACCTGCTGCGGCGCTATTGCCGCCTGGAGGAGCGTGATGACGCGCGCACCATGCAGGCCAAGGTGACGGAGCAAGTGCTGACGCTCGATCCTGCTCTCCAGGACACAGTTCCGGCGCTCCTGGCGCTGCTCGACGCCCTGCCCGCGGACAGCCCCTTCTGGCGACTCGAGGCCCCGCAGCGCCGCCAGCACACACTCCTCGCGCTCAAGCGGGTGCTGCTGCGCGAGAGTCAGGGGCAACCGCTGCTGCTGGTCTGCGAGGATCTGCACTGGCTGGATACGGAGACGCAGGCGTTGCTCGACAGCCTGAGTGAGAGCCTGCCGACGGCGCGCCTACTCCTGCTGGTCAACTACCGGCTGGACTACCGGCATGGCTGGGGAAATAAAACCTACTACACGCAACTGCGGTTGGACCCCTTGCCCCCGGCGCATGCCGACACATTCCTGCAGATCCTCCTGGGGGACGACGTAGGGGCGACCGGCCGGTCGCCCCTACAGCCGCTCAAGCGGCTCTTGATCGAGCGCACCGAGGGCAATCCCTTCTTTCTGGAGGAGAGTGTGCGGACGCTGGTGGAGACCGGGGTCCTGGTGGGCGAGCCGGGGGCCTACAGCCTGGCGCACGCCCTCCCGACCATTCAGGTGCCGGCCACCGTGCAGGCCGTCCTGGCGGCGCGCATTGACCGCTTGCCACCCGAGGAGAAGCGCCTGCTCCAGACCGCGGCGGTCATTGGCATGGAGGTGCCCTTGTCGCCTCTCCAGGCCGTGGCGGAGCTGCCCGAAGAGACCCTCCGTCTGGGCCTCACCCATCTCCAGGACACCGAGTTCCTGTACGAGACGAGCCTGTTCCCCGAGCTGGTCTACACCTTCAAGCATGCCCTGACGCAGGAGGTGGCCTACGGCAGCCTGCTGCACGCGCGGCGGCGGGGGCTGCACGCGCGCCTTGTCGAGGCCATCGAAGCGCTCGCGCCCGAGCGGGTGGTCGAGCACATCGAACGCCTGGCGCACCATGCCCTGCAAGGGGAGGTGTGGGACAAGGCCGTGACCTACTGCCAGCAGGCCGCCGCCAGGGCCCACGACCGTGCCGCATTCTGCGAGGCGGTGGCCTTCTTCGAGCAGGCTCTCCAGGCCCTCGCGCACCTGCCCGCGCCCGGCGACACCCGTATGCTGGCCGTCGAGCTCCGCCTCACTGTGGGACATTCGCTGATCCAACTGGGAGAGTATGGGCGGTGCCTCGCCCTGTTGGGCGAGGCCGAGGCCCTGGCCAGGGCGCTCGACGATCGGGCCCGGCTGGGACGGGTACTGGCTATGATGGCCCCGGTACTTCGGGTGACGGGAGACCACGACGGCGCCATGGCGGCGGTCCAGCAGGCCCTCGATCTCGCGGCTGAGCTCGGCGACAGCGCCTTGCAGATGCAAGCCTCGTTGCAACTGGGACTGCGATACCGGGACATCGGCAACTTCGGCCGGGCAGCCGAACTGCGGCGGCGGAGCGTGGAGGCGGCGGACAGGGAGTCTGGCCCGCCCAGTACAGAGGTGCGCATCCGGTCCCGGGCGTCGCTGGCGCAGACCTTGGGCGTGCTTGGGGAATTCGCCGAGGGCCGGCGCCACGGGGAGGAGGCGCTCCGCCTTGCCACGCTGGAAGGCCGCGGGGCCACACCGATTATGGCCTACGCCTGCCTCGGCCTCCTGTACCTGGTCAAAGGGGACCTGGAGCATGCCATCCGGGTGTGCGACCAGGGTCTGGCCCTCTGTCGGGCCTCCGGCAACCGGGACTGGTCGCAACCGCTCGCGGCGGGCCTGGGCTCTGCCTATGCGCTCCAGGGACGCCTCGCGGAGGGGCGCGCGCTGCTGGAGGAGGCGATCAGTGAAAGTATCAGCACGGGTGCGCGGCAAAGTCATTCCTTCTTGGTCGCATGGCTCAGCGAGGTCTGTCGTCTGGCGGGACGCTACGACGAGGCCTGGCAGCACGCGCACCAGGCGCTCGAGCTGGCCCGGCAGCAGAAGGCACGCGTGACCGAGGCGCGCGCGCTGTACCAGCTTGGCGCTGCCCATGCCTACACCGACCCCCCCGATGCCAAACAGGCCGAAGCCTCCTACCAGCAGGCCCTGGCCCTGGCCGAGGAACTCGGTATACGCCCGCTCGTAGCCCACTGCCACCACGGGCTGGGCCGGCTGTACGGCCAGACCGGCCGTGGTGCACCGGCCCGCGCCGCCCTGTCTGCCGCTATCGCGTTGTACCGCGCCATGGACATGGCCTTCTGGCTGCCCCAGGCCGAAGCCGCGCTGGCGCAGGTGGCGTGAAGACACTGGGGTGGGTAGGGGCCTTAAGGAATTTTAGGGATGCGCATTCGGGTCCTCGGTCATCAAGCCTTCAGTAGCGGCAGCTACGAGCAAGCGTGCGTCGGCTGAAACAAAGATCAAAGGTGACAACCCGGCGACGACAAGACGTGAGTTACTCTCCTGTGCTGAGGCAAGCTGTACCGCGTCGTAGGTGCGCAGCGGGTGCACGGCCAGGAGGTCTTCGGCACGCCGGATGACTTGCGATGTCAATCCAATCACTACGTATTCGCGGCGCGCGTGACGATCGATCAACAGCCGTACTGCCCGGGCAGTGCGTGCGATCAGCGTGCCCTCACGGACACGTCTCGATGCTCCTGACACAATCTCTATCTGGGTAATCTGCGCGATGATGACCGTATTACCGCTGCTGCGGTTGGTAAGAGGGCGTACCTATGTGGTCCCTGGCTCGACGATGTAGCGTTTAATCAGTGCACTGCTATCGAGAAAGTACTGCGTCATGGCCCTGCACGACGTTCTTCAAGGATGGTATCCGACAGCGGGGGCTGCCCACGAAAGCCTGCCTCCACCTCCCGTGCTAATGCCTCCTCATCGACATCTTCCTCAGCCGGAGTAGAGAACGGCACGACGAGATCACCCAGGGCAGCACGTACCCGCTCCTCCTCAGAAAGAATCAGTACGCGAATCCCCTGTCCTTCCGTTAAATGCACTGGGTCGAGTAGCCATAGCCTCCCGCCTTTATACACAGCGCGTATCGGTTGAGACATCACATACTCCCTGCTGCGTGGCATCCATACGAATAGGGTACAACGTGTTCACGGCTGGTGCGGACGCCTAAGGCTCTCGGTGCGGGCGACAGTGGCATCCAGCTCCGCGTCTATGATGGCTTCCAATTTTGTGCGCTCTTCCGCCGTCAGCGTGGCGCGACGGGCGAGAAGCTCCTGCATACGGCAGTACTGCGCTGTCGTGAAGTACGCATCAGGCTGAAAACGTTGGATGAGCACTGCCGTCTCTTGAATGTCATCGCCCCAATCCGCCGTCAACGCGTCTAGTGCCTCGCCCATCGTGCGTCCAACAGCCTGATGGCTCCCAGCGACAGCTCGGAATCGCGGTGCATCCGCCTCATTATGTTCCGTACGCATGGTCATAGAGGGCATGGCCTTACCTCTCCTGGTCACTGCGTTCGTCTGCGTGCATTATACTACGCCTCGTGTGGGCCCCAGCGCACCGTGTGTAATCTCGGGGCAATGCTGCACTTGCTGCGAAGACTCCTGAGGTGTGGAGCCGTCATAGGCTACACAGATCAGCAAGCTGCATGGCTATGTAGGAGGAGTACACATGCCCGTGTGCGCGTCACACGGGTGGCCGCAAAGTGTGCCACTCGGTCGCCTCTTCATAGGCGTGGCCGATGCGACACAAGAGCGGTTCCCCGAGGTGCTTGCCGACGAACTGCAGACTCAGTGGTAGCCCGTCACGGCTGAGGCCGCACGGGACAGACAGGGTCGGCGCACCATTGAAGTTATAGGGCGCTGTGAACCGCAAACGCGCCATGTTAAAACCGCCATTGGGCATGGGTCCATAGAGCCCCTCTGGCGTGACGGGAAACGGCGGTGTCGGCATCGCGGGGCAGGCGAGCGCATCAATAGGTTGCCACACGGCGCGCAACAGACCGTTACAGGCAGCGCGCAGGTTGTTGGCACGGGCATAGTCAGCTCCCGAAACGCTGGCACCCAGGTCAAGCCAGCCGCGGAACCAGGGGCCATACGCGTCGCGCCGGGAGGGATATGTGGCCGCATGTGCTGCGACAGCTTCGGCAGTACATAGTGTCGGCCACGCGGCGAGATACGATGCCAGGTCTGGCAACTGCACGGGGACGATGATGGCACCCAGGCTTTCCAGGGCGTGTACGCCAGCCACAACCGCCTCAGCCAGCTCCGGGTCGACGCCCTGGGAGGCATACTGCGCATCGAAGCCAATGCGCACGCCTTGAATCCCCGAGGCGATGTCGGTCACCATGTCCGGCACGGGCTCCAGCAGGGATGTGGGATCGTGTGGATCATGCCCGGCAATCGCCTGTAACATGATGGCAGCATCCAGGGTACTGCGCGTCATGGGCCCGACGTGATCGAGCGATTCCGCCAGTGCCAGCACGCCATAGCGGCTCACCCGGCCCCAGGTGGGTTTGAGTCCGACAATCCCACACGCCGCAGCAGGGAAACGGATTGACCCGCCCGTATCACTGCCCAGCGAGCCAAAGCACAGCCCTGCTGCCGTGGCCACCCCTGAGCCACTCGACGAGGCCCCAGCGTAGCGCTCGGCGTGCCACGGATTGGCCGGAATGGCGAAGTCAGGATGATACCCTCCCATGGCCCCCTCCGTCAGGTTGAGCTTGCCGAGGAGGATGGCGCCAGCGGCGTGCAGCCTGGCGACCACCGTCGCGTCAAAGTGCGGCACATGGTCCGCCAGTGCCCTGGTCCCTCCCATGGTACGTACGCCTTTGGTAAAGCACAGATCTTTCACCGCCACCGGGACCCCATGCATCGGACCACGGTATGTCCCGGCACGGATGTCCCGCTCTGCCACCCTGGCCGCCTCCAGAGCCTGGTCCGCCATCACGGTAGCATAGCTCTTATAACGCCCGTCGAGCTGAGCGATGCGCTCGAGGAGCGTCCGCGTTACTTCCACAGGCGAGAGTTGTTGCGACTGTATCAAGGCAGCGAGTTCAGCGATAGTATGGAAATACAAAGGTGTGTTGGGCATGGTAGTGTTCCTATCTGTCATCGTGTTCTCTAGCAGTTTGCCAGTCGTGTTTGTGCAGATAATTGCAGAGAGATTATTATCACCCCTTCAAATACGATTCGGGCATTCTCCTCAGCAGAATCGGCTATACTCTGATCTGTACAAGAATGCAAGTTTGTGGAGATTGTATGCTGGATCGTCTTGTCACGCAGATTGAGCCCCCTCCAGACCATACTGCAAAGCAAGCACCGCAAGTATTTTGTGACTTCTTGAGTAGCCATACCATCATTCTTCTCGGTGATCGCACGTTGTTCAAGGAGAGAGGAGCATCGCACGCTCTCTTCAGTGTCGAGAGTAACCGCCCTTGCTAAGATGATGGCACTGGGGGAGAGGACTGGTATTGTGGTTATCTCCAGGTTTGTCTTTGATGCGAGCCCACTCGTGGCGAGCTGTCAGTTCGCCGTGGGCAGCCGCGCTGTCGCGGAGATCGCTCTGGCTAGGGCTGACGTACAGATTCCCCCAGCAGTATATACAGAAGTGGTCATCCGGGGTGGGGCACGGCCTGATGCCTTGACTGCAGCAAGGCTTATTCAGACTGGCCAGATTCGGATAGTAGAGGCCACGGTAATAGGACCACCACTTGAGGATTTACAACACTACCGATTGGGACAAGGTGAGTCCGAAGCCCTCACCCTCACAGCACGCTTGGGCGCTGGGACGGTCATGGTTACCGATGACTTTCTGGCATTGATTATTGCCCATCGCCTGGGCACATCGTGTCAGTTGTTCCTGGATTTTGTGATTGGACGAGCAGCACGCGGTGAACTTCCATTGGTCGAGGCACAACAAGTTGTCCATGCGGTCAGCTCCCGCTATCCTGTAGGGTTTGTCCCTCACTCGCTCGCTATGTTGAGGAGACTCCAATCATGAGCCTCGTTTCGATTCCCATGCCCGAAGACCTCGAACAGATTCTCAAAGCTGTATTAGAACGCGATCCCAACAAGGGGACAGAATGGCTCAAGGTTGGGTTTGAAGCACGCCTAGCCGAGCTCTATCAGCAGTGGCAGGCGTTACAGATTTCTACGGCCCGATTCGCCGAACTACTAGGAGTGAGTCCATGGGAACTCGCGGACCTGCTGCAGGCTCGCGGCTTGAAGGCCACGAATCTTCCTGGTTAGATTATAGGAAAGGAGAGGGTTGCGTATGGACTATAAGATGATCTCGGCGGATGATCACCTGGATCTCCAGTACCTGCCGCCTGATCTGTGGACGGCACGTCTCCCGAAGGCACTCTACCACCGTGCCCCGCACGTGGAGGAGCGCGACGGGGGCGCTGTCTGGGTCTGCGACGGCCAGGTCTGGGGGCGCTGGGCCGGCACACGCAGACCGACGGGTCCAAAAGCGCATTTTAATGCATTTGACAGGGGTGGCGTGGACGAGTCCGAGTGCCGACCGGCAAAGGCGGAACTCCGCCTCGCCGATATGGACCGTGATGGTGTGGAGGCGCAAGTCATGTTCGGGCCTGTGGCAGCAATGGCAATCGCTGATCCAGAACTGCGCATTGCCTGCATCCAGGCCTACAATGACTGGCTGACCGAGTTTTGCGCAGCGGCGCCGAACCGCCTCCTCGGTGTGGCGATCTTGCCGCCGGAGGACCCGGCCGGGGCCAGTGCTGAAGTGTACCGACTGGCGCAGAAGGGCGGGCTTCGTCAGGCCAACCTGCAGGTGGCCCGGGTGACACCGCGACTCCACGATGCGGCTTGGGAGCCTGTCTGGGCCGCATTCGAAGAGACGGGCCTCATCCTGTCTTTCCATGTCGTGGTGTTCCTCGGCGGTAGTCAGAACAATGCACCCGCGCCTGAGGAGGGCAAGACCGCGAGTGTCTTCACGAACACGAA
>WNEY01004563.1_pt1 | contig 10559 bp, 7 predicted proteins | sample 5400531 | NCBI WGS metagenome assembly WNEY01 (sample SAMN13153338, study PRJNA577476) | soil metagenome | isolation source: 200 cm saprolite under Douglas fir tree site 1 | place: USA:California | collected 2015-04-18
TCACCTTCGGCGCGCACCCCGACGACTGCGAGCTGGACACGGCCGGAGTGGCCGCGAAGTGGGCCGCCCTCGGCCACAAGTTCAAGTGCGTGTCGGTGACCAACGGCGACATCGGCCACTCGGTGATCGCCGGCGGGCCCCTCGCCCTGCGCCGCCGGGCCGAGTCCCAGCGCGCGGCGCGGGTCCTCGGCATCGAGACCGAGGTGCTCGACAACCACGACGGCGAGCTGATGGTGACGCTGGAGAACCGCCGCCAGATCGCGCGTCTCATCCGCGACTGGCAGGCGGACGTCGTGATCAGCCACCGCCCCAACGACTACCACCCCGACCACCGCTACACGGGCGTCCTCGTGATGGACGCCGCGTACATGGTTCAGGTCCCCTTCTTCACGCCCGAGATTCCCCCGCTCACGCGAAACCCGGTCTTCCTCTTCTCGGAGGACCATTTCCAGAAGCCCAACCCCTTCAGCGGCGACATCGTGGTGGGCATCGACGACGTCGTCGACAAGAAGCTGGCCGTGGTCGAGGCGATGGAGTCGCAGTTCTACGAGGGCGGCTGCTGCGACGTGCCCGCGGGGGGCATGCCCCAGGACGCGGCGGGCAAGGAGGCGCGCCGCAAGCAGGTGCACGACTTCTTCGCCTCGCGCTTCGCCGCCACCGCGGACCGCTTCCGGTCGCGCCTCGCCGAGTGGTACGGGGCGGACCGGGCCGCCGGCATCCGCTACGCGGAGGCGTTCGAGATCTGCGAGTACGGCCGCCAGCCCACGAAGGAGGAGATCCGGCAGCTCTTCCCGTTCCTGCCCTCCCGCTGAGACGGTTGACTTGGAGGCTCGTCTGACACTAGGCTCCCGCCCAAACACACCCTAGCCAGGAGGTTTGCCCATGAACACGCGCAGGCTTTTTGTGGCCAGCTGCCTGGCGCTCCTCACCACGTCGATGGTGTTCTCGATCCGCGGGGACATCGTGGACGCGCTCACCCTCGACTTCCACATCACGAAGGAGCAGATGGGGGCCATCCTCAGCCCCGCCTTCTGGGGATTCACGCTGTCGATCATCATCGGCGGCTCGCTCGTCGATTGGCTGGGGATGCGCAATCTCCTCCTGACCTCCAGCCTGGGCTACGTGGGCGCGGTCCTGGTGCTGATCTTCGCACCCCGGCCCACCGGTCCCGTGGACTCGATCTTCGGCAACACGGGCACCACGATCCTCTACGCGGGCATGCTCGCCCTGGGGCTCTGCCAGGGCCTGGTGGAGGCGGTGATCAACCCGCTCATCGCCACCATCTACTCGAACGACAAGACGAGCAAGCTCAACATGCTGCACGCATGGTGGCCGGGCGGGCTCGTGGTGGGCGGCCTCATCGCCTTCGCGCTCACCAAGGCCCTCGGCCTGGACGCGCCGGGGCTGGGCCCGGAGGCCATCACCCGCGGATGGCAGATCAAGCTCGGGGTGGTGATCGTGCCCGCCCTGCTGTTCGGCTTCATGATCCTCGGCCAGAAGTTCCCGGCCACCGAGCGCGTCACCGCGGGCGTTTCCACGGGCGAGATGTTCCGCGAGATGTTCCGCCCGATGTTCCTGCTGTGGTTCGCGTGCATGTGGCTCACCGCCGCCACCGAGCTGGGTCCCGCGCAGTGGGTCAGCTCCGTCATGTCCCAGGTGGCGCACATGCAGGGCGTGCTGATCCTCGTCTACACGTCGGGCATCATGTTCGTCCTGCGGTTCTTCGCGGGGCCGCTCGCCCACCGCCTCTCGCCCCTGGGCCTCCTGACGCTGTGCGCGATCCTGTCCGCCGTCGGCCTGTTCGCGCTGAGCCATGCCGACACTCCCGTCCTCGCCTTCGCGGCCGCGACCGTCTTCGGCGTGGGCGTGAGCTACTTCTGGCCGACGATGCTCGGGGTCACCTCGGAGCGCTTCCCGCGGGGGGGCCCGCTGCTGATGGCGATCGTGGGCGGTGCGGGAATGCTCTCGGCGGCCTTCATCCTGCCGATCATGGGCCGGTGGTACGACCAGTACGGAGCCGCCGCCGCCTTCCGCTACGTCGCTGTGCTGCCCGTGCTGCTGACGTTCGTCTTCGGGGGGCTGTATCTCTACTATCGCGCGCGCGGCGGCTACAAGGCGGTGGCCATCGGCGCGCAGCCCACGGCCTGAAGGAGGCGCGATGGCGTTCACGCGGCGGCAGGCGATCCTGGGGACGGGACTGGCGGGAGCGGGGACGATCCTCGCCGGCCGCGGCGTGAGCGCGCAGGCGCCTCGGCCCAGCGGCCGCGTGGTGACCAAGGGCCGGCTGAAGCAGTCGGTCTCGCGCTGGTGCTACAAGGATATTCCGCTGCCCGAGTTCGCCCGCGCGGTGAAGGAGATGGGGCTGACCGCCATCGACCTGCTGCAGGAAGACGAGTGGTCGGTCGTCCGTGACCTGGGCCTCATCTGCTCGATGGGCTACGGCGGCGGAGGCACCATCGCCGACGGGCTCAACAACAGGGCCAACCACGACGCCATCGTGAAGGGCCTGGAAAAGAGCCTGCCCAAGGCGGCGCAGATGGGCGTGCCCAACGTGATCACGTTCTTCGGCAACCGCAAAGGCATGCCCGACCAGGAGGGGCTCGACAACTGCGTCATCGGCCTCAACCGGATCAAGCCGATCGCGGAGTCGACGGGAGTGACGGTGGCCCTCGAGGTCCTCAACAGCAAGGTCGACCACAAGGACTACCTGGGCGACCGGTCGGCCTACGGCTTCCAGGTCGTGAAGGCGGTCGGCTCGCCGAAGGTGAAGGTGCTGTTCGACATCTATCACATGCAGATCATGGAGGGCGACATCATCCGCACCATCCGTGGCTACCCGCGGCCGCCCGCGGAGCCTCACCACGAGCTCATCTGCCACTACCACACCGGCGGCGTGCCCGGGCGCCACGAGCTCGACGAGACGCAGGAGCTGCAGTGGCGGTCGGTCTGCGCGGCCATCGCCGACACCGGCTTCGCCGGCTACGTCGCCCACGAGTTCGTGCCCACGCGCGATCCCCTCACCTCGCTCCGGGAGGCGGTCGCGCTCTGCGACGTGTGAGCGGGCGGAGGCGAGCCATGACGATGCGACGCGGCGTGCCCTCGGTGGCGTGGCTCCTGGCCGGTTTCGCGGGCGGTCTCGTCGTCCCCATCGTCCGCGGCCAGGGAGCGGCCAAGGGCCCGCTGACGTCGGCCCGCGTGACCTGGGCGGAAGCGCCCACCACCAGGGCGGACTGGGGCGAGCTGCGGGCACCCTTCGAGGGCGAGACGTACGGGCTGGGTCACGCGCTGGGGGCGGTGGCGGTCCTCAAGCCCGGCCAGCAGATCCATCCACCGCACCAGCACTCCGACGAGGAGTTCCTGTTCGTGACCGAGGGCTCCGGCCGCTGGCATCTCGACGGCAAGGAATTTCCCGCCGCCAAGGGCGACGCGATCTACGCCGCTCCCTGGGTGGTGCATGGGATCACCAACACCGGCGACGCGCCCCTCACCTTCGTGGTCTTCAAGTGGAACGGCAAGGGAGTGAAGGCTCCGGAGGCGCCGAAGCCGCGCTGACCGCACCCGGACGATGGACCGGCCGGACGCCATGCCCGCCGCCCGCTGACCAGGATTCCGGCGCATGAAAGACCTCACCAAGGGCCCGGTCGGCCGCCACGTCGTGAATCTGGCGACGTTCATCGCCCTCACGATGATCTTCCAGACCCTCTACTTCCTCGCCGACCTCTACTTCGTCGGGCGGCTCGGCAAGGAGGCGGTCGCCGGCGTCAGCCTCGCCGGCAACTTGATGTTCATCGTGCTCGCGCTCACCCAGTCCATGAGCGTCGGCGCGACCTCGCTCATCTCCCAGTCGTTCGGACGCAAGGACCGGGCCCAGGCCCAGCTCGTGTTCAACCAGGCCATGGTTCTGTCGAACCTGACCGGCATCGTCTTCGGCCTGCTGTTCTTCGCGGTGCGCGGCCTCTACGCGCGCCGGCTGGCGGCGGACGCCACCACCGCCGCGCTCGGCATCCAGTACCTCACCTGGTTCGTGCCGGCCCTGTTCCTGCAGTTCCCGCTGGTGATCATGGGCGCGGCGCTCCGCGCGATGGGCGACATGAAGCTGCCCACGGTGATCCAGGTCGCGACGGTGCTCCTCAACATCGTGCTCGCGCCCGTGCTGATGTTCGGCTGGGGCACCGGCCGGCCGCTGGGCGTGGCCGGCGCCGCCATCGCCTCGCTCGTGGCCATCGGCGTGGGCTGCGTCGCCTTCATCCTCTATTTCCTGCGCCCGGCCAGCCCTCTGCGGTTCGAATCCGCCGAATGGACGCCCCGCCCGCGGCTGTGGGGCGCGATGCTGCGGATCGGCCTGCCCGCCGGCGGCGAGTTCGCGCTGATGTCGGTGTACATGGTCCTCGTCTACGACATCATCCGGCCCTTCGGCGCCGCCGCCCAGGCCGGCTTCGGCATCGGCATCCGCGTGGTGCAGGCGCTGTTCCTCCCGACGGTGGCCATCGCGTTCGCCGCCGCCCCCATGGCCGGCCAGAACTACGGCGCCGGGCTCGGCACGCGCGTGCGCCAGACCTTCTACTCCGCGGCCGCCATGAGCGCCGCGATCATGCTCGCGCTGACGCTGCTGTGCGGGGTCGCGCCCGCGGGCATGATCCGCTTCTTCAACGCCGACCCCGAGGTGGTCGCGTTCGGATCGGAATACCTGCGCATCATCTGCTGGAACTTCCTCGCGTCCGGGATCGTCTTCGTCAGCTCGAGCGTGTTCCAGGGCATGGGCAACACCCTGCCCCCGCTCGCCGCCTCGTCGCTGCGCATGCTGTTGTTCGCGCTGCCGGCCTACGCCGTCTCCCACCAGCCGGGGTTCCAGCTCCGGCAGGTGTGGTACATCTCGGTGGCTTCGGTCACGGTGCAGCTCGTGGCGAACCTGTGGCTGCTCCACCGCGAATTCGGACGCAAGCTCCCGGCCATCCCTGCCCCCGGCGCTCAGCCGGCCGCCGCGACGTAAGCGGGTTGAAAGAGCGGCACATTTTTAGCGTTCGACGCGCGAAGCGGAGCGTTTCCCATGTCGTCACGCGACGGATTCACTCCGGCGCGTGACGCTCAACGACGCCAGACGCGGAGCGCAGCGCGTCGCATTCACTGCTAAAGTTTCCGGTGTTGCGCAGGTCGTGGTGGAACTTCGGCCATTGCAGGGCCGAGCGCCCTCCGACCCTGACCGGCCCGTCGGTGTCCCACACGAACAGCATCCCCTCGCGGCTGTTGATCACGACCTCGAGCTTGCCGTCGCCGTCTATGTCTCCCACCGCGGCGGAGGCGGCCAGCCAGTGGCCGGTGAACTTCGGCCAGCCTCGCGGCTCCCGCCCGAGAGCGTTGAGGGCGTGCACGAGGTACCCGCCGCTGCCGGTGATCACCTCGGGCAGACCATCCCCGTCGAGGTCGGCGATCGCCGGGTTGACGAAGAACTGGTAGTCCTCGACCGGCACGGGAAACGACGAGAGGTAATCGCCGGAGGCGGCGTTCCAGGCCGAGAGGTGATGCTCGTAAGGGATCCGCACGCCGTTCAGCAGCGCGGTGAGAGCCGCGCCGAAGCCGGTGGTGCCGGCGGCGAAGTCGAGCCGGCCGTCGCCGTCGATGTCGCCGAAGGCGCCGCTGGTGATGGCGGAGAGCGATGGGCCGTCGGTGGCTCGGCTCCCGGAGCCGAAGTCCCGGCGGTCGCTCTTCAGCGTCGTGAACCGCCGGCCGTCCGCGCGGTACAGGACCACCGGGCCGGCCACGGCGGCGACCGCCACCTCGAGCGTGCCGTCACCGTCCACGTCGGCGAGGGCCGGCGCCGACGGCACGCCCTGCCCGACGAGGGGCAGCACGTCCGGACCCTCGGGATTGAACGACGGCACCCGCACCGGCCAGCCCGGCTGCAGGGCGCCGTTGCTGCGAAAGGCGTAGAGCCGGCCGGTCGTGCCGTAGATCTCGTTCGTGCCCACGACGACGTCCAGCGACCCGTCTCCATCCAGGTCGCCCACGGCGGGCGTCGAGACGATGCGGGCGCCGAGCGGCTCGGCCGCGCTGGTATCCCGGACGAGGACCGGCCAGCCCCGGACCGGAGTGCCGTCGCCCTTCCACGCGTAGAGGTGCTGGTCCATCGCCCCCACCACGATGTCGAGGACGCCGTCCCCGTCGAGGTCGCCGAGGACGGGCGCGCCCGCGATCCCGCGATCGACCACGTTCTTCCGGCTGCGGTCTTCGGGACGCGAGAGCTCCGGGTCGGTCGAGACGGGAAAGCCGGGGAGGCGCCTTCCCGCGCGGTCCCAGACGTAGACCTTCCCCTCCAGGTCCGCGGCCACCACCTGCGGGCCGCCAGAGCCGTTGACGTCGCCCACGGCGACGCTGCCGATGACGGAGGCGTGCGCCGGGCCAACTCCTCCTTCTTTGTAGGCCGGCGCCTGGAGGTGGTTGCGGGGAGCGTCGGGGTCGAGGCTCGGGATCAGGTCCGTGAACACCGGCCAGCCGGGGAGCATCGTGCCGTCTCCGCGGATCGAGGCCACCATGCCATCGGCGGTGGCGACGATGATCTCGGCCACGCCGTCGCCGTCCAGGTCCGCGAGCGCCGGCGAGGACTCGCCCGAGGCGCCCAGGGCGAGCGGAAAGCCTGGATGGAGATCGCGATCGCGGTGGATGAAGACGGTGTGCCGGTCTTCGGCCTGGCGGCCGTTCTCGTCGACCACCCGCAGCCGCAGCGTGACGGTGAAATCGTTCGGGGCCGCGGGAGCCCGCCGCGCGAACGCGAGGAAGCTGCGGATGTTCCAGGAGGCCAGGGTTCCCGATTGGGGCGCCTGGCGCCGGCCGGAGACGTGGATGGGCACGAAGTCCTCATCGCCGGGCTCGACGCCGAGGCCGTACTCCACGGTGTAGCGGTACGAGCCGGCGCGGCGCGCGGCCACGCGGCCCGAGACGCGAACCACGGGCGCCCTCACCGGATCGAGGGTCGCGTACCAGTCCGGGCCCCTCAGGTCGGCCTCGGGCGGAATCGCCCCCGGCGCGATCCGCTCGAGGGCGGCGCGGGCGTTCACGCGGCCGTAGCCGAAGTACTGGTCCCATCCGGGCTGGCTGGGGTAGAGCCGGGGCTCGTGCTCCGCGCGCCGGTCGAAGACGTCGTCGGCGGACAGCGTGACGATCTGCTTGACCTCGTCGGCGGTGAGCGGTGACGACAGGAGCCGCTGGTCGAGGAGGTCTTGGCCGCGGGAGAGGACGAGCGCGGCGACGCCGCCCGCGATCCCGGTGGCGCCCGACGAGCACCGGCCGCTCGGCACGGCCAGATCGATGCGAGGACCGTAGTTCGCGCAGCCCGAGTGCTGCTCGAACGTCGTCGTGAGGGGCGCCAGGATCGACTCCAGGGGAGAGACGAACGAGTCGGGGACGATGGCCTTCACGCACACCGCCGGGTCGTAGCTGCTCGGGTAGTTGTGGTGGAAGCTGTTCTCGTCGGCGGCGGACGCGATCAACACCGCGCCCTTGCGGTGCGCGTACGCCGCGGCCGCCCGGGCAAAGCTCGCGTTGTTGATGGAGCCGACGGCCGCCGACACGACCCGGGCCCCCGAGTCGACCGCGAAGAGGACGCCCTGGGCGTAGTCGATCACGTTCACCACGAAGCTGTCGCCGACCCTGACCGGCAGCAGGGACGCGCGGGGAGCGACGCCGATGCCCCCTATGACGTTGTCGCCCTGGGCGACGGCTTCCTTCGCGCGGCCGGTCCCATGATCGAAGGACGTGTCGTCGAAGGGATCGTTGTCGTGCTCGAAGAAGTCCCATCCGCAGATGTCGTCGACGTAGCCGTTGCCGTCGTCATCCGCGCCGTCGCTGGCGAGGGCGATCAAGTCGCCCGGGTCCAGGATGCCGTTGCCGTTGACGTCCCCGAAACGGCGGTCGGCGGCGTAGTCCTGGATGTCGAAGACGCCGTCGCCGTTCAGGTCGTAGACGCCCGGCGTCGAGTGCCCGGCCGCGTCCTGTGGCTCGGGCAGCTCTCCGCGGTTCAGGTAGAGCTGGTTGACCAGGTCGCGCTCGTCCCACCGGATCCCCGAGTCGAGGATGGCGACGGTGACGTCCCGGCGGCCGGTGGTGATCCTCCAGGCCCGATCGGCGCTGATGCCGCTCGCCTGCCCGGTCAGGTACACGCCGCGGGGCGTGAAACCATAGAGGTTCCACTGCTCGTCGTAGAACGACGAGCTGTCGACCCCCCGCTCCCACCGGTCGTAGTCGGGGTCGTTCGGAGCCGTATCGGGGAACGAGCGATGCCCGGCGGCGCCGGCGAGGATGGTGATCGCGAGGAGACCGAGGGCGATGACCGCATGGCCCCGGGGCATGGCCCGCGTCCGCTCAGGCCCGGACGCTGGCGGCGGGGATGCGGCCGAGCAGGTCCTGGAACTCGCGCGGGTTCTCGGCGCCGATCGTGAAGCAATCGAGCACATCCTGGGCGAGCGCGTATTGCAGCGCCTCGTCGATCCGGTCGCGCAGCTGGCCCTCGCCGAGGATCTTCATGCCGATCACTCCCTTCCCGTTCTCCTTCATCCGGCGGAGAACGGACACGATGGTGTCGGGCGAGCCGTCCATGATGACGCCCGCGGGGTTGAGTCGCGCGAGGTCCACGTCCACCCAGTCGCTCTCGGCGGCGGTCTTCATGGCCCCGAGGTCGTGGCAGGACACGCCGTGGGCTCGGATGATCCCCTTCTGCTTCGCCTCCGCGAGCACGGCCATGGCCCCTGCCCTCTCCTGTGGCCAGTCCGCGCTCCGCATGCAGTGCAGGAGCACGATGTCGAGGTAGTCGGTGCCGATCTCCTTCCGGAAGCGGTCGAGGTCGTCGCGCATCTCCGCCTCGGTGCTGGCGTGGGTCTTGGTCATGATCGCGACCTTGTCGCGCGCGACGGTCTTGAGGGCGAGCTTCGCGTGGGGATGGCTGCCGTACTGGTCGGCCAGGTCCCAGAAGGCGACCCCGCTGCCGACCCCCTGCACCAGCAGGTCGGCCAGGCCCTGGTCCCCGAGCCCGCGGATCTGGTTGGAGCTGTGCCCCACCCCGTGAGTACCGGTGCCCTGGGCGAGGCGCGTGACCTTGACGCCGGTCCGGCCCAGGGTGACGACGTCCTGGGCATGTTTCTTCCTGTCGGCGGCGAAGAGGTGATGGGGAAACCGCCCAAGTCCCAAGAGGGCCGCTCCCGCGGCCGCGGCCGTGGTGCCGTGACGGATGAAGTCACGCCTTTTCATCGCTTGCCTCCGGGGTAATGAGGCAAGTCTACCACTAGCGCCGGATCGATCACGACGTGCTTGATGCGCTGCCGCTGCCAGGTGTAGGTCACGTGCACGCGACCGTCGTGAGAGCGTATCAGCGCGGGGTACGAGTACTCGCCCCGCGCGTCTTCGAGCACGACGCCGCGACGCCATGCCTTTCCATCGTCGGAGACCGCGATCTCCAGCTTCTGGCGACCCTCCGTCGTCGGGTTGTAGGCGAGGAGGAACCGGCCATCCGCCAGCCGCAACGCGTCGATCCCGGCGCTGGGGTTCGGAAGCGTCGTCGCCGACATGCGGCTCCAGGTGCGGCCGGCATCCTGGGACCAGGCCTCGGTGATGACGCCCTGCCGGCTGCGGCACAGGATCTGCAGGCGCGTCGGAGAATGCATGAGGATCGTCGGCTGGATCGCGGCGAACTCGCGCGGGTCGTTCAGCGGCCCGACCCTGTGCCAGGCGCTCGCCGAGGCGAGGGCCTCGGGGGTCCAGCCTCCGCTCGTTGGGCCCGCGTCCACCACGAGCCGCTCCATGTGGACAACCCAGCCGGCGTCCTCCGTGCTCGATCCCGAGAGCAGCTCGCCCCTCGCCAGCTCCACCGGCTTGGCTCGGATGGGACCGAGGATCCCCTGCGGAAGACGGACGGGGGCTGACCACGTGCGCCCCTCGTCCACGGACGTGCGGAGCAGTCCCCACCACTCGCGCGGGCTGGGTCCGACCTTGTAGAACAGCAGGAGCGGTCCGGCCGAGGGCCGGAACAGCACGGGGTTCCAGCAGGGATGCCGCTTTCCGTCCGGCTGCGCCCCATCGGCGACCTCGACCGGCGCCGACCAGGCCGTGCCGACTCGCTGCGAGCACCAGATCCCGACGTCCGCGTGTCCTTCCGCCGTTCCACCGAACCATGCCGCGAGCAGGCCCTGGCGCGTCTCGACGATCGTCGACGCGTGAGCCGACGGGAATGGCGCGCGGTCGTAGATGAACTCGCTCACGACGATGGCGGGCGACGGCGGTTGCGGGTCGGCCCCGGCCGGCACCAGACCGAGTGTCAACGCGAACGCCCCGAAGGCCTGGCGAGCACGGCTACGTCTCACGACCGTCGTCTCGTCCCCTTGCTCCGCTCTCACGTCGATCTCATCAGCCGGGGTTGTACGCCCCCCTCCAGTCCGTTTCGAGAGGCGCCGGTTCAGCGCCGGCGGCGGTCGGACCGGCCTCCCACGGGCTCCGACGCGAGCGAGCGGGCCGAGCGATAGATCGCCTCGACCAGCTCCACGCTGCGCCGGCCCTCGTGGCCGTCGCAGGCCGGC
>WNEY01005435.1_pt1 | contig 10558 bp, 10 predicted proteins | sample 5400531 | NCBI WGS metagenome assembly WNEY01 (sample SAMN13153338, study PRJNA577476) | soil metagenome | isolation source: 200 cm saprolite under Douglas fir tree site 1 | place: USA:California | collected 2015-04-18
AACGCGCCTTCCGCGCGGTACCACCTCGAATTTGTCGCCCCGAACGAGCCGTGGGCGACCGTGATCAGCCAGGTGGCTGAGTCCGCCGGCACAAGGGTCGGGGTGATGGAGCGCAGCGGCCAGCACGTCGTGTACGTGAAGGACGGGGACGGCATCGTGCGCCTGCTTTCGTGGATGGGCGCCAGCCGCGCGGTGATGGAGTTCGAACGTGTTCGGGTGGTGCGCGAGGTGAGCGGCGAGGTGAACCGCCGCCTCAATTTCGAGACCGCCAACATCGGCAAGACGGTCGGATCCGGCTTGAGGCAGGCGGCGGCGATCGAAAGGCTGGAAACGACAGGGAAGCTCGACGCATTGCCGCCGGCGCTGCGCGAGATGGCTCGGTGGCGCAGCGCAAACCCCGAGCTGAACCTGGGCGAATTGGCAAAGCGGATGAAGCTTTCCAAATCGGCGGTGAACCATCGCCTGCGCCGCCTGCAGCAGTTCGCTGAACACTCAGACAACGGGCATTCGCCGAAACCCGCGCGCCGCTCCGCCTAACATTACGTCGGCCCATCGCGCTGTCTTTCTAAATGCCGGTCGTGCCCGGGCCCGCACGTAAGGTGAGGGGTTACGAATGACCAGGGTTGGAATCAATGGTTTCGGGCGCATCGGCCGCAACATTTACCGTGCCGCCGACGCCCTGAAGGCGTCCTTCGAGATCGTGGCCGTCAATGACATCGGGGACGCGCACACATTCGCGCACCTCCTGAAACACGACACGGCGCTTGGCACCTTCGGTCCCCAGGTAGCCGTTGAAGGCGACGAGATCGTCGTCGGCGGCCGCCGCATGAAGTTCATGAGCCACAAAGATCCGGCCGAGCTGCCCTGGAAGGACCTCGGTGTTGACATCGTCGTCGAGTCCACGGGACTCTTCACCGACGCCACCAAGGCCCGCGTCCACATCGACAAGGGCGGAGCGAAGAAGGTGATCATCTCGGCTCCGGCGACCAACCAGGACTTCACCGTCGTGATGGGCGTGAACCACAAGGCCTACGACCCCAAGCAGCACAACGTCATCTCCAACGCGAGCTGTACCACCAACTGCTTCGTGCCGCTGGCGCACGTACTTCACAACAGCTACGGGATCGAGCGCGGAATGATGACGACGATCCACGCGTATACCGCGGACCAGAAGCTGCAGGACCTCCCGCACAAGGACCTGCGCCGGGCGCGCGCGGCGGCCGACAACATCATCCCGACATCAACGGGCGCCAACCGGGCGGTATCGGAAGTTCTGCCCGAGCTCAAGGGCAAGTTCGAAGGCATGGCTTTCCGCGTCCCGATCCTCGACGTGTCGGTCGTTGATCTCACCGTGCAGCTGAGCAAGACAACCACCGCCGAGGACATCAACGCGGCCTTTGATGAGGCGGCGGGCGGCGAGCTGAATGGAATTCTCTCGGTGAGCAAGGAGCCGCTCGTCTCTTCGGACTTCAAGGGCGACCCACATTCGTCGATCGTCGATGCGCCGCTGACCCAGACGCTGGGCGGCGACTGGGCGAAGGTCGTGAGCTGGTACGACAACGAGTGGGGCTTCAGCTGCCGGATGGTGGATCTGATCACCTACATGGCGGCGCGACTCTGAAAGCATCGATCCAATCCGTCGACGTCAACGGAATGAGGGTCCTCGTGCGGGAGGACTTCAATGTGCCGATCGCCAACGGCACCATCGCCGACGCGACGCGCATCAAGGCCGCCATCCCGACCCTGCGCGATCTGATGCACCGCGGGGCGATGACGATCGTCATGTCTCATCTGGGGCGTCCCACAGGTCCCGACCCGGCGCTCTCGCTGCGCCCTATCGCCCGCGAGCTCTCCCAACACCTCTGGGGCGAGGTGCCCTTCGCGGCCGACTGCGTCGGCCCGATCGCGCAATCGGCAGTCGGCAGGTTGCAGCCCGGCAAGGTGCTGCTGCTAGAGAACGTGCGGTTCCACCCTGAGGAGGAAAACAACGACCCGGAGTTCGCGCGGCAGCTGGCCGCGCACGGAGAAATCTTCTGCAACGACGCATTCGCTGTGTCGCACCGCGCGCACGCGTCGGTGGTGGGCGTCGCCGCCTATCTGCCCGCGTATGCCGGTCAGCTCATGGTCGCCGAGCTCGAGGCTCTTCACGCCGCCATCGACAACCCGGCGCGGCCCCTCATCGCGGTCATCGGCGGGGCCAAGGTGTCGACGAAGATCAACCTGCTCAACAACCTCATCGCGAAGGTCGATGCGCTGGTCATCGGCGGGGCGATGGCGAACACCTTCCTCCGCGCGCGGGGCTATCCCACCGGCCGTAGCCTCGTCGAAGAAGGCGCCCTCGAGGCCGCCAACGAGGTCTGGAAGATCTTCGGCAACCGCCTCATCTTGCCCGTCGACCTGGTCTGCGCCCAGCAGGTCCAGCCCGGCCAGCCGACGCAAATCTTTCCCGCGCACGCGGTCGAGCCAGGTTGGATCGCGCTCGATATCGGACCGCAGAGCGTGGCTTTGTTCGCCGAGCGTTTGCGCGGTTCGGGGACCGTGGTGTGGAACGGACCGATGGGAATGTTCGAGATCCCGGACTTCGGTGCGGGAACTCGCGGTGTAGGAGAGGCGATCGCCGTTTCCGGCGCTTACACTCTCGTCGGCGGTGGCGACACCGCCGCAGCCATCGATGCGCTCGGGCTCACAGGCCGCTTTTCATGGGTCTCGACCGGCGGCGGAGCCACGTTGGAGTACCTCGAGGGGAGGCAACTGCCTGGCGTTGCAATACTGAAGGAGGCGTAGAGCTGTGGTCCGCGGCGGCCGGCCAGACCGCATCTCGGGGATCAGGACGCCGATACGCGCGTCTGGGGGCCCGGCGCCTCGTCGTCACGCATCTAAAGATGCGCTCCTCCTTGCGCCACCCCATCCTTCGTCTCGGCGCCCGGACCGGCGACCTGTCGGTCGCCTTCCCCGACCTGCGGCCCGTCCGGCCACCTCGAACCACTGATGGCCCCGGCTCGGGTGAGCCCCAAAGCTCTTTTGGCCGCCAACTGGAAGATGAATCCAGTCAATGCGGGCGACGCCCTCGACCTCATCAAAGGTGTGATGCCCGCCGCCACCAGCAACCCGGACATCGTCGAGGTCGCGGTTTTTCCGCCCTACCCATGGCTGCTGGGAATCGCCGAGGTCCTGGAGGGAACCACAGTGAAGCTCGGCGCCCAGGACTGCTTTTGGGAGCTGTCGGGCGCCTACACGGGTGAGGTTTCGCCGGCCATGCTCACGGGCTGGTGCCAGTGGGTGATCATCGGACACTCCGAGCGCCGCGCTTACCTCGGCGAGACCGACGACATGGTCGCGCGAAAGACCGCCGCGGCGCTCGCCAACGACCTCAGCGTGATCATGTGCGTCGGCGAGCTCGACGAGCATTACGTCGCCGGGCAGAGCGGAGAGGTCGTCGCCGCCCAGGTCAGAGCCGGGCTCGCGAACTGTTCGGCCGACGACTCAGCCCGACTGGTGATCGCCTACGAGCCGGTGTGGGCCATCGGCTCTGGAAAGAGCGCCGACCCTGAGCATGCGTACAAGACGATGAGGATGATCAGGAAGACGGTGGGTGAGCTCATCGGCGCGGGTGCCGCACGCAAGGTCCGGGTCCTCTACGGAGGCAGCGTCAATGCGAGCAACGTCGAGTCCTACGTCGAGCTGCCGTTGTGCGACGGGTGTCTCGTTGGCGGGGCAAGCCTCAACGCGGAGGAGTTCGCCAGGATCGTGGAGGTGACGGCGGGGGTCTACGGCCATCGCTAGGCAGATCGGAACTCTCGTCCTGCTCCGGCATGGGCAGAGCACGTGGAACCTCGAAAACCTCTTCACGGGCTGGCACGACGTGCCGCTGAGCGAGCTTGGGGTCACCGAGGCTAAAGAGGCGGGACGGCTGATGCAGGCTGCCGGCCTCGAGCCAGCCGTCGTCCACACATCGGTCCTGGTGCGCGCCATCCAGACCGCAGACCTCGCGCTGGCCGAGATGAGCCGGACCTGGATACCGGTCCGTCGCAGCTGGCGGCTCAACGAACGGCACTACGGCGCGCTGCAAGGCCTGAACAAACGGGAGACGGCGGAGCGATTTGGCGAGGACAAGGTGAAGATCTGGAGGCGGAGCTATGACGTCCGGCCCCCCGCGTTGGAAACCGACGACGAGCGCCATCCGTCGCACGACCCTCGCTACGCCGGCATGCCGCCCGAGCTTCTGCCGGCCACCGAATGCTTGAAAGACGTGGTGGAGCGGATGCTGCCTTATTGGTACGACGGCATCGTTCCCGACCTGCTTCGCGAGGACTGCGTCCTCGTCTCCGCGCACGGCAACAGCTTGCGCGCCCTGGTCAAGCACCTCGACGGCCTGACCGAGCAGCAAGTCGTGGAACTCGACATTCCGACCGGAGTGCCGCGGGTCTATGACCTTGGCAGCGACTTCAAGCCACGGTCCAGCAAATACCTGGGCGACCCCAAGGAGATCGCGCGTCGTGCAGCTGCCGTTCGCGATCAGGCAGGCAGGTCTCGCTAGACTGATTTCAGAATCAAGATCACAGACCGCTTGTAAGGGGGTTTCCCGCAATGGCATATGAGCTTCCGCCGCTCCCATACGCGTTCGATGCGCTCGAACCACACATCGACGCGAAGACCATGGAGATTCATCACGACCGGCATCACGCCGCCTACGTGAACAACGCCAACGGCGCGCTGGAAAAGCACCCGGACCTGGCCAAGAAGTCGGTCGAGGATCTCCTGCGGGGGATCAGCTCCGTGCCTGAAGACGTGCGCAACGTCCTGCGCAACAACGCCGGCGGACACTCGAACCACTCGATCTTCTGGACGATCATGACCCCGGGCGGCGGCGGTGCCCCGACCGGACATATCGGGGATGCGATCAACAGCACCTTCGGCGGCTATGAGTCGTTCAAGGAGCAGCTCACGAAGGCGGCAGTCGGCCAGTTTGGGAGCGGCTGGGCCTGGCTCCTGAAAGACTCGGGCGGCAAGCTCCTCATCAAGTCGTACCCGAACCAGGACAGTCCCTATATGGAAAACATGACGCCGATTTTCGGTGTCGACGTGTGGGAGCACGCCTACTACCTGAAGTACCAGAACAAGCGCGCGGACTATGTCGCCGCGTGGTTCAACACCCTCAACTGGAAGGCCATCGAGGCCCGCTACAAGTAGGCGACGGTGAAGCAGCTCAACAACGCACTGATCATCATCGAGACGGCGCTCGCGGTCCTTTTGATGGCCGGGGTCCTCATCCAGACCCCGAAGGCCTCAGGCCTGGGGGGCACCATCGGCGGTGGCGGCGATGGGGTGGGTGGCGGGTATCGCACCCGCCGCGGGCTCGAGCGGCAGGTCTACTGGACGACGTGGGTGCTGGCCGCGGCGTTCTTGATCTGCTCGATCGCTCTCACCTGGATACGGGCCCGTAATCTCGGATAGTCGGGTCGTCGCCGCCGCGGTGGCGGCGGTGTTGGCGCTCATGGCCTGCCAGCCGGTGGCGACGGTGCCCAAGCCGGCTCACGGCGGCACAGCGGTCGAGGCTCTGGTCGGTCAGGCCGGCGTGCTCAATCCGCTTTTCGAAGCCGATGACTCCGCGCGTGACGTCAACAGCGTCATCTACCAGGGCCTGACCACTGTGGACGCGGGACAGAACGTCGTCGGCCTGCTGGCCTCTGACTGGGCGATCTCCAACGATCACCTGACCTACACGTTCAACATCCGGACTGGTGTGAAATGGGCCGACGGCCAGCCGTTCACCGCGGACGACGTGCTCTTCACATTCCACGTCCTCCAGGACCTGGAGTACCAGCAGCCAGGGGCGGTCGACTGGCGTCAGGTGGGCATTGCCGCCGGCGGCCCGAATCAGGTCGTGTTCACGTTGAAGTCGCCGAGTGCGGCGTTTCCGGTGGCGCTGCGGATAGGAATAATTGCCAAGCACCTGTTCGACGGAATGGCGCCGGCGCAGATCACTGCCAGCCCATACAGCGGTATCCGCGCGATCGGCACCGGGCCATTCAAGGTCGTGGGCATCAACTCATTGGCGATCACGCTCGATCGAAACCCATACGCCGACCCGCAGCCATACCTCGACCACCTGATCCTTCGGACCTATCCCGTGGCCGATCCGCAGATGGCGATCCGTGCCGTGCTTTCGGGCGTAGCCGACCTGGTGGGCGGCCTTGAGCCACAGGAGGTGCTCGCGTTGCAGGGCCGCACCGACGTCAGCGTGCTGGACACCAGGACGTTCACGAACGTCTTCATCAGCTTCAATTCCGATGGCGCCGGCAAGACGCTGCTCAGCGACGTGAAGGTTCGGCTGGCGCTGACTCAAGCCATCGACCGCGAGCGTGTGCTCACCGAAGTGCTCGCGGGGCGCGGCGATCCCGACCCCAGCCCGATCCCGTTCGGGGACTGGGCATTCTCGCCATCGGCGGCTACAACTCATCCGTTCGATCCGATCGCGGCTGCGAAGGCGCTCGACGCCGCGGGCTGGGTGCTCGCTCCGGGCGCCAAGATGCGCGCCAAGGGCGGGCAGTCGTTCAGATTCGAGCTCGTCGTCGCGAGCCCATTCCCGAACAAAGAGGTGGCTGACGCGATAGCCCGGCAGCTTCTCGAAATCGGTGTCGAGGCCGACGTCAAGGCCGTCTCTGGAGCCGACCTGGTGCAGAAGTACCTGATAGGCCGTAACTACCAGGCGGCGCTCTTGGCGTTCGACGTCGGCCCCGACCCCGACTTGAATTCGGTATGGCATTCGGGCGCGGATTCCGGCGCGCTCAATTTCGCGTATTCGCGCGGATGGGGACTGATCGACAAGGACCTCGAGGATGGCCGCGCCGCCGTCGATCAGCAGTCTCGATTGGCGGCATACCTGGACTTCCAGTCACAGATGGCGGATGCGGCGCCCGGGATCTTTCTCTACTCACCGCACTACGACTACGCGATCTCGCAGCGCGTGCATGGCGTGCACATGAACAGCGTGATCGAGCCGGGCGATCGATTTCAGTACGTGACGCAGTGGTACGTGAACACGAGCGGGTGAAGTGATTAGGAGGATGGGATGGATCTGGGGCTGAAAGGACGCGGGGCTCTGGTGGCGGCGGCGAGCAAAGGGTTGGGACGGGCGTGTGCGGAGGCGCTGATTTCTGAGGGTGCGGATGTGTTCATCTCGTCGCGTGACGCGGCGTCGATCGAGAGCACCGCGAAGCAGATCGGCGCGGCGGGCTGGGTCGCCGCCGACGTCTCCAAACCCGGCGATCCAGAGGCGCTCGTAAGCGCCGCCGTCGCACGGCTGCCCAGCCTGGACGTGCTGGTCGTCAACGCGGGCGGCCCGCCGCCGGGCACGTTCCAGAGCACACCGTTGGAGCAGTGGGAAGTCGCGTTCCACCTCACGCTCATGAGCGCGGTTCGTTTGGTCCGCGCCGGGCTGCCTCATCTCAAGAAATCCGACCAGGGGCGGATCGTGTTCATCACCTCGGTCTCGGTCCGGCAGCCGCTCCCGAACATCGCGTTGTCGAACGCCATGCGAGGGGCGGTGACGGGGCTGGCCAAGACCCTCTCGCGTGAGCTGGCGGCGGACCGAATCACGGTCAACTGCCTCGCGCCGGACGCGATCCTCACGGACCGCACACGAAACATCGCCAGGGCCGCCGGCAAGGACCCCGACGAGCAGATCAAGCTCGCCGCCGCCAGCGCGCCGATGGGTCGGTTGGGCGATCCGGCCGAGTTCGGCGCGGCCTGCGCCTTTCTTTGTTCGAAGCAGGCGGGCTACATCACCGGGCAGACGCTTGGCATCGACGGCGGCACACTGCTCGGAGTTCATTAGGATTCGCTCGGTGGCTATCAAGTTCGCCGAGCGCATGTCGCACCTGGGCACTGAGAGCGCGTTTGAGGTTCTCGCCAAGGCGCGACGCCTCGAGGCCGAGGGTAAGCGCATCGTCCACCTCGAGATCGGCGAGCCTGACTTCGCCACGCCCGACAACATCGTCGAGGCCGGGATCTCGGCGATGCAGAACGGCTACACGCACTACACGCCGGCGGCGGGGATCTTCGAAGCGCGGCAAGCCGTCGCCGGCTTTGTGACACGCATGCTCAAGACCGAGGTCGATCCCGCCGAGGTCGTGCTCGTGCCGGGCTCCAAGAACGTGCTGCTGTTCACCTTGCTCGCGTGCATCGAGCCAGGCGATGAGGTGATCCTTCCCGACCCCGGGTATCCCGCGTACGCATCACAGGTGAACTTTCTTGGCGCGGTGCCGAAGGTCGTCACCTTGCGCGAGGAGACGGGCTTCCGGATGGACCTCGAGGAGCTCGCCTCTCTGGTGACGCCGAAGACGCGGATGCTGATCATCAACACCCCGCAGAACCCGACGGGCGGCGTGCTCACCGAGGAAGACGTTCGGTTCGTGTGCGATCTCGCCCAGGAGCACGACCTGATCGTCGTCTCGGACGAGATCTACAGCCAGCTCGTGTACGGCTTCGACCACGTGTCGCCGCTGTCGCAGCCTGGCATGCGCGAGCGAACGGTGTTGATGGACGGGGTTTCGAAGTCGTACGCGATGACGGGGTGGCGGCTTGGTTACGCGGTAGCCCCGAAGGCGCTGGCCGCGAAGCTCGATCAGCTGATGATCAACTCATCGTCGTGCGCGGCCGCGTTCACGCAGATCGCGGCGATCGAGGCGCTTTCGGCGCCGGAGTCTGCGCATGCGGTGAATCGGATGGTCAAGGTGTTCGAGCATCGCCGGGACCTCATCGTGGACGGCCTCAACGAAATCCCTGGTATTCGCTGCACCCGGCCGCAGGGAGCCTTCTATGCGTTTCCAAATGTCGAGGGCACGGGGTTTGGGGAGCGGGAGCTGGCCGACAGGCTGCTGTCTGAGGCTGGCGTTGCGGTGCTGCCGGGGACGGCGTTCGGGGAGGCGGGGAAGGGGTATATCCGCATCGCCTACACGCAGTCGGAGGACGAGCTGCTTCGGGGCCTGCAGAGGATCAAGGAGTTCGTCGCCGACCACCGTCCGTAGTCGCTACGGAACGGACTGGGAAGAAGGAGTGGGGGCCGGGTCCGCAGGCTACACGCATGCGGGAGTTCGGGCCGCGCGAAATTAACAGCCCATTTTCCGTGGTCCGTCACCCGAGATTCCCACCAGGCCTGGAATCGTTCCGTCAGTTCAGGATCGCACTTTGCCCGGGCTTTAGGCATTGGCGGCGAGCCTCCTGGACAAGGGCATGGCTGCTAGTCGGACGTCGATCTGGCGTTTGAGGGTGAGCGGGCTTACCGAGCTGTAGAGCTCGACCAGGGTCTTCACCTTGGACAAGTCGGCCAGACCGGATGCGAGCACTCGCTGCAAGGGCGTGGTCGGGGTGTCATAGCGCTTGCGAGGCTGAGCGTCGGCGCGGTGCTCCTTGCCGACCAACTTCATGACCGGCTGGAAGCAGTTGTTGTAGGGCCGAAGAAGTTCGGTGTAGAACTCATCCAGCCAGCTCAGCTGCCGGGGAGTGTCGAGCCGCTGGTAGCCAATAAGCCGGCGGACCAAGGTCCAGTTCTTTTGCTCGACGTGGGCATTGTCATTCTTGTGGAACGGACGCGAGCGTGAGATTTGGATGCCTTCGTCGCGGCACCAGTTGATAAGGCGGCGGTTTATGAACTCGTGTCCGTTGTCGGGGTGGATGCCGAGGAGCGGAAAGGGCAATTGGTGGCGGACCCGCTGCATCGCCGCCACCACCAGTTCTTGGTTTCGCCCCAGCACTGGCACCCGTTCGGTCCAGCCGGTGCTGAGATCGGTCGCTGAAATGGTCGAGATCCACAGGCCAAGCAAACTCTCGCCGCAGTGGGCGACGCTGTCGACCTCCAGGTAGCCTGGGCGGTCCATCTGTGACATCCTGCCGCGGTCGAACAGGTCACGACGCTTGCGCCGCAAGTGCCGCAGGTTGCGTTCCACAGTCGAGGCGCTGACCATACGCAGTTGCTTCTCAAGCTCTGGAGTCAGCTCGAGCTGACCATGCCGGGCAAGCAGCGAAGCAAGCGGCCGAAGGAATGGCTGGAGCCGCTCCGCACAGATGTAACCCGAGGCTTCCCAGAGAACCTTGAGCGCGTTCTGGAATTCCAGACCATAACGCCGCCGACGCACTCCCCGCAGCCGAAACCGGCGGCGCTGCTGCGTGCCGCGCAGAACGCGAAGACCGTGCTTACGCGAGTAACCCGTGGCCAGGCAATAGGCGTCGAGGATGCCGCTGCGCTCCTTGCGCCGCGCGTTCTGGTAGCTCCAGCCGAGTTCTATCGCCAGCTCGTAACGCTCCCGAATTCGCATCCGCTCCTCCCCGGCCGAGTCCTCGACCGCCGAGGATCCTCGGTGCGATTTCTTGGTGAGGGAACGATGCGTCGTTCGGTGCGATTCTGGGCGACTTAATACGTTTTCTTGACTCTCCAAACATCTGTTCGTACAATCTCAGTATGCAGAGTGGGGTGGGGGGAGTTGCACCCAGGGCCGGCGAAGAGATCGCTGTTGAGCTGATCCGCCGGCGTCAGAAGATCGACCAGGACGAGCTCGAG
>WNEY01011381.1_pt1 | contig 10558 bp, 6 predicted proteins | sample 5400531 | NCBI WGS metagenome assembly WNEY01 (sample SAMN13153338, study PRJNA577476) | soil metagenome | isolation source: 200 cm saprolite under Douglas fir tree site 1 | place: USA:California | collected 2015-04-18
CCACGGTGCATCGCCTTGGCGGCCTGGAGCGCACCAATTCATACGTGCGGTTTTATTTGGCGCTGGTCGGCGCCCTGGGCTGGGAGCTGGTGCCAGCCATTTTGCCGGAGCTGATGCTGCTGCCGAACTGGTTTTACATCAACATTTACGAAATGTCGTCGTGGACGCGCGGCATCGTCATTCCGATGGCGATTTTGTCTGCGTTGCGCCCCGATTTTCGTCTGCCGGAGCACGCGCGCGTCGATGAGCTTTTCTGCGATGCCTCAAACAAGGCCGCCGCTTTCGACTGGAGCTCGCAGCTCATCTCCTGGCGCAATTTCTTTCTGGCGCTGGATCGCGCGCTAAAGCTCTACGAAAAATTGCCCTGGAAGCCGCTGCGGCAGCGGGCGTTGCGCGAAGCGAAATCCTGGTTGCTCGAGCACATCGAGCGCACCGAGGGCCTGGCCGCGATTTATCCCGCGATGATGAATTCGATTTTCGCGCTGATAGCCCTGGGCCACGGACCCGACGATCCGCTGACCGCCCGGGAAATCCGAGAGTTTTCCCGCTTCGAGATCGAGGAAGACGACAGCATCCGCATGCAGCCGTGCGTTTCGCCGGTCTGGGATACCGGGATTGCGATGGTGGCGCTGGAAGAAGCGGGCTTGCCGCCGAACCATCCGGCGCTAGTGAAATCCGCGGAATGGATATTGTCCAAGCAAGTTCTCGGCCCCGGCGACTGGCGGGTGAAAAACAAAGACGCGGAGCCGGGCGGGTGGGTGTTTGAATTCCGAAATGATTTTTATCCGGACGTCGACGACACGGCGTTTGTGCTCATGGCACTGCAGCGCGTGAAATTTCCGGATCCCAAGCGGATGGAAGCGGCGGTGCGGCGCGGCATCCAGTGGCTGCTCAGCATGCAGAATCGCGACGGGGGCTGGGGCGCGTTCGACCGCGACAACAACAAAGCGTTCTTGTGCAACATTCCGTTTGCGGATCACAACGCGATGATCGATCCTTCGACCGCCGACGTGACGGCGCGCGTCCTCGAGTGTCTGGGTCGCTATGGCTGGCCGGCCGAGCATCCCGCGGTGCAGCGCGGATTGAAATTCCTACTGCAAGATCAGTGCGAGGACGGCTCGTGGTTTGGGCGCTGGGGCGTCAATTATGTTTACGGCACCAGCGGCGTCTTGCGCGCGCTGGAAACCGTGTCGCTCGCTGCGAAAGATTATTGCCAGCGCGCGGTGCGCTGGTTGCGCTCGGTGCAGAAGGCCGACGGCAGCTTCGGCGAGTCGCTGAACAGCTACAACGATGCTGCGAGCAAGGGCCAGGGCGACAGCACCGCTTCGCAAACGGCCTGGGGGCTGATTGGCTTGCTGGCCGGCGCGGATACGATGGATCCGGCAATCCAGAAAGCGGCAGCCTACCTTGTCGAGCAGCAAAACACAGATGGATCGTGGAGCGAGGACGAATTTACCGGAACGGGATTCCCCTGCGTCTTCTACCTGAAGTATCACCTGTATCGAAATTCGTTCCCGCTGTACGCGCTGGCGCGCTTCCGTAACCAGGCGCAAGAAGCGCACCAATACTGCGCGCTCACTTTTCAGCCCGGGGAATTCCGCCTGCGCAGCGGTTTTTAGCCAACTACATGACTACCCTGGTCACTGGCGCCTCCGGCTTTCTCGGGAGCCACGTAGCGCGCCAACTCGTCGCGCGCGGTGAAGATGTGCGCGTGCTGCTGCGCGCTTCCAGCCATAACCGAGCCATTGGGGATTTGTCCCTCGAATACGTGACGGGCGATTTGCGCGATCCCGCGTCGCTGGAGCGCGCTCTAAAGGGAATCCAGCGCGTCTTTCACGTCGCTGCGGATTACCGCCTGTGGGCCAAGCGCTCCAAAGACATTTATGAGTCCAACGTGGGCGGAACAAAGAATCTGCTTGCTGCAGCGGAGAACGCCGGTGTCGAGCAATTCATTTACACCAGCACCGTGGCGACCGTCGCGGTCGACCGCCTGCAACTGCCGAACGAAGCGACGGAAGCGCGGCTCGAGGAGATGGTTGGGCATTATAAACGCTCGAAATGGCTTGCCGAGCAGGAAGTGCTGAAGGCCGCAAAGAACGGCGCGCCGATCATCGTTGCCATGCCTACGACTCCGGTGGGGCCTTGGGACTGGAAGCCCACGCCGACGGGGAAAATCATTGTCGATTTCCTGAACGGCAAGATGCCGGGCTACCTCGAAACGGGTCTCAATTTCGTGGGCGTGGAAGAATGTGCCGCTGGTCATCTGCTGGTCTCCGAAAAAGGGAAGATCGGCGAGCGCTACCTTCTCGGCGCGGAAAATCTCACGCTGAAGCAAGTCCTCGACACCCTGGCGAAAATCACCGGTCTCTTCGCGCCCAGGCTGAAAATTCCCCACGGCCTGGCGCTTGGGGCAGCCTACGCCAATACCATTTTTTCGCGCTTGACGTTTCGCGAGCCGCAAATTCCGGTGGAAGGCGTGAAAATCGCTCGCCACAAAATGTTCGTGGATTGCTCCCGTGCCCAGCGCGAGCTTGGTTTCCGCCCCGGCTCGGTCGCCGCAGCTCTCGAGCGCGCTGTCCGCTGGTATGAAGCCAACGGCTACGTCACGGCTCGCCGCGCCAAATGTATTGTTCATGCGGCAGCGTCCTTGTAGGGGTTGCCCAGCTAGGCGCAGTGTACGCGGGCGCAGATGTAGCGCCGAACTTGAGACTGGCATCTGAAATCGCAATGAGAGTACTCGTCACATTCGCGGTCGATGCAGAATTCGCCCCTTGGCGGAGACGCCGCGAATTCGAGACCGTTCGCGTGGATGACGCGATGGTCTTTTGCCTCCAACTCTCTGGAGCCGAGGTAAATGTTCTCCTTACGGGAATCGGGGACAGCAGCGCGTCAGTTCTAGGTCTTCAAATGTCTTCATTGTCCGCAGGACAAGGTTTCGACGTTTGTATCTCGAGCGGGTTAGCGGGCGCATTGCGTGCCGAGCATGTTGCTGGTGACATTCTCGCTGCGAGGCAAGTGCGCAGCCACATTGTTCATGCCGATGCAGGTACGGACACTCTTGAATGCGACCACGAGTTGGTGTCGGTGGCAGAAGCGTGTGGAGCGAAGACGGTTGGCAGTTTCTACATGGCCGATCATATCGTCGTTACGTCGAGCGAGAAGGCTCGGCTGAGCACTCTGGCGGATGCGGTAGACATGGAGAGTTTTGACGTGGTCAAGGAGGCCCACGCCTGGGGCGCACGAGCAGTCGCAATACGCGCGATTAGCGATAACTCCGAAGAGGATCTGCCGGTCGACTTTAATCTCGCTCTCACCGGCAAGGGTGATATTAGTTTAGGCCGAATTGCGGGGCAGGCGCTGCGACATCCGAAGAGCGTAAAGGGTCTTCTTAAATTAGGAAGACAAAGCCGAAAAGCCGCCGAAGCACTCGCCGATTTCCTCGAACAATACATTCCGAAGTTGACTCAACTGGACAACGGTGCAGGCTTGAGCCGTACAGGCACTGTCGTCGAAGCGCTCAAGACGCTCGGGCCGATCCCGAGGACGATGCGGGCTGGCGTTTATCGGGAGAAGGGAATTGTGCGCGTCGAGGAAGTGCCAGTCCCGGAAGTGTGCGACGGAGAAGTCCTGATCAAAGTCGCGGCTTGCGGCATCTGCGGCACGGACATCAAGAAAATTTTTCAGCGGTATGTGGAACCGCCGCAAATCCTGGGCCACGAACTCGCCGGCACAGTCGTCGCGGTGGGCGCGGGCGTCTCGAAATGGAAGCCCGGCGATCGCGTGATGAGCTTCCATCACACGCCCTGCGGAAAGTGCTTTTATTGCGAGAAGCGGCTCTTTTCGCAGTGCCAGCAGTACAAAACCACCGGCCTGACCGGCGGCTTCACGCCCAACGGTGGCGGCTTCGGGCAATATGTGAAAGCCATGCCGTGGGTGGCCGAGCGCGGCATCGTCGCGCTGCCGGACAACGTCAGCTTTGAAGAAGCCACTTTCATCGAACCGATTAACACCATTGTTAAAGCGGTGCAGAAAGCGCGCATCGCCGCTGGCGAAAGCGTCCTGGTGATTGGCTGCGGGCCCATCGGACTGCAATTGCTGATGGTCAGCAACCTTGAGGGCGCGAAGCTGTACACCAGCGATCCCATTGCGGAGCGGCGCGCCAAGAGTCTGACGCTTGGCGCGATGCAGGCGTTCGACCCAACCAATGGTAAGCTGGTAGAGGCAATACGGGCCAAGACCGAGGGAAGGGGTGCGGACGCTGTTCTAGTGGCCGTGGCGCATCCGGCTCTGGTTGTAGAGGCGCTGGCGGCGGCAAGGCCCGGGGGCCGGGTTCTGCTTTTTGCCGCGAACGACCCGGTAACCAAAATCGAGTTTCCCGCGGCGGCCGTGGGCATCGACGAGAAAGAGATCCTGGGCAGCTATAGCGCCGCGATGGACATCCAAGAAGCAGCGGCCGGACTGGTGTTACAGAAGAAACTGCCGGTGATGGACATTGTCACGCACCGGTTCCCGTTGGATAGAATTCAAGAGGCGCTGGAACTGGCGGCACGGCCCACGGCGCAGTCTCTAAAGCTTTTGATCACTCACGAATGAGAACAACGTCCCCGAAACGAATCGACACCATCGGTGAAGAAGCCACCGCCGTCGTGCGAGCGCCGGTGGTGCCCTCGAAGATGATGGCTGCGGTTCTGTATGGCAGCGAAGATCTTCGTCTGGAGAAGATCGACGTTCCGTCGCTGGCCGCCGACGAAGTACTGCTGCGTGTGCGTCTGGCGCTGACCGATGGCACGGACCTCAAAGTCTGGCGGCGCGGCTATCACGCCAAGATGATCCAGCCGCCCGCGGTATTCGGCCACGAGGTGGTCGGCGAAGTCGCTGCGGTTGGCAAACGCGTGGACTCGCGCTGGCGCCTGGGCTTGCGCGTGATTGCCGCGAATTCTGCGCCATGCTTGCGTTGCTATCATTGCCGGCGCGCCCAGGAAAATCTTTGCGAAGATTTGCTGTTCAACAACGGCGCGTACGCGGAGTACATGCGCATCCCCGGGCGCATCGTGATGGAAAACATGCTGGAGGTGCCGCATTCCGTTGATGACGGCAGCGCGGCGCTGGTCGAGCCCCTGGCTTGCGTGCTGCGCGGCATTCACGAAATGGAAGTGCGCGCGGGCGACACCGCGGTGGTGATTGGCTGCGGCCCAATTGGACTGAAATTTGTGCGCATGCTGTCCCGCCGGGGCGTTCGCGTGATCGCGCTGGCCCGGCGGGTGGTGCCGCTCGAAATCGCCAAGCGCATGGGTGCCATTGCCACCATCAATGTGGCGCAAGTTCCGGATGTGGTTGCGGCGGTGAAGAGCTTGACCGATGACCACCGTGGTGCCGACTCTGTCGTCGAAGCGGCCGGCAATCCTGCTACCTGGAAGCAGGCGCTGGCCATGGTGCGCCGCGGCGGCGTGGTCAATTTTTTCAGCGGTTTGCCTTCGGGCACGCGCGTGGAGATTGAACCCGCGGCGATTCATTACTCGGAGATCAAGCTCATCTCGCCATTCCACCACACGCCGCGGTTCATTCGCGAGGCCATGGAAGCCATTCGCCGCGGCGACATTCTGGCCCACGACTTCGTCACCGAAGAGATTCGCCTCGCTGATCTCCCCAATGCCTTCGAGCGCATGAAATCGCGCAGCGGCGAAATCAAGCTCGCCGTCCGCCCGTAATACGTTTTCGGTGAACTGTCGCTTCAGATTTGGCGCGAACGCTAACTGTTGCCATCCAGAGGTCCGGCGCTTTTCAACCGGATCGCAGGACATCAAGAGTTAGCATTTTGCGAGCCAACTGTCCGAAGTTCTGTCGCGTGGTGAAAAGCACCCATGCTCCGTCCAAACGAACTCGAAATCGCCGCTAACCTCCCGCCATCGGGCTGCACGCCCGAAGCCGCTCAGCAGTACACCCGCTGGCTGGCCACGCATCACTACGAAAACTTCAACGTCGTCTCTTGGCTGCTCCCGAAGAAGCTACACCAACATTTTTATAATCTCTATGCGTATTGCCGTTGGGCCGATGATCTCGGTGACGAGATTCCCGAAGGGGCGCGCGCGCTCGAACTGCTCGACTGGTGGGAGCAAGAACTAAACGCCTGCTATCAGGGGAATCCCTCGCATCCGGTCTTTCTCGCGCTTCGTCAAACGATTGTCGCCCAAGATATTCCGAAGCAGCCTTTCGGCGATCTGTTGAAAGCTTTTCGGCAAGATCAAACTTCAAAGCGTTACGAGACGTGGGACGCGGTCCTCGACTACTGCGTCTATTCCGCTAACCCTGTCGGCCGTCTGGTCCTCTATCTTTGCAGCTATCGTGACGAAGAACGGCAGCGCCTCTCGGACGCCACCTGCACCGCGCTACAGCTCGCGAATTTCTGGCAAGACGTGGCGCGCGATCTGGAGAAGGGACGCATTTACATTCCGCTCGACCTCGCTTCCGCGCACGGCCTCAAGGAGTCCGACATCCTCGCCCGCCGCTTCGACCAGCGCTACGTCAACTTGATGAAAGATTTGATCGCCCGTACTCGCACGCTTTTTGCGGAAGGCTTGCCCCTCGCGAAAATGGTCGACGCCCGGCTCAGCGTTGATCTCGAAATGTTCACCCGGGGAGGGCTCGCGGTTCTCGACGCCATCGAAGCTTCCGGCTATGACACGCTGCATCACCGCCCCGCGATCGGCAAAGGCAAACAAGCGCGGCTGCTCGGCCGGGCGCTCGTAACGCATCTCGTTTCGAAAACTTTCAGGGACGGCAGCGGCTCGTCGCAGCCGGCTGCCGATTCCGTTGCGCAATCTTACGAGCGCTGCCATCGCATCGCGCGTGAAGCGCACAGCAATTTCTACTATGCGTTTTTTCTGCTGCCACGCGCCAAGCGTAACGGCTTGGCCGCTCTCTATGCGTTCATGCGCCTGGTCGACGACGTTGCCGACGAAGGCGGCGACCTCGCCGCCAAGCAGCGCGGCCTGGCGAAGTGGCGCGCGGCCTTGGACGAAGCCGTCACGGGGGGCGGCCACGCAAAAGCAGCCGCGCCGCGAGGGGCCGTCGAGGTCTTCCCCGCGCTGGTCGACACCATGCGCCGCTACAGCATGCCCGCGCGATATCTCCACGACCTCATCTCGGGCGCGGAGATGGATCTAACCGTTCGCTCCTATCCGACCTTCGATCGCCTCCGCGAGTATTGCTATCGCGTGGCGGGTACCGTCGGCCTCACCTGCACGCACGTCTTTGGCTTTCGCGATCCTCGCGCGCTCGACCTCGCCGAAAAACTCGGTCTGGCTTTCCAACTGACCAATATTATTCGCGACGCGCGCGCCGACTACTCGCTCGGCCGCGTCTACCTGCCCGAAGAAGATCTCGCGCGCTTCCATGTTTCCGCGGAAGATTTCTCCCGCACCGAAGGCACTCTGGGCGTCCGCGAGCTTCTGCGCTTTGAAGCCAGCCGCGCCTGGCAATGCTACGAAGAGGGCGCGGCGCTTTTGCGACTCATCGATGAGGAAAGCCGCCCGGCTTTGTGGCTGCTCGTGCATACTTATAGCGCCCTGCTCGCCCGCATTGAAGACTTGGACTTCGCCGTTTTCAGTGAACCCGTGCGCCTGTCGCGCGCTGAAAAGCTGGTATTCATCGCAAAAGCGCGTTTCACGCACGTAACGGAAGAGAACATACTTGAAAAACGTGATGGTGATCGGCGGCGGTCTGGCGGGGATGGCGGCCGGCGTCGCGCTGGCTGAATCCGGCTGGCGCGTGCGGCTATTCGAGCAGCGTCCCTTTCTGGGCGGCCGCGCGACCTCGTATGTTTTGCCGGACGGCGAGCACGTTGACAATTGCCAGCATGTGACGCTCGGCTGCTGCACCAATCTCGAAGACTTTTACCGTCGCGTGGGCGCCGGCGACAAGATCAAATTCTTCGACCGGCTCTTTTTCCTGGATCCGCAGGGCCGGCGCGGCGAAATGCAAGCCGGCCTGCTCCCCGCGCCATTTCACATGGCCGGTTCCTTTGTGAAATTCGCACCGCTCACCCTAAGAGACAAGCTGTCGATCGCGTGGGCCATGCTGAATATTCTGCAGACCAACGGGCGTACCTGGGACGTCGATCAATACGGCGGAATCTCCATGCTGGAGTGGCTGCGCCGCCGCGGCCAGACCAAAGGGGCGATCGAGCGCTTCTGGCGCGTTGTGCTAGTGAGCGCTCTGGACGAAGAGCTCGATAAAACCGATGCTCGTTACGGAATCGATGTTTTCTGGAAGGCATTTCTGTCAAATCGCACCGGCTACCGCCTGGGCGTCCCCGCAGTGCCGCTCGCGCAACTCTATGAGGGCTGCAAGTCCGCGATTGAGCAAAAGGGCGGGGAAGTGAACCTGCGCGCCACCGCGCGATCGCTTCAGATCGAAAATGGCGCGATCACCTCCGCACAGTTCGACGCTAGCCGCGAAGAGCGCGCGGACGTTTTCATTCTCGCCGTGCCACACACCGCGGTCGCGGATTTGATTCCGGACGAAATCAAACGCAAGGATTCCGCTTTCCGCAATCTCGCCTTGCTCAAAACGGCGCCCATCACCGGGGTCCATTTCTGGTTCGATCGCGAGGTCATGAGCGAACCGTTCGTTACCCTGCTGGACACCACCACGCAATGGATTTTCAACAAGACTGCGCTGTATGGCGCCTCTAATGGCAGCGCGCAAAATCCTCAAAAAAGTCAGTACCTGCAACTGGTGGTCAGCGCGTCTTATAATTTGCTGCAAAAGTCCCGGCAGGAGATCATTGACCTGTGCCTCAAGGAAGTGCGCCAGGCGCTGCCCGCCGCGCGCGAAGCGAACCTAATCAAGGCTACGGTCATCAAAGAGACAGCCGCCACGTTTTCCCCCGAACCTGGAGTTGACCGCTGGCGACCCAAGCAGGAGACGACCATCAACGGATTATTTCTCGCCGGGGATTGGACCGATACCGGATGGCCAGCCACGATGGAAGGCGCGGTGCGCAGCGGTTATCTTGCGGCGGAGGCGCTGTTGCGGAAAGAAGGCCGGCCACATCGATTCGTGCAGCCAGAACTGCGGGCCGACGGCCTTGTCGCGCTGTGGGCGCGGAACTGATTCAGGTCGCGTCGGTTTCCAGCGATGCGACGTGCCGCTCGCGGTGAGTCAGATCTTCGGTTGCAGCGTCTAATGCATTGTATTCGCTGCTCCGCTGAGCAAGGAATTCTTCGCAGGATTTGCGGGAGCGCCAGTAGTCCGTGGTGAGATAGACGCGAGAGCGAGCGGTGTCGCGAAACAATTGAGTACCGGCGTGGTTCGGATCGCGGGGAAACAGGGAATCCCAGTCGCCTCCGGGGGCCGTAGACTCTTTCAATGCGTCGTTGGCAGCCCGGCTTGACTTCGACCTCCCAGAGGACTAAAAACATAGATGTCCCATCTCCTGCTCGGACGTCGGGAATCCTGTTTTAAAGCCTAGGGAAGAATGCGCTAACGGTCGAGTGTAGCAATCCGATTGGATACAAGCCACGGTTGGAGTGCGCGTCAGCGTGTTGTCGACAGCGACGTGGAGTGGCAGTCCGCCAGGACTGATGTAGGAGGCGTTTGTGGATCGAAAGTATGGCCACCGCGGCTATCGCGATGCGGAAAAGCAGGACAAGAAGGAACGGTCGCACGACCGCAAGCCGCCGGCGGGCGGTCCCCGCGCGGATCAGTTTGGCCCGCGCACGCCGCGCATGGTCGGCACCGTGACGCGGGCGCGCTGCTCGAATTGCGGCGCCGTGCTCAGCAACGGATTCGATCCCAACGGGCAGTGTCCGAAGTGCGCCTTCGAGCTGCACTCCTGCAAGCAGTGCCGTTTCTTCGATAGCGGCGCGCAGTTTGAGTGCACCCAGCCGATTCCGGAGCGCATCTCTCCCAAGGACGCGAAGAACAACTGCACGTTTTACGAATTCCGCACCACGGTGGAGAAAGACACCGCGCCTACCTCGTACGCGCAAAAGGGCAGCGCGCCTGCCGCGGCTCCCCCGCCGCGCCCTAACGACGCCCGCCAAGCCTTCGAGAACCTCTTCAAGAAGTAGCTCGCCTGTCGTATCGTGCGCGTTGCTGCGACTCTCGCCCGTTCTCTTGACCTTCCACAACTCTCCTGCAGCACACAGGCATGGCCCTGTCGCGCACCAATCTCGACGCCACGGTCAGTCGGCGCTGCCTAACGGGAATAGCGTGGGGGATTGCGGGGGATTGGCAGCGATGGCTTCGAGTTCGGGGTAGCGGAGGCGGAGCGGGTCGGGGACTTGGACCTTCGCGGCCTTGAGCATGCTAATGAGCTCGAGGGCGTTGACCACCGCTTTGCCGAGGTAATGGTTGTTGGTGATGACGAAAGTTTTTGTGGTGCTCTCGGCAACTTTGCGGACGCGCTGGGTCCAGGGCGTTAGCTCTTCGGCGGAGTAGAGATAGTTGTAGCGCTCGTGCTGGGGAATTTCGGGGTCGTCGCTGAACCAAGTGTCGTAGCGGCGGCCGTGCAGGCGGATGTAGCCGATGGGTGCAGTGGTCTCATCGGACGGCT
>WNEY01004564.1_pt1 | contig 10556 bp, 7 predicted proteins | sample 5400531 | NCBI WGS metagenome assembly WNEY01 (sample SAMN13153338, study PRJNA577476) | soil metagenome | isolation source: 200 cm saprolite under Douglas fir tree site 1 | place: USA:California | collected 2015-04-18
TGTTCCGGCCGGTTCTGGATCTGCACGATGACCCGTTCCAGCGGCGACAGGCGTACGTGCAGATCCACCTGCGATCCGAGATAGGAGATGAATTCCACCGCTCCGGGAAAACTGTTGTCCATCGCCGGCGCCGCAGCGCTCGTCAGCGCAAGGCGCTCGGGGCGCAGCGCGAGCGAAGCGCTGCCGGTGCCGGTGCCTTCGCAGGCGACGACGAGGCCGCCAACCGAGACGAAGCGCCCGGGGCCATCCATGCGGCCACCGATGAAGGTGGAGCGGCCGACGAAATCCGCGACGAATTTTTCCGACGGGCGTTCGTAGAGATCCTGCTGCGATCCGATCTGGCGAATACGGCCCTCGCTCATGACGACGAGGCGGTCGGCCATGGTCAATGCCTCCTCCTGGTCGTGGGTCACCATCACGGTGGTCAATCCGAGTTTGCGTTGCAGTTCGCGGATTTCAACGCGCACGTCCTGGCGCAGCTTGGCGTCGAGATTGGACAGCGGCTCATCGAGCAACAGCACATCGGGCCGGAAAACCAGCGCACGGGCCAGCGCCACGCGCTGCTGCTGGCCGCCGGACAATTGTCGCGGCAGCCGGTCGCTGAGATGATCGAGCCGCACCAGGCGCAGTGCTTCCGTGATCTTCGGCGCCATCTCCGCCTTCGGCATCTTGCGCATCTCGAGGCCGAAGGCGATGTTCTCGGCCACGGTCATGTGTGGAAACAGCGCATAGCTCTGGAACACGAGCCCGGCGTTGCGCTTCCATGGCGGCAGCGCGGTAATGTCGCGTTCGCCCAGGCGCACGCGGCCGGACGTCGGCTCGATGAAGCCGGCAATGATGCGCAAGGTCGTGGTCTTGCCGCAGCCGGAGGGGCCGAGCAGGACGAGGAATTCGCCATCGGCAATGTCGAGCGAAACGTCATCGGTGGCCTTGAAGTCGCCGTAGCGCTTGGTGATGCCGCTCAACTGCAGGCGCGCCATCGTCAGACCACGCGGCCGATGTTGACGAAGCGATCGGTCAACAGCATGGCCCCGCCGATAAACAGGATCTGCAGAACCGACACCGCCGCGATGGTCGGATCGATCTTCCATTCGAGGTATTGGAGGATTGCGATCGGCAGGGTGGTGCGGCCGGGACCGACCAGGAACAGACTCATTTCCAGATTCCCGAACGAGGCGATGAAGCCAAACAGGGATGCCGCGACAATGCCCGGCAAAATGGCGGGCAGGGTGATGCGCCGGAACGTGGTCAGGCGATCGGCGCCCAGGCTTTGCGCCGCTTCCTCGACGGCGCGATCCATGCCGACGAGGCTGGCGGTGATGAGGCGCACCGTCCAGGGTATCGCGATCAAGACGTGACCGGCGACCAGGCCGCCGAGTGAACCGAGGATCGGCCAGCCCGTCGCGATCTCGGTTTCGACATGGAAGACATACAGCGCGATGCCGAGCACGATGCCCGGTACGATCAGCGGCAGCAGCAAGAGGTTGTTCACCGCCTCGCGTCCGGTGAAGCGCCCTCGCACCAGGCAAACGGCGGCGGGAACGCCGATGGCCAGGCCGATCGACGTCGAGACCACCGCGACCTGCAGGCTGAGGAGAAATCCGGTGACGAACCTGTCGTTGCCGGGAATGGCGCGAAACCATTTCAGCGAATAGCCTTCCGGGGGGAACGACGGAATTTCCTGTGCGAAGAACGCCAGCCAGATCACGAAGAACATTGGCAGCAGGATATAAGCAAGCGACACGCCGGCCGCTGCTCGAAGCGCCATGCGGCCGACAGAGCGTGATGAGGTCCATTCGGGTACGACGGTCACGATCGCCTCTCTACGCGCACATGCGATCAATTCAGCCGGTTCTTGTGCAAGATACCGGCTTTCATGATCACGGAGAGATGTTTGCCCTGATCGCCAAGCAGCGCAAGGTCTTTCAACGGATTGCCGTCGACGACGATGGCGTCGGAAAATGCGCCGGGTTGCAATGTACCCACCTTGCCGGGCATGCGCAGAACCTCGGCGCCGATCGTGGTCGCCGAGCGGATGATCTCGATCGGCGAGACCACCTCCTGGCGGATGGTGAACTCCTTCGACTGGTCCCAATGCAACTCGCCCAACAGATCGCTGCCATAGGCGACCGGGATGCCGTGGCGCTTGCAGATCTCCAGCGACTTCAGCCCGCCCTGCAGCACGATTTCGTTCTTGGCGAGGCTTTCGCCGATCATGCCCCACTGCGCGGCGCGCTCTTTCATGGCGTAGTAGGTGACGAGGTTCGCCACCAAATACATTCCCTTTTCCGCCATGGCCTTGGCGCTGGCGTCGTCGATGAGATTGCCGTGCTCGATGGTGCGCACACCGAGGCGCGCGGCGCGGGTGATGGCCTCTGCCGAGTAGGCATGGGCGCAGACGTAGCGCCCGAAGGCGGTTGCCTCTTCCACCGCCGCACTGACTTCGCCGTCCGAGAATTGCAGGCTGTCGAGCGGATCGTAGGGGGAAGCGACACCGCCGGACATCATGATCTTCACATGGTCGGCGCCCTGGCGCATCTGCTCGCGCGCCGACTTGCGGACTTCATCGACGCCATCGGCGATGGCGGATTTGAATTGCAGGCCGTTACAGCAGACGCATTCGCCGCCCCGATTGGTGCGCCGGCGTGAATCCGAATGGCCGCCGGTGGGGCCGATCGACTGGCCGGCGATATAAAGCCGCGGACCGACGATATGTCCGGTTTCGATGGCTGTCTTGATGCCCCAGTCGGCGCCGCCGGTGTCGCGCACCGTCGTGAAGCCGCGGTCGAGCATGGCGCGCAATCGCGTCGCTGCGCGCGCGGCGATCAGGGTCAGCGGCATCGCCTCCATGAAGCGAACATTGACCTCGCTGTGGATGGCGTGCACGTGGCAGTCGATCAGCCCCGGCATCAACGTGCGCCTGCCGCAGTCGATGACATCAGCATCGGACGCCTTGATCGGCGTCTCGCTGAGTTGCTTGACCGTATCGCCCTCGACCAGCAGTTCATATCCGCCACGGAGCTCGCCGAACGAAGGTTCGAGCAGTTCGAAATTCCTGAACAGGATTTGTTGGGACATCGGCGAGTTCACTGCAGCCGGTTCTTGTGAAGGCGCCCACCCTTCATGATGACCGAAAGGTGTTGGCCCTGGTCCTGAAACAGCTTCAGGTTCTTGAGCGGGTTGCCGTCGACGACGAGCAGATCGGCAAAGGCGCCCGGCTTCAGGCAGCCGATCTTGCCCTCCATGCGGACGACCTGGGCGCCGATCGTGGTGGCCGAACGGATGATGTCGGCCGGCGACAGCACCTGCGCGCGGAGCGTGAACTCCTCCGACTGCGCCACCTGCAACTGGCCGAGCAGATCGGTGCCGTAGGCGACGGGGATGCCGTGACGCTTGCAGATTTCGAGCGACTTCAAGGCGCCCTCGATGACGAGGTCGTTCTTGGCCAGCATGTCCGAACTCATGCCGTAGTCGGCGGCATGCTTCTTCATCTCGAAATAGGTGACGAGATTGGCGACCAGGAACATGCCCTTCTCGGCCATCAGCTTCGCGGACGCATCGTCGATCAGATTGCCGTGCTCGATGGTACGTACGCCGGCGTTGGCCGCGCGCGTGATGGCTTGCGGCGTATAGGCGTGAGCACAGACATAGCGGCCAAAGGCGTGCGCCTCCTCGACGGCGGCCTCCACCTCGTCCACCGAGAACTGCAGGCTATCGAGCGGATCGTAGGGCGAGGCGACGCCGCCGGACATCATGATCTTCACCTGGTCGCAGCCCTGGCGCATTTCCTCGCGCACCGCGCGGCGGACTTCGGAAACGCCATCCGCGATGCCCATGGAAAACGACAAAGCGTTGCAGCATTGACAGCGTGCACCAAGATCGGTGCGGCGGCGGCCGTCGCTATGGCCGCCGGTGGGGCCGATCGCGCGTCCGGCGATGAACAGCCGCGGCCCCGGCAACAGCCATTTGTCGGTCGCTTCCTTCAGGCCCCAATCGGCGCCGCCGGTGTCACGCACGCTGGTGAAGCCGCGGTCGAGCATCCTGCGCATCAGCTCGGCCGCGCGCGCGGTCATCAGCGTCAACGGCACGCTTTCCATGTTGCGGATCACGACCTCGGACAGCACCACATGCACATGGCTGTCGATCAGGCCGGGCATCAGCGTGCGCCTGCCGCAGTCGATGACGCTGGCCTCTGCAAGCTTGATCGGCTTGGCCGAGACTTCCCTGATGGTGTCGCCCTCGACGACCAGTTCGTGGCCGCCGAGCAATTCCCCGGCCTCTGGATCGAGCATTTCGAAATTCTTGAAATGGTAGACGTCCATCGCCAGGTCCCCGATCGCTTGCGCCTGGATTGAATGTCCTACGCCGATTTGCCGCCGTCAATTTTGTCGTCGTAATGTGCAAGCCGTGTGCCAACTTCGAGCGCATTTTGCCGCCGGCGATGCTGTTTCCGGCGGGTTGGAGCTGTTCACGGGCATCGAAAGTTCGAGATCATGGCGATCCCGTTTTTCATTCTCGTCGGCAATTTCCTGACCCATGGCGGCGTTGCGCGCCGCATGATTGCGTTTGCGACCGCGATGGTCGGTCATTGAAAACCCGGCGTCCGCGATGTGGAACAAAGGTCTGGAACTGATCGAAGGCCTTTGATAGGACGGTTCGTAGAGCGAGGTTCTTGAATGCATGCTCAGACTTCTACTCATTGCCGGTCGCAAGCTATGGAATGTCGGCGATTAGCCGCGCAGACGACGACTGAGGCCGAAGTCTCGCTCTTGCTGGACATGGCCAAATCTTGGGTGAGGTTGGCCAATCAAACCGACCGCTACTTTGTGTTGGTAAAGAGCCGCCCCTCAAAAAAATAAGAACTGCCGCCGTTAGGTCTGATGATCAACATAGGCTACAAAAGGCTTTTGAATGCGCACCTTGTTGGACGCCACCTACCGCGCGTACAGAACGCTCGGTAGCCAGACAACGATCGCTGGGAACAGAATGCAAAGCCCGACGCCGAGCCATTGCAGTGCCATGAAATTCACCGCCGCGCGGAAGATCGTCGCCATGGTGATCTCCGGCGGCGCGACGCTTTTCAGATAGAACAGCGAATAGCCGAATGGCGGAGAAAGAAATGCCATCTGCATGTTGACCATGAATATGACGCCGTACCAGAGCGGCACATCCTCTGCCCGCACGCCAGGTAGGCCGAACAGACCGCCCCATTCGAGGCTCTTCATGATCGGCAGGAAGATCGGCACGGTGAGCAGCAAAATGCCTACCCAGTCGATAAACATACCCAGCACAAACAGGATCACCATCATCAGCAGCAGAATGCCGTAAGGCGGCAATCCGGTGCCGAGGATCGTGTTCGCCACGAACGTCTGTCCGCCCTTCACGATGAAGAAGCCGACGAACATCGTTGCGCCGAAGAAAATCCACATCACCATAGCGGTCGCTTTCAGCGTCGCGATCGCGGCCTCTTGCACAGCCAGCCAATTGAGTCGGCGGTGCAGCGCGGACACGAACAGCGCGCCGAAAGTGCCGATGCCGGCCGCCTCGACCGGCGTCGCGATGCCGACGAAAATCACGCCAAGCACCAGGACGATCAACAGGATCGGGGCGACGGTGTTCTTGAGCAGCCTGAATTTTTCCCGGGTGCTGACCCGCTCTTCGAGGGGCAACGCGGGTCCGAGTTTCGGGTTAATGTAGCAGCGGATCAGAATATACGCGATGTAGAGCCCGGAGAGCAGGAAGCCCGGGAAGATCGAGCCGACCAGCAATTCGCCGAGCGATTGCTGCGCGACCACCGCATAGACGATCGCCATGACTGACGGCGGAATCAGAATTCCGAGCGTTCCACCGGCGAGCAGTGAACCGCAGGCGAGTTTCTGGTCATAGCCGCGCTTGAGCATGGCGGGCAGCGCGATCATACCCATGGTGACTTCGGTCGCGCCGACAACGCCGACCATCGCGGCAAGCGCCGTGCAAGCCAGCACGGTCGCGGCAGCAAGTCCGCCCTTGACCGAGCCGAGCCATTTATAAACCGCGTCGAACAGCTCCTCGATGATGCCGGCTTTCTCCAGCATTGCGGCCATGAAGATGAACAGCGGCACCGCGGAGAGCTGGTAATCGGTCATGAACGGGAAGATGCGCGACGGCATCATATTCAGGATGGCTGAATTTCCGAACAGGAAGAGGAACACCACCGCGAGACTGCCGGTGCAGAACGCCATCGGCAGGCCAAGCGCCAGCAATACCGCCAGCGATCCGAACAGCAGCAAAGTCAGCCATGCGATATCGATTTCGAAACCCATGGCTCAGGCTCTCCCGCTCTTCAGGATGATGATGTCTTTGATCAGCTTTGAGAGGCCCTGCAGTGCGAGCAGCCCGGCTCCGATCGGCATCATCAGCTTCACCGGCCAGTACTGCACGCCCCATTCGGTGAACGAGACTTCGCCGGTGCCGCCCGGATTGAACGAGTCCATGGCGAAGCGCCAGCTCGTGAAAAACAACGTGAATACAAAGATGAAGAAGAACACCGAGGTGATGATGTCGGCGATGGCTTTGCCGCGCGTCGAAAACTTCACGTAGAACACATCGACGCGCACATGCTGGTCGCACTGATAGGCGTAGGCGCCGGCGAGCATGTATTGCATGCCGTACATCAGGAACATGCTTTCGTGCAGCCAATTGGTCGGCGAGTTGAACGCAAAGCGCGCGATCACCTCGTAATAGTAACCGAACACCGAGATCACCGCCCAATAGGCGACGTATTCGCCGACGCGAATGTTCACCCACTCGATCGCGTCGGTGAATCGCGTATGCAAGCCGAGCGTCGGGTCCTCGTGCGTGCCGATTTGCGCTACGTCCGGCTGCACGATCTCGGGCGGCGCGTTTACCCGCTCCTCGGCCTCGCGGATCTTCTGCCTGCGAACAAGGCCAGGCAGCAGGATGGCGTCGCCGATCAACATCGCGGCCATCAGGATCGCGAGCCAGCGCGAGTAGCCATACCAGCGCGTCAGGTCGTCTTGCGCCTCCTCGAAATCCGATTTGGCCTTGGGTCCCGCGGCCTCGGCCTTGGCCAGGCGCTCCTGCATCTGCGGCGTCGGGGTCACGCCGGGCGGAATCTTCGCATGGTCGAGTTCGGAGATGGCGGCGCCGATGGCGGCGCGCGTGCGCGAGACATCCTCGCGCCGGTCGCGAATGACATCCGTGGTTTGCAGGATAAGGAGGAAGACCGGAATGAAGACGAGGCCCCAGTTACTCCTCAGGTACAAACGATGCAGGCCCATGAAGCCGGAGCAGAGCCAGAACACGTAGGCGATGAACAGCGACGGGCCTTGGGGAACGCCGCGCCGAAGCTGGCGCTGGACGAAATACATGGCGACGAGCGGAAAGACGACGAGAGTGCCCCAGTAAAGCCAATGGGGCAGCACAAACGGAAGGCTGGGCATCAGTTTCCCCGGATTTCCCCACGTCCGCAGCGGATGGCGGACGTCTCCCACTTCAATAACAGAGAGCCCCGCTCCCGCCGCAAAACGAACGGTGGCGCAGGCTACCCGGCGCCACCGCCGCTCGCAGCCTCAGAGATCGAGCTTTTGATCCTTGTACATGTCGGGCGTGACATAGCCGAAGCTCGGGGACTCCATCACCTCGAGCTGGGCCTTGAAAACCCGTGCGGCGTCCTTGTCCTTGTTGGCCCACTTGAACCAGATCGGCACGGCGATGCGCTGGAATTTCTCGAGATCCGAAACCGGCAGCCGGTTGATTTCGGTCCCGGCCTTGATGAATTTCGGCCACGCTTCCATGTCGGCCTTCTGGATCGCCGCGTGGTGCAGTGCCGAATAGGCCTCGATCTCGAGTTCGACCCAGGCCTTCATCTTCGGCGAAAGTTTGTTCCAGTGGTTCATGCCGACGCAGAAGTCCATCAAGTCGACCGGCTGATAGATGGATTCGGTTCCGACTGGTCCCATCCAGATATATTTTGTGACCTGCTGGAAGCCGAGATCCCAGTTGACCGCCGGGCCGGTGTAGTCGGCCGCCTCGATCGTGCCTTTCTCCAGCGCCGAGAACACCTCGCCGCCGGGAAGCAGCGTGGTTTTGGCGCCGACCGCCGCGAAGCCCTCGGCGATCATGCCGCCGGGAACGCGCAGTTTGAGATCCTTGAAGTCCTCGATCGAGCGGATCGGCTTCTTGGAATGGACGATGTTCGGGCCGTGATGGATGCGCCCGACATACATCATGTTCTGCTTGGCGAACACCTCGCGCGCGAGCTTCAGGCCGCCATTGCCGTAGAAGAATACGTCCCATTCGTGCGGATAGCGCAGGCCCATCAGATAGGACGACAGGAACGCCGTCGCCGGCACCTTGCCTGCCCAATACAGTGTGAAGGAGTTCATCGCCTCAAGCACGCCGTTCTTCACACCGTCGAGCAATTCGAAGTCGCCGACCACTTCCTTGGCGGCGAAAGGCTTGAACTCGAGCTCGCCGCCGGTCTTTTCCTTGATCGACGCGGCCCAGGTCTTGAATGTGTTGAGCCCGACGCCGGCCGGCCAGGAAGTCTGAACCTTCCAGGTTGTGGTTTCGGCCGCTTCGGAATTGCGGATATAGGGGGCGCTAATGATCGCAGCCCCGGCGACGGCGGCACCACCTAATACGGCGCGGCGAGTCGCTGGCGTGTCTGGACGCACTTTCATTGTTTTCTCCCTGAAATGTTTCCTGAATTCAACGTCTTTTTTTATTGTCTGTTAGTCTGGAACGGTCGCGACCAAGCATCAACCCCACAATCTCTGGATTTATGCCCCGCGCGAAGTTGGAAAGCGTAGATTACCACCGTTTTGAGGCATTTTAGACTAAAGACGAATGCGTGCGCTCAGTGCGGATCGGCGAAAGACTTCAAGCCCCATCCGGCTCCGGCGAATAGCGCCTCTGCCATCAATGAATCAGTCCGTACTGCACCATATAGGCGGCGGCCCCACCCAAATATCCGAGCAAGGCTAGACCGCTGATCCGCTTCACATACCAGAAGAAGTGAATTTTTTCGAGACCCATTGCCGCCACGCCCGCCGCAGAACCAATGATCAGGATAGAGCCGCCTGTGCCGGCACAATAGGCGATGAACTCCCATAGGAAGCTGTCAGTCGGATATTGCGCCAGACTGTACATGCCCATGGAAGCTGCCACCAGCGGCACATTGTCCACGATGGCGCTCAAGAGGCCTAGCAAGACAACAATCACATCTTGACGGCCGACGTTTTGATCCAGCCATTTCGCCAGCATCTCCAGAACGTGGGTGTGTTCCAGGGTGGCCACCGCCAATAGAATGCCGATGAAAAAGACGATCGACGCCATATCGATTTGCTTGAGCGCGTGGACCAAGGTCAGCGTCTTCTTTTCATCCGGCTCTTTTTCGCGATGAAGCAATTCGCCAGTTGCCCAGAGAATGCCGAGGGCGAAAAGTATCCCCATGAAGGGTGGCAAGTGAGTGATGGTCTTGAAGGCGGGCACCGCTACCAAGAGGCCAAGCCCCAAATAGAAAATCAAATTGCGCTCGAACAGACTTGCCGGCCTGTCCGAACTCTCACGGTTGCTCGGTGGGACGATTGCTTTCCACTTGAGAAGATAGGAGACGACGAACAACGGAAGCAGCAGGTTTATCACCGAGGGCAGGAACACCCCCTTGATAATGGGAAGTGGCGTAATCTGGCCGCCGATCCAGAGCATGGTCGTTGTCACATCGCCGATGACCGACCAAGCGCCACCGGCATTTGCAGCAATCACGATCATCGCCGCAAAGAATAAGCGGTCGCTTTGGCTGCCCGAGAGTTTCTTCATCAGAGAAATCATGACGATTGTCGTCGTCAGATTATCGAGCACTGCGCTGAGGAAGAAGGTTACGAAGCAAACGATCCACATCAAGGTGGTTTGCTTCCTGGTGCGGATTAGTGAGGTAATGACCTCGAAGCCATTATGAGCATCGATCACCTCGACAATGGTCATAGCTCCGATGAGAAAAAATACGATCCCAGCGGTGGAACCGACCGACTCCCTAAGCTGCGATTCGACGAGCGCATGATCACCGCTGAGCATCGCATACACGGTCCAGAGCAATCCGGCCCCAAGCAATGCGGACGCGCCCTTGTTGATCTTGACGGGATGTTCGAGCGCGATAGCCGCGTACGCCACGATGAAAATTACAACGATTGCGCTGAGCAAAGGTCTGCCCTCATGCTTTTGTCGCGAGTCGGTGGTGGCACCCAGCACATCATGCGTTGGTTGAGAAGATGATTTTTGTTGGGACGACAAATGGCCGCACGATCCCTCGACGACGGTGGCCACGATGACACCCTTGACGCGATTTGACGACCGACGTCGGTTATGGGGTGTTTGCTGACCTGTGCACGCGCAACAGCGGGGTCTTCGGGCAGCCGCCGCAATCGCTGCGCGCCGGGCGCCCGGCAGCAGACCGGCCAGTGCCGCCGCCCGTGCGACGTTCCGGCTAGCGTGGCGCGTCGGGGTGCCAGCCGATGATTGCGAGCATCACGAAAAATCCGATCACATAGGCGACC
>WNEY01004565.1_pt1 | contig 10555 bp, 10 predicted proteins | sample 5400531 | NCBI WGS metagenome assembly WNEY01 (sample SAMN13153338, study PRJNA577476) | soil metagenome | isolation source: 200 cm saprolite under Douglas fir tree site 1 | place: USA:California | collected 2015-04-18
ATATCTTCTAAAGCGGAATTGGAACGCCAGATGCCAGTCCAGAGCGAATTTTTTCGGACCTTCGGCAACACGTCGAAGACCGGGCAACTTTTTCGAGACTGGGCCCGGCTACGGGCCAACTCAACCGTTTACAGCCTCAAGAGGGATCGTACTTGTGGCGCGCCGGCACGGATATTACCTCTTCGGTCTCTATTATGTAAGCCGTAAGGTGATTCCCATAAACACAGCCGGTATCGAGACCGATGGCCTTCTTTCCCCGTCGCGGTTTGGGCGCCGGCCAGTGGCCGAACAGCACAACCTTCTCGCCGTCATAAACCTCGTACCAGGGCGTACCATTGCGGTCGGCGCGATCCGGGCCCAAACTCCGTAATTCCGTGAGATCGTCGGTCGTCTGAGAATGTAGCGCCACTCCCGGGCGAACTCCGGCATGCACAACCAGATGAGTCCCCAAATCGATCATGAATGGAAGCGAGTTCAGATAAGAAAGGTAGTGTTCCTTATCTTTCTTCAGCTCCTTGTGCGTCGGTTTCTGTGAATCCTTCAACTTAAACTTTTCTCCGTTCCAACGCCGGCGTAGAGCCAAATCATGATTGCCGATCACTGCGGAAAACCGGGGGTCAGTCATAAAACGGTCAAGCACCTGCCTGTTTTTTGGCCCTTTGGTAATAAGATCGCCAACGCAAACGAGCCGGTCGTCTCGGCCAAAGTTAACTTTGGCCAGCAAATCCTCCAGTTCGTCGTAGCAACCGTGAATATCCCCGACGACGATTGTGCGAGATCCCATTCTTCTCTCAACCTTCTCCAGGACGCCTGCGGATTGCCGCAACATTAGGCCGGTTTCGTCAGAGCCGTCAAGGATTGACTTCGGTCATCAACTACCAGAGAAGACATTGCCCTTACATCGTCGTTGATGTTGCGCAAGCTTCAGTGCGCTTCGTCGTCGAGCGGTTTGCTCTCGTCGGGGAATTTGTCGCCGGCGTCCAGGCGCAGCGCGCCTTCGCGCAGGCGCAATTCGGTTTGCGGAAAAGGAATCTCGATCTTCGCTTCGCGGAAAAGCTTTTCGATGCGGTAGTTGATGTCGCTGCGAATCTGCGTGTGTATTCGGGGGCGATTAGTCCAGACCAGCAAGCGAAAATCGAGCGACCAGTCGCCGAACTTCAGGAACTGCACCTTCGGCGCCGGATCGCGCAGCACGTTGTCCACGTCTTCAGTGGCTTTGATCAGAGTCCTCGTCACCAGATCAATGTCCGAGTTGTATGCGACGCCCACGGGGATCGCTATGCGCGCGCGCGGATCGCCGTACGACCAGTTGATTAGCCGCTGGCTGATTAGTTTTGAGTTGGGCACAATGATCGAAATGCGATCGTTTGTCGCCACCACCGTCGTGCGCAGATTGATGCTTTGAACGTCGCCTTCGTCCGTGCCGATCGTGACGCGATCGCCTACGCGCACCGGCCGCTCGAAAAGCAAGATGAAGCCGGAGGCAATGTCGGCGGCGATGTATTGCAGGCCAAAGCCGATACCTACGGAAAGCGCGGTGAAGAGCACCGCGATCGAAGTTAGATCAAGACTGAAAGCGGCCTTGAGCGCGAGTAGCACGCCGAGGGTAATGATCAGATACTGCGTCAGTTTGGCAATCGTGTAGCGCAGGCCCGGATCGAGATAGGCTCTTTTGGAAATGCGACGCTCGAGCAGTCTGCTGAGCGTGCGCGAGAGCAGCAGTGCCACTCCCAGGATGAGCGCGCCTTCGACCAACCTCGTTGCTGAGACTTCGAGACTGCCGATCGTGAAGGGATGGTTCAAGTAGTACCAGATGAGTTTGAGCGCGCCCTGCCAGCCTTGCAGGACGATGATGGATGCCAGGGCGCTCGACTTAGTTGATAGTAACGAAGGCATAATTCTCGCCGCTGCTGTTCGACCGCGGCCACTTCTAAAAAATGAAAGCCGCCGCGGGCCGTTTCGGGATGCGCGAACTACTCTCGGACAATGTTTCTGGCGGAGGGGACAGGACTCGAACCTGCATACCCTTGCGGGCGGCGGTTTTCAAGACCGCTGCACTACCAATTATGCGACCCCTCCGCACTAATGCTGAGGCGATAATAACTTAGGAGGTGTCGCTGCTCAAACTTTCGGGGATCGAAAGATCAACCTCCATTTCGCCCCTTCAGGGCGATGGGTTCTAACTAGAACGCTGATTCATTGGCGTCGCGCTGAGCGCTTTGCCCCTGGCTACTATATTTCACGCCTTCAGCGCGAAGCGCAGAATTGACACTCGCGGCTCGCATGTAGTACCGTCCGGTTTCACTTATGCGGAGCAACTCGCAGGCTCACACCCTCAGTCCACGCACTTCAGCCGTTAATCTTCAAGGAGATAGTTTCATCAGTTGAAGCAAATCGAGCTTCCACCCAGAGGCCTGGAAACGCTCTTCGGCGTTCACGACCAGAACATCAAGTATCTCGAGTCACTGCTCGACGTTCAAATCAACGCGCGCGGCCAGAGCCTCACCGTTGACGGCGACCCGAAGGACGTTGAAGTTGTCGAGCGCATCCTCGAAGATTTCTCGGAGTTGTTTCGCGAAGGCCGGCAGTTCACCGACAAGGAAATGCGCGAAGCGTTTGCGCAGATTGCCGAAGACCGCGCCTACAGTTTGCGCGATTATTTCACGCGCTCGCGTTTCAGTCCCGCGGGCAAAAAACAGGTCACGCCGAAATCGGCAATGCAGCGCAAGTACGTCGAGACGATTCAACAGAAAGACATCGTGTTCGGCATCGGCCCGGCGGGCACCGGCAAGACTTATCTGGGCGTCGCGATGGCCGTGCAGGCGCTGATGCAAAAGCAAGTCAACCGCATCGTGCTGGCGCGTCCCGCGGTCGAAGCCGGCGAGAAGCTTGGATTTCTTCCCGGCGATTTGCAGGAGAAAGTCGATCCGTATCTGCGGCCGCTTTATGACGCGCTTTTCGATCTGGTTGATTACGAGCGCGTGACGCGTCTGCTGGAAAAGCGCGTGATCGAAATCGCGCCGCTGGCATTTATGCGCGGGCGCACATTGTCCGACGCGTTTGTGATTCTCGATGAAGCGCAGAATACGACCAGCGAGCAGATGAAGATGTTTCTGACGCGCATCGGTTTTGGATCGAAGGCAGTAATCACCGGCGACGTGACGCAAATCGATCTGCCGACCGGAAAGCGCAGCGGTCTGGTCGAAGCTGAACGCGTGCTGGCCGGTATCGAAGGCATCGAGTTCGTTTACTTCTCTGACAAAGACGTGGTCCGCCACAAGCTCGTGCAGATGATCATTAAGGCTTACGAGTCGCATACCAAGAAGAACGAGATGTGATTTGGAGTGCGCCGGCAGAGCGAAGCGACGACGGCGCTTTCGACGGATTCGCTGTTGTACCGCTTGATGCCGGAAATCTAGAACGATCCAAAGCGCCGTCGTCGCTTCGCTCTGCCGGCGCACTCCAAATGGAAATGATTGAAATCGTTAATCGTCAGCGCAGTCGCAGGGTCGAAAAAGAAAAGTGGCGTGAGTTTGGCGAGCGAGCGCTTGGGGCGATTGGCTCCGCGAAGCGCGACGCCACCGTCGTCTTCGTATCTGATCGAAACATCAAGAAATTGAATCGACGCTTTCGCGGGAAGAGCTTAGCCACGGACGTGCTTTCATTTCCAACCAAGGCCGAGCCTTTTGAAGCCGAAAATCGAAAGCACGTTGGTGATGTCGTCATTTCAGTTCAGCGGGCGGCGGCGCAGGCGAAAGCTAAAGGGCTGAGCTTTTCGCGGGAAATCGAGCAACTAATCCTGCACGGACTGCTGCACCTGTGCGGCTACGATCACGAAAGCGACAAAGGCGAAATGAACCTGCTTGAGCTGAAGTTGCGGCGAGAGCTCGAAATATGATCATTCCCTCTCTCTGAGAGAGGGTTAGGGAAAGGGCATTAGTGTAGCGGCCCCTTAAGACCCTCTCCCCAGCCCTCTCCAAAGGGAGAGGGAGAGATCAATAGCCAGTCGCTTTTGTCTATTTACGATTCACGATTTACTATTTACCTGCTTTCATGGAAATCGAATTAGCGGTAAGTTTTTTCCTGCTCATCGCGCTGACGTTTCTCGCGACCGTTGACATGGCGTTCGGCCAGTTGAGCGACGTGGGACTGCGGCGTCTGGCCGCCGAAGCCGAAGAGCACCCGACCGCGCGTTACGCGCCGTTCCTCAAAGAAATTCTGAAAAACCGTCCGCGCTTTGACTTCACTCTGTCAGCCGCGATTCAGATCCTCCTGGTCGCATTCTCGGTGCTCATCACTTACATTTCGCTGCAATGGTTCTCGGGGAACACGGTGGTGCTGTTCATCGCACTGACCCTCGGCCTGGTGCTGGCGGGAATTTTTCGCCAGTTCATTCCGCGTCTGATTTCTCTGCGCAATCCTGAAAGCAAAGTGCTGCGACTCCTGCCCCTGCTGCGTCCGTTTTATCGCATGCTGGCATACGCGGCTGAGCCGTGGCATCGCTCGTTCGATCGCTTGCGGATGAAGGAGCAGTTGGAAGAAGCACTCTCCACCGAAATCGAAGAAGACAACGGTGACGATATCGAAGCGCTTATCGACGTGGGCGAGGCCGAGGGGATCATCGAGGAAGAAGAGCGTGAGCTGATTCAGTCGGCGATTGAATTTGGCGACACGCGCGTAGGCGAAGTGATGACCCCGCGCACGGAAATCGCCGCGCTGCCCAAAACCGCTACGGTTCGTGATGCGCGCAATCTGATCATCGAATCAAAGCATTCGCGCCTGCCGGTCTATCGCGATCAAATCGAGAACGTCGAAGGAATGATCTACGTGCGCGACCTGCTGCCATCGTTGGCTGCCGGCAAAGCGGATTCGCCGATCACGCCGTTCATCCGGCCCGTTCATTTCGTGCCTGAAACCAAGCCGGTGTCCAAGCTGCTGGAAGAAATGCAAAAGGCGCGCGTCTATCTGTCGATGGTGATCGACGAGTATGGCGGCGTCGCCGGGCTGGTCACGATCGAAGACATCCTGGAAGAGATTGTCGGCGAGATCGAAGACGAAGACATCAGCGGCGAAGAGCCGGAAGAGATCGTTCCCTCGGGCGATGGCGCTTACGAGGTGCTCGGCGGCGTAGAGATCGGAAAGATCGAGCGTCTGTTTGAAATGGAAATCGAGGCGGACGACTTCACGACGATCGCCGGCCTGGTGATCGGCGAGAAAGGCAGTGTGCCGCACGCGGGCGAGCGTCTGTCATTCCGTGGCATCGAAGTCGAAGTGCTGGAAGCGGACGGGAAAAGGATTGGGCGGGTAAGACTGAAGCGGGCCAAGACCGCCGCTGCGGAATAGACTCTCGCAGTCGAATTGAGCTAGATTCAGAGTTCGCTCTGCAAACTCAATTCATCTAACCGACAGTCTTGGCAAGAAAGCAAAGCAAGTTCCTGCGCGGCCGGCCAATCGATCCGGCACCCATCACTGGCGATACGAAGCTCGTCGATCTCGTTGACGGCGCGTTTCTCGCCTACAACGCGGCGCGTCTGCGCGAGGCCTGCCGGCTCTTTACCCAAAAAATGCTGGAGCCCGACGTTACAGTCGGCGTGACGTTGACCGGCGCGCTGACTCCGGCGGGTCTGGGCATGTCGGCGTTGATTCCGTTGATCAAGGCCGGCTTTATCGATTGGATCATTTCGACAGGCGCGAATTTTTACCACGACACGCATTTCGGCATCGGCTTGTCCATGCACGAAGGCAATGCGCAGACGTCCGACATCGTTTTGCGCGACGAACAGGTCGTGCGCATCTACGACATCTTTTTCGACTATACAGTGCTGCTGGATACGGACGCTTTCTTTCGGCGCGTGATGGAAGGCCCGGAGTTTCAGCGCCCGATGTCCACGGCAGAATTTCACTATCTGGCCGGGCGATACGTGCTGGAACGCGAGCGCAAGCTGGGCATGAAAAGGCGATCGTTGATGGCCGCCGCCCATGAATACGCCGTGCCGCTTTACACTTCGTCGCCGGGCGATTCTTCGATTGGCATGAACGTGGCGGCGAAGAGCTTGCAGGGCAACAAACTCGTGCTCGATCCTTCGTTTGACGTGAACGAAACGGCGTCAATCGTGCTGGCCGCGAAACGCGGATTGATTCGGGATGACAACAGACCCACGCGAGGTACCGGCAGGTTAAAAAGCACGTCGCAAAAGAAAAGTGGACGCTCAGCGATTTTCATTCTGGGCGGCGGCTCGCCGAAAAATTTTGCGCTGCAAACTGAGCCGCAGATTCAGGAAGTGCTGGGTATCGATGAGCGCGGCCACGATTACTTTCTGCAAATCACCGACGCGCGGCCCGACACGGGCGGGCTTTCGGGCGCGACCCCGGGCGAAGCTGTGTCGTGGGGAAAGGTCGATCCCGATCGCCTGCCTGACGCCGTTGTCTGCTACCTCGATTCGACAGTGGCACTGCCAATCATCACGGCGTATGCTTTGGCAAAACATCGCCCGCGACCACCCCGACGGCTCTACGATCGCCGCGAAGAGTTCATGCAATTGCTCTTGAAGGAATATCGGAAATCAAAACGCAGATAGCGAACGAGCCGAGGGACGTTAGTGAGAGAAACTCAAAACGGTAATTACGATTGTTCAAAATGCCCGGCGTATTGCTGCTCGGTTTACGGTCGAGTGCCGGTCAATCAGCGCGACCTCAAGCGTTTGGCGAAGCATTTTGGTCTCAGCGTGCGCGCCACGGTTCAGCGATTCACAAAGATTCACAGTGGCGAGCGCGTGCTACGGAGAAAAGCCGATCCGATTTTCGGCCAGGCTTGCGGTTTTCTGAATCCCGAAACGCGGCAATGCACGATTTATCACGAGCGGCCGAGAGTCTGTCGCGGTTTTCCCGAGACCAAGCGCTGCGCTTATTACGACTTGCTGCAGTTCGAACGCGAGCAGCAGGGCGACCACAGCGCGATGCCGCTGGTGCAGATCACTTTTCGCAACGGCGACGAGGTACAGAACCGCTCGCGGTAGCGAGCGGGTCGTATTCGAGACTAATATGGGCCGGGCTTTGGATTATGAAGGTTTTTTGAACCGCAGAGGACGCCGAGGTTCTCGCAGAGGAACACCGAGGTTTTTCCTCTGCGCACTCTGCGAAAGCCTCTGCGGCCTCTGCGGTTAGATTTGATTTCGTGATGCAAGAACTGCTTTCCACGATGATCGGCAAGAAGATCGACGCCTTCTGCGGCGGCGCTTCGAGCGTGAGCGGCGAAGTCGTCAAGGTCGACGACGGCGTGTTGCAGTTGAAGGACGACGACGGCCAGGTGTGTTACGTGGCCATCGATAAGATCATAGTGGTCTGGGAAAAGCGCGACGATCAACACGCCGGGTTTATGTCGAAGAGCTGACCAGCCTGGCAAGAGAGCGGGGCAGTAGCCCGACCGTAAGGAAGGGCTCCGGCGCCCTCAACCGAACTCAATGAGCCCTCCCTTTACGGTCGGGCTAGTGACCCGGGACTATCCAAGAGAAACGGCCGCCATGGAAACGATCCGCGGCGGCCTTTCGCGTTTCTAATATCTCAGTTCACTCAGGGAGCATTCTCGTCTTCGACACTTTGCGCATTCGTTACGGGCTTTTTCGCGTGCGCCTTCTCATTCAAGGGCACCGATTCCAGCGGCGGTCGGCGGAATCCATCAATGCGCGAAAGCCAATAGTCGTTGAACGGCGAGTAAACGACGCCGCCGTGTCTGGCTGAATGGTAGAAACCTTTTTCGTCGGCGACGATGCCGACATGGGTCAGGCCGCTGAAGAAAACCAGCGTCCCAAACTTGAACTCTTCTTCCTTCGGCGGAGGCGCAAATGCCGCCCAATACGAGTGCGCGGGGCCGCGCTGAAAATTCACGCCCGCATCCTGATAAGCTCGCCAAACAAAGCCGGAACAATCGAAAGACTCGGGACCAGTTCCGGCATAGTGATAGCTCGATCCCATATGCGATTCGATCGCCGTCAACAATTGAGTGTTGAATCGTCCCAGCTGGGAACGCTCACCGGCTGACACTACCGGCGCGCGTCTTTCAATCCGCGTTGGCGGGATTGTTAACGGCGCGGTCTCGATCGGTTTTACGGTGACCTTGTTCGTCAGAACGGTACGCAGGCGGCCATCGAAATCGTTTGTTTGCGCGGCTGCGACCGTCGCCAGGCCCAGCGCGAGGCAGGCAACGAACAAGCGGGGGAACAGTGGACGAGTCACGGGGTTCTTACGCTCTCCTTATTCAATTATCGCCTTGCTTTGCCAGCGTGAGGTGCGAGCAAAATCGATTTTACCTTTTGGCGTTGTCGCGGGACAAGCTTCAATGTGACCGCTTTGCGGAACAGCCCCGCTCTTGATTCCAGAAAAACGATTTGGCTGACGAAAGGCAAACGCCGCTTCCCACTAACATACTGTACCGAACCAGCAACTGAATGATCAGCCTTCGTAATCGTCGTTCCGGTGGTCTGCGACCATCGGCTACTCTCTGGCAGCCTTTCAGGCTGAGCGATCTCTTAGAAACGTCACGATTGCTCGCGCGGCCCGCTGTGAAGCTCCAGGTTCACCGAGCTTTGCCACTACGGTTTTCAGTTCATCACGCATCGCCCGATTGCGATCCGGATCGAGCAGGGCGAGCAGCTCTCGCGCCAGACGCTCGGCGTTCAGATCGTTTTGCATCAGCTCCGTCGCTACGCGGCGACCGGCGATCAGGTTTACGAGACCGTAGTGTTCGGCGTTAATCAAGCTTCCCAGGATGTGCCAATTCAGAAATGATTCCTTGTAAACAATCACCATTGGCGTGCCCAACAGCGCGGCTTCCAGCGTCGCAGTGCCGCTACAGACCGCCGCGGCGTCGGCGGCGGCCAACGCCTCGCGCGTTTCATGATGGATGACGCGGAAACAGTCTCGCAGGAAATCGTATCGTTTGCGTGACAGAAGTTCATGAGCTTCATTCGGATCACGATTCGGCGCGACGACCAAAACGAATTGAACGTCCTGACGTCTCCGCGAAATCGCGATCGCCGCGTCAAGCATTGGTGGCAGAATGCGGACCAGTTCTTTGTGCCGGCTGCCGGGAAGCAGCGTGACGAATGGTCGTGACGGATCGAGATTGTGGCGGCGGCAGAATTCTTCGCGATCACAGCTCGCGCGCACTTCGCCGACCAACGGATGGCCAACGTATTCGACGTGCGTCATGCCACGCGCGGTGTACCAATCGTTTTCGAACGGCAGAATCGACAGCAGCAGATCGACATCGCGCCGCACGCTGTGCGCTCGATAAGAACGCCAGGCCCACAACTGCGGACTGATGTAATAGACAACTCGAAAGCCGCGACGATGCAGCCAACGCGCCAGACGCAGATTGAAGTCGGGCCAGTCAACCAGGATTATCGCGTCAGGCTTCCGCTCGGCGGCCGCGCGCTTTAGTTCGCCAAAAGCGCGCCAAAACTTTGGCAGAGCGCGCGCGATTTCCCACAACCCCAAAATTGATAAATCGTCTCTGCGCACGACCGGGTCAACGCCTGTGGCGCGCATCTGCGCGCCCGTCGATCCAAAAAAATCAAATTGAATCTCGGGCGCGGCTGCGCGCAGGGCGCGCACCAGTGCGGCCGCGTGCGCATCGCCGGATGCTTCGCCGGCGACGATCATGAGGCTCGTGGAGTTCATATGATCGATATGATTAGTACAAACTTCCGTGTCAGAACCGCGAGCGGTAGCGACCGGATCACACACTCAACTGTTTCGAGACTCGTAAGATCATTTCAACGGCTCGCCTTGATCATATTCAACGTATGCAATAGCGTCCGCCAGGTCTTTTTCACTCCACAAATATTTCCCGCTACCGCGATAAGCCCAGGGACTGAGTGCGCTCGTCCAACATCCCGCCTCTCTCATCGACCGAGTAGCATTTGACTTCAGCGCAGCAAGAACTGTGTTGGGTTTATTGTTTGCTGAGACTACTGCGTGAACGTGGTTGGTGCGAACGTTCAGACCCCACAACGACCATCGCCTGATAGCGCACGTTTCACGAACGCCTGACTCAACCGCTGCGCGTTGATTTGAGTCCAGCGCTACCGGAGATTGTTTCAACAAGCCACGGTCGTGATTCATTCTTTGGGAGCTGGGCGAGAGCATCGGAGTACCGTAGGTTCGATGATAGCGATCTACTGAGCCATCCTTGTGCCCGTGCAGCCACGTCCCGTAACAACGGAAGGTGATTAAGTATCCGCGTGGAAAGTTGCTTTCGCGAAAGTTTACGTAGTCCTTCTTCACGATGATTTATCATTCGATCCGGTCGCTACCGCTCGCGGTTCTGACACGAACGCTTTCTTGCGGTTTGCTTGTTCGCGGTTGGCGGCGCATGTTAGCATCGGCGCGTTTGTTTCACAAAAACAGTCGCACCTGGTTACGAACGTTTAGCTGACGATGCGCAAGTTGATTCATCGCCGAGGTAATGATTCTCTCTTGCGCGAATCAACCGCTTCGTCGCTGCTGATCTTTTTCGCTATTGCAATCATTCTGGTGATGCTCGTGCCGCGTCCGG
>WNEY01004566.1_pt1 | contig 10551 bp, 11 predicted proteins | sample 5400531 | NCBI WGS metagenome assembly WNEY01 (sample SAMN13153338, study PRJNA577476) | soil metagenome | isolation source: 200 cm saprolite under Douglas fir tree site 1 | place: USA:California | collected 2015-04-18
CCGTCACCGAGACGTTGGTGGTGAACGTGAACGCCACGGACGCTCCGCTCAGCACGATCACGGATACGGCGACAGTGAGTTCCCCGCTATTCGATCCCACCAGCGCCGACGATTCGGCCACGGCCACAACGACCGTCATCTGAGGATCCCTGTGTGGATGACTCGATATTCGAGTGTCTGTGGGCGGTCAGGGGGCATCACTGCCCAAAGTGTGGATTTTTCCATCGAACAATCATTGCAGCATAGTGGTGGCCCGTGGGAAGCTCGAAGAGTGTCCAGGATCTACCACCCTGTTGAGGAGGTGTGCTGATGTGCGGCATAGCTGGAGTGCTTTCCTTTACTAACAGTTCTTTCCGGATCTCGGAGCCCTATCTGATGCGCATGCGGGATGTGATGTCACACCGCGGACCAGATGGCGCCGGGATCTTTGTCTCTGGCGATCGGCGGCTTGGCTTGGGTCATCGTCGGCTGGCGATCATTGACCTCTCGGAAAAAGCCGCACAACCGATGACTAACGAGGACGGCACACTATGGGTGGTCTTCAACGGCGAGATTTACAACCACGCCGAAATTCGTGCGGAACTGGAGAGACGCGGCGGACACCGCTGGAAGACAGACCATTCTGACACCGAGGTGATCCTGCACGCATTCGAGGAATGGGGTATCAACTGCGTTCACAAGTTTCGGGGCATGTTTGCCATTGCGCTGTGGGACACGAAACAGCGCGAGCTGTGGTTGATTCGTGACCGCATCGGAGTCAAGCCGCTCTGCTACAGCATTCACCATGGACGTATCACTTTCGCTTCGGAAATCAAGGCGCTGCTGGAGGACGAACAGCAAGAGCGTGGTGTCAATGAAGAAGCGCTTTATTACTATTTGTCGTTCAATGCGACACCAGCGCCGCTCACTCTCTTTTCGGGCATCCGGAAGCTCCCCCCAGGCACATGGTTAAAAGTCAACGAGGACGGTCACGTCCAAGAAAGCCGATACTGGGACGTTTTGGATTACACGCAGCCATTGACGAATGTTTCTGAGGCGGAGATTGCCGAACGCATTCTATCGGAGCTGCGCACTTCCGTTAAGCTTCGCAAGATCAGCGACGTGCCGGTGGGCGTTTTTCTCTCCGGCGGGATCGACTCAAGCACCAACGCAGCGCTGTTTTCCGAAGGCGACGGCCAGCCGGTCAGGACCTTCTCGATTGGCTATGACCGACAATACGAGAGCTATCCAAGCGAGCTTCACTATGCCCGCAAGATGGCGCGGGTGGTGGGCGCGGAACATCGTGAACTGCTGCTGCGGGAAAGCAACCTACTCGACTCTTTGCCTCAGATCATTCGACACCAGGATGAACCGCTGGCAGATCCGGTTTGCATGCCGCTCTACTACGTTTCCAAACTGGCTCGCGACTCCGGCGTTATCGTTTGCCAGGTGGGAGAAGGCTCAGACGAACTGTTCTGCGGCTACCCATATTGGAAGCACTCCCTGCGGCTGCAGCGCTTTAGTAACTTGCTCCCAATCCCAAACGCCCTGAGAAACTTGGGGCTTGCTGGTCTCAATTTCGTGGAGGGGGCCCTAAAGGCCTCTTATCGACAGCAGTTTTCCTGTGAAGTTCTGCGGAGAGCTTTGTCAAACCGGCCAGTATTCTGGGGTGGGGCGGAGGTGTTCAGCGATTCGCAGAAGCGGCAGTTCCTCTCGCCACGATTGCGCAAGAAATTCACCCAACTGAGCGCTTGGGAGGCCCTCCGGCCGATTCACCAACGCTTCGAGGAGAAGGCTTGGGAGCCATCGCCCCTCAATTGGATGACTTACCTCGATTTGAGTCTGAGATTACCGGAACTGCTGCTCATGCGTGTCGACAAGATGAGCATGGCAGTGAGTTTGGAAGCGCGGGTCCCATTTCTCGACCACAAGTTCGTAGAGCTGGCCATGAGCATTCCCGAAGCGGTGAAAACCAGAAACGGGGTACTCAAATATATTCTGAAAAAGGCGGTCCGGGGTGTAATACCGGACGAGCTTATCGACCGGAAGAAGCAAGGTTTCGGCGTACCCGTCTACGAATGGTATCACACCAAATTCGGAGAGTACCTCGCGAAAGAAATGAAGGAGTTTTGCGAAAACACAGACCTTTTTCAGTTTAAGGGAGTCTTGCCTTTCCTGAAGAAAAGAGGATGGGCACTGCTGAACGTCGCGCTGTGGTGGAAGCAGTACATTGGTTCCGCGGCAGCCGTACCGCACGGTCTCCCCGGACCAGTTCCTTCAGAAAACCAGCCAGTCAATCTTCGAAGTGTACCGCTGTCTGTTTGAAAGGGCTGTATGAACCACATGTTCCGCTTCGGCCATGCCTTGGTTTGTCCGATAAGTTAGGACGGAGCATACTCAAAATGCCCGAGCCCCTTGTTGGATTAGGGAACTTATGGAGAGGATTGCCGAGCACCCTCGGCTGTTACTTGTCGCGTTCATCGTCGCGAACGCGACCGCGTGTGGAGGTATCGGCAGCAGAAACAACGGAAGGCATACAAACGGCAATACGGTTTATCTCAACCGCGACCTGGAACTCGACCATCTATGACCAGCCGCATCGAGGGATATACGACCGCACTCCTCTGGAGGCGTTTGTGCGGGTCGAAAGTGACCCAAAAACCCGGCCCTGACTGCCCAGATTTGAGGCGTGCACTATACTCCGTCCCGTTGTTGGAGCTGAAGGCTTTCTCATGCTAAACACGGTTAAAATGCGCTTAGCTCAAATCATTGATTCTGTTAGATCAAACGGATGGAGTTCCCTTCTTAGGCAAGCAGTCTTTCTTAGGCGCAGTGCCATAATTGTTGAGAAGGACTTGTCGGAGGTAGTGGAGCGTCCAGAGCCGCTTGCAAGTTTAAACTTGAAGCTGCTTGAAATTGATAAGGAGATGCTTTCTTCAGGTACCTATCGCTTTGCTGTCACGCACAGGTATCTAAAGGCTTTGCATTACCTTAAACAGGGATACGGCGGATTCGCCATGGCACGGAACAATGTAATCGTCGGTGATATGTGGTACTACATTTCGGAAGCTAGCGACGACCCTTCTGTTTTGCATGTGGACCTTCGACGGTTTGGATTTAAGACTTGGCGAAGTAGCGAAGTGTATACCTTCGACATATTTGTGGCACCGACCGAAAGGAAATATGGGTTATCCGCGGCTTTCCAGAATAACGCGATGCTTCGCCTCGGTTCGAAAGGATATACAAAAGCATATGGGTTTTACTTCGCTGATAATATTCCAGCATTCTGGTGCACGCGGGTGACTAATAAGTGGAAGGAGTTGCGAGTGGCGAGCATAAGCCGCCTTCTAATATTCACGAGGGTAGTTCCGCTGAGGGTAGCGCCGCTGCGGAAGTATCAAGCAGGTGACAATGTGTGACCGGCTAGGCTGGAGAACGCATTCGTGAGGGAGAATAAGGAGATTTGATTATGGAAGACCTGTTGGGGAAAGTGCAGGAGGCCTTTAAATCCGCGTTCGACATTGATCCGCAGACCGTGACCATCGACACCGGGCCAAACGACATTCCCGCGTGGGATTCCATGGGGCATGTGGCGCTGGCGACCAGCCTTGAGCGCGCTTTTGGACTGAGTTTCGACGTAGAGGAGCTGATGGAAATGGAGGACGTGAAGAAGATCGTCAGGGTTGTGCAATTCAAGCTCGGCAAGGCTCAGCGTGAGTAAGTCTAACGAGTGGAACTTTGCGGGTCGCCTGGTCCGGCGGTTGGGAGAGAATTCCCATCTGGCTGACGCGGCGACGGGGCAAATGCTTCGCGGTAGAGATGTTGCTAGCTCGATCGTCGGCTTCGCGGCTGGATTTTTGTCGGTCGGCTTGCAGGCGGGCGACCGCGTGCTGATCAGCTGCGGTCTGAATCCGGCAAGTGCGCTGGCGTACCTGGGGGCGATATATGGCGGTGTGGTGCCGGTGCCGGTGGAAGATCGAGCGCTCGCAACTTTAGGGGAGTTGCTGTTCGCAAAGGCGCATGCGAAGGCCGTTTGGACCGCCAAACGAGTCCGCTGTGATTGGGCAGAACGGAATGGCGTTTCACAAGTCGAGGGCAACTTCGACGCTCGGCCTGCTCATTCGTTCCAGCCGGCACCGTGTGAGGAAGATGACCTCGCAGCCTTGATGCCTACCTCGGGCTCCACAGGTGTGCCGCGGCTCGTGATGGTCAGCCATCGCAATCTGATTGCCAACACGGAGGCAATCGTCCGAAGCCAGCATTTGGGGATGGACGAAAGGGCCATGCTGATCATGCCGGTGAGTTACTGCTTCGGCGCGAGCGTAATGCATACTCACCTGTATCAGGGAGGGGGAGTCGTGTTTGATTCGCGGTTCATGTTCCCAGACAAGGTGCTGCACGCGATCAACACGTACGGCTGTACCACGTTCGCGGGTGTTCCGACCGTTTACAATATCCTCCTCCGGCGCTCAAACCTCAGGTCCATCCCGTTGCCAGCTCTGCGGCGCTTCCTCCAAGCTGGGGGCGCGCTTACGACCGAAAGGATCCGGGAGATGCGTGACATTGTGCCAAAGGCTGAGTTCTTTGTCATGTATGGCCAGACCGAGGCCACAGCCCGCATTTCCTGTCTGCCTCCGGATCGCTTGGGCGAAAAGCTGGGAGGTGCCGGTCTACCCTTGGACAATCTGGCGATCCGCATCGTCGATGAGGAAGGGCGAGAACTTCCGAAGGGGCAGACCGGCGAGATCCAGGTGCGGGGCCCCTCGGTCTGCTCCGGATACCTCGATGACCCCGAAGCAACAGAGCGTAAGTTTCGCGGCGGCTGGCTCAAGACGGGCGACTTCGCCTCTCGTGACGACGAGGGATACCTCTGGATGAAAGGACGCATGGGTGAGTTCATAAAGATTCGCGGCCTCCGTGTGAGCTTTGCTGAAGTGGAAGCGAAGGTGGGGGCTATCCCCGGCATTCACGAATGTGCTGCCACAGCAGTGGCGCATCCAGAGGCCGGAGAAGCGCTCGCGCTCTTCATCGTCGCGGACGGTGGAGTGGACGGCGTCGTCGAAAGGGTTCGGCATGCGCTTCCGCCTCAGTGGACCTACGCCTCGGTGAATGTGGTCGCTGAATTGCCGAAGACGGCAAACGGCAAGATCGCCCGCTTCCAGTTGCAGGCAACGTTATGAGCGCACTGGTGGAAATCGAGCAGTGCATCAACAGCCTCCTGACGGCGCCACTTTACGGACTGACTCCCGAGCAACGGCACCGCGCCTTGCTCGCGCTGTTGAAGAAAGAACTAGCTTACGCCTGCGACCGGAATCCGCGGTTTCGCAACTACGTGGAGCATTGGCCTGTCGATTTTCGCGCGGCGGACAGAATTGCGGATCTGCCGTACCTGCCGGTCGGTGTCTTCAAGGCGAATCCGCCGCTGGCTTTGGTTGACGCCGCCGAGGTCAAGCGCACTCTCACCTCCAGTGGGACTACCGGTCAGGTGCCTAGCCGTGTGGTTCTGGATGCCGCGACTGCCCGGAGGATGACGAAAGGCGTTATCACGATCGTCCGGGATTTCATCGGACCGGCGCGCAGGCCTTATTTGGTCATCGACATACCACAAAACCTAACGGCACAGGCTGAGCTGGGAGCACGTAGCGCGGCCATTCAGGGTCTAGGGTCTTTTGCGACGGAAGTCGTGTGCTGCTTGCGTCGTAATCAGGAGGGGGATTCGAGCCTCGATCTGGAGAAGCTACTTGATTGTGCTACAAAGTGGAAACAGGCCGAGGTCTTGGTTTATGGGTTCACGTATGTGATCTGGAGCCACCTTGTGCAGCCTCTACGGTGTAAGGGCATCACGCTCGGCATTCCCAACGTCCGTGTGCTGCACAGCGGCGGGTGGAAGCGATTGGAGCAGCAAGCGGTCACCAGGGATGTGTTTATCCGTGACGTGGCATCGGTCTTTGGCTGTTCGGCGGATCGGGTCATTGATTTCTACGGCATGGTCGAGAACGTCGGCGTCGTCTATCCGGATTGTGAGCGCGGTAACAAGCATGTGCCAGCCTTCGCACAGGTCATCGTGAGGAATCCTTTGACGCTTGCGCCTGTTGAAGCCGGAGAACAGGGCCTAGTGCAGGTTTGCAGCGTGCTGCCGACGAGTTTCCCCGGATTTCTGGTGCTGACCGAGGACATGGCCGAAATCATCGACTACGACGGTTGCCCCTGCGGAAGGCGCGGCACCTGTTTCCGCTTTGCGCGAAGGGTGCCGAAGGCGGAGGCCCGAGGCTGCGGCAACATGGAAACCACAATCTACCGACATGGGCAGGGGAGCAGCGATGCATGAGTGACCTGATCCAGGCAGTGGATTCTCCTCAAAAGATTACCTGCGCGGCGCGGCGGCTTCGGGAGCTTGCACAGCAAGACGAGATTGCACCTGAGATGGTCCTCGAGGTTTTTGAGCGGTGGGCCGCCGCGCTGGATGCACGAGGGTTGCACGAAGTCCCCGGGGTGGCGTTTCTCCGCCTATGGCTACGGCGCGGCAACTTGGAGCCGGTCCTGCTTCGGGAACTAGGCCCGGATTCAGTGAGAGGCGGGTGGCGGGAAGACGGGCGTGCAAGGTTGCGGGCACTTCCGCTGGGAGTAGTCGGCCATTGGCCAGCCGGGAATATCGAGACCCAGCCCGTCTTGTCTCTCACTTGCGCCTTGCTCGGAGGCAATGGCTGTCTGGTACGCGTGCCTAGCAGCTTGGTCGAGGTAACATTGCAGATCATGAAGAAGCTGCAAGAGGTCGATCGAATCGGCCGGTTGACGCAGCGCGTTTTCATGATGACTTTCGATCATTCGCGCATGGACCTGCACGAGGCCATGGCGCAGGCGGTGGACGGTGCGATGATCTGGGGCGGTGCTGATGCGGTCTCGCAGGTACGTAGGTTGCCTTTTCCTCACTGGGCTCGTGTGGTTGTCTTTGGCCCACGGCTCTCCGTTGCGGCGATGGACGCCGGCGCTTGGGGCGATCAGACTGAACGGTCGTCCTGGTGCCGACGCATCGCACGCGACGTGTGGCAGTTTGACCAACGAGCCTGCTCATCACCACAAGTGCTGTTTCTCGAGCATTGTGCCGGATGTGATCCAGGTAAGTTCGTGGAAGATCTGAGTCGGGCTTTTCAAGAGGAGAACCGCCCGCACCCCCGCCGACAAATGCATCCAGCGTTGACCTCGGCGATTTGTCTGGCCCGTGCGTCGTGGCTTCTCGAGGATGCTGCGAACCGGGCATTGTTTCCCGAGTCGCCGGATTGGACTATCCTGCTGGGGATGGGCGTGGAAATCCCCAAGCCGACGCAGGGTCGAACGCTCAGTGTACTTCTGGTGAATGACCTCTTGGATGCGATCTCGAAGTTCGATGGAACGGTGCAGACTCTGGGGTTGGGGGTTAAAGATCCCCAGAGGGAAGAGACGTTGGCCCAGGCCGCAGGGCGCCGGGGAGTGGACAGGGTCGTGAAGCTGGGCAGGATGCATACCTTTAGTTCCCCATGGGACGGAGCGGATTTGATCCGTCCGATGGTGCGTCTCGTTCGTCATGTGCGTTCACAGGATTGAGACAAACAAAGGGTCAAGATGACGCAGGCGGAACTGTTTCTGGAGGCCTTGGATCGCAGGGCTAGGCTGTTTGCGCCCAGTGCACGGGCGACTTTCAAAGCGAACAGGGAACTGTCCTCGTGGTTGTTGAATCCCCTGGCACGTTGGGCCGAAGCAGCTTATGGAGAGACGGCATTCGACGATGCGGCGCGGGGGTATGCAAAGTATTGCGTTGGCGTCGCTCAGGCCCAGCAGGTTTACGAGCGCGCGGGTCGCTACACTCCCGAAAGCATGCCGGAAATAATGTCGGGGGTTTACGAGGATGAGGGCTATGTGGTGCCTTACATGTGGGCCGCAATTCTCATCTACGCTTTCTGGCCGTCCATGCTCAATCATATCGCGACGTTTCGAGATGAGTTCTTGAGACGGTTGCCCCGAAACGCGACTGTGCTTGAACTGGCAGCGGGACATGGTGTCCTGAGCCTTCTGGCCGCAGAGGAGCGACCGGACATTCAGATTGAAGGTGTGGACATCAGTCCGCCAGCGGTGGCTGTGGCAAATCGTCTGCTAGCCGTCTCTGGACATGCAGGTCGCGTCAAGTTTGCGATCAAGGATGTGCTGAAAACTGACGACCCGGGCAGTGATGGAGAATACCAAGGGATTATATCCGCCATGCTTGCCGAGCACTTGCCTGATCCGAAGCCGCTCTTCAAGGCGATTTCTCAGCGGGTCTCGCAGAAAGGGCTTGTGTTCTTCAGCACCGCCATCGAGTCCGCACAACGAGACCACGTTTTTGAATACAGCCAAGAAAGCCAGCCTCTGCAGATGGCCGAGGCCGCCGGCCTGCGGGTGACCCGACTTGTCTCCGATGCCAGCACTGTGGCTCTCGGCTCACGGTTTCTGCCACGCGCCACCGCCATGATTCTGCGGCGGCGGTGAAGTGGACGCGCTGTGGCGCGCGCGTGAGGCCCTGTGGTGTAAACGCTGAAGTAATCCAAAGCCTTGTTGCCCAATCCCCCGACTTGAGTCCTGATCGTCCGCCTCCCGGTGCGGGTTGCACGAAGATGTGCGTGAGACGAGTTGCGGCCTGTTCGTTGAGCAGGTTCTCAGGGACAGAATAATTCGGAGATGAGCACACCTTTGATGACATTTGAGGAAGTGCGAGCGGTTCTAAAGCAGAGGTTTCCCATGATAATGGTCGATAGTGTAACCTCACTGGAACCTGGGAAGAGCATCCGAACAACCAAGAATGTGACGGGAAACGAGATCCAGTTCCTAGGTCATTTCCCCGAGCACGCCGTGATGCCAGGAACCCTGATTGTGGAGGCAATCGGCCAATCGGCTTCCATTCTTTTTTCAAAGACGACCGGAACCGGAGCCAGGCCAGGAGAGTTCCTAGTGCTTGGCTCCATCAATGACATGAGGTTCCTGGTCCCTGTGGTTCCAGGAGATAGTATGGAAATCGACGTGCAAGTCCTCAAGTTTGTTGAAGATTTCGCGATGGTGGAAGGAGTGGCGGCGGTAGACCGCACCGTGGTGGCGAGGGGTAAACTGGGTTTCGCCAGGCGGCGTTTGCAAGCTCCCTTCTCGGCTTAGCAAGTCGTTGCCTGAGCCAGTGACGAAGGAGACGAGCTGGGCTGTACTCGTCCATTAGATTCGTGACAGTTGGCGTACTAGGGGCCACATGCAACCTGTGATTTACCTTGCGTTTGTGGATGACTGGGAAGTCCGCGGCAATGGCACCGGGGATCCTAGAGCACTCCAATTTGAACCCATGCGAAAGCCGGTGCAGATCTTCAATAATTACGGGATACGGGGCTCATTCAACTTGGAGACCATACTCCGCAAGATTGACCCAGGAGTTCTGGGTCAAGCCGCGGTCAAAGGTACGGTCGAGTTCTAGCTCGCGTGCCGACACCAGAAGTGATCCCCAAAATGACGAGTGCGGCCCCTCAGATCGTGCTGAAAGAGCTGCAGCACCTGGTCCAATTCGACGCTGTGAGCTGGCACTGAGCATTCCCGCAGCGGCAGAAGCCAGAAACGGGATACTCAAAAATATTCTGAAAAAGGCGGTCCGGACCAGTTCCTTCAGAGAGCCAGCCAGTCAATCTCGAAGTGTACCGTTGTCTGTTTGAGAGGGCTGTATGAACCTCATGTTCCGCTTCGGCCATGCCTTGGTTTGTCCGATGAGTCAGGACGGAGCATAGTCAAAATAGCCAAGCCACTGGTTGCATTGGGGAACTTATGGAGAAGATTGCCGAGCAGAGTTTGCTGTTACTTCTCTCGTTCACCGTTGCGAACGGTGTCCGCGCCCTCGCCGGCGAGAAAGGATAAGACCAATGAGAAAGCTATTGTTCTTCGCTGTTGCACTGTTGTTCGTTGCCCTCGCGGTCTGGGCGCAGGTCATCACGGGAACGATCTACGATAACCGTGATATGTCTACAGCCGACCTGTCGCAATGGACGCATCGGGACTACGGATTAGGCACCGATATGGGCGGGAACACGAGCGGCGCCGGGTACCTGTGGTATCACGCAAACGTGGCGGGTCGTCCCGCTGCCGGAATGACGGTTACTCCTACCGCCCACGCCTCGCCGGCAGCCCACAGTGACAGTGTCTACCTCTGGGACCCGTCCGAATACTGGAATTTCCAGCCTTACGAAATCTGGCTGCGCACCTCAGTCATGTTCCCATCCGCGACGACGATCTCGAGCAGCGGCGCCACGGGTGAACAGCCCTTCCAGCCAACCACTGGTGAGTGGAACTGGTTCCTCGAATTCCACAACGACGGCAGCCCGTTGCCGAGTTGCGCACACGAATTCGCCAATGTTTCGTTCGACGTGAAGACCGACGACCTTGTGCAGAGCGACGTGGTGGGGACCACGAATGTGCGCATGGCCGTGCGTATCATGGGCGGCGATGACTGCGCTCCAAGCATCGTTTGGATCGATGCGCCGCCGCTCCAGTGGGATCACTGGTACGAAATGCTCCTGCATATAAAGTGGGATCCCA
>WNEY01004568.1_pt1 | contig 10550 bp, 11 predicted proteins | sample 5400531 | NCBI WGS metagenome assembly WNEY01 (sample SAMN13153338, study PRJNA577476) | soil metagenome | isolation source: 200 cm saprolite under Douglas fir tree site 1 | place: USA:California | collected 2015-04-18
AACGCATCCAACTTTTCGGTCCAGCTCTCAAAACTAGGCGTCGTGGTCGTCGCTGTAATCGAGACCGATGAGTTTGGGAGGATAGCTCTTGCTCAATTCCTGAAGGATGTGGATCTGTCTCATGTCACCACCACAGGATCGCTTTCCAGGACCCTTGCCTTCGAAGTGGAGCATATAGGAAGACGGGTCAACATCATGGCAAGCGACCCTGGGTCTCTCTCAGGTTTTGGCCCTGAGAAACTGGCCGAGAAAGATAGGGAACTGATCCGGCAGGCGGATTTTGTCTGTGTTTTCAACTGGAACCAGAACCTGAAGGGAACCGAACTTGCTGAGGAAGTGTTTCAGACCGCTAAGAATGAGGGGAAGGGCGTGACTTTCTTTGACCCTGGAGATCCCACGTCGAGGGCAAGCGAGATTCCAAGGCTCAACGAGCAGGTTCTCTCCAAGGGACTTGTTGACATTCTGAGTGTTAACGAGAACGAGCTCACTCAACTGGCCTTTGCGGTTGGCGAGTCGACAGATGGGTTTGAGGGAGAAGAAGAGAATCCGCTGTTCCAAGCCGCCAGTGTATTCAGCATGCTTGGAAGTAGAGTCGATCTCCACACTCCGGCCTTCTCAGCCACTTTCATTGATGGCCAGAGAGAACGAGTCCTCTGCGCCAGCACAACTCCGCTGAAGGTCACAGGAGCGGGGGATGCTTGGAATGCAGGTGACATTTTTGCGCAAGGCATCGGGCTCAACCACAAGGAACGGCTGTTCTTCGCGAATGCTACTGCCGCTGCCTACATGAGGAAGCCGGATCTAGAACCTTGCTCCCTAGCGGAGATTCTCGATCAGATTGAAGAAATAGAGAAACTCAATGCTCGCTAGTCAATATTCTCTCCTATCAACGTCTCAGATTGGACCGCGGATCTTGTTCCATCGGTTCACCATTCTTAAATCGGCTTATGATAGGTCAGGCCTGACAGCTGGATAGGACGTGTGCCGAACGAGTTCTAGAAAGAAACGGTGGCTCTCAATTGTAGGGAAAAGATGATGCCATAGTTGCGCGAGGTTGCTAAGGGAGTCTACAGGGTTCCAGCAAGAGCAGCTAACACATACCTCGTAGAAGCTTCGAAGGGTCTTGTATTAGTAGACAGCGGATTGCCGGGTAGCGAGAAGGGGATTCTCAAGGCCATAGCCAAGCTAGGGAGGAGGCCCTCGGACTTGAAGCTTGTATTGTTGACTCATCGGCACCTGGACCATATTGGGAGCGCGGCTGCGTTGAAGAAGCAGACCGGAGCGAAGCTGGCCTCTCATCCGTTCGAGAAGCCCTACGCGGCTGGGACGCTGGTCATATCCGCCCCCAGCGCTTGGAGCCTCTACGGAAGAATAGTGAGAAAGCTTACAACCCTTGAATATTGGTCGTTGAAGCTGTTTCGGATTATCAAGTTCCAGACCGCACACGTGGATCTGGCCGCGGACGAAGAGTCGGTCTTGGACGGGGTGGGTTTGGACGGGTCAGTGGTATGGACGCCTGGACATACGAAGGGGTCGGTTACGCTTTTTCTCAACCAACCTAGTGTGGCTATTGTCGGTGATCTCTTGCGGGCTCGTCGGGGCCGGCTTGTGGAACCGTTGCTGATGGAGAGTGTTCTTCAGAGTGAGGCAAGTGTGAAGCGGGTTTTGGATTTGGGTCCGGAGATTATCTGTCCGGGGCACGGGAAGCCGCTTCCCGCGTCGAGAGTAAGGATCGAGAAGAGGATGGCGAAGCCTGTGGTTGTAGCGAAGAAAAAAGTAGAGGAAGAGGATTTGGAGGAGTTAACGTCTGGCCTTTTCTAGCCTTTTTTCCACATCGTCCCAGTTGACGACATTCCACCAGGCGTCTACGTAAGCTGCGCGATCGTTCTTGTATTGTAGATAGTAGGCGTGTTCCCAGACATCGAGGACGAGCAGTGGGATTACTCCTTGGACTGTTAGGTCGTTGTGTTTCTCGGCTTGTAGGGTGATTAGTTGCTGTGTCCAGGGTTCGTAGGCTAGGATGGCCCAGCCGCTTCCTTCGACTTGTTTGGCGGCGGTGCTGAACTGTTCTTTGAACGAGTCGAATTTGCCAAAGTCTGTGTTGATCTGGTCGGCTATTTTTCCACCGGGTTTTCCTCCGGCTCCAGGTTTCATGTTGGGCCAGAAGGTGCTGTGCATGGTGTGGCCTGAACCGTGGAAGGCGAGGTCTCGTTCGATTGCTTTGACGTCGACGCCGGCGAAGCCAGTCTCGCGGGCTTTCTGGAGATTGTCTAGGGCGGCGTTGGCGCCGTTTACGTATGCGAGGTGGTGTTTGTCGTGGTGTAACCGCATTATCTCCTCAGATATGGTGGGGACGAGCGCGTTGTACGCGTAAGGAAGATCGGGTAGCTTGTATCTGTGATGAGGCATGAGGCCTCGGCTGTTGTGTGTTGATAAAAAACTATGCTCAAAACTGTGCTTGGAACTCGCCGGAGAAACCACTCTTGCGTCGCGGGATCGTCTGCGCTTATCCCCACCTCCTTTTCTAGAGAAGATTTGCTGTCTGGAAGGATTTCTGGGCGAGACAGGCTGATCATGGTACAATCCAGGCTTTGATGGTAGGGCAAGATGACAGGAAATCTTCGCCTTTTCTCAAACGATTCTAGGGCAGCGTAGGGAACCCCTCCCAGATTCGAGATCAGGGCTTGAAATGGGCAGGTTTTTCCTCTTGCAAAAACCGAGAACGTTGGTGTTGATGAGGTTGTTCTGGTTGGAATGGCTGTTCGCGAGCAGGAAACTGGTATAGGAAGCCTATCTCGCCCAACAGATCGGACATGCAGGTTCTGAACGGTCCTAAATTGATGTGACCGCTTATGGAAGAAACAGAATACCCGGACCAATTCGGCGATCTCGTAGCGTTCCTATGCGAGAAATACGGCGTAGATAAGAACCGGTTGTTTGTCGAGTATAGTTCTAAGCCACCTCCCCCACTCAAAGGTACCAGGGCAGGCTACTACGAGGGACTACTCTCGTACCGCGAAAAGGACGGACACGTCGAGTTTCTAATCACGGTCTTCAAAGCATCGCGCGAGCCTCTTCTAACTCTGGCTCACGAGTTCGCTCATCTGGTCAAGAATCTGAAATTGGCGAATTTTGACAAACATATGCGCCCGCCGGACGACTCGGCAGAAAAATTGCTTGACGCGCAAGCTCTGAAAGATCTAGTAGAGTTCCAGTCCACAGGGTAAAGCATGCCGCCCTCTCTCTGGGCGAGGCTTTTTTATGAAATAGGCCTTAGCCGCGAAGGAATTTGGTTCTTTCCACGCCGATAGGCGTCATAGTTATCGGAGTCTTCGTCGGCACCTACATTCTCATTCTCTCTGACAAGTTCCACAAGCCCTCCGCGGCCGTCCTCGGGGCAACCTTGATGGTGGGCACAGGTGTTCTAACCGAATCCGATCTATCCTCGGCGATCAACTGGCAGGCTCTAGGCGTTTTGCTGGGAATGTTCATCATCGCATCATCCCTCCGCGAAGCAGGATTCTTCGAATGGATGGGACTACACCTTGCCAGATCAGTGGACGCGCACCCCATCCGCATGTACATCCTTCTACCGCTCATGACCGCAGGAATGGCTTCACTGCTCGATATCGTGACTGTTGCGCTCTTCATCGTGCCACTCACGGTCGAAGTGTTTGAGGGACTGGAGATCGACCCGGTCCCATTCGTGATTGCTGAGGTTCTCGCCGCAAACATAGGCGGACTAGCCACCATGGTAGGAGACCCAACAAACATCATTATCGGATCCTCTCTAGGATTGACCTTCAACCAGTTTCTCCAGAACACAGCGCCCATCGCTCTCGCCGCAATTGCCGTAAACGGCGGGTTACTCTACTTGAAGAACCGGAATTTTCTCCACCGAGATGCTATGAGACGTCATCGGCAGAAACCGGTTCTCGACTTGCGCAGCCCGTCCGAGGCGGTGAAGGATCGCGGGCTGCTAAGGGTCAGTCTCGTATCTCTGGTCCTAGCTGTCAGTTTCCTGGTGGTTCATACCTTTCTCGGGGTCTCAGCAGCTCTTGCAACTCTTCTCCCCGCTTTCCTGATACTAGTCTATGAGTCGTCCCGGTCGAACGAGGTCCAGCATGTTCTCGCTCGCATAGATTGGCAAATATTCTTCTTTTTCGGGGGATTGTTCATACTCGTGGCCGCCTTGGGAAAGACCGGAGTTCTTTCGACCCTCGGGAGCGAGATGATACAGATCTCGGGAGGAAACGTCGCGTTATCAGTGACCTTGGTTCTATGGGTCACGGCGCTGATTTCACAGGTCGTTGATAACGTGCCATTGGCCACTGTTTTCATACCTGTCATTGCCGCTATGGCCAACACGCCTGGCGTGCCTATTGCGCCACTTGCGTGGGCGCTTGCCGTCGGAACTGGGATAGGAGGAATGGCCACGCCCGTGGGCACGGCTTCCAACCTTGTCGCGCTGAACATTCTAAATAAACCGAAACAACGGTTGAGCTTCGCCAGGTTCGCAAAGAGATCCATACCATTAACAATAATCGACTTGGCTATTGCGAATCTGATTCTTCTGCTTCGTCTCTAAGCCTGTGTTGGCGAGCGTTGTGTTAAGAGGATGGATACAGCATTCTTTTCTAGCCCTTCTGGGATGCACTGTCAGAGTCGTTGAGGCTATCATCTCTCTTTCCCACTGGAGAATGATTCTTTGAACCAGGTGATTCGTCGTGTCAAGGGCTTCTTTCAACTCGGCGAGAGGGACGCTTTCATCCGAATCGACGAGCTCGCAAGCCTCGGCGAGGAGTCGCTTCATCTTCTAATCAAGATACTTACCAACTCACCAAACGGACTCTCGGACATTGAAACATGCACTAACAGGATTAGTCTGTTGGAAAAACAGGGAGACAAGATAGTTCAGTCGCTTGAGGAGATGTTCGGGAAAGGGTCCATATCTGCGCTTCTTATGAGAGAGTTCGAGAGATTAGCCGACTCTGTTGACGGTGTTCTTGACAGAGCTCACGCCTTGTCACGGCAGATCCGAAGAGTGACCAAGAGGCCCTTGCGCGAGGCCAAAGAATTCGATGCAATCATCCGGAAGGACCAAGTACGTCTGATAGAGATCGGACTCGTCCAGCTTCAAGGTCTCCGGAAACTCTTCAACATTGCAGGCCGGGACATGAAACAGTCACTTGAACTGGCTAAGCAGATTGAACTGCTCGAAGAACAGGGAGACGATATCAAGGACAATATGCTTGATGAGATCTACGGCTCATGGGAGGTCCTTGACTACGCTTCCTTTCACAACTATCTCGAAACAACCATCGAAGCCGATGACATCCTCGACCGTTGCGAGGACGCGTCGGACCTAGTCATCGTGATAATGAAGGGTCTGGGCGCTTAGGAAACAGAGCATGAACCCTTCCCTAGACGCCCTATCCCTCGTCCTAGCTGGGCTCTTGGGGGCAGTTGTGAGCGGGAACAATATCTCCGCATGTTGCGGGACGATTATCGGCAGTGGAATGGTCAACAGACGATCGGGAATAATGATAGCCATTGCAGGCTACCTACTAGGATTGTCTATCGAAGGTCCCAAACTCTTCAGAGTCAGACAGGTTTTCCTCCCAACCGAAACCAGCACTGAGGTCTTCTCGATACTCCTGGCTACTCTTCTCATCTTCGTCGGCGGAGAACTCACGAGAGTCCCCCTCTCCCTTTCAAAAGCGTTGACCGGGACAATCCTAGGCGTAAGCTTCGCGACCGGGACACTGCAGCAAACCGACTATCTGATTCTCATACTGATCTTCTGGGTGAGCGCGCCAATAGTGGCGACAGCGCTCGGCATGTTCTTCGTCAGGCTCGATGACCGGTATAGCACCAGAAACCTATGGACGAAACTCTCACTTCTCAAAGCTGGGCTTGTAGTGATGGCTTTCCTTTCCGCCTACGTCACAGGTAGCAACGCTCTAGGACTTATCGCCGGAGTACCCTCCAACCAGCCTCAGGTCGCAACTGTTGCAGTCGCCATTGGAAGCGTTCTCGGAGCGTTTGTTCTTGGTCGAGGAGCTCTGCGCAGACTAACAGAGGGGATCTATAGTCTCAGGTACCCTAACGCTTTCTATTCCCAGCTACTTGGTGCAGGGACTGTCGAGCTGGCCAATCAGCTTGGGGTTCCACTGTCCACGACTGAGACAGTTTCCTCCGGAATCATAGGCTCCGGCCTAGCAAGCAAAATGCGTGTCATGAACTCTAGAAACGTATTTCTCATCATCGCAAGCTGGGTTATCTCACCGGCACTAGGGTTTCTTCTCGGCTACGGTCTAACACTAGTGCTCGGTTGACCGCGGAAAAGATCGAGCTGCACAGTGTCAGCCAGAGATATCAAGCTAGAGAGCTGCATTTGTACCAGGGGCGTTATATCCGCCACTCACACCTACGCTAATGCTCAATCCTTCACCGTGACTGAGAATGCGACGGACTCGTCTACCCCTCCCCAGACTGCGACAAGCTCCCAGACAATCACGGTCAAGGCCGCTTCAGAAGGCTCAGGGGGCACGTTTCTTGGACTTTCGGACAGTATATGGCTGATCATAATCGGTGGCTTCATCGGGTTTGTTGCCTCGCTTACGCTTCTCACCGTCAGAATGCGTACGAAACTGAACCAAGCGAAACGAACGATGAACCGATCAGGTAGCTAGTCTTTAGCAGGTCTCGCGAGCCGTTTTTCCCTCAAGGACAAAGTTATAGTGATGATACTGACGATAGTCCCCGGTAGGGCGTAGAACAGTGTGACGATGGAGATTGCGATGGCGCGCTCGTATCTCGTGTTGGATCCTAGGAAGACAATTGCTCCATTCACGATCCAGAGGACCCCTAGGAAGAGGAAAGGGAAGGCCATGTCTGCGGGTCGTATGCCTATCGCCGACACAAGTGTCGCCCAGGGTCCTAGTCCTATTGTCTGCTCTCCGGTGAAGTATCCTGTAACTAGTTTTCGTGCACCATCGAAGACTAGCCAGGTTCCAAGGATGAGGCTTAGGATCGAGATGATCGCGGCTGTGAAGCTGGGTCTCTGCATAACTTCCTCCTCTCGTCGTGTCTCTTATTAGACGGGAGAATCATCTCTCTTGTCTATGACTGATTCGGGTCCTGTGCTTTCTGATATGGAGCGGGGTGGGGACGGTATGGCAAAATATGCTGCCATGGTATTGAAGTTCATCAAGAAGGACGTGTTCGAGGACCGGAAACAGGTCTCGGTGGAAGAAATCGTCACGCTCATTGCTGCATTGACTGATATCTCTGTGAGTCTACTGTCACGGTTCCGGAAGGACCAGGTTGACCCGGCCAAGGCGACCGAGGTTGGACGGGACGTTTTCAAGTACATGGTCGGACGACTAGGATTCGACATCGACAAGCTAGACAAATCAAACCTCTACGTCTAGTATTCGAGGTCCGGGGCGGTTCTGCGGGGGTTTCTCTGCGCAGCGAGACTGGAGAAGGCCCCTGGGCTAGGAGAATTCACCTGTTACCGGTTTCAAAAATCAGTTCTCAAGAATTGAATTCATAAAAGCAGGATTTCAAGAAAACATTGCCGAAACATTTGTTCAAAAGGTGATTTTCAATTGCCTCGCCAATTGCAAACCTAGTTTTCTTCTCTTCGACTATTATTTGGGCTGGCTTTTGCTTGACGAATTCGATGAGTCCGTCCTTGAACTTGATGCTTGAGTGGCTACCAGGCTGATAGCGCCAATCTACAGCGAGAGTCCATAGATCAGATCTGACAATGTCTCTAGTCGCGGTCTAGGATGGCGATGTGGCCGTTCTCCTTGCTACGTGGACAAATGTCCGATCCAATTCGTAGCTGGCTTACGATGGGTTTATAGAAATAAGTTGAGATGAGTTCAAAAGAGGTGCCCTCGTCTTGCGTGATTTACGGCCGCGAATCGTGAAAAGAAGGGCCAGTACAAATCATAATCGGGCATCCAATTCTTCCCCGGAGAGACACTAGAACGATACTTTGGTCCTCTAGAAGAGTCGTTGAACGTTTGTTGGGAACCCTCTTTGCCTAGAGTCCTTTGAAGCCTCTTTGAAGATCCTCGACTAGATCTTCAACATCTTCTATTCCCACGCTCATTCGTATGAGGGTGTCTTTGATCCCCTGCTCTATTCGTCTTGGACGCGGTATGCTAGCATGTGTCATGCTAGCTGGGTGTTCGATGAGAGATTCGACCCCTCCTAGACTCTCTGCCAAGGTGAAGACGCGAAGTTTCGTCAAGAGTTTTTCGCACTCTCTGAACCGGCCTTTGAGTTCGAAGCTGAGCATTCCACCATATCCTCGCATCTGGCGTTTTACGACCTCGCGTTGCGGATGGTCTGGTAGGCCAGGATAGTATACTTGTTCTACCTTTGGTTGTTTCAGGAGATACTCGCTGATCTGTTTAGCGTTGGAGTTGTGACGATCCATCCTGACAGCCAGTGTCTTGATTCCTCGCAGTACGAGCCAGCAGTCTAAAGGTCCTGGAACCGCTCCGACGGCGTTCTGGAGAAACTTGAGACGTTTGCCGACATCAGTGTCAGTTGTGATTGCAGCACCGCCGATTAGGTCGCTGTGTCCTCCAAGATATTTGGTTGTGCTGTGGACCGAGATGTCGGCGCCATGCTTCAACGGGTTCTGGAGATAGGGACTGGCAAAGGTATTGTCCACGACTAACATTGCGTGATTTTTCTTTGCGATCTTTGCGATGGCTCGGATGTCAACAACTCTCATCAACGGGTTAGTAGGTGTCTCGATCCAGATCATCCTGGTGTTCTTACGAACAGCCTTCTCAACCTTGTCAGGTGACCTCGGGTCCACATAGGAGAATTGTAGGCCATAGTTTCGGAGAACTTGGTCGAATAACCGGTAGGTTCCGCCATAGATGTCGTCCCCAGCAATTACGTGGTCTCCTTTTCGCAGAAGCATCAAGACGGTAGTCGTGGCGGCGAGACCTGAGCTGAAAGCGAGGCCTACCTTGCCATCCTCTAGGGAAGCTAAGCTCTCCTCTAGAGCGTTACGCGTGGGATTCGCGGTTCGCGAATATACGTACTTGCCCTCGCGGCCAGGTTTAAGCTGCATATACGTTGAAGTGAGATAGACGGGAACCGTGACCGAGCCTGTAGCAGGATCCGGGCTCTGTCCGGCATGGATGACTTTGGTGGAAAACCTCATGATAAGATGCCAGCGATGAGCGCCGATTTAACGTATTTTTCTGAAGCCTGAAAGGTGGTGAACCAGAAGTAAGAGAATGTGTTTCAAGACTCTCGCGAGGCAGGGAGACGAGGAGCCTCTTTGTCTAATCTTGGAGCTTGGCTCCGAGGCTTTGTATCTTGTACCTCAGATGTTTCTCCATGGCCGTGGTCATTAGCAGGCCACTTTTCATACTCTTGTACACAAATAGCCAGTAGTCTTTCTGGCTAACTTTTCCCTCTCCAACTCGCAACGTGTACAATTCCAGCTGGTCTAAGAGATTCATCACGTCCCTGTCTCTCAACCCAATTCCTCCCTCTAAGCTACAGGAACCCCTGCTCGCTCATCCATTGGTCAGAGAACAATTTACTAAGGTAATTCCGTCCCGTGTCCGGAAGCAATGTTACAATCGTCTTGTTCCTAGGCAAAAGCTCTGCGACCTTCAGTGCGGCATGTACTGCTGTGCCCCCGGACCCTCCCACTAGTATTCCTTCTTCCTGTGCCAGTCGTCTGGCCATGCGAAACGCGTCCCGGTCAGAGACTTGAATGATATCATCCACAATCGACATGTCCATTGTCCCGGGCATGAAATCTTCCCCTATGCCTTCCACCTTGTACTGGTGCGGCTCTTCCTTTTCTCTATGAAAGCGCGGGTAGAAAATTGACCCTTCCGGATCCGCGCCAACAATTCTCATGTTCTTCCTCTTCTCCTTTAGAAACCGACCCGTTCCCGTGATGGTCCCACCGGTCCCCATGCCACAGACAAACACATCCACCTTTCCCTCCGCCTGACGCCAAATCTCAGGACCCGTGGTCCGGTAGTGAGCATCTGGATTGACCCGATTCTCATATTGATTGGGCATGTAGGAGTCGGAAGTCTCCTGGGCCAACCTCTGCGCGACCTTAGTGTAGTGTTCAGGGGATTCCGGGGGAACGTTCGTAGGAGTCACCACAACCTTTGCTCCATATGCCCGTAGGATCGCCCGCTTCTCCTCGCTCATCTTGTCCGGCATGACGAAGATCATCCTGTAACCCTTCACTGAGGCAACCATTGCCAATCCAACTCCGGTGTTTCCTGATGTGGGCTCTATGATCGTTCCACCGGGTCTTAGGAATCCCCTCTGCTCCGCTTGTTCGACCATTGCGACTCCTATTCGATCCTTGACACTCCCGCCAGGGTTGAGGTTTTCCAACTTTGCAAGAATAGTGGGCTTGAGACCTTTCGAGACTTTGTTCAGTCGGACGAGAGGCGTGTTTCCAATAGCGTCTAGTATTGTCTTGTAAACTTCCATTGAGACAACTGCTTCCCTTCGTATCTTCAATCAAGGTT
>WNEY01004569.1_pt1 | contig 10550 bp, 10 predicted proteins | sample 5400531 | NCBI WGS metagenome assembly WNEY01 (sample SAMN13153338, study PRJNA577476) | soil metagenome | isolation source: 200 cm saprolite under Douglas fir tree site 1 | place: USA:California | collected 2015-04-18
AGCTCGCGGCGAATCCGAACAGGAGGTCCTGCAGCAAGCCTCCGAGCACGCCCGCACCGCTCATCAGATAAACGAAGTAACTCCGGAAATGGCCGATAAGGTTAGGTCCGCCATTAGAGACGAAGCCGCCTAAACAGGCACATACCCAGGGGCGAGCCGCACCGGTTCGCCCTTCTCTTTTCTACTTCTACTTCTACGTTCCACAATCACCGGCATAATCTGCTAATCTTCTCTACTCGCAAAATACTTATCCCTGAGATTCGATTCCGCTCGAAGAAAAGAGTCCCATGACGGAAACTGTGCGTCCCGAGCCCAGTCGTCCATTCCGCTGGGCAGTGCTGATCTTCATCAGCCTGACCATGTTCGGTAACTACTATGTTTACGACTGCATCGCGCCCATCGCGGATTTACTAGCCAAACAACTGGGATTTTCGGACTCGAATATCGGTCTGTTGCAGGCAATCTACAGCATCCCCAACGTGATCATGGTGCTGATTGGCGGCTATGTCGTGGACCGTATCGGCACCCGGAAAGCGATCTTCATCTTCGGAACATTGTGTTTCGCGGGTTCGGTGGTTACGAGTTTGTCGGGAGCCTTGAGCGTGATGGCAACCGGACGTCTGATTTTTGGCCTGGGCGCCGAGTCGCTGATTGTGGCCGTGACCACTGCGGTCGCAAAGTGGTTCCGGGGAAAGGAGCTCAGTTTCGCCTTTGGGATCAACCTGATGATCTCGAGGGCCGGATCCCTGCTGGCCCAGCAATCGCCGTCGTGGGCCGGATTTGCCTACAACTACTGGCGTAATCCTCTGCTGATCTCAGTTGGATTTGGCGCGCTTTGTATCGTAGGCGCGATCGTTTACTGGGTGCTCGAGGTCTACGCCGAGAGAAAATACCAAGTCGGTCCCGCAGGCGCCACCGACAAGGTCGTATTTAGCGACATCAAAGCTTTCGGCCTTTCATACTGGTACATCGTGGCGTTGTGTATCACGTTTTACTCGGCAATCTTTCCTTTCGAAACCTTCGCCTACCGGTTCTTCATGGACGCCCACCACGTTACCCGAGAAGCAGGCGGCGACTTGGTCGGCATGCTGACCCTGTTCACGATGTTTGGCACGCCCATTTTTGGGTTATTTGTCGACCGCCTCGGCAAACGGGCACTGCTTATGATGCTGGGTTCATTGCTGCTCATTCCGGTATATCTAATGATGGCCTACATGCGATCGGCAACTTATGTGACGGTATACCTGCCATCGTCGGCCGATGGACATTTTGCATTCGTGGCGCATCATCTTCCCCCAATTCTTCTTCTGACAATGGCCATGATGGGAATCGCCTTCTCGCTGATTCCGGCGGTGATGTGGCCCTCGGTGGCATATTTGGTCGAGCAGTCGAAACTAGGTACGGCTTACGGATTGATGACAATGATACAAAACATCGGTTTGGCGGGTTTCAATCTTATGGTCGGAGGGGCGAATGATCACAGCCGCGCGGGGGCCGACAATCCAAACGGCTACAACCTGGGTATGTGGATCTTCTCCATTCTGGGCTTCCTCGGATTAACATTCGCGTTCCTGTTGCGCCAACGGGAAACGGGGCCGCACGGCCATGGACTCGAGACTATTACGACCGCCAAAGGTGTAGCGGAAGGCGGCCCTTGAACCGCAGCGCCTAAGGCGTGATCGATAGCGCGGCCTTATCGGTATGCCTGAGGTCACGAATGGGCGGCCTACGAATCCCAGGATAGGAATCCCGACTCTTTCCCATCCGGGAAAGGCACGGATTTGTAATTACTAACTACCAATTTGCGAAGATTGCGACTCTTGTCTGCGGCCAGGGTTTGAAGTCTTAGGATGGGTGAACACGTTCAAACGTCCGAATGTAAAGGCTTTCCGGGCAGATTTCAAAGGGGGCTGGGGCTGGCGGAGGCATCCTGAGATCGGGAGAAAATCTCTGATATTCTGGAACTCCGGCGGCCCGCCAGAGGTGCGGTAAAGCCCGGCAAATAATACAACACAAACTACTTAAGCCGCATCCCATTGAGTGCGGCCGGAAAAAGGCGACTTGACCGAGCCACGACAGCAACAAAGCACCGAACCTAGCGAAGCCGAGGCCATTGAACTGGCCAAGGTTGGGAACGCAGAAGCGTTCCGAGTGCTCTATGACAAGCACAAGCGGCGCGTGTATTCTCTGTGTTTAAGAATGACGGCGAACACTGCGGAAGCCGAAGACCTGACGCAGGAAGCGTTCCTGCAGCTCTATCGCAAGATAGGAACGTTTCGCGGAGAGTCGGCGTTCTCGACCTGGCTGCATCGCCTATCAGTGAACGTGGTGCTGATGCACTTGAGGAAGAAGAGTCTTCCCGTGGTTTCGTTGGAAGAGACCACGCAGGGTACGGATGACGATTCTCCGAAGAAAGATTTCGGAGCGGACGATGTGGCGCTGGCTGGGTCCATCGACCGGCTGCAATTGCAGAGGGCGGTGGATAGTCTCCCTCCGGGCTACCGAATGATTTTTGTTCTTCACGATGTGGAAGGTTACGAGCATAATGAAATCGCGAAAATCGCGGGATGCTCGATTGGCAACAGCAAGTCACAGCTCCACAAGGCCCGCATGAAATTGCGGGACCTGCTCAAGATCAATAGAGCCGAAAAGGCCGGGAAGTCTCGGGCGGGTTAGGCATTTGCACAGAACGTGAACAGGGCGTCAAGAGCTGCGACCGGAGTTTGAGCCGCAGCGCACTTGGGGAGAGATTAGTATGAATTGCGTTGAGCTGCAGAACAGCTTGGCGGAAGTGGAAGATGGCAGCACCATGGAACAGCGTGCCCATCTGATGGACTGCCCAGAGTGCTGTGCGCTGGTCAAAGAACTGGACCTGATCATCGAGGCGGCCGGCCGGTTACAAGATGCGGATGAACCCAATCCCCGGGTTTGGAACTCCATTACCATCGCATTGCGGCAGGAAGGGTTGATCCGTTCGCAGCGGGCCGTACCGCGCCCTATATCCTCCTTCAGCGCGCGTTGGGGAGCGGCACGGTGGCTGGTTCCCGCGGCGGCTGTGGTCTTGCTGGCTCTAGGCCTCTTCGTGCGGCAGCAGTCCATGCCCAATCAATTGGCACAGCAAGCCTCCGTGGTCATTCCGCATCCCACGCCCTCCGATCTGGATGACGACGATTTAATGCAGGAGATTGCGGCCAATGCTCCGGCAATGCAGGGCCAGTACAAAGACAACCTGCAGCGCGTGAACGAATCCATTCGCGAGGCGCAAGGCTTGGTGGACGAAAGTCCGAATGATGAGGACGCCCGCCGCTCACTCATGGATGCCTACCAGCAAAAATCCATGCTCTTTGAGATGGCAATGGACCGTTCTCTGCCATAATGGTGAAACTTTTCGAATTGCGCTTCAGGGCGAATCGCGGATCAGTAAGCTTGGGGGAGTCGTATATGGTGAGCAAACGCGCGGCAAAGTTCGTTGCGCTCGGCGTGATTCTAGCCGGCACGCTGGTGGCGGAGAGCAAGAAAGAGTACCACTTCGCGGTAGGACCAAAGGCCGGCGTCTCGGTTATGAATCCTTATGGCTCGGTTTCTGTAAAACCCTCCCCGAACAATACTGTTGTCGTGAATGCGATCTTGCACTCCGATAAGGTGGAAGTGGACAACAGCCAAAATGGAAACCGCGTGGATATTCAATCTCATCTGCTGTCGGGCGCCGATGCCGAATCCGGCCGGGTCGATTATGAAATTTTGGTTCCCGCCGATGCCAGCATCACCCTGCATTCCAGCACTGGCTCCCTGAGCGCTCAGAAACTGCACGGAGACGTCAGCCTGGAGGGCCCGGGAGCTGCGGTCGATGTTCGCGATATCTCCGACGCTCACGTGCATGTGAAAACCATGAACGGGTCCGTGAATCTGGACAACATTCAAAACGGACATGTTGAGGTGGACTCCCTAAGCGGAGAAGTCACGCTGAAGGGGGTGAATGGCCCGGTGGTACAGGTCGTTTCGACCAGCGGCAGAATCATTTACATTGGCGACTTTGGCAAGAGTGGCGAATATCGCCTCACCAGTCACAGTGGCGACATCGACGCTACCATTCCAGAGTGGACTTCCGCCGATGTGAGCGCCCGATCGGTGCGCGGGGAAGTGCACGACGACATCCCCCTCCAACCTAAAACCCACAACTACTTCCCCGTCGACAAGGGACGTGCCTTCGCAGGTACTATGGGAAAAATGGCGGTATCCTCTACCGTGGTGCTGCGCACCTTCAGTGGTAAAATTCACCTCAGAAAACGCTCCGAAAAACAATAAGCAAAGCGAACCGCAAACCGGATCGGCGCAAATCCCGTCCCCCAGGACCGGCAACAGGGTCTGGTGTCTTCGGGAGCAAGCCTGCGCTAAACGGATTCGCACACGGGGCGCAAGCCGTAGTTTTGATCGGGTTTATGGGCGCTGGCAAAAGCAGCGTGGGCCGGGCGCTCGGCGAATATCTGGGCTGGACGTTCGAGGATCTCGATGAACGGATTGAACGTCGCGAGCAACGGAAGGTATCGGACATCTTCCGCGATTCAGGAGAATCCGAATTTCAGCGGGCGGAATATACAGCTTTAAAAGAATTGCTGAGCGAGTTGCAGCCCGGAGCCGGGAAAATCGTCGCCCTCGGTGGTGGCGCTTTTGCGTGGAAAGACAATGCCAGGCTGATTGAAGCCAGCAGAGTTCCCACGGTATTCCTGGACGCGGAGGTGGGGGAATTGTGGCGACGCTGCCGGGAACAGGCCGAGCGGCAAGCGATTGAGCGTCCCTTGCTGGGCAGTCTGGAGAGCTTCCGCAAGCTTTACGAATCCCGGAGAGCGCATTACCTGAAGGCATCGTTGCGGCAGGAGACCATGGGCAAGACGGTTGAAGAGATTGCCACAGCGTTGGTTCAGGTTCTGGGCATGAATCAAGGCCGCAAAAGGCGAGGAGCAAAGTCGTGACCCTGATGGCGCGGATGAGATGGCTAACGGTGGCGGTTCTAGCGGGCGCAGCTCTATTGTGTGCCAGTGACAAGAAAGATAAATCGAAGCCGGCGGGTGCGCAACAGATCGATTCCGGATCGTTCGGCGTGTTCGTCAAGGGCCAGCGAGTGGTTACCGAGACCTTCAACGTGCAGCAGGAAAATGGCATCAGCGACGTCAAGTCCCATCTGCAGGAGACTGCCGGTGCGGCCCATGCGAACCAGCATTCGGAACTGCAGATGACTGGCAGTGGAGAGTTGGTCCGTTATGAGTGGAGCGATGGCGGCGGATCGCTGGTGGTAACTCCAAACAATGAATTCCTCCTTGAAAAGATAACCGCTTCCGCCGGGGCCAAACCGGCCGAACAGCCGTTTCTAATGCCCAACACCTCGGCGATTCTGGATAACAACTTTTTTATCCACCGCCAGGTGCTGGCATGGCGTTATTTGGCAACCAATTGTCAGACGCAGAACGGCGCTCTCAAGTGCCGGCAGGGAGCGGTGGAATTCGGCGTCTTAGTCCCGCAAGACCGGACGTCCGTGCGCATTCGCATGGAACTGGCGGGAAGAGAGAAAGTCACGATCCGGGGAACGGAACGGGAACTGTTGCGGCTGAACTTGAAGGGCGAAGCGTTTTCCTGGACGCTTTGGGTGGATGAGAAAGACCAGTTCAAGTTAATGCGTGTGCTGGTTGCGGACGATAATACTGAAGTAGTGCGAGACTAGCGAGAATCTGGTAGCCGTACGATCTTGATTCAGAGTTAGCAGGCCTGCAATGCCGCTGGCAGATGGACGGACAGCTCGCGTTCTCATTACAGTGCTGCTGTTTGCGCTGGGGCTGGGCTTTCTCTACGTCGCCCGGCAAACCTTAATCGCATTCCTGTTCGCAATCTTTTTTGCCTACCTGATGAGCCCCTTGGTGTCCTCACTGGAGAAGATCCTGCATGGGCGGGTACGGGCTATCGCGGTAATTTACCTCCTGTTGCTGGGCCTGCTGGTTCTGTTCTTCGTTTCCATGGGTCCTCGTATCGGCCGGGAGAGTGCGCGCCTGGGGCAATCCTTGCCCGCGCTGACACAGCTAAGCTCCGGACAAATTGCGGAGCGCCTGGGACAGGAGCATGGCTGGAACTCCCGTCTGGTCGGTTTGGCGCGCGATTATCTCGTCAGCCACAGTAATCAAATTGCAACCCTGGCGCAAAAAGTCGGATTACGCGTGGCCGACGTGGCAAAAGAGGCGTGGCTGCTGATCATCGTGCCGCTCTTATCGATTTTCTTTCTCAAGGATGGGCGGTCTTTCAGCCAGATACTCCTTGATCTCGTCCGGTCGCGGCCGCAGCGCGAATTGCTGCAAGGAGTGTTGAGTGACTTGAACCAGATGCTCGCGCATTTTATTCGCGCGCAACTCACCCTGGCCGGGCTCACGCTGGTTATGTATGCGGCGGTTCTCGCCACCATGCGAATGCCCTATTCGCTGGTGCTGGCAACGGTGGGTGGCATGCTGGAATTTATTCCTGTAGTCGGACCGCTGGCAGCCGCGGTCATCATCGTCAGCGTGGCGCTGCTACTCAGCTTCCCGCACTGGCTGGTTCTGATTATCTTTCTGGGCATCTGGCGGCTGATTCAAGACTATGTCACTTCCCCCCGCATCATGGGGCACAGCATGGAACTGCATCCGCTCGCCGCAATTTTTGGTGTGATGGCGGGTGGTGAAGTGGCCGGGATTCTCGGTATCTTTCTTTCCATCCCGGTGATGGCGAGTTTGCGAATCGTATTCCGGCGCTGGCGCCTATATGCCGAGAAGCGAAAATTCGGCCCGCTGAATGAATACGTGCTGGACCCACACGGTGTGCGGCCGAAGTAGGCCTGCGGCTTTGAGTCCCCCTCCCGCGCCGGGCAGTTCGCCTTCCTAACTCATGGTTTCGAGGATGCGCTTGCCCCGATTGCTTTTTCTGCATTTATGTTCCGCAGAAATTCGGCCGCAGCTTCGGGGAGCACGGTATTGATAAACATTCCCGAACCAAGTTCAAAACCCGCGGTACGCGTGAGGCGCGGAATCACACTCACGTACCAGTGAAAATGGCGGGCGCTGCCATAGTCGGAAGGGCCGCTGCGAACCGTAAAGTTAAGGTCGGGGTTCTCCAGCCCAACATAGAGCTTGGCTAAAAGGCCCCGCAAGACCCGGGCCAGGTCCGCGATCTCCGCGGCTGAGATATCGCCGAAGCTGGCCATGTGCCGAAGCGGAAAGATGTGTGTGGCAAATGGCGTGGCCGAGGCAAACACCTCCATGGCCACGAAGTGCTCGCTTTTTTGGACAATGCGTGTTTGCTCTGCAATCTCTCGCTCCATCATGTGACAAAACATGCAGTTCCCGTCGTCGTCGTAGTGGCGCAGGGCTTCATGCAGCCGGTGCCGTACCTGGCTCGGAATCACCGGGGTGGCGATGAGCTGAGAATGCGGATGCTGCAGGCTTGCGCCGGCGTCCACGCCATGGTTCTTGAAAATGGTGACGTGGTTAATGCGGCGGTCCATCCCCAGCAAGGTGTAGCGTTCCTTGTAGACGCGCAGAATCCTCGCCACTTGTTCATCCGGCAACAGGGCCATGCAGGCGGAGTGGTCCGGACCGTCAATGATCACTTCGTGAAAACCGAAGCCCTCGATGCGTCGCCACACGTCCTGCAGGCTTCGGGTTGGCTGGCCTGCGCTGGATAGCGCCGCGAACTTGTTGGGGATGACTCGCACGGCCCAGGGCTCGTTCATATTTGCTGGATACCGCATAACCTCGGGCGGAGTCTTGCTCTCGTTTCCCGGGCAGAATGGGCAGCTTTCCACAAAAGATGGCACGGTTTGCGGGGGCCGGTGCGTAGCCAACTCCTCGGGACGTTTGGCGCGCTCGGTGGCGATAATGACCCATTCCTTGGTAAAGAAGTTCTGTCGCAGTTCTGGCACGGTGGTCCTCCTGCATCTTCCATCGGCAAAAGGCGGGAGGGACTGTAGTTCTGCAAGGTCCGAGCTGAAACACTGCCCCAAATAACGGCTGTTGTAGAATCCAAAGTATCCTTTTATGAGCAACAAACTTCCCATCGGCATTCTGGGAGCCACCGGCGTTGTCGGACAGAGGTTTATCCAGATGCTGGAGCACCATCCCTGGTTCGAAGTGGCGTGGCTCGCCGCTTCCGATCGTTCTGAAGGCAAGACTTACGCCGAAGCCGCACGCTGGCGGTTGAAGACCCCGATTCCCGAAAACGTGGGAGTTATGAAAGTCTCGCCGGCAACCCCAGATGGTGCGCCGAAAATAATTTTCGCCGCGCTCGACGCTTCGATTGCCGCCGAGATGGAGCCTCGCTTCGCCGAAGCCGGCTGCGCCGTGGTTTCGAATTCCAGCGCGCTGCGCATGCAGTCCGACGTACCCTTGGTCATTCCCGAGGTCAATGCCGGCCACATCAAGCTCATCGACGGGCAGGCATGGCGAAAGAAATCCGGCGGCTACGTGGTAACGAATCCCAACTGTTCCGCCATAGGACTGGTTCTGGCCCTGGCTCCGCTGCATAAAGCCTTTGGCCTGGAAGCAGTGATGGCCGTAACCATGCAGGCGGTGAGCGGAGCCGGATACCCAGGCGTTGCCTCTCTCGACATCCTGGGCAATGTGATTCCTTATATCCGCAATGAAGAAGAAAAGATGGAGGAAGAAACGCTAAAGCTGTTAGGCCAGCTAAACGGAAAACAAATTATTTCGGCGGCATTCGCCATGAGCGCGCAATGCAACCGCGTCGCGGTGGAAGACGGGCACACAGAATCGATTTCGGTGCGCCTGAAGACGAAAGCCAAGCCGGAAGAAATTATTGCTGCGTGGAATAACTACCGCAGCGAGCCCCAGGAATTAAAGCTGCCCAGCGCCCCGGAGCGTCCCGTCGTGTACCTCGAGGCAAGTGACCGTCCGCAGCCCCGTTTTGACGTTGACATGGGCGCGGGCATGACCACTGCCGTGGGACGTCTGCGGCCTTGCGGCGTGCTGGATTGGAAGTTCACCGTGCTGTCGCACAACACCATTCGCGGTGCCGCCGGCGCCGCAGTGCTGAATGCCGAACTGCTTAAAGCCAAGGGTTACCTCGGCGCCGGTCAGGCGAAATGAAACCCGAGCCGCTCTCCCGTAATCCCGCCAGGAAGCCACGCCGATGATCGTCATGAAATTCGGCGGCACTTCGGTGGAAGACGCGCGGGCGATCGAACGCGTGGCCGCCATTGTCAAAGGCCGATTGCAGCAGGGCCCGGTGGTTGTGGTCAGCGCCATGGCCAAAGTCACCGATACACTGCTTACCATGGCGCGCGCCGCTGGCGCTGGCGAACGGAAGACGGCCCTCAAACTCTTACGCTCCCTTCAGGAACGACACTACAATACCGCCAGCGAACTGCTGGGCACCGCATTGTTTACCGACTTCCACTCGGATCTGGGAAGCGATTTCGAGGGACTCGACGAACTCCTGCGCGGCATTTCGGCGGTTGGCGAGCTGACCCCGCGCACCACTGATCACGTCGCCGCTTTTGGCGAGATGCTTTCCAGCAAGATTGTCGCAGCAGCGTTTTCCGCTCACGGTCTCAACGGTGTGCACGTGGACTCGCGCGAAATTCTGGTCACTGACAGCAGCTACATGGAGGCTGTGCCGCAGACGGAAGAAACCAACCAGCGGCTGCAAGCCAAAGTGAAGCCGCTGCTCGATGCCGGCCAGGTTCCGGTGATGGGCGGATTCGTTGGGGCAAACCGCGCGGGTATAACCACCACCATCGGGCGCGGCGGTTCCGATTTTTCTGCTGCGATTGTAGGCGCGGGACTGGGTGCCGAGCGCATTGAAATCTGGACGGACGTTGACGGCATCCTGACTACCGATCCCCGCATCTGTGCTGATGCGCATCGCATCAAAGTGATCAGCTTCGACGAAGCGGCCGAACTCGCTTACTTTGGGGCGAAAGTGCTGCATCCCGCCACCGTGCTTCCCGCGATCCAGAAAAACATTCCCGTGTATGTACTGAATTCGCGCAACCCATCGTGCGAGGGAACAAAAATCACAGCCCGCGCCCCACAGAGCAAGAATATTTTCAAGGCAATCGCAGTGAAGAAGCGTATTACTATCGTGGATGTGGCCGCTCCGCGCATGCTGCTGGCGCACGGCTTTCTGCGCGCGATTTTCGAGGCCTTTGACCGCCACAAAGTCGCGGTCGACGTAGTTTCGACTTCCGAGGTCAGCGTGTCCCTTACGGTGGATTCCAACCATGCCATCCCCGCCTTGGCCGCCGATCTGGCGAAACTTGCCGACGTGAAGTATGAGGGCCGCAAGGCTATTATCTGTCTTGTGGGCGAGAGCCTGCGCGATAAGCCAGGCGTGGCCGCGCTGGTTTTTGGCAAGCTGGTGGACAAGAAGATTCGCATGATTTCGCAGGGCGCGTCGGAAATTAACCTCACCTTTGTGATCGAGGAAGACGAAGTGCCGGAAGTGATCCAGCGCCTGCACAGCACCTTTTTTGCGGAGTTGGACCCGGAAGTATTCGCGTAAAAGCTTCAATCGCG
>WNEY01004571.1_pt1 | contig 10547 bp, 7 predicted proteins | sample 5400531 | NCBI WGS metagenome assembly WNEY01 (sample SAMN13153338, study PRJNA577476) | soil metagenome | isolation source: 200 cm saprolite under Douglas fir tree site 1 | place: USA:California | collected 2015-04-18
ACCGGCTTCCAGACCAACGAGACGGGCGTGGACCGCGCGCTCACCGCTTACACGTCCACCCAGGCCCACTCCTCCTTGGAAAAGGCGGCGGGGATCGCCGGCATCGGCCGGCGCAACCTGCGGCCCATCGAGGTAGACGCCGCGCAGGCGATGCGCCCGGACGCGCTGGAGCGGGCGATCGCCGCGGATCGGCGCGCCGGGCGCACGCCGTGCTTCGTGTGCGCCACCGTGGGCACGACGGCGTCCACCGCCATCGACCCCGTGCCCGCGATCGCCGAGATCTGCCGCCGCTACGGCGTGTGGCTGCACGTGGACGCCGCGCACGCGGGGAGCGCCGCGCTCTGTCCCGAGCTCCGGTGGATCCACGCCGGCGTGGAGCACGCCGACAGCTATTGCTTCAACCCCCATAAGTGGATGCTCACGAACTTCGACTGTGACTGCTTCTACGTGGCGGATCGGGCGGCGCTGATCTCGACCTTCAGCGTCACCCCCGAGTACCTGCGGAACCCGGCCACCGAGTCGGGGACCGTATTCGATTACCGCGACTGGCACGTGCCGCTGGGGCGCCGTTTTCGCGCCCTGAAGCTGTGGTTCGTGATCCGGCAGTACGGCGCCGAGGGCCTGCGCGCCCACATCCGGCGGCACGTGGCCCTCGCCCAGGAATTCGCCGGTTGGGTGGCGGCGGACGACCGCTTCGAGCTGGCGGCACCTGTGCCCCTGAACCTGGTCTGCTTCCGCCACGTCGGGGGCGACCCGGTGAACCAGCGTCTGCTCGACGAGCTGAACGGCTCGGGCAGCCTTTATCTGACGCATGCCCGCCTCGACGGCCGGCTGGTGCTCCGCCTGGCGATCGGGGGAACGTTCACCGAGCGGCGGCACGTGGCGGCTGCCTGGCAGCTGATCCGGGACCGGGCCGGCGCGGCGGCCGCATGAGATCGATCATCGGCGTCGCCGGGGCGATCCTGCTCGCGACCGTGCTGTGGGACGCCTTCGAGACGATTATCCTGCCGCGGCGGGTGAGCGGCCGCATCCGGCTCACGAAGCTCTTCTACAGTGCCACCTGGCACCCCTGGCGCGTGACGGCCCTGCTGCTGCCGCGGCGCCCGCGCGACGCCTTCCTCAGCTTCTACGGCCCGTTGTCGCTGATCCTGCTGCTCGGCCTGTGGGCGACCGGTATCGTCCTCGCCTTCGGGATGCTGCAATGGGCCGCCGGCTCGGCCCTGATCATGACGGGGGGCGCACCCGGGTTCTGGACCGATGTGTACATGAGCGGCACCACGTTCTTCACCCTGGGGCTGGGCGACGTGGCGCCGCGGACCGGCCTCGCCAAGGCCATCACCGTGATCGAAGCGGGCACGGGCTTCGCGTTCCTGGCGGCCGTGATCGGCTATTTCCCCGTCATCTACCAGGCCTTCTCGCGCCGCGAGGTGGCGATCTCACTGCTCGACGCGCGGGCCGGCTCGCCGCCCACGGCGGGCGAGCTGTTGTGGCGCTATCGCTGGGACAAGAACGGCGACGCGCTGGCGGCCTTGTTGCAGGACTGGGAGCGCTGGGCCGCCGATGTGCTCGAGAGTCATCTCTCCTATCCGCCGCTCGCGTACTTCCGGTCCCAGCACTACAACCAGTCGTGGCTCGGCGCCCTGACGACGATCCTCGACTCGAGCGCCATGGTGATGGTGGGCCTGGAAGGCTGGTGCGCCCGCCAGGCGGCACTGACGTTCGCCATGGCCCGGCACGCCGTCGTGGACCTGGCCCAGGTGTTCGACACGCCGCCCCGCGAGGCTGCGCAGCCGCGGCTCACGGACCCCGACCTGGCGCGGTTGCGGGCGCGCCTGGCGGAGGGCGGCGTGCGCCTCCGCGACGACGCGGACGAAGCCGCGGGGCAACGGCTGGCAGAGCTGCGACAGATGTACGAGCCGTACGTCGCGGAGCTGGCGCGCTACCTGGCGGTGACCCTGCCGCCGTGGGTGCGGGACGTCGAGCGCCCGGACAACTGGCAGACGAGCAGATGGGAGCGCCCGTTGCAGCCGCCGCGCCGCGCGCCGCCCCGCGTGGACGACGATCACTTTTAAATCGCCGGCTGGACACGTCTCCATGCCGACGCTACGTTCGCCGCCTCCCCGCCATCGCCCGGAGGTCCGCCATGCGTGTCGTTCTGCTCCCCATCCTCGTCGTCGCCCCGATGACTGCCGCCGCGCAGGACGTGCGCCTCTCGAACGACGGCGTGGGCGCGGGCTACGTGAGCGCCTACACCCTCGCCACGGGCATCCCCTACAGCGACGCCGTCCTCGCGGAATGCTCCATCAGCCGGGGACGCCAGAACGAGCCGGCCGTCGCCGTGGATCCCCGCGACCCGAACGTGCTGATCGGGAGCTCGAACGATTACTGCGGGGTGTACGCGTTTCCCGCGCCGTCGGGTCAATTCCAGGCGACCGGCCCGATCTTCCTCGGCTATTACCGCTCCGAGAACGGCGGCCGCAGCTTCGTCAGCTCGCTCGTGCCCGGCTACCAGAGCGACGCGTCGCCCTTCGCGGCCCTCGCCCACATCCGCACCGCCGACGCCGGCGATCCGGTGATCGCCTGGGACAACCACGGGCGCGTGTTCATGGGGTCGGAAGCCTCGGGCGACCCGGCGGGCACGCCGAAGACGTTCGGCGACGTGTGGGTGGCGCGCTACGAGAACCCGGACGGCGAGCTGGGCGATACGCGCAACGACGGCAAACGCTACCTCGGCACGGAGGTCGTCGCCAAAGGGTCCTCCGCCCCCAATCTGCTCGGCAAGTTCCACGACAAGACGGCGATCGAGGCGGATCGCACCGGCAGCGTCTGCGACGGCAACGTCTACTTCGCCTGGGTGCGCTTCAGCGGTAACGCCGGCGAGGTCGCGATCTACTTCGTGCGCTCGACCGACCACGGCGCCACATGGTCCAGCCCCATGAAGGTCAGCAAGAACCTGAACGACGCCACGCAGGACCCGGACGTCGCCGTCACCGGCAACGGGCACGTGTACGTCACGTTCTCGCAGCGTCAGGGCGCGGTGATGAAGGTCGCCTACGCCCGGTCCACCGACTGCGGCGCGACCTTCGAGAACCCGCAGATCGCGGTGACGTTCCCGGGCTACGAGGCGCTCGACCTGGCGGATCCACAGGCCGTGCCGATGTCCCCCAAGGCGCTCGACGACCCCAAGTACGAGGAAGAAGCACGGGCGTTCGGCTCGTTGGCGCGCGACTGCGGCGACTTCTTCGACCACTGCCAGTCGGGGTACACGTTCTTCCGCCGCTTCACGACGCCGCGCTCGACCGCCGACCAGTTCGACCCGGACCGGGAGTGGGTGTACATCGTGTACGACGCGATCAAGCCGGGCACGGCGGTTGGCACCGGGACGAGCTACGGCATCGTCGGCCCGGGCGACGGCGGGCAGACGGGCGTCTACTTCGCCCGGCTGGACGGCACGACGGGCGCCGTCACGCCGCCCCTGCTGATCGACGACCAGCGGGCGGGGCACCAGCTGTTCCCCGACATCTCGGCGGACGGTGGCGTGCTGCACGTGGTGTGGTGGGACAGCCGGAACGACCCGAGCTACTCGCCAGCGCGGCCGCCGGGCAACGACGCGACCGGGCACGTGAACGCCGCGCTCGACGTGTGGGCCGCGCGGTCCGCGGATCGGGGCGATCACTGGACCCGCCGGACGCGCCTCTCGGCGCAGACCACGAACCCCAACTACGAGCAGTTCGACAACCGGCAGGTGCCGTTCGCGGGCGACTACCTCTGGGTCACATCCATGGGCGACTTCGCGTTCGGTGCCTGGACCGACTGGCGCAACACCGTGGTGGGGGCCGATCCGCGGGAGGCGGCGGCCGACGATAACGACGGCGCCGACGTGCTGCAGTGCCGCTCCTTCAATGCGGCGACGGGAACCTGGGGCACGGACCAGTGCCCGCACGACGGGGGCATCGACCAGAACATCTACGGGAGCACGGCCCCCTAGAAGGCCACCGTCAGTCCCGCTCGCGCCAGGCTTTGCTCGATCGGTGCGTCGATCTCCCCGGTCCCGCCCGGGTTGGTCTTGCGATCGATGCGCTGAAACTCGTAGCCGGCGGTACCGTGCAGCCGGCCGGCGAGCTGCACGTCCAGCTCGAGCCCCAGGTCGATCGAGACCGGGGCGCGGCCGCCGCCCGAGAAGTGCGGCGCCGCGAGGTAATCGGCCCGGAACGACATCGTCGCCCCGGCCCCGATCTCGCTGAACGCGCGCGCGCCCACACGTACCGCGCCCACCGACTGCGCGTCGAACTCGGGATCCGCGCCGCGGTGGGTAATTCCCGCCTCGAGGCTGGCGTAGGCCGCAACATCGTAGGCGAGCCACGCGTCCACCTGCGTGGCCGTGAAGCCTGTATCGGCACTGCTCCCGCTGGTGGGATCGAAGCTCACTCGTGACACCGCCGCCGCGGCGCTGAACCGGCGATACCGCGCTGACAGGGCGCCGCCGACGCCCGTGCCCTGATAACGCAGCCCCGACGTGACCTCGCGGTAGCTCGCGAGCACGAACTGCGGCCCGAGCGTGACCTGCTGGGCGAGCGCTGGCTGCGCGCCGAGCGCCAGGGTCAGAGCGACGACGGCCGCGCGCCTCACCGCCCCGTCCCCGACGGCTTCGGCAGCGGGACGATGGTCAGCTGCACCTGCTGGCGCCGTGTGACGTTCTCCTTCGCGATGTCCTGGTTGCGCCGCGCAATCTGCTCGTGCAGCAGCTTGTTGTAGAGGATGTTCCCCTGGGCCGGTCGGGCCGCGGGCTTGCGCAGCATCATCACGAACCCCGTGACCAGCGCCGCGCCTCCCACGATGCCCAGCTCGCGCTTCGAGCTGGACCCGAGGCTCGCGCTCTCGAGGCCGAGGGTGCCGACGAGCGCGCCCCCAGTATAAAGGAAGGCGAGCCCCACCGGCCGCCAGCTCTGGGGCGCGATCTCGGTCTCGGGGAGCTCCTGGTACCCGGGGAGGCTGGTCAGGTGGGGCAACGTATCGACGGTGCCGTGGACGATGCGCACCGACTGCGACGCCGAGAAGCTGTTCTGCCCCGCGGTCGCGTCCACGACGATCAGCCAGTCGCCGGCGGGAACGGGATCCCCGTTCGGCAAGCGTGCCGGCCAGCGCACGTTCACGGTCCCCGTCACCACCGCGGAGTCGACGAGCAGCGAGGCGGCGCCGCTCACCGCCCGCGTGCGGACCCGGGCCGGGCTCGTCACCGTGAAGCGGATCGGAAGGCTTCCCTGGCCCCCCACGAACCGGGCGCTGTCCACCTTCAGCTGGCGCACCACGAGCACCTGTCCCAGGGCCGAGTAGAAGAGGCTCGTGATCTTGGGCGAGATACGCCGCGGGTCGAGCTCGCGATCGGGGTCGAGCAGGATCGTCTGCTTGAACGCGTCCACCGCCTTCACCTGCGAGTCGGTGGCGCTGTAGGCGAACCCGAGCAGCTCGTAGGCGCGCGCCTGATCGGGGCCGCTCATCCGCTCGAGCAGGGCGCGCCGCGCCAGCGCGATCGCTCGGGCGAAGTCGACGTTGTCGTACGCCTGGAGCGCCTGCCGCAGGGTGACGTTCTGGGGAGGCGTCTGCGCCCGAAGCGGCGTCGCGAGGCCCCCCCCGACTGCGAGTACGAGGAGCAGTCCGCTGCGCCGCATGCCTCAGCTCTCCGGGATGAGGGTGTAGACCTTGGGCACCGTGTTGCCCGCGTCCACCTGGACGACATCGCTGGCGGTCTTGTAGCCCTCGCGCTGGACACGAATCGTATGCCGGCCCGGCTTGACGGGCCACCGCACGACTGGGGTCGGCCCTGCGTCCACGCCGTCGATGTAGACCTCACCGTAGGGATTGGCGTTCACGGTGATGAATCCCTGCGCCTGCTCGACCGGGGCAGGCGAAGAAGGCGGCGGCGCGGCCGGACGCCGGGAGCGGGGGCGCTCGGTCGCGGGCAGGCGCACCGTGTCCGCGATCCGCACGGTGTCCACGGCAGGGGGGGAAGCTGCCTGGTCGGACGCGGTGCCACGCCCGAGCGCGAGATACCCCGCCGCGGCGATTCCCGCCACGACGACTACGCCGACGACAACGCCCGTCCGCGACCTGGGCTTCGCCGCCGGCGGGCGTGCACGCCGGGCGCTCCCCGGCGCAAGCGGCGTCGTCGGAGCCCCGGTGATCTCCGTCGGGGAGTCAGCCGTGACCCGTACGCGGGGGCCGGCGGCCTTGCGTCCCTTCTTGGGCGCGACGACCGGCTGCTCCGGCCACACCGCGGTGGCGAAGTCCTCCATCGTGGGGAAGCGCAGGTCGGGGTCCTTGGACATGGCGCGCGCGACGGCCGTCGCCAGGAACGGCGGCACGGCGGCGTTCTTGCTGCTCGCGAGCGGTGCCTCCTCGAAGATCTGCTTGTAGAGGACGGTGTGCACCGAGTCGCCGCTGAACGGCAGCTCGGCGGTGATCATGCGGTAGCCCACGACGCCGAGCGAGTACTGGTCGGCGCGGCCGTCCACCGGATGCCCTTTGGCCTGCTCCGGCGCCATGTAGTGGGGCGTGCCGATGATCATGCCGGTGGCCGTGAACCCGGTGGCCGCCTGCAACGCCTTCGAGATCCCGAAGTCGGTGAGCATCACGCGCCCGTCGTGGTCGAACATGATGTTCGCCGGCTTCACGTCGCGATGCACCACGCCGCGCTGATGCGCGTGGCCCAGCGCGCAGGCGGCCTCCCACAGGATCCGCTGGATGTCCGCGATCGCGAGCGGCTCTTTCTTTTCCAACAGGTCCTCGAGCGACGTGCCCGCGATGTACTTCATCACGAAGTAGTTGAGCCCGCCCTCGCTCTCGACCCGGTAGATTGGGATGATGTTGGGGTGGTCGAGCTTGGCGGCGGTCTTCGCCTCCTGCTGGAAGCGGCGCACCACCTGGTGGTCCTGGGCCACGTCGGGCGGGAGCACCTTGATGGCGACCTCGCGCTCGAGCGCCATGTCGTGGGCGAGGAACACGGAGCCCATCCCGCCCTTGCCCAATAGGCGCTCGATCCGGTACTCGCCCTCGATCAGGCGTTGCAGGCGCTCGCGGAGCGCGTCGATGCTGCCGGTGTTGGGCGAGCCCTCCGCGCCCGAGACATCCGCGCCGCACGAGAAGCAGTACCGGCTGTTCTCCGGTATCGGCGTGTGGCAACGGTAGCACTCGACGGCGCCGCTGTTGGTCATCGTAAAGAGCTGCCCGGACGGAGGGGCGCGGAGCGCGGGCCGCCCTTCCTGATCAGAGCCTCGAGCCGCGCTCGTCGCGCCGCGCTTGTCTGGAGCTGGGCCTGGCTCAGCGCCGTGACGGAGCTCGCCGGGAGGGTCTGGCAAGCCTCGTTCAGCGGTATCACGGTCGAGATGCCGATGCAGATCGAATAGCGCGTCGGGACGCCGGCGAAGTCCACCACAACCGCGTAATAATCTTTCGGCGCCAGCGACAGGGTCATATCGACCGTGGAGCCGGCCGTCGCAGCGCTGCCGACGATGGTCATCGCCGTGTCGCCGGGTGCCGGCACGTTCAACACGTACAGGTCGATATCGCTCGAGTCTGTCGCCGCGAACGGCCGGGCGGCAGTCCGGAAGCGAACGAGTTGGGCGAGCGAGCCGGGAACGTTAAATCGGAACCACTCCACATCGTGCGGGTTCTCGATGGCGAGCGTGTCGAGGTAGGTGTTGTTGGGCAGCCCAGCGAGCAGGATCGGCTTGGTGTCCGCCGCATCGCAGTAGTTGTCTTCCTCGTGCGCATCGCGCGGAATTCGCGGGTCGGATAACGCGTAGCCCTCGGCGACCGTGAGCGAATAGCGGCCGGGCTGGCCATAGATGGTGATCGCGTCTACGCTGCCTGCCGGAAAGTCGTGAAACGCCACGAACGTGGACTCTGCGGCCGCCTCCTTCGGGCGGAACGCGGCTCCCTTGCACGCATGGAAGGACGGGCCAAAGGTCCAAGCGCCCCGCCCGAGAAAGTAGCTCGTGTCGGCGGCCCGGAAGCCCAGGGAGTCGGTGAGGAACGTCAGGAACGTCCCGGGGACACTCGAGTTGAGCGCGATCGTCAGGTCGCGCGTCTGGGACTGCTGCAAGCGATACCAGTCCGCGCCCACAGTGACGTCCCGCGGCAGTGCCTCGAACGCCAGAGCCGGGTTAAAGAACAGCAGCAGGTTCCACACCGTGCCCGGAAACGGCCGCGAGTTCTCAAGGTCGATCACCGAGGGGGAGGTCTCGTTTGGTTCGAACAGGTCCCGCCGCACGACCCCCACCGTGTCGTGCGTGAAGCCGAACACACCGTTGCCGATGAAGAACAGGGAGTCCGTGTGGGCAGGCGGTGGCACCCAGAACCGCGCCTGTGCGTAGCCCGTCGAGTCCCGCTGGGGGGGAACGAAGAACGCGTATGGGATCAGGATGGCGTTTCCAAGACTCATCTGGAAGATCGAGTCCACTCCGACCCCGTATACGGTGGCCGTCTGGCCGTACTTCACGGTCCGGGGCAGGACGCTGTCGATCTCGAGCGGGGCCGAGACCCGCAGGGTGGCCTGCCCTGGCAGCGCTGCCTTGTCGAAGTTCGCTGCCGCGGCCCGAATCAGCGTCGTCCCGGACTTGATCCCGACAATGTGGCCGTGGCCGTCGACGGTCGCGACCGTGTTGTCGCTGCTCGTCCAGACGAACGCGACGTTGGGGATCGCCACGGAGTCGCCCGGCCCGCGCACCTGCCAGGCGGTGGCGGTGGCGACGGTGTCGTTGCCCCGGATCAGGATCTTGAGGGGGGTGATGCTCACGTGCACCGAGCCGTCGCGCTCGGTGGGGAACACGCATCTCCCGACGGTTACAGACGTGAACAGCAACGCCAGGGCGCCGAGGCCGCGATGGTGTGGCATTCGCCCAGTCCGGCGGAGTTGGCCCTCAATCTAATATGCTCAGAGCCGCCCGCGGCGCTTCAGGTCGAGGTAGCGCGCCACGACCGCCTGCGCCGCACGCTCTGGCGGTACGTCCAGCACGAGCACACCGGCCCGCCGCATGTAGCCGAGCGCCTCCTCGCGCGCGCGCAACAGCTCCTCGGCCGCCGCCTTCCGGAACGCGTCCCGCTCGGCCGTAGGACGCAGCGCGGCGACGTGGTCGAGCTCCGGGTTCCGGAGCGTGACCGCGAGCGGCAGGTGGCGCGGCCGCAAGGACGCGACGTTCGCCACCAGCGCGTCGGACGCGAAGCGGTCGATCACGTCCGTGAAGAGCACGGTGAGCGCCCGTTTGCGATTGCGGGCCGCGAGATAGCGGAACGCGCCCGGGTAGTCCGACTCGACGAGCGTCGGCTCGACGACGGCGAGCACGTCGAGCGCCCGCTTCAGGCCGACCCGGCCGCGCTGCGGCGCGACGAAATGCTGCACCCCGTCCGCGAACGCCATCACCCCCACGTTGTCGTCGTGCTGCGCCGCGGCATAGGCCAGCTCGAGCGCCGCCTGCACCACGTAGTCGAGGCGCGACACGCCGGCGATGTCCGCCGTCAAGAGTCGCCCCGTGTCGAGCACAAGCAGCACGTGCTGGCGTCGCTCGGCCTCGTACTGGCGGGTGATGACCTTGCCGCGCTTTGCCGTGGCCTTCCAGTCGATGTGCCGCAGATCGTCCCCGGGCACCCACTCCCGCAGCGACTCGAACAGCCGGCCCTCGCCCAGGCGGCGCAGCGGTGTGATCCCCTGCTCGCGGCGGCGTCGCGCCTGGGCCACGGAGGCCCGAAGCCGGACCGACACGAGGGGCGGATACACGGCGGCCTCCCACGGCAGCGCCACCACGCCGCGGCGCAGCCCCAGGCCGAGTGGGCCGATCGAGTCCACCACGAGCGCCCCCCCCTCCGTGCCCGTTGCGCGTCCGCGCCGCACGGGCGTGACGGGGAGTGCTTCCCGCGTCTCGCCGCGGGGTGGGACCGTGAGCCGGCGGGGCGGCTGGGTGCCGCCCAGCAGGTCGGGCCGCACCTCGCGCACGCGCAGCCGCGCGCGCCGCCGCGTGGCGTTGCGCCAGCGGTAGCCGACCTCGCCCCGGCTGCCCACCGAGAACGCGGGCGGCGCCTCGCGCGCCACGCCGAGTCCCCCGGGGCGGGGACGCACCGCGAGCGCGGCGTCGATCCACACGGCGCCGAGCAGCGCGACGTCGGCGAGCAACATCGCATCGAGACCCCACGGCACCCAGAACCCCAGGACGCCGAGCGCGGCGACGGCGGCGCCGGCCCAGAGCGCGCGGCGCGTCAGGAGAATCACGCCGTCGGCACTTCCGTCTTGTCGAGGATCGTCTTGAGCGCCGCGTCGGCCGTGACGCCCTCGAGCTCGAGCTCCGGGGCGACGCTGACGCGGTGCCGGAGCACCGCGGGCGCGAGGTGCTTCACATCGTCGGGGATCACGTAGTCACGCCCGTCGAGCAGCGCCGTGGCGCGCGCCGCCTTGAGCAGCGACACGCCCGCCCGCGGGCTCGCCCCGAGCGTGAGCGACGCGGCCTCGCGCGTGCCCCGCACGATCGCGGTGATGTAGGCCGAGATCTGCGCCTCCA
>WNEY01007877.1_pt1 | contig 10544 bp, 12 predicted proteins | sample 5400531 | NCBI WGS metagenome assembly WNEY01 (sample SAMN13153338, study PRJNA577476) | soil metagenome | isolation source: 200 cm saprolite under Douglas fir tree site 1 | place: USA:California | collected 2015-04-18
AGCGGCGGGCCTAGGGCGTGCTCGAAGCCTCTCGTCTCGAACGCGTCCGCCGCCTCTTCGAGCTCTCGTGACCTCTCCGCCTCGCCGAGGTGCGCGCTCGCGAGCGCAGGCTCAGGCGCGAGGTCGAGCGCCCGCAGCATCGCGTTCCAGAAACGCCTCGCCGTCGAAGCGGAGGGCGTGCGCCTGGCCGACCGCGCGCCACAGCTCCGGATCGCCCGGCGCGAGCTCGAGCGCGCGCTGCAGCAGCAGCGCGTCGTCGAGCTCGTAGCGGGTGACGGCGAGCTCGGCCGCGCGGCGCAGCCACGCGAGTGCCTTGGCCCGCATGCGTTCGAGCTCCTCGTCGGCGCCCACCCACGCGAGATCGGCGTCCTCCGGCCGGACGGCCTCGGCGAAGTGATGGGCGAGCAGCGCCGCGTGCTCGTCCCGTCCCTCGCCGCTGCGCTCGAGCCACTCGGCGAAGCCGGCGTGGAGCCGCGCCCGCCGCGCCGACGAGGTCGGCGAAGAGCACGGTCGCCAGCTTGCGCTAGCGGGCCGTGACCTCGTTGACGTGGGCGACGCCGTCGCCCGGCGGCAGGCGGATCCAGAGGAGGTAGTAGCGGCCGCTCTTGCCCTGCAGCTGGAAGGTCGCGCTCGTGGAGCCGACGGTCTGCCAGGCCGAGTCTGGCTGGAACGGCCCCGACTCCAACGAGCCAACCTGCACCTGCGCCTGGAAGCCCGGCGTGTCGGAGGCGACCCCGAGCTGGGAGAGCTTCACGTCGCGCCCGGCGTCGAGGATCAGCCCGACCCCCGGCTTGGTGAAGCTGCGGTAGTGCTGCGTCTCCCAGTAGGTCGAGCCGTTGCCGTCCGTCGCGTAGGCGACGCGCTCCGGATGCTCGGAGCCGTCCCCGTTCGGGTCGTAATCCTTGACGGCGCGCAGGTGCACGGACCCGCCCGAGAGCGCCACTTTCGCCTTGCCGCCGATGTGGTGCGTCGCCACAATCGCCGCGACCGCAGCGGCGAGGATCAGAACGCCGGCGGCCACGAGGACGAGCGGCAAGGAGAAGCCGCGGCCCGCGCGCACACGCCGCCGCCCGCTCTCCTTCGGCACTGCGCCCGGCACGATCGTCGTCACCGCGGAGTCCGGCTCGGCGGAATCGAGCCGCGCGAGGATCGCCTCCAGCTCGGCCGCGAAAGCGTCCATCGACGGGAAGCGGTCGGCAGGGTCCTTGGCGAGCGCGCGCTCGACTGCCGCCGCGAGCCGCAGCGGGCAGTCGGGACGCCGCTCGAGCACCGACGGTGCCGGCTCGTGCACGTGCCGCATTGCGACCGTGACGAAGTTCTCGCCCTCGAAGGGCACCTCGCCGGTGAGCACCTCGTAGAGGACGGCGCCGAGCGAGTAGACGTCGGTCTGCGCGTCCACGGGCCGTCCGCTGGCCTGCTCCGGCGCGATGTACTGCGAGGTTCCGAGCACCGCGCCGGTCTGCGTCACGCCCTCGACGTCGAGCGAGCGCGCGATGCCGAAGTCGGTCACCTTCGGCTTCCCGTCGCCGTTCAGGAGCACGTTCTGCGGCTTCACGTCGCGGTGGACGAGCCCGTGCTGGTGGGCGAAAGCAAGCCCGCGCGCGATCCCGATCGCCAGCTCCACGGCCTCGCGTATGGGCAGCGGGCCGCGCTCCTCGACCAGGTCCTTGAGTGTGCGCCCGTCGACGTACTCGAAGACGATGAACTGCCGCCCTGCCGCCTCGCCGCGGTCGATGACCGTGACGATGTTCGGGTGCGAGAGCTGTGCCGCGGCGCGCGCCTCGCGACGGAAGCGCTCCACGCTGTCGTCGTCCGCGCCGAAGTGCTCGTGCAGGATCTTCAGCGCCACGTTGCGCTCGAGCAGCCGGTCGCGCGCGCGAAAGACGCTCGACATGCCGCCGGAGCCGACGAGCTCCTCGACCGCGTAACGATCCGCAATGACTTCCCCGACCACAGCCAGGGAGGATTTCCCGCTCGGCCCCGGCGCTAAGCCCCGAGGACCGCTTCCAGGGCCTGTTCCCAAGCCCCGAGCGCCTCGTCGAGCTCAGCGTCGGTGATGACGAGCGGGCAGAGCACGCGGATGCAGTTCGAGTAGGTCCCGCACTTGAGCAGCAGCAGGCCGCGCTCGAGCGCCGCCTCGGAGACCTTCCTGGTGAGCTCGGGCGCCGGCTCCTTGGTCTTCCGATCGCGAACGAGCTCGAGGGCGAGCATCGAGCCGAGCCCGCGCACGTCGCCGATCGCGGCGAAACGCTGCTGCCAGCTGAGCATTCGCTCCCGCATCCGGTCGCCAATCTCCACCGACCGCTCGACCAGCCCTTCGTCGTCGATCACATCGAGGACGGCGAGCGCCGCCGCCTGCGCGACGGGGTTGCCGACGAAGGTGCCGCCGACGGCCCCGTCGTCGGGCGCGTCCATGACCTCGGCCTTGCCGAGCACGCCTGAGAGCGGAAGCCCGCCCGCGATCGACTTCGCCACCGTGATCAGATCGGGCTCGATGCCGTAGTGCTCGATCCCGAAGAAGCGGCCCGTGCGCGCAAAGCCCGACTGCACTTCGTCGACGATCAGCACGATCCCGTGCTCGTCGCAGAGGGCGCGGACGCCCTCGATGAAGGGCCTGGGCGCGGGGATGAAGCCGCCCTCGCCCTGCTGCGGCTCGAGCACGATCGCCGCGACCGTCTCGGCGGCGACCTGCGTGGCGAGCGCGCGGCGCAGCGCCGCGAGCGCGTCTTCGCCGGTGATGCCGCGGTACTCGTACGGGAACGGCACACGGTAGACCTCGGGCGCGAACGGCCCCAGCCCCGCCTTGTACGGGTGCGTCTTCGAGGTCAGCGTCAGCGACATCAGCGTGCGGCCGTGGAAGCCGCCCTCGAAGCCGATCAGGGCCGGGCGCTTCGTGTAGGCGCGCGCGAACTTGACCGCGTTCTCGACCGCCTCGGTGCCGGCATTGAAGAACGCGGCCTTCGCGGGCCCGCGGAACGGCGCGCGCTCGAGCAGGCGCTCGGCGAGCGTCACGTAGACCTCGTACGGAACCATGGTGAAGTCGGTGTGCAGGAACTTCGCCGCCTGCTCCTGGACGGCGGCGGTCACGTGCGGGTGGGCATGACCGACGTTGAGGCAGCCGACCCCGCCCGTGAAGTCGAGAAAGGTGTTCCCGTCCACGTCGGTGACCGTGCACCCACTCGCCTCGGCGGCGACGATCGGCAGGTAGATCGAAAGTGGGCGCGCGATCACGCGCGCCTTCCGCTCCAGGATCTCCCGGGAGCGAGGCCCCGGAATCGAGGTCTTCAGCGAGATCGCGCGCGTCACGGCCATGGCCCCACGATAACGGACGCTCCGGCGGCGCTGCATCTGTGAATAGGCGTTAGTCACGCGGACGGTGCGTGTTTCGGCACGGAGTCGGCACAGACACGTGCGTGTCTTCCCGATAGCCTGACGGCTTGGAGGGCGGGGTACGGGGCTCCCGGTTCCCGCGCGGGTACCTACTAGTACCGGAGGTCCGGACAGACGGACGGGCCCGCCGCCGGGGCGATCTGCGCCGCTTGCTCGCCTCGCCACTGAAGCGCGATACCGGGCCTAGTAGTCCTCGCCGGGCCGCAGGAAGTCCTTCTGCCGGATGAGCGCCAACGAGAGCGCGGCGCCGACCGCCGCCACCCCGGCCGAGACGAGGAAGAGCTCGTTCAGCCCGGAGACGAACGCGCGGTGGATGTGCTCGAGCACCTGCGGTGACAGCTGCTTCGTCGAGCCGACCTCCGGACGCCCGCCGATACGGGCCTGAAAGATCGCCCCGAGCGCGGCGATGCCCGTCGCGATGCCGACCTGGCGGAAGGTGTTGTTGACGCCGGAGGCTGTGCCCGCCTGCCGAGGCGGCACGACGCCCACGGCAGCCGAGGCCAGGGGCGCGTTCACGAAGCCGATCCCCGCGCCAAGCACGAGGAACCCGGGCAGGAGCGCGCTCCAGCCGGAGCGCACCGTTAGCCCGTGCATGAGCAGGAGCGCGACGACGCAGAGCGCCAGCCCGCCGCCGATCAACAGGCGCACCGGCACCTGAGCCGACAGCTTCCCAGCGAGCGGCGCGCAGACGAACGCGAGCAGGGTGATCGGCAGGAAGCGAACGCCGGTGGCAAGCGGCGAGTAGCCGAGCACGTTCTGGAGGTAGAGCGTGAGGTAGAGGAAGAGCGAGAACACGGCGCTCGAGATCGCGAACGCCGCGATCTGCGCGCCAGCGAACGCCGGCTTGCGGAACAGGCGCAGATCGAACATCGGCCGCGGCCCCCACCACTGCGACCACAGGAAGGCGGCAAGCAGCGCTCCGGCCCCGGCGAACACGCCGACGATCAGCCCGCTCGACCAGCCGTGGTCGTTGCCGCGCAGCAGCCCGACGATGAGCAGGAAAAGCCCGGCGGAGAGCGTCGCCAGCCCGAGCAGGTCGAAGCCGCCGTGCTCCTCGTCGCGGGACTCGCCCAGCCGCAGCAGTGTCAGCGCCAGCGCCGCGGCGCCGATCGGCACGTTCACCAGGAAGATCCAGCGCCAGTCCACCTCGGTCAAGACGCCGCCGACGAGCGGGCCGACGGCGACGGCCGCGCCGGTCGTCGCGCCCCAGAGCCCGAAGGCCGTCCCGCGCTCGCGTCCATGAAACTCCTGCGAGAGCAGCGCGAGCGAGGTCGCGAACATGATCGCGCCGCCGACGCCCTGAAGCCCGCGGGCCAGGATCAGGAACAGCGGCCCGGTCGCGAGCCCGCAGAGCAGCGAGGCGCCGCTGAAGAGCACCAGGCCGGCGACGAAGACGCGCTTGCGGCCGAGCAGGTCGGCGAGCGAGCCCGCGTTGAGCACGAAGGTCGCCAGCGTGAGCGCATACGCGTCGACGACCCACTGGAGGTCGGTGAAGCTCGCGTGCAGCGACCGCGCGATGTCTGGCAGCGCGACGTTCACGACCGTGATGTCGAGCAGGAGCATGAAGGTCGCGACGCAGACCGCCATCAGCGTCCACCACTTGCGCGCGAGCATCCGGCGACCCTATCGCCAGGGGCGTTTGACGCGTCGCAGCAGAACCAGCTCGAGCTGACCGATCCGCGGGCGGATGCCGGCTCTCGCCCACCCGCTCAGGATCGAGCTCCTCGCGCAGCTCAGCGTGGGCCCGAAGACCGCGACCCAGTGCGCCCGAGGCCGTCGGCGAGAGCCCCTCCTCATGCAGTTACCACCTGCGCACGCTTGCTCTGGATCTGCGCCGGGGGCGGCTTGCTGGTGCTGCCGTGGACGTGGTTCTCGCCGCTCCGCTCGCCCGAGCGCCAGCCGGTGCCCGCATAGAATCGTCTCGTGGTTCTCTCCGACCGGACGATACGCCGCCTGCTCGATGAAGGCCGCATCGAGATCGACCCGTACGATTCCGCGCTGCTACAGCCGTCGAGCGTCGACGTCAGGGTCGACCGCTACTTCCGCGTCTTCCGCAACTCGCGCTACCCGTTCATCAACGTCAAGGAGGAGCAGGAGGACCTGACCGAGCTTGTCGAGATCGACGACGAGACGCCGTTCATCCTCCATCCCGGCGAGTTCGTGCTCGGCTCGACGCTCGAGCGCGTGCTTCTGCCGGATGACCTCGTCGCGCGCCTCGAGGGTAAGAGCTCGCTCGGCCGGCTCGGCCTGCTGATCCATTCCACCGCCGGTTTCATCGATCCCGGCTGGAACGGCCACGTGACGCTGGAGCTGTCGAACGTGGCCAACCTCCCGATCACGATCTACCACGGCATGAAGATCGGCCAGCTCTCGTTCGTGCAGCTGAGCGAGCCGGCAGAGACGCCGTACGGAGCGGATGGGCTCGGCTCGAAGTACCAGGGCCAGCAGGGCCCGACGCCGAGCCGCTACTGGAAGAACTTCACGTGATCCTCGTCACCGGCGGCACCGGCTTCGTCGGGCCGAGGGTCATCCACGCGCTCCGCGCCGCCGGCAAGGACGTGCGCGCCCTCGTCCGCTCGCCCGGATCCCAGCGTGTTACCACGCTGAAAAGCTGGGGCGTGGAGGTCGTCGAGGGCGACGCGACCGACCCGGCGAGCCTGCGCCGGGCGGTCGAGGGCTGCGAGACGGTCGTCCACCTGGTCGCGATCATCCAGGGGAGCCCGAGCGACTTCGAGCGCGTGATGAGCGCCGCCACGCGCGATCTGGTGACCGCGGCCCGGGACGTTGGCGTTTCCCGTTTCCTGCTGATGAGCGCACTCGGCGTGAGCGAGCGGACGAAGGACCTGGTCCCGTACTACCGGGCGAAGTGGGAGATGGAGCGCACCGTGCGCGAGGCCGGCATCGAGCACGTGATCTTCCGCCCGAGCTTCATCTTCGGCGAGCGCGGGGGCGCGCTCGAACAGTTCAAGCGGCTCGCGCGCCTGTCGCCCGTGACGCCGATCGTCGGCTCGGGCGAGCGACGAATCCAGCCGATCTGGGTCGACGACGTCGCCGAGTACTTCGTGCGCGGGCTCGACCTGGACGCGGCGACGAACAGCACCTTCGAGCTCGGCGGCCCCGACGTCGTCACATGGAACGACTTCTGGACGCAGCTGAAGCGCGCGCTCGGCGTGCGGCGGCCGTCGCTGCACGTCCCGGTCGGGCTGATGCGCCTGCAGGCGCTCGTGCTCGAGCGGCTACCGAACGCGCCCGTGACGCGCGACCAGCTGACGATGCTCGAGGCCGGCGACAACGTCGTCACCGACGACGAGGCAGTGAGGACGTTCCAGCTGCCGCTCATCCCGCTCGCCGAGCAGCTGCGGCGGGCCGCCGCGTGAGCAGGCTCGGCTTCCGCCTCGTGACGGGGATCCACGTCGCCGTCTACCGCGCCATGCGCGGCAAGGTCGGCGCGCAGATCGGCAAGGCGCCGATCCTGCTGCTGACGACACGAGGGCGGCACAGCGGCAAGCCGCGGACGGTCCCGCTCCTGTTCCATGCGGACGGCGTCCGTGTCGTGGTGGTCGCGTCAAAGGGCGGCGCGCCTCGTCATCCGGCGTGGTTCCTCAACCTGCAGGCAGAACCCGAGGTGAGCGTGCAAATCCGCGGCGAGCGGCGTCGGCTCCGGGCGCGCGAGGCCGACGAGGCCGAGCGGACGTCCTACTGGCCGCTGCTCGTGTCGATGTATCCACCGTACGAGCGCTACCAGGAGCGGACGAGCCGGCGGATCCCGCTCGTCGTGCTCGAACCCGCTTAGGGCGAGCAGCTCTCCCCGTCGCCGTGCCCGCCGAGGCGGCCGAGCAGGCCCGCGAGCGTCATCAGCTCGTCCTCGCTGAAGCGCTCGGCGAACAGCTCGCGAACGGACGCGATGTGCGCGTCGGCGGCCTCGCGCAGCTTCTCGAGCCCCGCGTCGGTGAGGACGGCGTACGTGACGCGGGCGTCGGACGGGCAGCTGCCCTTGCAGACGTAGCCGGCCTCCTGCAACCCGTCGAGCAGCCGGGTAATCCCGGACGCGGTCAGGACGACGCGTTCGGCGAGGTCGACGCGCCGCAGGTGCCGCTCGGGCGCTCGCGAGAGGTTCAGCAGCACCTCGTAGTCGTTGATCGTCAGCCCGTGCTCAGCCACGAGCTGCGCGTTCAGCTCCCGGGTCAGCGCGGCGTGCCCGCGGAGGTACGAGACCCAGGCGCTCATTGCTTGATCGGTCAATACTTGACTAGACAAACTTTCCTCGCTATATTGCTTGACGACTCAAGTATACCACTAGGAGGAGATGCCGCAATGAGCACCACCATCGAGCAGTCCGTTCCGACCGGCAGCTGGAGCGTCGACCCGGTCCACTCGTCCGTCGGCTTTGCCGTCAAGCACATGGGCGTCTCCACCTTCAGGGGCGCCTTCGATCAATTCAGCGCGACGCTCGCCGATGGCAAGCTCGCCGGCACGGCGACGGTGTCGAGCGTCCGCGTTCAGGACGAGAGCCTGAACGGGCACCTGCTCTCGCCCGACTTCTTCGACGCCGAGCGCTATCCGGAGATCCGGTTCGAGTCGACGAAGCTCCGCGTCGAGGGTGACACGTTCGTCGCGGAGGGCGAACTCGAGCTGAAAGGCGTGCGCAAGCCGATCCGGCTGCACGGCACGATCACAGAGCCGGGCAGCGATCCGTACGGCAACGAGCGGATCGGGCTCACCCTGGAGACCACCGTCGACCGCACCGACTTCGGCGTCAACTGGAACGCGGAGCTGCCCAACGGCGGCCCCGTCGTCGAGAACGAGGTCAAGCTGACCGCCGAGTTCGAGCTCATCAAGGAGGCGTGACTCGATGCGCGTCCTCGGTATCTCCGGCAGCCTGCGGCGGGACTCGTACAACACGCACCTCCTGCACGCCGCGGGCGAGCTGGCGCCCGAGATCGTCGAGCTCGAGCTCTACGACGGGCTCGGGGCGATCCCGCCCTACGACCAGGACATCCAGGACGAGGGCGCCCCGGCAACGGTACAGGACCTGCGTGAGCGAATCGCGGCGGCGGACGTCGCCGTCGTCGGCGCCAGCACCGGCGCCTACGGCGGCGTGTGGGCCCAGGCCGACCTGCGCAAGGTGCTCGGGCTCATCGGCGCCCGCGTCGTCGAGGGCGACGTGGCGATCGGGCACGCGCCCGAGCGCTTCGACGCCGATGGCCGGCTCACCGACCCGGGGCAGCGGCAGCAGCTGGGCGAGCTGCTGCGCGACCTCGCCGCTCAGGTCGAGCTCCGGATCGCCGCCTGAAAAGGAGAGGGGCCGCTCACGCGGCCCCTCGATCCCGGTAACCAGCCCTGGAGTGGTAGGGACGCTTCCGGCCGGTTCGATCCGGCGGCGCGTCAGTCGCGTCGTCCCCCACGCTGGCTATGGCGATTCCCCGTAGGTCCCGGGGACACGCCCCTACCGGCTGGCACCTCCACTGCCCGTACTTGAATCTGTCACGTCCGGACCACCTCCTTTCCGCGGTAGGCGCACTTTAGCGAACCGAGCGGAGGACGACAGACAGCTCGAGTCCGCGGTCGAGCGGCACCGTCACCGACTCGAGCGACGTGTCCGCCCGCCGCGCCGCCGAGTAGGCGCCGAGCGTCTCCACGTGCGAGAGGACGTTGTCCGCGACCACGAGCGCGCCAGGCTCCAGCTTCGGCCGCGCGAGCTCGAACAGGCGCTCGTAGTCGTCCTTCTCCGCGTCGACGAAGACGACGTCGAACACGTCGTCGATCGCCGGCAGCGTCTCGAACGCGTCGCCCTCGACGAGCTCGGCCCATTCCTCCAGGCCTGCCTCGGCGATGTTGCGCCGCCAGGCCTCGCACTTGCGCGGGTCGGCCTCGAGCGAGAGCACCCTTCCGCCGAGCTGCCGGACGCCCACGGCGAGCCAGATCGTCGAGTAGCCGCACGATCCGCCGAGCTCGAGCACCTCGCAATCCGTCTGCGGCGAGACGAGCGCGAACAGGAACTGCCCGGTCGTATGGGCGACCGCGCGCGAGCGCAGCTCCCGCGCGACGCCCTCGGCCCGCTCACGCGCGTCCTCCTCCTCGAGCCGGGCGAGCACGGCGCGAACGCGGTCGTCGAGCATCGCGGGAAGCCTACCGTCGTGCGATTCTCCACCCGGGCGCGCCCCGCGAGGCCGGCTTGCGAAGTGAGTTCTCGCCCTGCTCGCGAGCCGGCACGGCGCCGCGGTGGAAGGGCGTCGTAGCGGTGCCCGGCCGCCTGCTCGTCTTCGGGCTGAGCGTCGACGCGCTCCTGTTCGCGGTCGAGCTGGCGATCTTCGACGCGGTGCTCCGCTGTGCCTACCGTGCGCGGCGACGCACGACTCCACCTTTCGAGGCGTTCCTGGAGGCGTTGCGCGACGTAGAGCCCGTGCTGCGTCAGGTGTTTGCGCTGATGGCGGCCGAGCTACGGGGCCTACCACCGAGTCTGGCGCACCGGCCGCGCTGGCGCACCGGCCGCGCTCGCCTCGGACGCCGGAGCCCACAAGGGTCTGACCCTCGCGGGTGACGGGAACGGCCATGCCGTTCGTGCCGAGGATGTGACTATTCGTCCACAGGGGCCGCACCGCTGAGCCGCACCGCTATCGTCGCGTCGTCGCGAGACCGCCGGACCGGGCCAGGCGCGAAGCAGCCGCCCTGGTCCGGCTCAGACCTCGACCTTGACGATCCCGTCCTCGACTCGAACCGGAAAGGTCTCGACCGGCAGGTACGCCGGCAGCGTCAGCGCCCGTCCCGTCTTGACGTCGAAGCGGCTTCCGTGGCGCGGGCAGATGACGACGCACTCGTCCGGCTCCCAATCGCCCTCGACGAGCGGGCCGTCGTCGTGGGAGCAGCGGTCCTCGAGCGCGTACAGCTCGCCGTCGCAGTTGTAGACGCCGAGCGTGATCGAGCCTGCCGGGACGACCTTCACCGTGCCGGGCGGCAGCTCCTCGAGCCGGCAGACGTCGACCAGCACCTACCTACGTGAGGTCAAGGTCGGCAAGGCCCTCGGGCGGCGGCGTCCCCTTCGCCTTGTGCAGCGCCACCTTCAACGTCGTCAGGCCGAGGATCGCGCACTTGAGGCGCACCGGCGTGAGTGGGATTCCGATCTCGTCGAGCAGCTCCTCTTTCGGCAACTCGGC
>WNEY01022377.1_pt1 | contig 10544 bp, 9 predicted proteins | sample 5400531 | NCBI WGS metagenome assembly WNEY01 (sample SAMN13153338, study PRJNA577476) | soil metagenome | isolation source: 200 cm saprolite under Douglas fir tree site 1 | place: USA:California | collected 2015-04-18
GGAGCGACACTGCCTCCAGCTTTGTAGGCCTGAGTTCCGACAGTCGCAAAGGCGACCGAGAAATACAAAGCGCTGATCACGATGACACTGAGGATAATGCTTCGGTGGAAGTCTCGTTCTGGGTTCTTGAACTCCTCCGCAACATTGGACACGTTCTCATAACCAAGGTAGGACCAGAAGATGAGAGCGGCTGCCGTGCCTATTGGGAGAACTCCGTTCGGGAAGAATGGAGAGAAATTCTCGAGTCTAACAAGTGGAGCAGACGCGATCACCGCAGTGAGCAGTAATCCAACGATCGCGACTATCACTGCGAGCTGAACTTTTCCGCTAATCACAATGCCTCGATAGTTGATCAGGAAGGTTCCTAGAATTATCAGCGCCGCAACAACGTAAATCATCTCTTTACTCAACGGAATCGCGTACGAAAGATAGGAAGCAGCGATAACGGTTACGACCGGAGCGCCAGTCACATACCAGACGATGAACAGCCAGCCCACCGCGTCAGCCCAACGCTGTCCGAAGCTTTCGCGAGCGAATGCGTAGACTCCTCCAGATTCCGGCTTGCGCGCTGACAGGCTTGCGAAGGTGTAAGCGAGTGGATAACTCGCTAGTGAGAGTATGAGCCATGCGATCAGCGAGGCTGGTCCCGCAATCTGGGCCGCCAGCCCAGGCAGGACTAGGACCCCTGAGCCGAGGACTGAGCTCATGTACAGTGCGACAGCGTAACGCATCGTCACAGCTTTGCGAAGACCCGGGGTACCTTCTGGCACAGCCCATCAAGCAAGTGTCCGGATTCGAATCCGGGTTGGATAAAGACTAGTTCGCCAGAGAAATGCGAGACATACTATTTAGTGATAGCCTACTTGTTACGAACAGAATGGTTTGATAACTTGGCGTTCTTGCCCGACTCAGTTTTCAGTCTTGTCTGGCGAAACGGCGATTGCTTCGCATCAAGTATGGTCTGGATGAATTCCTTGTAACCGGTTGTCATCTCATCATACGCCTTCGCCACCTCTCTCATGTCTGGGATGAGCGCCTTGAGTTCCTTCGAGAGTTTTGTATCCGTGTTGCGGATACGGAACAGGTTTCGGATCTTGACGACGACTGATTCAAGCTTGTCGGTCCAGTCTCTTTCCCAAAGTATTCTGGTGAACAGTTCTCCAAAGTCAAATTCTTCTGCCGCTGGCTCGGGCTGGCGGTCAAACATTTCCAGCGCCTTCCTGCGTGCCTGATCAGAGAATGAGTCCTCGAAAAACACACTGTCCTCTGAACTCACGGCAAAGCACTATGCTTTGCTAAGGACTCACGTAAATCGTAAATCTCGTGTTACCGTTATCCGCGCTCGGAGACTGCCTTCGCTCGAATCTCCTCACTGAACCATTCCGCGGAATGGATCGTGAGAGGGATCAAGAATCTATTTGAGCCGGAGGGTAGCCATCTATGACGAGAATGCACGTCCACCAGCCGACCCCTGTAACAGGACAGAGTCCTCTCGCACAAGCAGTGCAGTCGGCATCAACAATGGGCTTGCTACTCTTAGTGCCGCCTCAGCCGCAGGAGACTTGCCCGGCATGCGGTTATGTGCAGTCCGCTGGTTGGAGGTTCTGCAGCAATTGTGGCACGAGACTCCGCTGCCCATCATGCAACACGCAAAGTCTTGGAGAGAACTATTGTCACTACTGTGGCACGCGTCTGAAGTCTTAGAATGCTGGTAAACGATCTAGGCTAGTTTTTTCTGCGTTACGTCTTAGGATTATTTTTTGCGCATTTGCAGAAGCCTTGTTCTTCGCCGATCTTGGTCTCCTCCCTTGCCAGCTGATCGCTGCGAATGTAGCGTTGGCAATCCGGGCAGAAATGTTTCCTGATCTCAGCAAGTCGTTTCCTGTTCTCTTCAAGATCCAGTAGTCGCGCCTTGCCTGGGCGTTCGTTTTCTTCGACTTTTCGGAGACGCCTGCGTTCCGCTAGTGTGAAGGTTAGCTGGGCGCGTTCCCATGGAGGCACACGTTTCTTCTCAGACATCTCTCCCTATTTCTTCGAGATCCTCTATCATAATCCTTCCATCCAAGGGTGGAACAAGCCCAAAACAAGCCCCGTTCCAGAATCTAGAACATGCCTCCTATTTCGCCCGCAATTCGTTCGAGAACCACCCTAGATTTCCCGTCTTTCCGCCATCTGATCCAATCTCGGACCCTGCCCTGAATCGCGAGACTCGCCCATTATCCATGCCAGACAGGAAATTTTCCCAGGAAAAAGGAGGGGGGTATAGCGTAGAGCATCTCGGGACGCAAGAGTGGATGAGCCCGAGACTTCTCGATCACAAAATCGCCCATTACCGCTGATAGCGAATAAACGCTTTTTCCCCGTTCAAATCCGTTGAGTTATCAGGACCCCAAACCCTCTGTCAGAGCACCATGAGGTTGAAGATGCCTCTGAAAATGCACCGGGTACTGTCTCTCCTCGCATTCGTCCTCGCACTGATAGGAGGCGTGCTAGTTGTCGTATCGTCGCTCGGCGGACTCGGACATCCAAGCATCAGCTCTCTCGCCATCAACGGCCTAGTCTTCCTGTTCGGTCTAGGCGCCATTCTGGGAGGCTGGATGATCTACACAGGCATCCGCAAGCTCGGCGGAATCATGACATTGATCGCTGGAATCATCCTGTTCGCATTAACGGGAGGCGCAGGTACATCAGTGCTACTCGTCCTGGCCGCTGGGGTCCTAGGACTCCTCGCTGCAGAGCTGAAGCCCTGGTGGGCATTCTGGCGGTAATCCCCCGCCAGCTCTAGAACGATCCATACAGATTTTCTTTCCTAGATTAGCCAGTCGTGCTTCCGGGCTGGTTTGTCTTGGCTGCTTGTGCTGCGATGAGCCTTTGTCTTGTGGCGTCTATTGTCGAAGTCGAGTAAAATACGACGAGTATGGTGAATAGTCCGACCCCTGTTAGGAACTGATATCGAAGTAAGGGTGTCGAAGTAGTGAAGGTGAACCCGTTGGTCAGCGCGATCATGACGGTCGCGACCAGCCAAAGGAGAGTTGTTATTGTTAGCGTGACTTGCAGCTTCATTCTTTCTAGCGACTTTGATATTGGCAAGATTCCTGACAGGCCGAGTAGGATACCTGTGACGCTGATCAGTAGACCGGTAATGTAGGTGATTGCATAGTTGCTGATGTCTTGGAGAGCGATGGTATAGGCTATCGTTCCGAACATCGCGAGTGATGCGAGTACCAACAGGAACATGGCAGTGTTATGCCAGGAACTTTTCGGGTTTCCAGTGGTCACGTTGAGATTGTCCTTCTGGTGTGTTCCCTCTTCGGCAGGGTTATTGGGCTTTTGCTAGCCCGCATCATGCCTTCGACCGAATAGTTTCATTCTCGAGTTCACCGCTCTCTCCTGGATTAGACCTGGCCCGGCTAACCCTGCGTTGGCTGCAGGGCTTGAAACACACAGGCTGGATTCTCGATCTCTACCACAAACCCGGCCAGATGATCGTATGGCTAAAGAAAACAGATGGCAGCTGTGTAAGACTCACTGACCCCTGGAAGCCAAAAATCCACATAGGCGGAAGTTTTCGAGACCTCTTAGATCTCGCTTGTCGTCCCGGTCTTGAAAACGCTATTTTCATCGAGAGGTATGAGAAGGCTGGCGACCGCGAAAGATCGAGGGTACTAGAGGTAGAAGTTGATGGAGACCGGGAAGCAGTAGGACTAGCCCGGAAGCTCGAACAGTTTGGCCGTTATTCCAAGTTCCGTTTCTACGATATCGACGTTCCCTCGCCGCAGATGTATCTGTATCGTAAAGGCCTCTTCCCGCTAGCGTTTGTTGAAGCGGAAGAAACCAGTCGAGGAGTTAGCTGGACTCTCAAGGACTCGAGAGAATCCATTGATTATCAACTACCACCTCTAAGAGAGGTCGGTTTTGAGATCAAGACCAAGAAGCTCAGGAAAATTCGGAGCTTCGACGATAAACTAGCCTCTTTCCACTTCACCCGCAACGAAGAAGAAATACTTGCCCTAGACTCGGGCGATGAAAGGGACACGATCCTTGGATTGGTAGAGGCCTTCAGGACCGAGGATCCTGACGTGATCATGACAGATGGCGGCGATTCTTTCCTCTTCCCATATCTTGCTCGCAGAGCCCAAGAGCTTGGAATTCTAGACCAGCTAATCCTCGGCCGAGACATCTCACCTCTCCGAGTTTACGAGGTTCAAGGCCACAGCTACTTCTCCTACGGCAAGATACTGTATCGCGAGACAGCCGCCCGCCTTCTTGGTCGGCTGCACGTGGACCAGAACAACGCCTACGTCAGCGCCGACTGCGGGCTTGAGGGCCTGTTCGAAGTCTCACGGACCTGTATCATGCCGATCCAGAGGGCTAGCCGTGCGACCATCGGCACCAACATGACAAGCCTCCAGCTATATCACGCGGTCAAACGAGACGTCCTCATTCCATGGAACAAGAATCAGCCTGAAGAACTGAAGAACAGCGGAGAGCTAGTTATGGCCGACCGTGGCGGATTCATCTACCAGCCTGAGATCGGCATCCATGATCATGTTGGAGAGCTGGACTTTGCCAGTCTCTATCCGACACTCATGACGCAGAAGAACCTCAGCGGCGAAACTGTCAATTGTACGTGTTGTCTGGATTCCGCGAACCGTGTTCCAGAACTCGAGTATAACATCTGCGAGCGATGGGCAGGGATCGTTCCTCTCTCCCTGAAAATTCTTCTCGACAAACGAGCCCGGTACAAGATCGCAAAGAAAACTGCTGAGAACGAGGAGTTGAAACTCCGTTATGATAAGCGGCAGGCCGCGCTGAAATGGATTCTAGTCTGTTCATTCGGTTATCTTGGATTTAAGAACGCTCGGTTTGGAAAGATAGATGCTCACATAGCGACCTGTGCCTTCAGCAGAAAAGTTCTGGGAGAGGCCGCAGCTCTTGCTGAGGCTCATGGTTTCAAACTTGTCCATGGAATAGTCGATTCCTTCTGGCTACGCAAGTCAGATGCAACGAAAGAAGAGTATGAGGGCCTCTGCAAGATCATACGTGAAAAACTTGGTCTGCCTATTTCTTTTGAGGGAACTTACAAGTGGATTGTTTTTCTCAGTTCAAAGACAGACTCGAAGGTGGAAGTGCTCAACCGGTATTATGGTATTTTCGAGGATGGAAAGCTCAAGGTTCGTGGAATAGATCTTCGAAGGCATGATACTCCGGAGGTCGTTAGACAGTGCCAGCGCATGATGCTAGATATCTTTACGAGAGCTCGTGATTCTGGCGAGTTCAGACTTCTCATCCCCAAGGCTCTGAGGGTCCTGGAAAGGTTCGTCGGTTTGGAGGTTCGGTACATGCAGGGCAGCAAGTCAGCTACATTCTAACTACTGACCAGAGCCTTACGGCTTTATCCCCGGAGGTTGCTGGTGAAGACACAGTCTATGATTCAGAACGGTATGTGGATCTGTTGTGTTCGTCAGCAGCCAACCTTCTCTTACCTCTTGGGTATGATGCCAAATATTTTCGAACCATGTTCGGAGAGAGCAGACGATACGAGCTTGCAGCCCCGAAGATCAACTGATCGATTTAGAAGGTGCTGTTTCCTCTGAAAAATCGACCAGAACAAGCCCTGATCTCGAATCTGGGATACATAGGCGAACTCTCCGGAAATTCGTTCGGGAATGTCGTCAACTTTCCAATGCCATCTAAGCCTGGATTACGCCCTGATCACCAGGACTCGCCCGGAATCAATGCCAGACAGGAAATGGATTCTAGAAAATAGGGGGTCTTAGCAACTAGACCTCGCGGCTCAAGAGTGGTTTGACGGAAAACTTTCTGATCGAGGAACTCGCCTATTATCAGCCCTGAACGCGGATCCGGGACTCCTTCCCTAGACCGCCCGAGAAATCGTTCTTGATCTGGCGAAAAAACGGCAAGTCTCGCCATGCCATCAGAGCCCAGATTATGCCCTGAATCCGGAGACAAGCCCGAAATCGCCACCGGACAGCAAATCGTCTCGTCAGAAAAGTGGGGTATTCGTTGGCGTTTTTGCGTCGCACGAGCGGTTTTCCCGAGGATCAGCCTTGGAGATATCTTGTCAGTGTCTGATTGTCTAGAGTGATGACTTCCGTGTTTCCTTGCTGGATGAACGGATGTCTTGTGACAATCAGCTGCGTAAACGCTCCCTTATCGTGCAGTGTGACGGAGATGTGGGCTGTCTGGGCTAGAGCGTTGTCCATCGCCTTGCTTCTTGATTGCAAATTCGTGACAACGATGATCATGTTTCGCTGCTCCGCAAGACTGGCCAAGGAACGGATATTTCTAGAGAATAGATCGAACGCTTCCTTCTTCTCTTTGACATCAGGATCGCAGTAGAGAGCGGTAATGTCTGATATGATCGCCAGCCGTGCATCGCATTGGTCAATTGTCTGCGCGAGCTCGTCTGTGATGAGACTGCTCAACTGGTGATGGGTGAAGGCCCGGCTGAGATGAATCCGTAACTTTGTTTTCTCCTGATTCAGCCCGAGGCTGAAAGCGTGTTTAGACACGGTGTACGCATCGAATACATTCCCCCCGTCAACAAACACGACATCACTATCCAATCCCTGCGGAAGAGGAATGATGGCTCGGACGCAGAGGAGATGGCTCAGCGCGTTAGACGGCTCGCCCTGAAGAGTGACTAGCTGACCAAATCGAAGAATGAGAGTCTCGTCGAGAGATTCAATCCCCGTAGTCAGATCTGACTGCGCATCTCGGAGAAATGTGCTTCCTCTACTCAGTTTAGCCTCGAACGACTCGTCAGGTTCGATCAGCTGATCAGGATCTTTGCAGGCCGGATTTGTAAGAAACCGTCTTCCCGGAGGGAGAGTTGACGGTTGGACTTTGAGGGTTTTGTCAAGCTCGAAACCGCATCCCGGACAAATATTCACGAAACCAAGCTGTACTTTGCGGGGATTGATGAACAGCCTCGATAGGACCAGTACCTGATCGCATAGGTTGCAGCTGTACAGAAACCCTTGAGCGCTTGACGGGTCCTGGTCTAGCTCCGAGATCTTGGACTCTAGAGGTTCAGAGGTGTGTCGCGTTCCCATACTTTCGGCTCATTATACTGGTCCTATTCGTCGCGTTTGTTGCGAGCGACAGCGTCTTCAACGCCCTTCTCAGTGATGCGGAAGTAGGTCTCGGATTCTGGCAGATAGGGCGAGTCTATCACCTTCGCCACCCGTAGTCCCTGACTGGACTTTTTCAGCATGATACGATGGGTTGACGCGTGTGCCATGATGTTCCCGCCTGCGGGACGCATCGGGTCGCCGAAGAAGGCTTGCGGATTGGCTTGGACCTGGTTGGTGACTACGACTGCAAGGTTGAGGGCTTGAGCGATACGGAGGAGTTTGTGGAGATGGCTGTTCAAGCGTTGCTGTCGTTCGCTGAGGGACTCTCGACCGATATATTCGCCGCGGAAGTGTGAGAGGATAGAGTCGACCACAAGAAGTTTGATGTTTTCTTCTTTGCAGATCTTGAAAGCATGATCAACGGTCAGTATCTGGTGGTCACTGTTGTAGACGCGGCTGTATATGATACCGTCAAGGATCTTGTCAGCGTCCTGTCCGCTGGTCTGGGCCATCTGGAATACTCGTTGGGCAGCGAAAGTTCCTTCCGTGTCGATGAAGAGGACTTTTCCTTCCAGTCCTCCTTCCGAGGCTGGAAGCTGAGTCTGAATACTCAATTTCATACTGATCTGGGATTTGCCTGCTCCGAATTCGCCGACGAACTCGGTGATGGCTTGTGTCTCAAGTCCGCCACCAAGCAAAGTGTTGAGGTTGTTCGATCCGAAGCTGAGGCGGAGCAGGGTCTTACGCCGCTCCCAAAGTTGCTTCGCAGTAACAAAGTCTGTCTGGATGGTTTCGCGGGCGGCTTTGCTGATCTTGTGGGCAACGCTAGTCTCGAGGCCCGCTTTTTCGACGAGCTCGCGGATAGGCGCGATTGCGAGGGCTGAGATATCGTCGTAGCCTGCCTCTCGGAGCTTGTTGGCTGTGACTGGTCCGACGCCGTCTAGGTCTTGAATATCTAACACTTCAGCTGTCATTACACATCTGTGTGGCTTCGGCCCGTAGTTGCTTATCTCTCACAGTGAGGAGTGAAAGTATTCCTCCGAGAGAAGGCGATTGGTCTACGCGACCGCGTATCTATCTCTCAAGATCCCTTGGAAGGTGGAGTCGAATCCTTCTTCTCCAGCTTGGACGACCATTGGCTCATGGTCTTGGACAACAACTCCCGGAAACGCTTCACCGCCGAAGTCAACCTCAACAATTCAGGCACATCGCGGGACGTATACGTGGTCGACGCTGCTGAAACAGGCAACGACGCGCCCATACCCGTCAAGGGCTGGTCCATCCGAACCCACCCATGCCCCAGCTCAGAGAGAAGAGGAAGAATACTCGTATCGGTCTCGCCGGTCAGCTTGTAAAGGCTTGGTTCTCGAACATCCAATCGTGAAAGCTTACTGGTAAACGAGGCCTCCTTTGAGAACTTGAGGTCCGCCTGGAAGGCCCGAGCCAGCTGTTCAGTCAAGGCTCGCACCTCTAAGAAGCAGTCAGGCAACATACCCAACAGAAGGTTGACCCGTAGGCTCTGCGACATTGGATGAAGGACCCGAACGAGATAGTTCGGAACCGCATGGCGAGAGAATGTCTCCGATAGGTGACCTAGCCCCATAACCCAGGCTAGATGAGATTTGAAATCCTCACGAAGCCCCAAGACCTCGCTCCAAGCCTTGCTTCCTTGCCCAGACTGGCAGAAATCCAGGTTTCGAGTCAACGACATGTTCACCTGGCGAAGAACGTCAACATCCACCGGTGAGACTAGCGGGTCCTGAGCGGGCAAGGATCTCCAGCCCATGAAGGTCGTTTCGGGTGGGAGATAGGCGAAATGTTCCCCTAGCACGACCGTAGTCGTTCATGACAAATAGCTTGACGAGAGATGATGATAGGATCCGCGCGAGGAAGAAGGTTGCGCCAGAAGCAGCTGAACAGCCCATAACTGTCCATCCATTGATCGCTGTACAAGCATTTGTTCAATCCCCAAGAAGAACAATGAGATTAGGAACCGTGTTAGGCTGCTAACAATTCGTTTGAGCCATGAAACCCATTCTATCAATTAGTGAAGCAGAAGTCGGCCAAGCTCTTACAGTCCGGAAATCGATTGAGCTTGCACGCCAAGCTTACGTCAAACGAGCAAGAAAACTGGCTCTTGAACCCCTCCGAACATGGTTCACGATCCCAGGCGGAGCTTCTTTCTATTTCATGCCTGCCCATGTGTTCGGCCTCAGAACAGTAACTGTGAAAGTAGTCAGCGTGAAACGCGGAAACGGAACCAGACTCCTACCATCTACATCGGCCACGATCTATGTCTTCGATTCAAAGACCGGGTCTGCGTTGGCTCGCATCGCCGGGAATAACCTGACCGCGATTAGAACCGCGGCCAGCTCTGCTCTTGCTACCCATATTCTGGCACTCAGAGAGGTAGATACTCTCGGAATCATTGGAACTGGAAGACAGGCGCAGGCCCACGTCCCCGCGATGCTGCAAGTGAGAAATGTTTCACGGGTCCTAGTCTACTCTCGATCCAAGGCCCATAGGGCGGCGTTCGTCCGAAGTGTCTCCAAGAGCACCAGTGTTCCTGTCAGTTCGGCAACATCTGCGGAAGAGTTAGCCAGAAAATCCGACGTTCTAGTCTTGGCCACGAGTTCTCCTGTTCCACTCTTCAGGGGCAGCTCGGTTTCTCGTGGAACCCATGTGAACGCCATCGGAGCGTCTCTTCCAAGCTCGCGAGAGATGGACACAACTCTGGTGAAAAGATCTGTTCTCGTCGTTGACTCCCTCGAACAGGCTGTCGCGACCTATGGAGACGTCATGATCCCGCTAAAGGAGAGAGCGATTACGAGATCACGTATTAGGGCAGAACTAGGGGAATTGATTCTCGACCCGAGGATCATGAAGAGGGGAAAAAATGACATCACTATCTTCAAAGCTGGAGGGCTTGCGGTCCTGGACGCGATCTTTGCGGACTATCTTGTCTCTCGGTTGTAGTTGTTCTTGGATAACTCGAGTCGTTGCCGAGCTTTATGAAAGATGTCGTGACTCTGCGTGATTTAGGTCCTACCCACTAGTCTATGAAATGCAGAGATTGCGCGCGGCCGGAAGCCCTCGCGAGTTCTGAAACCGCTTGGAAAAAGAACCCATTTAATAGTGGGTCCTAGGTTTCGCGGTCTCCGTGGGCCGGTAGATCAGCCTGGTACACAGCGCGTCAAGGCTGGCCGAAGATCGCCCGCTTGGCAGGTCGTCCTTCGACCCTGAATGCGGGAAGGCACTAACCCTGCTCCGTAGGGCCGCGGGTTCAAATCCCGCCCGGTCCACCACCATCAAGCTGGCGCGCGAGACTTGAGTAGGCCCCTGGCCCCCCTGAAAATTCACAATACAGATTCACTACTGGCTTCAGGACGAGATCAAGAACAGTTCAAGAGCAATTCAGGTATCTGTTTCGAAGCGTTTCAAAAC
>WNEY01004578.1_pt1 | contig 10542 bp, 8 predicted proteins | sample 5400531 | NCBI WGS metagenome assembly WNEY01 (sample SAMN13153338, study PRJNA577476) | soil metagenome | isolation source: 200 cm saprolite under Douglas fir tree site 1 | place: USA:California | collected 2015-04-18
CACCGCGCTCGCTGCCTTGATCCTGCTGCCGTTTGCTCTCTCGCGGAATGGCCTGCGCGCCGCGGCCGCACGATGGCTTCCGCTTCTCGTCTTCGCCGCGGTCGAGATCGCCGCGCCGTGGCTGCTGCTGTCCAGCGCGGAGCAGCACATCTCCAGCGCGCTCGCCGGCCTGCTCATCTCCGCGGTACCGCTGGTCGGCGTTGTCATCGCCACCGCGATGGGCAACCGCGAGCACCTCGGCCTCGCGACGCTGGGCGGGCTTGTCGTCGGCCTGGCCGGCGTCGTGCTCATCGTCGGGTCCGACCTCCGGGCGTCCGGGCCGGTCGCGCTCCTCGAGATGGCGGGCGTGGTCGTCGGCTACGCCCTTGGGCCCGCGATCCTGGCGCGCTACCTCACGAAGGTGCCCGCGGTGACGGTCAACGGCCTGGCGCTCGCGATCTGCTGCATCGCCTACGCGCCGATCGCGGCGCTGCACTGGCCGGCCGCGGTACCGAGCCTGCCTGTCATCGGCTCCATCGCCGTGCTCTCGATCGTGTCCACCGCGCTCGCCTTCCTTCTCTTCTTTGCGCTCATCGCCGAGATCGGGCCGGTTCGCGCCACGGTGATCACCTATGTGAACCCGGCGGTGGCCGCGCTGCTCGGCGTCGCGGTTCTGCGCGAGAGCTTCACGGTCGGAATGGCTGCCGGATTCGTGCTCGTGCTCGCCGGATCGGTGCTTTCGACGCGGCGACGGACCGTATCCGCGCCGACCCTGAAGACCCCTGAGGCCCAGGCCGGGGAGGCCGTATGATTCCCACTGCCCGCCGAGTCCCGGTGCCGTCGGTCGTGGTCGTGGAGGAGATTGGCATGAAGGGTGGATTCGACGCGACCGTGCTCAAGCAGATCGAATCCGAGCTGCGCACGATCAAGGCCGAGTACCAGGGCAAATTGCCCGAGGAATCCATCGACAGGGTGGTAACCGAGTCGCTGGACCGGCTCGCCGATTCCCGCGTCCCGCAGTTCGTGCCCCTCTTCGTGGGCCGCTTCACGCGTGAGCGCCTGCGCGAGCTGGTCGCCTCCGGCAAGGCTTCCGCGAGCTAGCTCTCAACTCGCGCCGTCAAGTCATTGTCAAGCGCTCCGCTGAGCGCTAGACTCCAGCGCGCCCCCGCCACTCTTTGCGCTCGAAGGACGGTTTCCAATGACCTGGCGCACCCTGGCCCGACTCACTGTGCTCGCGTCTGCCTTGCTCGCCCTCGTGTGGAATGCCGCGCCCGCGTACGCCGCGGGCGGCGGGCCGCCGAAGGTCCACCAGGTCAGCGCCGACCCGTTCACCAACGCCTCGAGCCGTCACCAGACCGAGGTCGAGGCCCAGACCCTCGCCGCGGGAAGCACCGTGGTGGCCGTCTTCCAGGCGGGCCGGTTCTTCGCCGGCGGAGGCTCGTCCGGGATCGGGTTCGCGACCTCGCACAACAGCGGCGCGAGCTGGACCTCTGGCTCCCTGCCCGGGCTCACCATCTACTCGCCATCGCCCGGTGCGTTCATCCGTGTGACCGACGCGGCCGTGGCGTTCGACGCCGCCCATGCCACGTGGCTGGTCTCTTCGCTCACGTGCACTCCGCCGGACTGCGCCGCCGGGCCTGATTCGATCGTCGTCAACCGCTCGACGACGGGCGGCAACACGTGGTCGGCGCCGGTGGTCGTCTTCCCGGGCGGCTCGCTCGACCATCCGTGGATCGCTTGCGACGACACGCCCAGCAGCCTGTTCTACGGCCGCTGCTACGTGTCCCTGGTCGACATCAGCACCGGTCACGACATGACCGTGCACACCAATGACGGCGGGCTGACCTGGAGCGCCCCGGTCACCTCGGCCGGCCTCGGCGGAATTCAGTCCATCGTGCAGCCGAACGGGACGCTGGTGATCATCGGCTTCGGCATCGGTACCGCGCGCTCCACCGACGGCGGCCTCACCTTCGGTGCGCCGGTAACGGTCTCGGCGGCCCATCTGCATCCCGTGGTCGCCATGCGCGCCACCCCTGCACCCGCGCTTCAGGTCGATGCCGCCGGCACGCTGTACGCGTACTGGCACGACTGCCGCTTCCGCGCCGGCTGCACCGCCAACGACATCGTGTACAGCACGTCGACCGACGCGATCACGTGGTCGAGCGTGGTCCGGATCCCGATCGACCCCGTGACCAGCGGCGTCGACCACTTCATCCCCGGGCTCGGCGTCGACCCCGCGACGAGCGGCGCGACCGCCCACCTGGCCCTGACCTACTACTTCTACCCGACGGCGGCCTGCACCTTCCCGACTCCAGACACGTGCCGGCTGGAGGCCGGGTCCACGTCCTCGACCGACGGTGGCAAGACTTGGAGCAAGCCGCACAAGCTCAACCACCGCTCGATGGACCTTGCGTGGCTTCCGGACACCACGCTCGGCCACATGGTGGGCGACTACCTGTCGACCGTGTTCGCGGGCGGGAACACCATCTCCGTGCTCGCCATCGCGACGAAACCCACCAAGGCCGGAATGCTGGATGAGGCGATGTACGCGGCCGTAGGCTAGCCGCCTCCGTACTTCCGCCGGCCGTGACGGTTCGTGTGTATGAGGCCGGCCGGCTCGCTCGTCGCTGCCCTCTTGTCGGCGATCGTGCCGGTGATCGTGCTCGTTTTGGCCGCCGCCGGCGGGGTGCTGGCCCTCGGAGCGTGCGCCAGCTGCCAGTCGACCGTGCGCGTCGCGGCCATGCCCGTGGTCGCGGCGGGATCGTTCGACGGCGTCGTCGCCGACCCGAACACCCATCGCCTGTACATGGCCGACCGCACGGCCAAAGGGCTCGACGTCGTCGACATCTCCTCGACCACGCCGCGCTTCATGGCCACTGTGAACCTCGGCGCGATGCCGAGCGGGCTTGCCCTTGCTCCCAACCAGAACCGGCTCTTCGCCGCGGTCGAGGGCGGGAAGGTCGCCGTGATCGACACGGGCAGCGCGCGGGTCATCGACACGATCGCGCTCAACGCGAGCAGCGCGGACCTGCTCGACTACAGCCCGCAGACCCGGCGCGTCTACGCCGGGACCGGCGACGGCGGTGAGGTCGTGACGATCGACGCGACCACGGACAAGGTCCGCCTGCGCCTGGCCGCGAAGGCGCCGGTCGGCCAGCCGCGGTACGACCCCGCGGACGGGATGCTGTACGTGACCACGCCGAAGAGCGATTCCCTCGTCCAGATCAATCCCGCCTCCGGCAACATCACCCGGACCTACGTGATCCCGAAATGCGGCCCCGCGGGAGTGGCGATCAATCCCACGCGGCAGCTCGCGATGCTCGCGTGCGGAAGCAGCGTGGGCCTGCTGAACCTGCAGACCGGCGCGCAGACGGTCACGCGCGCGGTCCAGGGCGGCGACATCGTCTCGTACGACGCCGCGGCCGACCGCTTCGTCCTCGCCTCACCGCACGGCGGGTCGGACAGCGCAGTCGGCGTGTTCAGCGGCAACGGCGAATTCATCGGCTCGGTGGCGGCGGCGCCCAAGGCCCACGCTGCGGCGTTCGACAGCGCGCACGGCCTGGTCTACGCGCCGGGCAACGAAGGGCTCATGAGCTTTGCCCCGGCCGACTGCGCCCCGCTGCCCGACTGGCTGCAGTTTCTCGGCGGTCTGTCGATCTTCGGGGCGCCCATGCTGGTCTTGATTCTCATCCCGGTCCTCTACGCGCGGCGTATTCGCCGGCCGCGCGACCCCGCGAAGCCGACGTTCGGCGATCTGGTGAAGGAGGACCTCGAGGCGGAGCGCGTGCGGATGCGTGCGCTCGAGGACGGCATCCTCGGCCTGGAGCCGTAGACCGCGCCCGCGGGCTCTTACTGCCGTCGGTGGCCGCCTGAATGTCGCGAGCAAGAGGCGGCCGGATTCTGCAGGGTTAGGCTTCCACCGTGGGCCTGGACATCTACGCGGGGCCGGTGAGCCGGTACGCGGGCAGCGGCTGGCAGACGATCGTCCAGCAGGCCGGCGCTGCAGCGGGGATGCCGGTGGTCGTTGTCCGCCCGGGCGAGTCGATGCAGGACCTCATGCACCGGGCGCTCGCCGAGGGTGGCGACGCTCCTATCCGCGAGATCCGCTTGACGGACATCCAGCCGCGGACGCAACCGATCGCCGAGTGGATGGCGGGAGTCCTGCGGTCGCTGGGCTTGAACGAGGAATGGGACGACCGGCCGGACGGCGATTACTACACGGACAAGCCCGGCTGGGAGGGCTACGGCGCGGTCGTGCTGCTGGCCGCGTACGACGAGCACCCTGAGCTGGCGCCGGGGGCGAAGGTCAAGAGGCTGCTGGGTTCGCGGACGGTGGTTGCGGTCGCCCCGGGCGATTTCGGAGAGGCCGAGGCGTACAAGGCCGCCGCGGAGTCCCCGGTGCGGTATCCGACCTTTCTCCGGGCGGAGTGGTGTTTGCCGATCTCGGGCGGGCCGGCACTGTTCGCCGCCGCGACGCCGGGCGGCAAGCAGATCACGATAGGCCACGTAGATCGGCTGCTGGACGAGCTCGCGCTGCTCAACCAGCGGACGCTGAAGCTGAGCCCGGCGGACATGGAGGCGGCACGTCAGGCGGGACCGACCGACGCGCGATCGTTCGAGCGCATGGCGCCCTTTGGGCTGAGCGTCGTGATGGCCACGGCGGAGTTCGCGGCCGCGCACCGCGTGGCCTGGATCATGGACTACTGATCGATCTTCCAGATCTCCGCGCCGGTCTTTTAGAGGCTGGCCGTCCCATATTTAGGTTGGGTTGAGGATTTAATCAGGGGACGATATCGCAACCTAGCTAGGTTGAGTTCCCAGGCCTTGAGCTCTGGCCCATGGACGAGCGGCAAGCTGCTCACCCTCACCGAAGTCCGCCACGTTCACCGAAGCAGCAGGCGATGGGTCGACGAATATCGCCGCGATCGCTATGCGACGCTGCGGCTGCCGCGCAAACGTCGCGGATTGAAGGAGATCGGATCGACGTGAAAGAGGGCAATTGGTGGACCAAACGGGACGGTATTCGAACCACCTGAACCAAGTCGAAGAGATATTGAACGGCCGGATCTGACGCGGAGCGCTAGCTTGAGCCCCACCCACGTCAAGTAGGCTGAGCCGGCGCCCGGCCCAGCTCGTAGCCGAGCCAGAGCGCCCACCCGAACGCCAGCAGCGAGCCGGCCAGGACCAGCAGCGAGCCGACCGCGTCCGGCAGGCCGAAGCCCAGGTCGCGGGCCGCCAGGCTGACCAGGCCCAGCCAGTAGAAGGCGGTCAGCAACAGCCCCAGCCAGGCCAGGCCGCGCGAGAGGCCGCCGCCCTGGAGCGCGCAGCGGCTGGCCCAGTAGGTGCCCAGCCCGGCCAGCAGGATGAACCCGCGCTGGAGCCAGTTGATCACCCCCGACCAGATGCTTGCGTCCTCCCCCAGCACCTTGAGAGCGGCCGCATCCATGCCCGCGCTGTCTCGGGCGATGGCCTGCGCGCTGCCGACCTGGAAAAGCATCCAGAGGATCCCCACCACGCCGGCGGCCAGGAAGGCGGCGGCGGCCAGGTCCGGGCGCGGGCTGCCGGCGCCCAACCGTGCCCGCAGGGCCAGCCCGAGGGGGAGCAGGGCGGCGAAGGCCACCAGCAGGAGCTGGAACGCCGGGTAGAGCTCCCACCAGACCCTGCGCACGGACGCGTAGTGGGCAGCCAGGTCGGCCGTGGAGACGAGGCCCGAGCTGCCGACCGCCGCCAGGACTCCGCCCGCGAGAGCAGCCCCGCCATAGATCCATGCCGCCAGCCGCCCGGTGCGCGCCCAGCCCGGTGTCATTCGGAGTGCAGGACCTCGGCCACCCGGGTTCGGGCCGCCCAGCGGGCGGGCAGGAGAGCGCCCAGCAGCGCCACCGCCACTCCCGCCAGGGCCAGCAGGGCCAGCCCCGGGGCGTTGAAGACCCTGAGAGCGCCTTCGGGCATGTTGTTCCCCGCAATGCTGGCGAGGGCCTGCATCAGGGCTCGGTGAATCGCCACCCCTACCGGCAGGCCGAGCAGCCCGCCGGCGGTGCCGAGGACCACAGCGCTGGTGGCGACCATGGCCAGAACCTGGGCCGGAGTCATGCCCAACGCCTTCAGCACCGCCGTGTCGCGGGCGCGCTCGCGCGTGTTCAGCAGGAGCGTGTTGAAGACGCCCGCCACGGCGATCAGCGCCAGGACGGCGGCCAGCACGAGCATCACCGAGTTCAGGACGCCGATCGCAGAGATCGAAGGCGGCTGGCTGGCGCTGGCGTCAAGGAAGTCGGGCTCGGTCGCCAGCACCCGCCTGGCGTAGGCGTCGGCGTCGCTGCCCGGCTTGAGCCTGACGAAGTAGTAGGTCGGCACGGAGTCGGGCGCGGCCTGGGCCAGCGTCGATAGATCCATGTCCACCTCGTGGCCGAGGTTGTTGACGGCGAAGATCTCGCCGACGACCCGCAGCTGGATGGGCTGGCCGCCAATCAGGCCCTGGAAGTGGTCGCCGACCTGGAGATGCGCCTCTTCCAGGGTGGCGCGAGGCGCGACGACCTCGCCTTGCCCGCTGAACCAGCGGCCGCGGATGACGGGGACGCCGAGCCGGGCTGAGTCGCCCCGATAGGCGACCACGTTGACCGGATCGGCGACGCTGGGGATGGTCATCGCGCCACCCGCTGCGGCAACGATGAGCGCGGTCTCCGGCTGAGACTCCAGGGTCGCCATCACCTTCTGGTCGGGATAGGCGTTCGCCCGCTGGACGCTGACGTCGGACGTGCGGCTCCCGAAGGTCGCGTCGACGAAGTGCTGCATGCTGGAGTGCAGCCCGGTCGCGAAGACAAGCGTCGCGACGCCGACCAGGACGGCGACCGCCGTCAGCGCGGCGCGGAGCGGCCTCGCGAAAGCATCGCCGGCGCCCAGCGCTAGCGGCCGGGGCAGCGGCAGCCGCCGCAGCCAGCCCGCTGCGGGTGTCCGGCGGCTGCTCGTAGGAGCCGAGCCAAGCGAGATTGCGCCCACCGCGGTGAGCCGGCCAGCCCGAAATCCGGGCACCACCGCCGCCACCAGCACCACCGCGGTCACGATCAGGAGGGTCAACCCGGCCATGGCGGGGGCGAACGGCGGCTCGGAGGGCAGCCCGAGGCTGGCCGCGGCCCGATCGACGAGTGGGATGCTGAGCGCGATCCCGGCGGGTATGCCCAGGATGCAGCCGGCCAGCGTCGGCAGCAGCATCTGGCCGACCAGGGTTCCCACCACCTGGAGCGGGGTGAAGCCGATCGCCTTCAGGATCCCGATCTCACGGTAGCCGGCGATCACGATTCCGATGACCAGGTTGGCGACGGTGGCCGCGCAGGCCAGCAGCGCGAAGACTCCGAAGGCTAATAGGAAGGTCAGGACAATCTGGTTCGTGATGTTGAAGACGCGCTTGAGCAGCAGGTAGTTGAGAGAGAACTGGACGGCGCCCGGCGGCAGCGCGGCCTCCAGGCGGGCGACCTTGTCGCGCAACTCGGAGTCGTTCGGGGCGCGGGTGAACCGGTACGCCATCTTGTAGCCCCAATCGGGCACCAGGAGCGGCATCTGGGACTCCGTGACCCACGCGAACTGGGTGCTGAGCTCGGCCGCGCCTTCGTCGATGTCGACAGCCTCGCCGACCACCACCAGCGAAGGCTTGTCCAGGGTGCCCAGGGAGGTGAAACGGTCGCCCAGGCGGACATGGTTGAAGTCGGCGAAGGAGCGCGCGATCACGACCTCGCCCGCTCTCTGCACCCAGCGACCGGAGGCCAGGCGCAGGACCTCGACGCCGGCCTGGGGCGAGTTACGGCCCACGGTCAGAAGCCGATATTTGTGCGTGCCCAGCTCGTACCCGACGCCGGCGGCCGGCCACGGACCGGCTGCAGCGCTGGCGGCGAGCAGCCCGGGTGTGGTGGCCAGCTGCTCAGGCGCGACCTTGTGGCGGTCAAAGTACACCTGAAGATGGGCGCCCTTCTGAACCTCGAAAGCACGATCCCAGGGGTCGCTCGAGGTCTGCAGCAGGGTCAGGCCGAGGGTAGTCGTCCCGCTCGCCAGCAGGATCACGAACGCGATCACGACGCCCTGCAGGCGGCGGCGCCGGAGGTCGCCGAAGACCTTGGTAAGGAGCACGCTCATCCCGCCGCCTCCTCGACCCGGATCCGGACCACGTCCGCGGGCTGCGCAGCCGACGGCTGCAGGACCACGTCATCCGCGACGCGGCCGTCGATCAGGCTCACCACCCGCCGCGCGTAGCGGGTCGCCAGCTTGGCGTCGTGGGTGACCAGCAGAACGGTCTGGCCGCCGCGATTGAGGTCCACGAGGAGGTCCATGACCTGCTCCCCGCTGCGCGTGTCCAGCGCCCCAGTGGGCTCGTCGGCCAGCAGGAGCAGCGGCTGGTTGACCAGGGCCCGTGCGATGGCCGCCCTCTGCTGCTGTCCGCCCGAGAGCCGGGCCGGGTAGCGGTGGGCCTGGTCGGCTATCCCCAGCTTCTGCAGCAGCTCCTGGGCGCGCCCGCGGGCGGCGGCCCGGCTGCGGCCGGCCAGCTGCGCGGGCACCATCACGTTCTCCAGCACGGTGAGGCTGCCCAGCAGGTTGAAGAACTGGAAGACGAAGCCGACCCGGTCGCGCCGGTAGCGGGCCAGCTCGGCCTCGCCGGCGCGGCCCAGGTCGCGGCCGTCGACCACCACCCGGCCGGAGGTCGGCCGGTCGAGGCCGGCGATCAGGTTGAGCAGCGTGGACTTGCCGCTGCCGGAGGGGCCCATCACGGCCACGAACTCGCCACGGTCGATGCCGAGGGCGACCCCGTTCAGGGCTGGGTGCTCGGCCCCGCCGTCGTACACCTTGCGCACCTCGGTCATCTCCACCAGCCTCGTCATGACGCCTCCTTCCCCTTTTGGTTGGAATTTCGGATCTCCTCGGCGCAGGCGTCCGTCCACTTGAGGTCGGCCTCTGTGTGGAGGATGGCGCCCTTGAAGAGAAGGACCAGGTCGTCGCGGCCGTCCCTGCGCGCCCGGACCTCGAGCTCGGACAGGTCCTTGAGCCGCTGCAGGTAGACCCGGCGCTGTGCCGCCAGCAGCTGGTCCAGGCTTCCGTCGGCCAGGCGGGTGCTGAGCAGCAACTTGACGTAGATCTCCTCGCGCAGCTGCTGGGGCTCCGACTCGGGGCGTGAGAGCCAGTCCTGCAGCGCCCGCCGGCCGGTCTGGGTCAGCCGGTAAGCCAGCTTGCCGCGGTCGCCCCGCTCGCCGTCGGCCTCGATGAGTCCGTCCCGCTCCAGGCGCTGGAGGGTCGTGTAGACCTGCCCGATGTTGACCTCCCAGGACCCGCCCAGGAGGGACTCGAAGCGGATCTTGACCTCGTAGCCGTGCAGCGGCCTTTCGGTCAGGAGCCCCAGGATCCCGTACTTGAGGGACATCTCGGCGCGTTACCCATACGCAGTATGCATACTGGGAAAGGATCGGTCAAGTACGAATCAAGACGACCGGCGCGCTGAAAGGCGCGCTTCGATCGCCAAATTCGCCCGATGCCGCCGCCGTGGGATAACCAGGTATAGCGAGGCCATTCCGGTTCGGCCAGATGCCGCGGAGAAGTGCCGAGGGCGAACAGGATCTCCTGCTCGTCCGCCTGCAGGCGGGTGCGAACTCCCTAAACGAACTCGGAAGGCTCGCCGGCGGCCCTCATATGTAAAGCCGCGCTAGGAGATCAACAACACCGGCAACAACGCGCGTTGCTACCGCGGGCCGGTGACGTCAGCGATGGCTCCCGACCGAGCTGTGCTTGCCGATCAGGATTTTCTAGTGGACGAGATCCTTCGCTGGGTGGGATCCTTCAGGTATCTGCGGAGTGCGCGCCTCGCCAACTCGCTCGGCGACGTCCGCTGTCTAACCGCGGCGCGGTCGAGGGCTGCACGTAATTCAGGTTCGAGCCGCACCTGAAACACCGCTGCTGGCATCGACCCGATGCTCGGACGGCCCTTGCGTCGGCGAAGACGTTTTAGGTCATAGCCGCTCGCAGCTTCATCGGCAAGCCGCTCGATAACCTCATCGGTGAGTTCCACGCCGCCAGATCTACTTTGTGCTCGCCTAGTCATCGGGCCTCGCCTCTCGTATGAGTTGCCGATATCGGCGCCGCATCTTCATCGCGTGGATCGCCAACTCTGAGCCGTCGTCGCGTTCGATCACGACGACTTCGAGGAGGTTCCCGGCTCGATCTGGCCCGAGGTAGAGGACACACAGAGGCGCGTCGCCCTCGAGATCGCCGACGTATATAGCGTGTTCGACCGCATGGCGAAGATTGGCTTCTGCGATGCCGTGCTTCCGAGCGGTGCGATGGATCTCCACTGCACAGCATTATCGTACTACGAATTTGGTGGACCTAAGTTCCCACAATGCGAACCCACCGGGCGTATTCGACGGCGAGGCGGTCCCAATGCCCGACATGGCAGATACCCGAATCGCTGAGGCTGTCGCGGCTCTTCGGAGGTTCGTCGCCGAGCACGGCTCGATCCCGACCGCCAAGAGGTGGACAGAGGCCGGAATGCGGCCGTCTGAGAAGACAATCCGGCGCCGATTCGGCAGCTTC
>WNEY01004581.1_pt1 | contig 10537 bp, 6 predicted proteins | sample 5400531 | NCBI WGS metagenome assembly WNEY01 (sample SAMN13153338, study PRJNA577476) | soil metagenome | isolation source: 200 cm saprolite under Douglas fir tree site 1 | place: USA:California | collected 2015-04-18
GCGCCGGATGGGCCGGGCCGTGGGGCGCGCGGGCCGCCGGGATACTGCGCACGCACTGGCTGGTGGCCGTGCTGCTGGCCGCGGGCCTGGCGCTGCGGGCGGCGACCCAGGTCGGCTACCGGCCGGCCCTGCTCTACATCGACACGCTCAAGTACCTGTACGGCGAGTACCCCGGCTCCGATCCGCTCGGGTACCGGGTGGTGCTGAAGCTCATCCTGCCCTTCGGCGACCTGGGGACGGTCGCCGCGATCCAGCATCTGCTCGGCCTGGCGATGGCCGTCGCGTTGTATGCGGTGCTGCTGCGCCGTGGCGCCGCTCGCTGGCTGGCTGCTCTGGCCGCGGCGCCCCTGCTGCTGGATGCCTACCAGCTGCACATGGAGCAGATGATCATGCCAGACGTCTGGTTCGAGGCGGCGATCGTGGCCGGACTGGCGGTGCTGCTGTGGCGGCCCGCGGTGAGGTGGCCGGCCGTGGTCGCGGCGGGCCTGATCATCGGATCATCGGCGACCCTCCGGCAGGTGGGGGAGATCCTGGTCCTGCCCGCGGTGCTCTACCTGATCGTGGCCGGCGGCGGATGGCGGCGGGTCATCGGCCAGTCAGCCGCGCTGGCGGTCGCCTTCATCCTGCCCATCCTCGGCTATTGCGGCGTCTCCTACGCCAGGACCGGGCATTTCTGGCTGAGCGGCGGGCAGCCGAACGTGGGCCGGATGGCCGCGGCGGCCGACTGCGCCACGCTCGTGCTGCCCCCGGCCGCGCGGCCGCTGTGCCCGACCCCGAGCGAGCAGGCTCGGGGCCCCGACTGGCTCGAGCATTCCGGGCATTCGCCGCTGCACGTCGCGTTCGTGCCGCCGGGAAGGAGCCGGCATCACCTGATCGAGGTGCTGGGCTCGGCGGTGGAACATCAGCAGCCAGCCCGCGTGGTGGTCTCGATCTTCCGCGATTCGGTCCGGCTCTTTGCCCTGTCCCGTGCCCCCATCCAGGGAGTCACGCCCATCGCGCGCTGGCAGTTCCAGACCAGCTACCCGGTCTACCCGCCGTGGGTCATGGTCGGCGGCGGGAACGCCATCGTCATCGGCCTGCAGCGGAAAGCCTACGGGCTGGTCAGGACCAGCACGCTCAGCCCGTCCTATGGCGGCACCGCGCAGGTGGACCGGCCCGCGGCCGCGTTCTTGCGGGCCTACCAGCTCGACGGCGGCTACGCCCCCGGCCCGCTGCTGGCCCTGTTCACCCTGGCCGGGCTGGCCGGCTCGGTGCTGGCCCTGATGCGCCGCCGGGCGGCCGGCAGCCGCCAGCTCGCCCTGGCCTGCCTGCTGTTTACTGGCACCGCCGCTGCCATCCTGCTGGTCTCCGATGTCTTCGAGTTCTCCTGGCGGTACCAGCTCCCTGCCCTGGTCACCCTCCCGCCCGCGGGCGTGCTGGGAATCTGCGCGATCCTCCGTCAACGGCAGGCAGGCTAGTCCGGCAGCATCCCGGCCGGCACCGACACCCCGACGCCCGCGAGGATCTCCTCAGTGGGCCGCGGGCTGGTCCGTATCCCGGCGATGATGCCCTTGATAAGCTGCGATCCGAGCGTGCCTCGGTCCCTGGAGCTGGCGAACGTGCGGGCCCAGCGCCGTAGCGTCGAGCCGCCGTACAGAACCCGCTCCAGCGGGGCCAGCCCCCCGCGGGCCCTGAGCGTCCAGATCTTGTTCCTGACCTCGTAGAAGAACCGCTGCCCCGGGTCGACGTTGGTCGAGCCGAAGGTCGCGGTCTTGTGCACGACGACACTCGCCGGGCAGAGCAGGCCGGCGTTACCGCGCAGCAGCCGGGTGGTGAACTCGAAGTCGTCGTTCCACAGGAAGTAGCCGGCCTGCGGCAGGCCGCGTCGCCGGCATTCGCCGGCCTCGACCAGGACCGACACGAACGACGCGGACCGGATCGGCAGGCAGCCGGCCGCGGCGGCGGCCGCCCGCTCTGCCCTGGTCGCGAACGGCTTGGTCCGCGGCGTGTTCATCGGGTGCGGGCGCCCGTCGGTCCAGAGCACGCGACTGGCGACCAGCGCGGGCGGCCGGGCCGGATAGCATCCGCGGGCCTCGATCATCGCCCGCAGGGCATCTGGCTCGGGCACCGTGTCGTCGTCCATCAGCCAGATAAGATCCGCGGCCCCGGCGAGGGCCAGCGCTATGCCGCAGGCGAACCCGCCCGCGCCGCCGGTGTTGCGTGCGAGCTCAGCCAGCCGCACGGACGGGAAGCGGGTGCGCACCACCGCGGCGGTCTCGTCGGTCGAGGCGTTGTCGACCACGATCACCTCATCCGGCGCACGGCTCTGCGCGTGCACCGCTGCCAGCGACTCGAGCAGGAGGTGCTGCCGGTTGTAGGTGACCACCACGGCGATCACGCGGAGCGGATCGCGCCTGGTCGCGGGACGACCATCGGCATCGAGCATGCTAGGGACGTCTCCGTGCCCTGGATCGCTCGAGTGCGCGCCAGGCCAGGATGCGCAGGCTGCGCACGGCTGGATAGCGGCTGCTGAGCTGGCGCACCGCCCGCTTGAGCCGCGGCGAGGATGCCACGGTCGACTCCACCCGGTCGGCCAGCCCGCGCTGCCCGCCCGCACCCTGCGGCCTGGCCGCCGGGTGCGCCTTCCGGAACTGGTTGACCACAAGTGCCGCCGCTGCGTTGACCGCGGCGTCGAGGATCTGCCCGACGTCCTGGTCGGCAGGATGGTCGCTCGGTTCGGTGACCGGCGGCGGCCGAAGTTCGTCAAGATCACCGACGAGGTCGTACTTGGAGTCTCTCAGTGCGGTGACGAGGACCTCGGCTTGCTCCTTGGCCCAGGCATCCCGGCTGGTCGGCAGGACAAGCCGGCCGCTGCGCGGCCGCGCGGCGAGGGCCTGGTGCGCGACCGCTTCCTTGACGTTCCACATGTAAAACCAGTCGGGGACGTCGCGGGGAAGCACCTGGTTGAGTCGCCGCAGGAACTCGATCTCGGCCATCCCGAGCGACGAGTTCTGCCGGGCGCGGGTGATATCGACGCTTTCAGGGTCGACGTCGAGCAAGGAGGCAAAACGTTGCCAGAGCAGCCCGCTGTCCGATCCTCGCGGCGCGGTCGTGATGACGTGCAGCCGCTCCGGCGGCAGCTGCCGGGACCAGAGGTCGAGGATCGCCAGCGTGTCGTGCACGCGCCAGAACCACCACTGGCGCCGGTCGTCAGAGGCTGACTCCCGGTCGATCACATCGGTGAGCCAGTCCTCCCACTCACGGGAATTGCGGTGCTTCACGCTCTCCTGCCATTCCGCAGGCAGCAACGTCGCCATATCACGCACGGTGAGGACGACATGCACCTCGGCGGGTTGCAGGGATCTCACGGCGCGATCGGCCTGCTGCGCGTCGGCCGCCGAGAACAGCTCGTGCGAGATCACCGCGACCCTCGGTGCCTGCCGCGCCTGACGGGCCAGGATGTCCCACTCGCCGGTCCATGATCCCGCCGGGTCAGTGGCCAGCTTCTGGATCCCGCGCAGGTCCTGGCTGGCACGAAAATGATCTTGCGGGTGGTGCCCGGGCAGCACCACGCCCTGGGTGGCCAGCGAGGAGCGGTTGCGCCACATGACCTGCTGCAGAAAGGTCGTGCCCGTCTTGGGCTCGCCGATATGCAGGAACACCTTCGGCTGCGGCATGGTACCGAGCGACTCGCCCGCGGCGGCGGCCGGCGCCGAGCCGGGCGTCGTGCGGGACTCGGTGACGTCGTTCGCTGTCAAGGAAGGCACCTCGCGGCTCGTGGGCGGTGGCGCATCATGGCTGCAGCTGAATCAGGCGCCCAGCAGGCTCGCAGCCGACACGGTAACCAGAGAAGTCCGCACACAAGCTATCGTAAGACAGCGCTCATCTGATGGCGTGTGCGTACGAGCGACAGCCTTCAGGCGGTCGGCTGGCTCAGTTTGCGGTCGAGCGCGACGACCGGCTCCGCCTGAGCCGGAACGGCCGGCCAGGCCCGTCACCCAGTCGGCATGCGCATCTGTCCCGCGCGACGATGGAAGGCGAATTCTGCGTATGCACGAGCCCTTCTCGCTGCTGCTCTCGGTGTACGACGGCGACCGGCCCGACTACATCCGGCGAGCGTTCCGCAGCGCGGTCGATGACCAGACCGTGCGCCCTGACCAGGTGATCATCGTCCGCGACGGGCCGGTCCGCGCCGAGCTGGCCGAGTGCCTGGAGGAGCTTGCGGCGCAGAGCCCGGTGCCGGTGACCCTCGTCCCGCTGCCGCACAACAGCGGTCTTGGACCTGCTCTCGACCGCGGGCTGGCGGCGAGCTGGTTCGACGTGGTCGCCCGGATGGACGCCGATGACGTGGCGATGCCGCACCGCTTCGAGGTGGAGCTGCCGCTGATGAAGGATGCCGACATCGTCGGGGCAGGCCTGCTGGAGTTCGTGGAAGACACCGACGACATCGTCGGGCAGCGTGTGCCGCCGACGGATCCCGCCCAGATCCGGCGCTATGCGCGGATGCACGATCCGTTTAATCACCCGACCGTCGTCTACCGCCGGCATGCCGTGATGGCGGCGGGCGGCTACGGCGACCTGCCGCTGATGGAGGACTACGCGCTCTTCGCCCGCATGCTCAGCAGCGGCGCGCGGGCGATCAACGTGGCTGAGCCGCTGGTCTTCTATCGCGTCGGCGCGAGGTCCTTCAAACGGCGAGGCGGCGCCGAGCTTCTTCGCTCCGAGCTGCGCCTGCAGCGTGAATTCCGGCGGCTTAGGTTCACCTCGCGGGCAGAATACCTGCGCAACGTGATAGTTCGCGGTGGCTACCGGCTCATCCCGTGGTGGTGCCGTCGTGCCGTCTACCGCCCTATCGTCGCGCACTACAGTGAACGGCTTGAGCAGGAACTGGCAATGCCTGCCCAATCCAGGCCATCGGAGTGGGAGTATGCAGCGGACTGGGAGTACGCGGCGGACTGGGAGTACGCGGCGGACTGGGAGTAAGCGGCGGAGTGGGAGTAAGCACACATGCCCGACGGGTTGTTGCGTGAGCCGGGATCGCCGGTGAGCGCGTGAACGTCGACCTTGTGATCGTCGGGTCCGGCTTCTTCGGCCTGACCATCGCCGAGCGGTGCGCAGCCGATCTGGGCCTGCGCGTGCTCGTGCTCGAGCGTCGCCACCACATCGGCGGAAACGCCTACAGCGAGGCAGAGCCAGAGACAGGGATAGAGATACACCGCTACGGCGCGCACCTGTTCCACACGTCGAATACCCGTGTCTGGGAGTATGCCAGCCGGTTCACCGCCTTCACCGGCTATCAGCATCGGGTGTTCTCGATTTACAAGGGCCGGGTGTACCCGCTGCCGATCAACCTGGCGACCATCTGCGAGTACTTCGGCACCGCGATGTCACCGGACGAGGCGCGGGCGCTGATCGCCCAGCAGTCCGCCGAGGTCGAGACGGGCCGCGCCGTCAACCTCGAGCAGCAGGCAGTGTCGCTGATCGGGCGGCCGCTCTACGAGGCGTTCATTCGCGGCTACACCTTCAAGCAATGGCAGACCGATCCGGTCGACCTCCCCGCGGAGATCATCACGCGGCTGCCGGTGCGTTACACCTTTAATAACCGGTACTTCAGCGATACCTTCGAGGGCCTGCCGGTCGACGGATACACCGCCTGGCTGGAGCGCATGGCCGATCACCCGAACATCGAGGTGCGGCTGAACACCGATTTCTCCCAGCTGCGATCCGAGCTGCTGGGAAACGTGCCGGTCGTGTACACCGGCCCGCTCGATGCGTATTTCGGATATGCCGCGGGTGACCTGGGCTGGCGTACTCTCGATTTCGACCTCGAGGTACTCGCCACCGCGGATTTCCAGGGAACGCCGGTCATGAACTACGCGGACCAGGACGTTCCGTTCACTCGTATCCATGAGTTCCGGCACTTTCACCCCGAGCGTGACTGGTACCCGAAGGACAAGACGGTGATCATGCGGGAGTACTCGCGCTTCGCCAGCCGCGGCGACGAGCCGTACTACCCGATCAATACGGCCGCGGATCGGGCCCGGCTGCTGACCTATCGCCAGCTGGCGGAACGCGAGCCTGGCGTGCTGTTCGGCGGGCGCCTCGGCACGTACAAGTACCTCGACATGCACATGGCGATCGGATCCGCGCTGAGCATGTACGACAATCGCCTGCGTCCCTTCTTCGCCGAAGGTGCGCCGCTCAACAGCCGGGTTACCGGGACGTGACTACTGAGAGCCGAAAATGACTGACGAGAGTACTGCGGGCCGCGGCCTGCGTGTCCTGCAGCGGGTCGTATTTCCCAGCGAGGATCTTGACGTTGTCCCGCTGTATGTCGAGACCAATATGGAACGCGGCGCCGCGGAACTCGCCGCCGAGCTGCTGACCGGCTCGCTCACCAAGAACAAGGCCGCCACCAGGACGACCGCCTCGATCGCCAATGCGGTGGTGGGCGAGGCACAGTCCAGCGTCCGCTTCGGTGCCGGCCTGCCTGCCCACCTCCCCGAGGAGGTCCATCCGCGCCGGAGCGCGTCGATCAGCGCGGGCCGCCGCGTCTCGTTCGCGACGTACTTCAATGCCTTCCCGGCGAGCTACTGGCGCCGGTGGACCACCGTGGAGTCCGTGACGCTCCGGATCCGACTGGCGGGCCAGGCCAGGGTGGTCCTCTACCGCTCCACAGCCAAGGGCCACAGTCACCCGGTCGAGACGATCGAGGTCGAGACCGACGAGCCGGGAACGATCGAGCGCACGCTGCCGCTGGCCCAGTTCATCGACGGCGGCTGGTACTGGTTCGACATCGTGGCCGGCCCGCGGGGCACCATGCTGATCGAGGCGGAATGGGCGGCCCCGGCCGCCGCCGGGCCGGCTCCGGCCGGACGGATCAGCATCGGCATCACCACCTTCAACCGGCCTGATTTTCTGCTTGACCAGCTGCGCACGCTGGGCGAAACCGCGGACGTGCTGGATCTGATCGACGCGGTCTACGTCGTCGACCAGGGCACCGACCGGGTGTCTGAGCACCCGGATTTCGGCGACGCGGCGAAGGAGGTCGCCGACCGGCTGCAGATTATCGAGCAGGGAAATATCGGCGGCTCGGGCGGATTCTCCCGCGCCATGGATGAGACGCTGCGCTCTGGCCAGAGCGACTACCTGCTACTTCTCGACGACGACATCAGCCTTGACCCCGAGGGCATCCTGCGCGCCGTGACCTTCGCCGACCTCGCGCGCCGGCCGACCATCGTCGGCGGGCACATGTTCAGCCTGTACGACCGGTCGGTGCTGCACGCGTTCGGCGAGACCGTCGCACCCTACAAGTGGTGGTGGGGAGCCGCGCCGCACACCAGGATCCGGCACGATTTCGGGCGCCGGAACCTGCGGAATACCCCGTGGCTGCACCGCCGCGTCGACGCCGACTACAACGGCTGGTGGATGTGCCTGATCCCCACGCGGATCATCGATGAGATCGGGCTCGCGCTACCGGTCTTCATCAAATGGGACGACGCGGAATACGGATTGCGCGCCCGCAAGGGCGGTTATCCGACCGTATCGATGCCCGGCGTAGCCGCGTGGCATGTTCCCTGGCAGGACAAGAACGACGCCCATGACTGGCAGGCGTACTACCATCTGCGCAACCGTGTCGTCGCCGCGCTGCTGCACTCCCCGTACGACCGTGGCGGCCGTCTTGTCGCCGAGAGCGCGGAAACACAGGTACAGCACCTGCTGTCGATGCAGTACTCGACGGCCGCGCTCAGACTGCTCGCGATCGAGGACGTGCTGTCCGGGCCTGCGCACCTGCACCGTGATCTGCAGACCAAGATGGCCCAGCTCCGCGAGCTTCGCATGCAGTTCAGCGACGCGCAGGCCGAACCTGACCTGGAGCGGTTTCCCGCTGTCCGGCGGCGCAGGCCGCCCGGCAAGGGCCGAGAGTTCACCTCCCCGACCAACAAGGTCGGCCTGCTGACCAAGGCCGCAGCCGGGGCAGCGCGCCAGCTGACCATACCGAAGATCGGTGCGCGGCAGCGGCCGCAGATGGCCCTGCCCTATCAGGACGCGTCCTGGTGGGTGCTGTCGAACCTGGACAGCGCCCTTGTCTCGGCCGCCGACGGCACGAGCACCGCGTGGTACCAGCGCGATCCGCGGCTGTTGCGCTCGCTCACCAGGCGCAGCATGAACCTGCACGCCCGGCTGCTACGAGAATGGCCGCGGCTCAGCGCGGACTACCAGGCCGGCCTAGCCGATTTCACCTCACCCGAGGCCTGGCGGGAGACCTTCAGATCGTCTGCAGCTGATCCGCCTGGTGGGTCATGAGCTCGGCCCCACCCGAGGAGCGCGGCACGACGTCGTCACCGGTCCCGCCGGAAGACGTGTCTGCGCCGCGAGGAGCGTCTGCGCCGCGAGGAGCGGCCATGGCCGCCGAGGCGCCGGCCAGAGTGGGGGCGGTAACAGCGGCCAGGTACGCGCCGGCCATCGTCGCCGCCGCGACGATGGCCGGCCTCGGGTTGTGGGGCCTGGCCCGCCACTCGTCCATGGGCAACGACGAGGTGGCGACCCGCTGGGCCGCCCTGCTGAGCCTTCATCAGCTCGCGCACCTGCTCAACACCGTCGATGCCGTCCACGGGACGTACTACCTGATAATGCACGGCTGGATGGCGGTAGGCACCAGCCCGGCGGTGATCCGCATCCCCTCGGTGATCAGCATGACTGCCGCCGTGGCGATGACGGTGATCATCGCCAGGCGGCTCACCGGATCGGGGTGGGCGGGGCTCTTCGCCGGCCTGATCATGGCGCTGACGCCGGTGATCAGCTACTACGCGCAGACCGCGCGGTCCTACGCGCTGGTGATGGCGTGCGTCCTCGGCTCGACGCTGGCCCTGATGCGGGCCATGCGAGCCGAGGCCGGCGGCGAGACCGGCGAGCAGATCGCGCGCCGGTGGCTGATCTACGGCGCCCTGCTGACGCTGAGCGGCTACCTGAACGAACTGTCGCTGCTCGTGCTGACCGCACACGCGATCACGGTCCTGCTGGCCAGGTACGGACGAAGAGCGGTCGCGCACTGGACAGGCGTGTCGGTGGCAGCCGTGCTGCTGGTCACGCCGCTGCTGCTGATCAGCCATCGAGAGGACAAGGTCGTCTCCTGGATATCCCGCCCGGGCTTGACGGACCTCCGGGTCCTCTTCCACGACTATTTCGGCGAGACGACCGCGGTCGCCGTGCTCCTGATCCTCTGCGCCGCAGCCGCTGTGCTGCCCTCTCGCGGCCGGTGGCGGCTGCCTGCCGTCGCCACCGCGGATACCGGCACGAAGCCGGAGTCCCCGTGGTGGAGCCGTGGCGAGATCAGCCTGCCCTCGGTGGCAGTACCGCTGCTCTTGGTCCCGGCCGCGGTCCTGGCCCTCGGGTCACTGGTCACGCGACCGTTGTACGTTGATCGTTACGTCCTGTACGGAGAGGCCGGAGCAGCCCTGCTGGCCGGCGCCGGGGTGTACCGGATCGGGCGATGGCTGAGTGACGCGGTTGACCGGCGGGCGCTCATCTGGGTGCCGGGTGTCGCCGTCTGCGTGTGCGCGCTGCTCCTGCAGCTCGCGCCCCAGCAGGCCTTCCGCACCCCGCGGAGCCGCCTGTTCGACTTCGGCGGGCCCAGTCGTTACGTGGGAGCCCATGCGCAGCGGGGTGACGGAGTGCTCTTCTTCACCTCGTTCTACCGCAAGGCCAGGCTGGGCTACCCGGCCGACTTCCGGAAGGTCAGCGACTTCGCGCTGGCCGTGCCGCCGGTGCGGACGGGTAATTTCCAGGGCCGCAACAAGCAGTTCGAGCTCACCGGCCCGCTCATGCTTGAGCACCGGCGGATCTGGGTCATCGGCACGGTTCCGTCCCGGCGGCGGTCCACGAGCCAGCTCAGGGAGGAGAGCATGGTGCTGCTGGATCACTTCTCGCTCGTTACCACGCGGCATTTCCGCAACGTAGTCGTCACCCTCTGGCTGCGGCGCTGAGCGGGGCCCGATGAGAGGCTCCCGTTCGACCCGGCGGCTCCCCCGGACCCAGCGGCTCGGCCTAGCCGAGCGGCTCCGTCCGGCCGAGCGGCTCGGTCGGGCTGAGCGCCCCGTGCGGTCCGTGCGGCCGCCCCTTCCACTCTCCGCCGCGACCGCGCCGGTGCCGCCTGGCTGAGTCGGCGGTCATCGCGGCATACATGGCGGCGATCAGCGGCAGGAACGGTGCCCGCAGCGGTGACAGCCGGTACAGCCGCAACATCGGCAGGTAGCTGACCGACATGGCGCCCCAGCCCGCCAGGCCGGCAGCAGCGAGCCAGCCGAACCCGCCGCCCCCGCCGGCCAGGCGGCCCGCCAGCCCGGTCAGCGCGGCGGCAGGCGGCAGGATGTAGAGCCACAGCAGGCCAGCGACCGTCCCGGCGACCGCGGCCGGCGAGTAGCGCAGCTGGGTATAGGCGCTCCGTGTGACCATGCTCCACAGATCGGACAGCCGCGGATACGGCCTGAGGCTGCTGATATCCGCCGTGAGCCCCAGCCAGCAGCGCCCGCCTGCCGGCGAGCCCTTCATCAGCTGC
>WNEY01004582.1_pt1 | contig 10534 bp, 9 predicted proteins | sample 5400531 | NCBI WGS metagenome assembly WNEY01 (sample SAMN13153338, study PRJNA577476) | soil metagenome | isolation source: 200 cm saprolite under Douglas fir tree site 1 | place: USA:California | collected 2015-04-18
GGGCCAGCGCGGCAATGCCGGTCTGCTCCAGGATGGAAAACTTCGTGAGGCTGGCCACTGCCGCCGGAATGTCGGCAGCCGTGATCGTGTTTTGCGCCGACGTCAGGTTTTGCACCTGGCTGTTCAGTACGTTGCTGGCTGCAACCAGCCGGTTCACGCTCGCACCCAGCGTGCCGCGAACGCTGGCAATGTTCGCGATCGCCGAACTGATGAGCGTGAGCGTGGCTTGAGCATTTCCTTGAGTGGTAATGTCGGCCCCAGAGGCGTTCAGGTTCACCGCGCTCCCCCCGGTACCGTTCGTGATACCAGCGGTAGTCAAAGATCCAATCTGAACCGAGATTTGGCTTGATCCGACCGCCGTCGCATCACTCAGGAAGATGTTGGTAGGAGCCGCCACACTGGTGGAGCTTGGGTTGGTCAGGGTTCCGAGTGCGCTCTCGGTATTGGTTACATCCACCTTGAGGTTACCGCTGTTGTTAGGGTCGGTGATAACCAGGTTGCCACCGGAATTGACGTAGGCTGATAATCCGGCCGCATCGGTGAGCGGGTTGTTGATTGCACTGAGCAGATCTCCAATGGTGTTGGTGTTGCCAGCGTTCGAGGTATAGGTAAAGGTCTTGCCACCTGCATCGAAGGCATAGACCTTGCTGGCTCCCAAGGTGGTGGCCGTCGTCAGTCCGCCGGCATTGCCGACCAATTGGTTGAGGTTTGTGGTTGCGGCTCCAACGGTATTTGGGGTCGTGAAAGTTGTGGGTGCACCCGCGACGGCGGCCCCAAGCAGCGTATCGGTCGTAGTAGCGACAAGGTTATTACGATTCAGCGGGTCAGTGATCTGCAGAGCGCCGTTGACCAACGCGGCCTTCGCGCCCACGGTCGTGTCATTGTTAACAGCATTGATCAAGTCCTGAACCGTGGAAGTCGCAGCAGCGTTAGCGGCGAAAGCGCCGGTAGTGACATGGATAGTCTCGACCGTGGCTAGGTTGCTGTTCCCTTGAAGATCAACGATTTGCAGTTTTCCTGCGGGGGTTAGAGTGGCTTGATAGCCGCCGTGGTTAGCAGTGTCGGTGCCGGTCACGGTAAAGTTAGTCGTGGCAGCGCCCGTGTTGATTGCGGTTTGCAGTTCACCCACAGTCGTCGCGCCGGTCGCTGTGTAGATTGTGGTAAGCGTGCCCCTGGTCGATGTGTATATGGTGCCGGAAGCAATCGCGCTCGCGGAGGTCAGGCCGGCGGTGGCGCTCGACACCTCGTTCAGGTTTGCTCCGCTTGTAGTGGCCGCCGTGTAAGAGAAGGTGGTCCCGCCCGCCGTGACCGAGGTTTTACCGCCCACGGTTAGCACATCGCCCAGCGCCAGCGCGCCTGCGGAACCCAGCAAACTGCTTTGTGCGTTAAGGTTCGGCGCCGAGCCGCTCTGAAACACGGCTTGGCCGTTGTAGGTTGTGCTGCTGCCGACCCGGTTGATTTCTGCCAGGATGGACGAATACTCAGCTTGCAGCGCGGTGCGCTGCGGATTCGAAACCGTACCCGTGGCCGATTCGGTGGCCAGCGTGATAGCGCGGTTGAGTAGTGTGGTGACCTGGGCGAGCGCGCCATCTGCCAGTTGCAGTTCGCCGACACCATTGTTGGCATTGCTCACCGACTGCGAGAGAGCCGTGACGTTGGCCTGCAAGCCATTGGCAATGGCCAGGCCGGCGGCATCGTCCGCCCCGCTGTTGATTCGCGATCCAGAAGAGAGTTGCTGCAGGGTTGTCTGCAGGGCATTGTTAGTGAGAGTCAGTTGGTTTTCCGCCGCCAGGGACGGAATGTTATTCAGGATTCCGAGAGGCATCTTAATTTCTCCTTAACCTTGAGTTGGTCCCGCCATCTTGGAAACGGCTCCCCAGATTCAATCTGTGCAGAGTTTCCGTTCCGCTTTGTATTCACGGAACCCGAATGTCTTCTTGTCCATCGGCGTTTCCGGTTTGTGCTTTAGCAGTTTTTCCGCGTCAGGTGTGATCGGTCGTAGTTCCAAAGTAACCCTCTCCGCCTAGGGCGCGACATAACGCTCGTATCCCAGGCTGTCGATATTTCCTCCCAGGGGCCTGTGTGTCCTCGTGGGGGAAACATGATCCGGCTTACACGTCTCAATAATCAGGCCTTGACCGTGAACTCTGACCTCATCAAGTTTGTGGAACAATCTCCCGACACGCTTATCACTCTGGTCAGCGGCGAGAAAATTGTGGTGCGCGAGAGCCTGGAGGAAGTTCTGGCCCGGCTCGTGGAATTCCGGCGCACAGTTCTGCAAGGCCTGTTTTTTGCCTGGGACAGTTCGGCTTCGCACAATCCTCTGATTGAGCGTCCCGAGGCTCGCAAGAGGGAGCCGGAGAAGTGAGCGTAGACAAGGCCAGTCTCGGCGGGATCGTTCTCGCCTTGGGCGGAGTCCTCGCAGGACTTCTGCTCGAGGGCGGAAATCTGGGTCAGATTTTGCAGCCAACGGCCGCGATGATCGTCTTTGGCGGCACCCTGGGGGCTGTGCTGCTGCAATTTCCTCTTGCCATTATTCTGTTAGCCTTCCGCCAGTTAGGTTCTGTTTTCGTAAATCCCCAGCGCGATCCTGAGGCGACCATCCGTCAACTCGTGCAATACGCGCAAAAGGCACGGCGCGAGGGCATCGTCGCTCTCGATTCCGAGTTGCCGCAGATCGAAGACTCCTTCTTGAAAAGGTCCTTAATGCTGGCAGTTGACGGCACGGAACCGCAAGAATTGCGCAAGATGATGGAGTTAGAACTCGATAACCAGGCCGAGTATGAAGAGCAGGTTCCACAGGTATTCGAATCCGCGGGCGGTTTCGCTCCCACCATCGGCATCATTGGGGCAGTGTTGGGCTTGATTCAAGTGATGCAGCATCTGGACAAAATCGATGAAGTTGGAAGAGGCATCGCGGTAGCTTTCGTGGCAACAATTTACGGAGTGGGCTCCGCCAACCTTCTTTATCTTCCGATGGCGGGAAAGATGAAGCTCCGCATTCGCGATCAACAGATTATGCGTGAGATGACCCTCGAAGGAGTGGCGTCGATTCTGGAAGGGATGAATCCGCGCATGTTAGAAACGAAACTGTTGGGGTTTTTGGTCGAGGCAAACCAAGCCCCGCAACCACCGGAACAGACGGGCGAATGAGCCGCCGCCGCAAAAGGGCGTCCGCGCATACCAACCATGAACGCTGGCTGGTGTCCTATGCCGATTTCATTACTCTTCTTTTCGCCTTCTTCGTGGTCCTTTACGCGTCTTCGCAGGTCGATCAAAAGAAGGTTGGCAAACTCGCTCTCGCCATCCAGGTCGCATTTCAGGAGTTGGGAGTTTTTCCGGCTTCCACCACTCAGATTCCGCTGGACATCAATGACCCCATGCCCTTCAGCACCGTGCAGGCGGTTCAAAACGTCAAACGCAACACTCAACTTGGGCGCATCGCATCCTCTCCGGAGGACTCCTTAGCGGCCACTTCCGAGCAGACCGACCTCGCCACCTTGCAAGATGAATTGCGCGAAGCGCTGCGCAAAGAAATCGCGCTGCATGAAGTGACTCTGCACCGCGAAACCGATGGTCTGGTGGTGAGCTTGCAGGACTTTGGATTCTTCGATAGCGGGTCGGCAACCATCAAACCGGAGTCTTTGTCAGCCCTTGACCGCATTGCTTCGATCCTGGCGATTCGCACCTACCGGCTGCGCATTGAAGGGCATACCGACAATATTCCGATCCACACGGCGCCGATGGCCTCGAACTGGGAGCTCTCGACGGCTCGGGCCACTGCGCTGGTTCGCGTCCTTATTATTGGCCACAGCTTCGCGCCTGAGAGGCTTTCGGCTGCCGGCTATGCGGAGTATCACCCCGTGGCGAGCAACTCGACGGCCCAGGGACGGGCGCAAAACCGCCGCGTGGACATTGTCATCTTGAGCGCAGCTCCGGTGGCGGCTCCCCCTTCATTCCCGGTGCCCGACCCTGGCGCCAAGCCCTCGCCGTTGCTGCCATGATCTGGCGCGGGCTAAGCCTCCGTCGCCTACGTAAGTCAGTCCGCCTAAAGAACGCCAGCCGTTTGCCGATGAATTCCATGATTGAGTGCGCCCGTCACGGGAGACTACGACATGGAGTCAAATACCAGTAAAACCCACGCACGGTCCCTGGCCCACGAACCGAGGCGGGCCCACGAAGAGTTGCTGCAATTGGTCGGATTTCACGTGGGCGGAGAAGAATTCGGGATCGACATCTTGCGCGTGCAGGAGATCATCCGCGCTCAACAGTTGACGCGCGTCCCAAACTCTCCCGAGTTTATGGAGGGAGTGATGAATCTGCGCGGGAAAATCATTCCCGTGATCGCTCTCCGAAAAAGGTTTGGTCTGGAAGAAGCTCCTCCCGACAAACAGAACCGGATCGTAGTAGTCGAAATCCAGGGCACGGTACTCGGCTTTATCGTGGACGCCGTTTCTGAAGTTCTCCGCATCCCCGCAGACACGGTTGAGCCGCCACCCCGTTTGGGATTGGTTGAGCGTGAATACGTCTCGGGAGTGGGGAAGCTCGGCGACCGGTTGCTCATTTTGCTGGATGCCAATCGGTTGATGAGTGGCTCGGGAGAAGGAATGATTGGCACCACCGTAGCCCAGGCATAGGTTGATGCCTGTCTAGAGGAGCACGACCTCCGTGAGTAACGACTTGGCAGACGATCCGTCGCTGGTGCAGGAATTCCTGGTGGAATCGGAGGAACTTCTGCAGTCTATGGACCAGGACATGGTTGCCCTCGAGTCATCGCCCGATGACGCTGAGTTGCTGAACCGCATCTTTCGCGCGCTACACACGATTAAAGGTACGTCTGGTTTTCTCGGGTTTGAGCCGGTCATCCGGCTGAGCCACCGCGCGGAAGACGTGCTCAATGCCTTGCGCAAGGGGGAAGCTCAACTCATACGCCCGACGATCGACGCCCTGCTTGCGACCCGCGACTACTTGGGCAAGATGCTCACAGATATCCGCCGGGGTGGTTTGCGGCAATATGACACGGAAGCCCTGCTGAAAGATCTTGAAGCGGCACAAAATGCCCGGCAGAAGCCTCCCACGCTCGGAGAATTGCTGGTCAAACAGGAAATCATCTCCGCCAGCACGTTGGATGCGGTGCTGGCTGAACAAGCGGCCTCGTCGCAGCCCCAAAGGCTGGGTGAGATGCTGGTGGAGAAAGGCCTGGCATCGGCGAGGGATGTCGGCGATGCCTTGGTACGGCAGAAGGAAATTTCCCAGCCGCGCTCCGCCGTTCCCACGATGCGTGTCGAAGCTACCAAGCTGGACGATCTCATCAATCTCATCGGAGAGCTTGTGCTGGAGCGCAATTGCTTGCTGCAACTCAGCCGCGACTTGTCTTCCAGCAAGATCGGCACGAAGGAATTGGGTTCGTCGTTGGCCCAGTCTGCAGCGCGTTTGAGTTTCATAACGGAAGAACTGCAGTCGGCAGGTCTAAAAACCCGCATGGTTCCCATCGAGACGGTTTTCCGCAAGTTTCCCCGCCTGGTTCGCGACATCGCCGGCAACCTCAATAAAGAAGTGGACTTGGTCCTTCTCGGGGAAGATACCGAACTCGACAAAACCATGGTTGAACTCATTGGCGATCCGCTGGTCCATTTGGTGCGCAACTCTCTCGACCATGCCATTGAAGTGCCAGCGGTCCGGGAACAAGCCGGTAAGCCACGTCGCGGCACGATTCGTCTTGAGGCCCGCCAGGAAGGCGATCAGATTGTGATCATCATCGAGGACGACGGCGCCGGAATGGATCCCGAAAGAATCGGCCGCAAAGCCGTGGAAAAAGGCTTAGTCACTCCGGAGCGCCTGCGCGCCCTGGGCACTCGCGAAATTCTCGATTTCATTTTTCTACCCGGCTTCAGCACCGCCGAGAAAACCACCGATCTTTCCGGCCGCGGCGTAGGCATGGATGTGGTTCGCACCAATCTCAAGAAGCTAAACGGCTCGGTCGGACTCGAGAGCCGTCTTGGTCAAGGTACTACGGTGAAGCTTCGTCTACCCCTCACTCTCGCAATTCTGCCGGTACTCCTCGTGCAGGTGGGAGAAGAAGTCTATGCCTTACCCCTGCGTTCGGTGGTGGAGACCGCGCAGATCGATCCCAAGCTTGTGCACTGCGTGGAGGGTAGTGAGGTTCTGTGTCTGCGAGGCCAGACGCTGCCGCTATTACGGTTGGACCAGCTTTTCCCGACTGGTCCCGGCATCAGCCGAACGGCAACTGACACGTCCCCCCAGGCGAATGACGAGGGACAGAAGGTTGTGATTTTAGGAGTGGGAGAAAGATGCATCGCACTTCTTGTCGACCGCCTGCTGGGGCAGGAATCAACCGTCATCAAGCCGCTGGGATCGTATCTTCACGGATGCTCGAGCCTGGCTGGCGCTACCATCGGCGGCGACGGACGCGTGCGCCTGGTGCTCGATCCCGCCGGCTTGCTGGAGAACTTGCAGGTTGCCTCCATGTCGGCCACCAGAAAGGCATCCGCGTGATCTCTTCATCCTCGGGGCAAGCGGCTCCCATCACGGTTGGACCGCCCGATCCCGACTTGGTGCGCATCCGCGACTTGGTCTATCAGGTGGCCGGAATTTTTCATCCCGATAACAAGCTCCGTCTCTTGCAGGACCGCTGTGGCCGCCGGACCAAAGAACTTAAGGTGCAAAGCCTGCGCGAGTACTTCGAATGCCTCACCATCCGTCCCATTCGGCAGGCAGAACTGGTCGCCTTGTTGAACGAGATCACGATCGGAGAGACCTGCTTCTTTCGCAACCAGCCGCAACTGGACGCATTACGCCGAATCGTGTTGCCAAACATTCTTCAAGTTAAATCCAAACTTCCACTGCGCCGACTCCGCATCTGGAGCGCGGGCTGCTCCACGGGAGAAGAACCTTACACCCTGCGTATGCTGCAATTGGAGGAGGCGGCCGGTCCGCTCAAAGACTGGTCCGTTGAAATTCTTGCCACGGATATCAATGAGCGCTCGCTCGCGCATGCCAAAGCCGGCGTCTACGGCAACTACAGTATGCGCAACCTCACGCCTGCTTACCGGCAGAAATACTTTATTCCTCAAGGCGACCAACTCCAGGTAAATTCGCCGGCTCGCGCCAACATCAGCTTCACCCGGCTCAATCTCTCCGACGATGCGCGCATGACATTCATGAAGAGCATGGATGTCATCTTTTGCTGCAACGTGCTGATCTATTTCGATCTCGCTTCCAAGCGCCGCGTCATTCAGCACTTCTTCAACAATCTGCTGCCTCATGGATATCTATTTCTGGGACATTCGGAGTCTCTCTACGGGGTCAGCGAGGATTTTCACCTGGTTCACCTGCCTGGCGCTACCGCATACATGAAAGCTGAGCGCTCGCTACCAGAGGGTAAAGCCATATGACCACCGCACCCGTGAGCAAACAGCTCTTGCTGCAGCGACTGGGAGGATTACGGCAGATTCCAACCATCCCCGCTGTTCTTGCCCCGCTATTGCGCTATCTGCAACAGCCGGTGGAACAACTCGACGTGCAAAAAGTTACGGACCTCTTATCGCAGGACAAATCCTTGGCGGCGCAGTGCCTGCAAATGGCGAACTCCCCGCTTTTCGGCCGTTGGCAAAAAGTGGATTCTTTGCGCGGGGCAGTAGTCAGTCTCGGATTCCGTCACGTAAGCGATATCGCCATGTCATGCGGTGTAATGAACATGCTCCCGGGAGATAAGACCAGCTTGGATCCAGTAGTGTTTTGGGAGCACTCTCTGGGCTGTGCTCTGGTCTGCCGAACTTTGGCACGCAAGATCAATCTGAGCGATCCGGCGAAGGCGTACCTTGCGGGGCTTCTTCATGACATTGGGATTATCGTCAACCTTTGGGTGGTGCCTCAGGAGTTTCGGAACGCTTTCGAGATTGCCAAAACTGAAGGGATCCCACTGCACGAAGCGGAGCAGCGATCCCTGGGATTTACGCACTGCGATAGTGGACGCCTGCTTGCCGAAAACTGGGGCCTCGCTCCCGACCTCATCGAGGTCGTAACCCATCATCACTCGCCAGAGAAATCCGAGCACGATAGAGGATTGGTCGCTCTAGCCCACATCGCTGATTTGCTGTGCCGCATGAGCGGGTTGAACTACGGATATGTCGAACTGCGGCAAGTGAACCTGTTCGAAGACCCGGGTTTTGCCCTGCTCGCACAAGACTCCCCGACGCTCAAGGATTTTGACTGGGCGCGGCTTACCTTCGAACTTGATTCCTACATGGACGAGGTCCACAGTCTCGTTCGCGCCATTTACCGCCCGTGAACAGTGAAAACGACAAGTCGAAAATACGGGTGCTCATTGTCGATGACAGCGCCTTTATGCGCACGGCGCTCTCCCGCATGGTTTCCAACGATCCTGATCTCTGGGTCGTGGGCACGGCGGCCAGTGGGAACGAAGCCCTGCAAAAAATAGCGCCTCTGGATCCCGATGTCATTACCCTCGACGTGCAGATGCCGGGTCTCGATGGGCTGGAGACCCTCCGCTGCATCATGGCCCAATTCCCACGCCCCGTGATCATGGTGAGTTCGGTCACCGTGAAAGACGCGGATACCACCTTCAGTGCACTGGAAGCGGGAGCCTTCGACTACGTGCCGAAGCAAATCGCGTCCACCTCACTCAATATTCTTCACATCCGTGAAGATCTAATCGCCAAGATCAAGGCAGCCGCGGAATTGCGGCGCTCGAGGGACCATCTCGTTCTGCAGCGAAAGCCTCCTCGCATTGTAGAACTCCCGATGAGGGCCGTTTTACCCTCTACTCCAGCTATCGTTGCTCTTGGAATCTCGACTGGAGGGCCAAAGGCTTTGCAGGAAATTCTTCCCACGCTGCCAGCTGACTTCTCGGTTCCGATTCTGGTGGTGCAGCATATGCCTGCTGGTTTTACCGCACCTTTTGCCAAGAGGTTGGATGGACTATGCGCGGCGTCCGTATGCGAGGCTTCGCATGGAGAAGCGCTTCAGCCGGGAATGATTTACATTGCTCCCGGAGGACGCCAGATGAAGGTGGACCGCTCGACTGATCCGAGAGCAATGATCTGTCTTTCCGACAAACCGGAGAATCAGCTACACATACCCTCAGCCGACATCATGATGCAATCGGTCGCCGCCGCCTATGGTCCTCTGGCCATGGGAGTTATCATGACCGGGATGGGATCAGACGGCGCGCAGGGAATGAGTGCCATTCATCGCGAGGGCGGTTTCACGCTGGGGCAAGATGAATCCAGTTGTGCGGTCTATGGCATGCCTCGCGTTTGCGCGGAGATGGGAATCCTGAATCGAGTTGTGCCACTGTCACGAATTACGCATGAAATTCTGCAAGCTACGCGCTACCGCAAAACCAGTGTAAGTTAAGGCCGTACTTCCAACTCCAGGAGTTTCATTTCCAGCACCTCGTGCACCCGCTGCAAAAGCATGCCGACAGAGAACGGCTTCGCCAAGTACTTGTTTCCCGAATTGGAAAGCTCGCGCAAAGCGAGTTGTTCGGGATACCCGCTCATCAGCAGAACCTGGGCACCGGGGCAGCAACTCTTGAATTCGGCTGCCAGCTCCCGGCCGCTCATCCCAGGCATAACAACATCGGCAAGAAGCAGATCGACCGACTCGAAGCGCTCGCGGCAAGCCTCCAAGGCGTCGCCTGCGCTTCCGGCACTCACCACGCTGTAACCGGCTGACTCGAGGACCTCAGCCGTCGCCCTGCGCACGAACGCTTCGTCTTCCACCAGCAAAATGGTCTTTGGTCCACCATGAGAGCCTGTCTCGGCGAACGCACCGCCGAGTATCGTTTTTGCGCAGGCAGATTCGATGTAGGGCAGGCTCTGCGTTTCAGTATTGTGAAACGCACCCGCGACGCCCGTTTGAGAATTCAAGAGTCTTCCCCCCTCGACTATGCTGGCCATATAGCAGTCTTCGCGCCATTCTCTTTTTAAATGTAGTTGTGCGGCAAGTGCACGACAGGCGGTCGCTTAGCGCCGCCTCTGACATTCCTGGTGTTGAATTCCTGTCGCCAAACGCGCCATTCCAGGACAGTCACTCACGAACCGTTCCGATTTGGGAGCCTCCACCATGCGGGGCCGCACGGTGGAAGTGCATTCAACATAAGGGGCACAGGGGGCAGATGGTAGGGCGTGGATGGAGCGAATACTGAATTCTTAGAAGCCTCGTCTTGATTTACATCCTTATAGCTAGCCCCCTGTGTTTATCTTTTTCTTTTCCTCGCGACGGATCTACCCGTCTCCTTACCTTGGGGCTGTCAGTATGGTCCCGTTCGGATCAAGCAAAAGCTTGTGCGTCCTCGGGGGCACAGATAACCGAAACGAGGATTCTGCCCCATCGGCAAAAACGCGGCCTGCCAGCACGGGCGATTTGCCGGAGGCTATTGCGTAAACGGGAACGGATGTGACCAGGTCGTCGGGGCAGTCTTTTTGACGTATTATTCCGGTGACGATCGTCGTGTTGCCCTTGGTTGCAAATTTGACACTCTGCAACT
>WNEY01004585.1_pt1 | contig 10532 bp, 8 predicted proteins | sample 5400531 | NCBI WGS metagenome assembly WNEY01 (sample SAMN13153338, study PRJNA577476) | soil metagenome | isolation source: 200 cm saprolite under Douglas fir tree site 1 | place: USA:California | collected 2015-04-18
GCTCCTGGACTTCCTCGCCGCGGACGCAAAGACGATGGCCAAGGCCCCACAGACCGTCACCGCCTGACCGCGCCCGAACGCTGGTCCCGGCGCCCGCTGACGCGCCGGGACCAGCGCGCGACGCGCTCACCTCGGATTCAGCCCCGGAGATAGCCATCAGCAGTTGAGGCGCTTACGCGGCGTACTCCAGTACCGTCCTGGATCGCGACGGCTCGACCAGCCCGCGCTGCGGGGGCGGAAGTACCATTTGCCGCAAATGGCAGCGCCGGTCGCCCACAGAATAGAGGAACGGTTCCTCTACGAGATCATCTCGACCGTCGCGTCGTCGCTGAACCTCGAGGAGGTTCTCGTCGGCGTGGTGCGGCTGCTCTCCGAGGCGAGCGGCGTCCATGCGTGCTTCGTCTACCTCGTCGACCGCGACGCCGAGCGACTCGAGCTCCGCGCCGCGTCGGAGCCGTACGGACAGCTCGTCGGACGAATCGCGCTCGAACGGGGCGAGGGCGTCGCGTGGTGGGCGCTCGAGAACTGCGAGCCCGTCTTCATCCGCGAGAACGCCGTCGCCGATCCGCGCTTCAAGTTCGTTCCCGAGCTCGAGGAGGAACGTTTCCAGTCGTTCGTCTCCGTGCCCGTCTTCGACAAAGCGGGCGCGCCGATCGCAGCGATCTCGCTCCACACCCAGGCGCCGCGGGAGTTCACGAACGCCGACGCGGATTTTCTCGTCTCCGTCGCCTCACTCGTCGCGGGCGCGATCGAGAACGCCCGCATCTACGACGAGATGGGACTGCGCGTACGCGAGCTCGAGCAGCTGACGGAGCTCGGTGAGGCGATTGCGACCGCCACGACGCTCGACGAGCTTGGCCCGGAGGTCGTGCGGCGGACGCTCGAGCTCCTGGGCGCGTCTGCGGCGCACCTCTATCTCGTCGACAACGACGAACGACTCCGGTTGCGCTGGTCGGCACCGCCGAGCGCGACGGCGCCGGCCTCGATCGGGCTGGGCGAGGCGGGGCCCGAGCTCGCCCGGAGCGGACGCTCCACCCGCGTTGCGGTCGTGCTGGTCGCGGACGGCGAGCTGCTCGGGCTCCTGTCCGCGAGCGACACGCGCGAGCTCGACCTGGCCCGCGCCGCCGCCAACCACACGGCGCTCGCGATCAAGAAGATCGAGCTGATCGAACGCCTGGCGGAGAAGAACCTGATCAAGGATTTCTTCGAGCAGCTCTCCGGCGGTAAGGTCCTCGGAAACCTCGCCTCGCGCGCCGAGCGGCTGGGGATCGACTTGGACGAGCCGCACCTCGTGGTGCTCGCCGTGCCGGCGAGCGAACAGCTCGAACGCGCTCTCGCACGCGCGGCGCCGCGGTCGCTCTTCGACCGTCAGGACAACGCGACCCGGGGCCTGCTCCGCGTCCCGCCTGCCGGCGCCAAGAGTCTCGTCGACGCGATCAAACGCACTCACGCGGAGCTGGAGGTTCCGGCCTCGGTCGGCATCTCGAACGTGTGCGCCGATCCTGCGAGCTTCCGCGCAGGGCTCGAGGAGGCGGGTCACGCACTGATCGGGACGACCGTTCTGCGCGGCAGCCCACCCCTGCTCACGTACGAAGAATTGGGCGCGTACAAGTACCTCCTGCGCATGTCGCTCGACGCGGGCGCCCGAGACCGGCACCGCGAGGCTGTCGCGCGCCTCGCCGAGTACGACGAGGCCCACTCGACCGCGCTCCTGCCGACGCTCGAGGAGTTCCTCAGCCGCCGTGGGACGATCACCGCGACGGCGGAGGCTCTCTACATCCATCCGAACACGCTGCGCCAGCGCTTGCGGAGGATCATGGACCTGACGGGCCTCGACCTCCGGAAGGAGGACTGGCTCATGGTCGAGATCGCCGTCAAGCTGGCCGCACTCCAGCGGGCAATGCAAGGCAGACCGGACATTCCGGGCGCCGCGCAAGTGTAGGCATCGACCCTTTTGCGGCCTTGGCCGCAGCGATATAACGGGCCTTTCTGGGCGACAAGGAGGGCTGGCGTATGGCAACGGTTGCAGAGCCGGGCGTCGACGAGATCCGCGCGATCTCGCAGGAGCTCGGCGTCGAGTTCTACTTCGCGCAGTTCGTCGACATGTACGCGCGTCCGAGCGCCAAGCTCGTCCCCGCGGCGCACCTCGACGACCTCCTCACCGACGGCGCCGGCTTCGCGGGTTTCGCGGCGGGCGAGATCGGCCAGCTTCCGAGCGACCCCGACATTGCGGCGATTCCCGACGTGCGCAGCTTTACGCCCGTGCCCTGGGAGTCGACGCTGGCTCGCTTTGCGTGCGACATCTACGTCGACGGCGAGGAGTGGCCGTACGACCCGCGCACGATCCTGCGGCGCCAGCTCGAGAAGGCGCGCGTCAAGGGTTTCGAGTTCATGATGGGGATGGAGCTCGAGTACTTCCTGCTCCAGCGTGAGGGGGACAACGGCAAGATCACGATCGCGGACCCGCTCGACGATCTCGAGAAGCCCTGTTACGACCTGAAGGGGCTGACCCGGAACTACGAGTTCCTCGCCACCGTCTCGAAGTACGTCAACGGGCTCGGCTGGGGCAACTACGCGAACGACCACGAGGACGCGAACGGACAGTTCGAGCAGAACTTCACCTACACCGACGCGCTCGCGAGCTGCGACCGCGGGATCTTCTTCCGTTACATGGTCCACACCCTCGCGCAGCAGAAAGGAATGCTGGCGACGTTCATGCCGAAGCCGTTCACCGAGCTGACGGGGAACGGGTGTCACTTCCACATGTCGCTGTGGGACGGCGACACGAACCTCTTCCTCGACGAGGACGACCCGCGCGGGCTCGGCCTCTCCGAGACGGCGTACCACTTCATCGGCGGCCTGAAGAAGCATGCGAAGGCGTATATCGCCGTCACGGCGCCGACCGTGAACTCGTACAAGCGTCTCAAGCACGGCACGACGACGAGCGGAGCGACGTGGGCTCCGGTCTACATCAGCTACGGCTACAACAACCGGACGCAGATGCTGCGCATCCCGGGCCCGGGGCGGGTCGAGGACCGGACGATCGACGGCTCGTGCAACCCGTACCTCGCGGCGACCGTGCTGCTCGCGGCCGGCCTCGACGGCATCGAGAACAAGCTCGATCCGGGCGAGCCGGTGGCCGGCAACCTGTACACGACGTCGCAGAGCGACCTGGCGAAGAAGGGCATCGAGCTCCTACCGGCCAACCTGCTCGACGCGACGCGCGAGCTCGAGCGCGACGACGTGCTGCGAGAGGCGCTTGGGCGGGGCCGCGACGAGGACTATGTCGACTACTTCATCCAGGTGAAGCGCGACGAGTGGACGCGGTACCACGAGCAGGTCACGCCCTGGGAGACCAAGGAGTACCTGACCCGCTTCTGATTGATATGTCGGAACCGGCCACAAGCGGCCTCGCAAATGTGACCGCTCGTGGCCGATTTGGGCCGTAGCATATGTAGAAAAGAGCCACCCGAAGGGGAGGATCAAGAGCGTGTGCGGAATCGTCGGACTCTTCTGTAAGTCGACGGAGCTCGAAGAGCGCCTCGGCCAGTACCTCGGCGCGATGCTCGCCCAGATGGGCGACCGCGGCCCCGACAGCGCCGGCGTCGCCGTCTACCGCGATCCTGCTCCGGCCGGCTCGAGCAAGCTCACGGTCTACTGCGCCGATCCCGCGTTCAGGTGGGAGCCGCTGTGCGCCGACCTCGCCGACGCGTTCGGCGGCGCCGAAATCACGGACGGACGCGCGAAGCACTGCGTCCTCGTCGTCGATGCGGAGGCCGCGGAGGCAGAGGCGTGGATCCGGCACCACCGTCCCGACCTGCGCGTCATGAGCGCGGGCCGCGTGATCGAGATCTACAAGGAGGTGGGGACGCCAGATCGATTCGTCGGCGAGTTCCGGCTCCCGGACTTCACCGGCACCCACGGCCTCGGCCACACGAGGATGGCGACGGAGAGCCGCGTGACGACGGAGGGGTCGCACCCGTTCTCGACCGGCCTCGACCTCTGCCTCGTCCACAACGGGTCGCTCTCGAATCACAACCGGCTGCGCGAGAAGCTCCGCCGCGAGGGGATCGAGTTCCAGACCGAGAACGACACAGAGGTCGCGGCCGCCTACCTGGCGTGGCGCATGCGCGAGGGCGCAACGCTCGAGGAGGCGCTCGAGGGCTGCCTCGACGACCTCGACGGCTTCTACACGTTTCTCGTCGGCACTGCCGACGGCTTCGCCGTGCTGCGCGACCCGATCGCCTGCAAGCCCGCCGTGATCGCGGAAACGGACGACTGGGTCGCGATGTCCTCCGAGTACCGCGCGATCGCGGTGCTTCCCGGCGCGTCGGAGGCGCGCCTGTGGGAGCCCGCGCCGCGCGTGGTTTACGCGTGGGAGCGGGCGCTCGTCTAATGGCGGTCGCGATCCCCGAGTTGGCGGACACCGCGGTCGTCGATCTCGCGACCACGCCGCTGCGCGAGCTCAACCGGCGCCTCCATGATCCGGGCGGGCAGCGGCGCTGGCGAATCGTCAACCCGAACGGTGCGCATGCGGTCGCGTGCGGCATCGACGCCGAACTCGAGGTCGAGATCGAGGGACATGTCGGCTACTACTGCGCAGGGATGAACAAGCTCGCAACCGTGCGCGTGCACGGCAACGCGGGCACCGGCGTCGCCGAGAACCTGATGTCCGGCACGGTCGTCGTCGAGGGCAGTGCGAGCCAGTCCGCGGGCGCGACGGGTCGCGGTGGGCTGCTCGTCGTGCGCGGCGATGCAGCCGCGCGGTGTGGGATCTCGATGAAGGGCATCGACATCGTCGTTCGCGGCTCGGTCGGGCACATGAGCGCGTTCATGGCGCAGCGCGGCTGTCTCGTCGTCTGCGGCGACGCGGGCGAGGCGCTCGGCGACTCCATCTACGAGGCGCGCCTCTACGTGCGCGGCGACGTCGCGAGCCTCGGTGCGGACTGCATCGAGAAGGAGCTGCGCGAGGCGCACGCCGCCGAGCTGCGCACGCTGCTCGAGCGCGCCGGGATCGACGACGTCGATCCGGCAGAGTTCAGGCGTTATGGGTCCGCGCGCCGGCTCTACAACTTCAAGATCGACAACGTCGGCGCGTACTGATGCTCGAGACGGACCGCGCGCAGTCGCAGGACGGGTGGGGCCTCCGAGAGTCGTACCTTTACGACCGCCCAGTGATCGCGGAGATCCAGCGCGCTGCGCGGGAGGGCATCTACGACATCCGCGGCTTCGGCGCGAAGCGCCGGCTTCCGCACTTCGACGACCTGCTCTTTCTCGGCGCCAGCGTCTCCCGCTACCCGCTCGAGGGCTACCGCGAGCGCTGTGACACCGACGTCACCCTCGGCACCCGGTTCGCGAAGCGGCCGCTCGAGCTGAAGATCCCGATCACGATCGCGGGCATGAGCTTCGGTGCGCTCTCGGCGCCGGCGAAGGAAGCACTCGGCCGCGGCGCGACCGAGGTGGGGACGTCGACGACGACCGGCGATGGCGGCATGACCGACGAGGAGCGCCGGCACTCGCAGACGCTCGTCTACCAGGTGCTCCCGTCGCGGTACGGGATGAATCCCGACGACCTCCGCCGGGCGGACGCGATCGAGGTCGTCGTCGGCCAAGGCGCGAAGCCCGGCGGCGGCGGCGTGCTGCTCGGCTACAAGATCTCCGACCGCGTGGCGGAGATGCGTGACCTGCCGCAGGGCATCGACCAGCGGAGCGCGTGCCGCCATCCGGACTGGACCGGGCCGGACGACCTCGAGATCAAGATCCACGAGCTCCGCGAGATCACCGATTGGGAGAAGCCGATCTTCACGAAGATCGGGGCGACGCGGACGTACTACGACGTCCAGCTCTGCGTCAAGGCCGGCGCGGACGCGATCGTGCTCGACGGCATGCAGGGCGGAACTGCGGCGACCCAGGAGGTGTTCATCGAGCACGTGGGCATCCCGACAATGCCGGCGGTGCGACTCGCAGTCGACGCGCTGCAAGAGCTCGACATGCACCGCAAGGTGCAGCTGATCGTGTCCGGTGGGATCCGTACCGGCGCGGACGTCGCGAAGGCGCTCGCGCTCGGCGCCGACGCCGTCTCGATCGGCACGGCTGCGCTGATCGCGATGGGTGACAACAGCCCCGAGTACGACGCGGCGTACCGGCGGATCGGCAGCGGCGCCGGCTTCTACGACGACTGGCAGGCCGGCCGCGACCCGGCCGGGATCACGACCCAGGACGAGGAACTCGCCGCGCGCTTCGATCCGGTCGTCGGGGGTCGCAAGATCGCGAACTACCTCCGCGTGCTGACGCTCGAGATGCAGACGCTGGCGCGCGCGTGCGGGAAGTCGCACGTCCACAACCTCGAGCCGGAGGACCTCGTCGCGCTGACGGTCGAGGCGGCCGCGATGGCCCGCGTTCCGCTGGCGGGGACGGACTGGATTCCGGGCGTCGACGGACGCTGATGTCCTTCCTGCTGCCCTGCCCCAACTGCGGTCCGCGCGACGTGAACGAGTTCGCGTACGCCGGCGAGGTGACCGAGCGGCCGCGCGCGTCTCCGTCACAGCGTGAGCTCGCGTCGTACATCTACTTCCGGCGGAACGTCGCCGGCGTGCAGCGCGAGTGGTGGTACCACCGCTTCGGCTGCGAGCTGTGGTTCCTCGCCGAGCGCGACACGCGCACGAACGAGGTCCTCCATGTCGAGTTGCCGTCGGCCAAGGCTGCGCTGCCCGAACCGACCGAGGCCGCGATCCCCGACACGCCGGCAGTCTGAGATGAGGCTCCCGCCGCAGCCGCACGAGCGGATCGACCGGTCGAGACGCGTGACGTTCTTCTTCGAGGGGACGCCGGTCGAGGCGTTCGTGGGCGACACGATCGGCTCGGCGCTGTTCGCCGCGGGCAGGCGCGTCTTCTCACGCAGCTTCAAGTACCACCGCCCGCGCGGTCTGCTCTGCTGCTCGGGTAGCTGCGCGAACTGCATGATGCAGGTCGACGGCGTCCCGAACGTGCGCGTGTGCGTCGAGCCGGTGCGCGACGGTGCTCGGGTGCGTCCGCAGAACGTGCTCGGCTCGCTCGAGCACGATCTCCTCGCCGTCGTCGACCGCTTCGGCGGCCCCTTCACGCCCGTCGGCTTCTACTACCGCACGATGCTCCGGCCGCGCCGCCTCTGGCCGTACTACGAGCGCGTGCTGCGGTCGATTGCGGGGCTGGGGCGGGTCGACAAGCACGCGAAGCGGTCGCGCCGCTACGACACGGAGCACCGGCGCGCGGACGTGCTCGTGATCGGCGGCGGGCGCTCGGGTGTCGCTGCGGCACAGCGGGCCGCGACCGAGGGACACGACGTCGTGCTCGTCGACGAACGGCGCGCTCCGGAGGTGGAAGGCGTGGAGGTGCTCGCGCCGGCGTGCGCGATCGGGATCTACGAGGGCGGACTCGTCCCGGTCGACGCCGGCGAGGTCCTCTATCGCGTCCGTGCCAAGCGCATCGTCGTCGCCACCGGCACCGTCGAGCAGCCGCTGCTCTTCCCCGGCAACGACCTCGTCGGCGTCTACCTGTCCGACGCCGTCTGTCGGCTCGTCGACGACTGGGCGCTGCGGCCGGGCGAGCGCGCCGTCGTGATCGCCGCGGACGAGCGCGCGCTTGCCGTGACCGGGGAACTCGAGCGCGCGGGCGTGGAGCTCGCCGAGGTGGTCGATCTCCGCGCGGCGCAGCCGCGGCAGATCGAGGCGCGGGGCCGCCGCGGGCGTATCGGCTCGGTCGCGATCGACGGACGTGACGTTCCCTGCGACGCGCTCGTCATGTCCGGCGGCCGCCAGCCCGCGTACTCGCTCCTCGCGCAGGCGGGCGCCCGCATCGAGTACGACGCCGCGCGCGGCGTCTTCGTCCCGACGGAGCTGCCGCCGAACATCGAGACGGTCGGATCGGTCGCCGGGGACCGGGAACCCGCAGCCGTCCCCCGGGCGAGCTTCGACGGCGGCGGGAGCAAGTCCCGCTGCTTCGTCTGCGTCTGCGAGGACGTGACCGAGAAGGACATGAAGCGCGCGCTGGCGGAGGGCTTCGACTCGCTCGAGCTCGCCAAGCGCTACACGACCGTGACGATGGGGCCGTGCCAGGGACGGCTCTGCCACCTGCCGTCGATCCGCCTGCACGCGCGCGAGCGCGAAACGGACGAGGCGCGCATCGGGACGACGACCGCGCGGCCGCCGTGGCGCCCCGTCTCGCTCGGCCTGCTCGCCGGCCGCGGCCACGAGCCGGCGAAGCGGACGTCGATCCACCACCGCCACAAGGAGGCCGGCGCGACGATGATGTGGACGGGCGCGTGGCGGCGCCCGCACTCGTACGGCGATCCGCGGGCCGAGGCGAAGCACGTGCACGAGGCGGCCGGGCTGATCGACGTCTCCACCCTCGGCAAGCTGCTCGTGCGCGGGCCGGAGGCGGCGCCGTTCCTCGAGCTGCTCTACCCGAACCGGTTCGGCGACATGAAGGTCGGACGCATCCGCTACGGCGTGCTGAACTCGGATGCGGGCCGGATCATGGACGACGGCACGATCGGTCGCCTCGACCTGGAGACGTACTACGTCACGACGACGTCGACAGGCGCCGACACGGTGATCGAATGGTTCGAGTGGTGGAACGCGGTGTGGGGAAGAGACGTCGAGATCGTCAACCTCACGGGCGCGCTCGCCGCGGTGAACGTCGCCGGCCCGCGCGCCCGCGACCTGCTCGGCCGCGTGACGGACATCGACGTCTCGAACGACGGCATCGCCTATCTCGACGCGAAGGAGGCCTCTGTCGCCGGCGTCCCGTGTCTGATCCTGCGCATCGGCTTCGTCGGCGAGCTCGGCTACGAGCTGCACTTCCCGAGCCCGTACGGCGAGTACATGTGGGACACGCTGCTCGAGCGCGGCGCCGATCTCGGCATCCGGCCGTTCGGCCTCGAGCCGCAGCGCGTTCTGCGGCTCGAGAAGATGCACATCCTCGTCGGCCAGGACACGGACTCGGAGTCGAACGTGCTCGAGGCGGCGATGCCGTGGATCGCGAAGCTCGACAAGGACGACTTCGTCGGGAAGTGGGCGCTCGAGCATGTGCAGGAGCGCGGCTTCCGCGAGCAGCTGGTCGGGTTCGAGATGGCGAACGGCGTCGTCCCTGCGGAGGGCGGCCAGATCGTGCTCGGCGGGAAGCCTGCCGGACGGGTGACCAGCGCGCGCCTGAGCCCGTACCTCGGGCGCGCGATCGGGATGGCGTGGGTACGGCCGGAGTTCGCGCGCGAGGACGCCGAGATCGAGATCAAGGTCAACGGGTCGCTGGAGCGCGCCCGCGTGCGGCTGAAGCCCTTCTTCGACCCGGACGGGGAGCGGCTGCGCTCGTGAGCGAGCTCGCCTTCCTGAGCGTCGACCGCGCCCGCAGCGGCGACGGGTTCGAGCCGCGCTTCGCGTCGCCGCTCGCGCGCGCGCTTGCCGGTACGACGCGGGTCCGCGATCTGTCCCGAATTGGGAAGATCGAAGTCCGCGGCGACGTGGACGCGATCGATGTCGACGCGGAGGTCGTGCGTCTCGGACCTCGTCGCGCACTCGTCCTCTGCGAGTACGAGCGGTGCGCCGACATCCGCGCACGGCTGCCCGGGCTCGTCGTCGACGTGACCGGTGCGCTGGCAGGCCTCGAGCTCGAGGGCGAGCCCGCGATGCGCCGGCTGACCGACCTCGATCTCGACGCGCTTCCGGCGGCGGGCAAGGTCGCCGAGGTGCCCGCGCTGGTGCTCCGCGACGGCGAGCGGTTCCGCCTCTTCTTCCCGCAGGAGCTCGGGCACCATCTCGCGGCGGTTGTCCTCGACACGCTGGCGGGCTTCTAGATGGCGCTGAAGGAGCTCTTCCGCCCCGAGCGGATGTGGCGGCCGCGCGGCGAGCTCAAGCGGCGGTACGACGTCGTCATCATCGGGGGCGGCTCGCACGGCTTGGCAACGGCGTACTACCTGGCGAAGAACCACGGGATCACGGACGTCGCCGTGCTCGAACAGTCGTACATCGGCTCGGGCGCCGCGGGCCGCAACACGACGATCATCCGCGCCAACTACCGCACGCCGGAGGGGGCCGAGTTCTACCGGCGCAGCCTCCAGCTGTACGAGGGCCTCGGGGCGGAGCTCGAGTTCAACCTCCTGTTCTCGCAGCAGGGCCACCTGACACTCGCGCACTCAGACCGCGCGATGATCACGATGGCCGAGCGCGCCGAGGTGAACCAGCTGCTCGGGATCGACAGCCGCGTCGCGTATCCGGAGGAGCTCGCGCGGCTGTGCCCTGAGCTCAACCTCTCGCAGGACGTGACCTGGCCGGTCATGGGCGCGCTCTACCACCCGCCCGGCGGGATCATCCGTCACGACGCCGTCGTCTGGGGCCTTGCGCGCGGGGCCGACCGGCGCGGCGTCGAGATCCACCCGTACACGGAGGTCACCGGCGTCACCCGCTCGAACAGCAGAGTCACGGGCGTGGAGACGAACCGCGGCGACGTGGAGGCGCGGACGGTGATCAGCGCCGTGGCCGGCTGGTCGACGCTCGTCG
>WNEY01004586.1_pt1 | contig 10531 bp, 8 predicted proteins | sample 5400531 | NCBI WGS metagenome assembly WNEY01 (sample SAMN13153338, study PRJNA577476) | soil metagenome | isolation source: 200 cm saprolite under Douglas fir tree site 1 | place: USA:California | collected 2015-04-18
CGCTCTACGACTGGTCCGCACAGGCGGGCCTCAAGCCGATGGCGGTGGCGAGCGCCAAGGGCGTGCGCTTCACGACTGTTGACGGCCGTCGTTTCATCGACTTCAACAGCCAGCTTATGTCCGTCCACGCCGGACACGGCGACCGCCGGATCATCGAGGCGATCAAGGCGCAGGCCGAACGCCTGCCTTACATCAGCCCGTTCCTGGCCACCGAGGTGCGCGCCCGTCTGGGCCAGAAGCTGGCTGAGCTCCTGCCAGGCGACATCGACAAGGTGTTCTTCACGCTCGGTGGCACCGACGCCAACGAGAACGCCATCAAGATGGCCCGCGCGGTCACCGGCCGGCCGAAGATCATGGCCCGCTACCGCTCCTATCACGGCTCGACCGGCACGGCCGTGCAGGCAACCGGCGATCCGCGGCGCTGGCCGAACGAGCACAGCGCCGGCATCGTGCACGTGCTCGACCCTTACCACGGCATCGAGCGGGGCTGGGACGACGCGGAGCCGGCGCTGCGCCAGCTCGAGGAGACGATCCGGCTGGAAGGCCCCGAGACGATCGCCGGATTCCTGCTCGAGCCGATATCCGGCACGAACGGCGTCCTGATCCCGCCAGACGGCTACCTCCAGGGCGTCCGCGAGCTGTGCGACCGCCACGGGATCGTGATGATCTGCGACGAGGTCATGAGCGGCTTCGGCCGCACGGGCAAGTGGTTTGCGGTCGACCACTGGGGCGTCGTCCCGGATCTGATCACCCTGGCCAAAGGCCTCACCAGCAGCTACGTCCCGTTGGGCGCCGTCGGCATGCGGCCGCACATCGCGAAGTACTTCGACGACCACGTTTTCTTCGGCGGACTCACCTACAACAGCCATCCCCTCGCCTGCGCGGCGGCGCTCGGCGCCATCCAGGCTTACGAAGAGGACGACATGGTCGGGAATGCCAAGCGCATGGGCGCGGTGCTTGCGCGGCACCATCAGCGGCTGATGGAGCGGCACCCGTGTGTCGGCGCGGTCCGTTCGATCGGGCTCTTTGGCTGCATCGAGCTCGTGCGGAGCCGCAAGACGATGGAGCCGCTGGCACCTTTCAACGGCACATCGCCGGAGATGAAGGCGATCACGCAGTCGCTGCTCGACGCAGGCCTGTTCACGTTCGTGCGGTGGAACACGATCATGACCAACCCGCCTCTGTGCATCAACGAGGCGGAGCTCGACGAAGGCTTCGAGATTCTCGACACTGCACTTGAGATCGGAGACCGAGCGAGCGTCTGAGGACGCGGTCCGCGGGCTGCAGCTCGAGAAGCTGCGCGCCGGATTGCGTCAGGTGTTGAGGTCGAACCCGTTCTGGCGCGGACGCCTGCACGAGGTGACCGGATGGGATGACTTCGAGCGCCTGCCGATGACCAACAAGGCCGAGCTGCTCGCCGACCAAATCGCGAACCCGCCGTTTGGGACCGACCTAACGTTCCCGCTCGAGGACTACACGCGGCTGCACCAGACCTCGGGCTCGAGCGGGGACCAGCCGCTTCGGTGGCTGGACACGCAGCAGTCATGGGACTGGTGGCTGCGCATCTGGGCCGACCACGTCTACCGGGCCGCAGGCGTGACGCCTGCCGACCGTGTCTTCTTCGCGTTCTCGTTCGGGCCGTTCATCGGCTTCTGGTCGGCGTTCGGCGGCGCCGAGCGCCTCGGCGCGATGGCCATCTCGGGCGGCGCGATGACCACGGAGCAGCGCATCCGCACGATCCGCGACCTTGGGGCGACTGTCCTGCTGTCCACGCCGACCTACGCGATGCGCATGGCGGAGAAGGCCGCCGAGCTCCAGCTCAACCTCGCGTCATCTGAGATCCGGCTCACGATCCACGCCGGCGAGCCTGGCGCGAGCATCCCGTCCACCCGTTCGGCCATCGAGGCCGATTACCGCGCGATCGCGTTCGATCACACAGGGATGACGGAGCTAGGACCGACCGGCTACAGCTGCACGCAGAGGGACGGCATCCACCTGATCGAGAGCGAGTTCATCTTCGAGGTAGTCGACGCCGAAGGCCGGCCCGCGCTGGAAGGCGAGCTGGTCGCGACCAACCTCGGACGCTGGGGCTCTCCTCTCTTTCGGTATCGGACCGGCGATCACGTGAGCCTTTCGCGCGAACCATGCTCTTGCGACAGCTCGTTCGTGAAGGCCGTCGGCGGCATCCGAGGCCGTGTCGACGACATGTTCACAGTGCGCGGAGTGAACCTCTATCCGTCGCAGGTCGAAGACATCGTCCGCCGGCACACAGCGGTGCGCGAATTCGTCATCGAACGCCGGACGGTGAAACTCATGGACGAGGTGGTGCTGGTGGTCGAGATGGCCGGGGCCGACGCTCCCATCGACCGCCTCGAGGCGGATCTCCGTCAGGCTCTGGGCGTCCGCATCAGCTGCCGGGTTGTGCCGGCCGGGACGCTGCCGCCAAGCGAGCTGAAAGCGAGGCGAATAATCACCGCCGCCTCCTGACCCATATATCCATATATAAGGAAGAGGCCGGACCTTGCGGCCCGGCCTCACGAGAGGGGAGGAAGGGTTCAGGAGGTGGACGACGGCACGACGATGGCCGCCGGCACCGCAACCGGGAACACTTCGGGCGGAAGAATCGACCGCTTAGCGTCGCTTGCGTCTCGGTCAAGAGTGCGCAGGCGCCCGCTACGCCCATCTCGCCAGTGCCTCGAACGCGGAGGCGCGGGAGTGATTACCACCGGATCCAACACCCGGGCCAGCTCAACATCGAGGAACCTGTCGAAGTCGTCCATATGCATGAGAAACGCATGCCTCAAGTGAAGTACCGAGGCGGGGCGACCTAGGCGGCTCGGGCTCTCTCCTCGGGCTGGTCGCGGTCGAGCTCGTGCACGAACCGGACCATCCGAAGCCGCAGGGGGCCGGGGCCGAGGACCCGCACGGCCAGCTTGGCCAGGGGTAGCAGTGGACCACGGGCCGGTGCGAAGTACAGGGGTCTGCGCGCGTCCATACGAAATGGAAACGCACGCTGTGCGGGGAGTATTGGTCGTGCTGCCACACAGGTCAACAGCTACCTCGTTTGTGCGACCGCAGGCCGGTTGCCCTGGGCGTTCTCAAATAGGAGCGCTTACCAATGGGAAGCAATGGTCACAGGCCACACAGGTCGCGAGGCGTGCTACAGCGCTTGCTGGGCACCGATCGCAGCGTGGCGTTCGTGCTTTCCGGTGGGGCCAGTCTTGGCTCCATCCAGGTCGGCATGCTCAAGGCGCTCTTCGAGGCCGGAATCAAGCCGGACTTCCTCGTCGGCACGTCAGTCGGCGCCGTCAACGCGGCGTGGATCGCCGGCTGGCCGAGCGCAGAGGGAATCGCCAAGCTCGAGGAGATCTGGCTGGGCCTCCGCCGCGAGGACGTGTTCCCGCTGGGTTGGGCGGCTGCCACCGGCCTGCTCGGAAAGACCAATCACCTGTTCTCGAACGGAGCACTGCGCAACCTGCTGGAACGCAACCTGCCGTACGAGCGGCTCGAGAATGCCACCGTTCCCGTGCACGTGGTCACGTCAGAGCTCAAGAGCGGACGCGCTGTCATCCTCTCAAGCGGACCCACGGTGCCGGCCTTGCTGGCCAGCAGTGCGATCCCAGGCTTGTTTCCGCCGGTGACCATAGGCCGGCGCGACCTCGTGGATGGCGGTGTCGCGAACCACACCTCCATCGACGCGGCTGTAAAGCTCGGCGCCCGACGAATCTACGTGCTGCCGATCAGCTATCCGTGGCTCTACGAGGAACCGACCAGCGCGCTTGGCATGGCGCTGCAAGCGCTGGCGCGGATGGTGGCGCAGAGGCTCGAGTCCGAGGTCGCCGCCTACCGGGACGCGGCGGAGATCACCGTCATCCCTCCGCTCGAGCCGATGGCGGTGTCCCCGGCCGACTTCAGCCACACCGGCGAGCTCATCGAGCACGGCTATGAGTCGGCGCGCAAGATGCTCGTCAGACGCCGCACGCCCAGGCGGCAGCCAGAATTGCGTCCGTCGACCGAAGCGTCAGCCGCCTAAGCACACGGCGGAAGCGGGTCATCGAAGCCGCCGAGGTGGCGCAGCAGCGGGCGTTTGAGGCTCCACACCCGCTCGATGAGCTCCTTGCGCTGGGGCGACCGCCCGAGCTCGAGGCCAAGTCCGCGCAGCTGGCTGCGCACGCTCCGGGGCACCCCTGAACCGATGTGAGCCGGGCGGGCCAGGAGATCCAGCACCCTGTCCAGCTCGTTCAGCTGGTAGCCAGGTGAGCCGAATGTCCCCCACCCGTTCGCGCCCACGATTCGAACCTCGTCCTGGAGTTGGGAGCGCCACTGAAGCAGCCAGTGGCGACCCCTCGCTACCACAACGCGGCCGGTCGGTTCAGTACCGGCAATTTGACGGCCCTTCGTTTACAGATGTGAAGTTTCAGAGTAGAATCCCCAGCAGCCGTCAGGGGAGGTAGAGCTAACTTGGAGACCGCGGACCGGTCTGAGTTCGACACGCTGCCGCCGCGCCAGTCTGAGCGCTCCGAGCAGCTTTCTGTCGACGTGCTTCGGGTCATATCGGCCAGCCTCGATGCCGGCTCATCCCTCGACGCGTTCCACCGCTCGCTGACCAGTAGTGTCGCGGACCTGGTCGGCGCCTCCAAGGTGCTCTTCTGGCAGCTAGGACCAGACCGCATGCTCAGGGCCATCCCAGGCGCGCACGGCGTCGACGACGACTTCGTCTCGCGGCTCTTCCCCGCTCCCTGTGACCCCGATGGCACCGACCTCACGAGCCAGGTCGTCTACCGCGACCTCATCTTCCGCGCCGCGTTCGGTGACTCCGGCCAGTCGTCGCGCGACCTCAGCGTGCTCGATGTCCTGCACGTTTCGAATGCGATCAGCGCGCCGTGGCGCGCCGGCGAAACGCGGCTTGGCGTGGTCGCCGCATACGACTCGGTCCATCGCGACGGATTCACGTCAGAGGACGCGTGGGTGTTGCAGATGACCGGTCTCGCTGCAGGTCTGGTGTGGCAGGTCAAGCAAGCCGAGGCTCAGCTCAACGAGACGGTCGAGCGGCTGCAGAAGGTCGACTCGGCGCGGCAAATGCTTCTGCGCAACCTGTCGTCGGCGGTCGATCGCGCGAGCAAACGATTTGCGCTGGAGCTGCACGACGATGCGCTGCAGAAGCTGACCGCGGCGGAGATCCGTGTCGCGGAGCTGGCGGCATTGACGGTGGCCGATGACCAGACGACGACAGGGATCGACGAGATCAACACCCTGCTGCAGCAGGTGGAGGAAGCGCTGCGGAAGCTGCTCCAGAACGTCCGCCCACCGTCACTCGAAACACTGGGCGGGCTCGAAACGACGATCCGCCAGCGTCTGGACCAGCTGCGTGCCGAGAGCGGGATCGCCGTTGAATTCGTCGTCGCCCTGGCTGACGAGCCGCCCTATGAGATCAAGTCGATGCTGCACCGCCAGATATCAGAGGCCTTGACGAATGTGGAGAGGCACGCAGAGGCCACCCGCGTGCGCCTGGAGCTGAAGGCGGAGAACGAGGGCATCTATGGCTCGGTCACTGACAACGGGAAGGGCTTCGTGGTTTCCGAAAGAGACCGCCTACCGGGTCACCTCGGCCTTCTCGCGCTCGGTGAGAGGCCTCTCCTGGCGGGAGGCTGGGGCAGAATCACAAGCGAACCGGGCGCGGGTACGATCGTCGAGTTCTGGGTTCCCTTACCGAAGTGACAGATGTCAAGCCAACGCGCGTCCTGATCGTCGAAGACCACCAGGTGGTCGCAGACGGCCTCAGCGCGCTGCTGAACACGCAGAGCGACATGAAAGTGGTCGGTCATGCAGGCTCGGTGGCCGAGTCAGCCGAGCGCGCGGCAGAGCTGCAGCCTGACGTTGTGCTGCTCGACTTTCGGCTCACCGACGGCACCGGAGCGGATGCGGCCGCCGCGATCCGGCGCGTGGCGCCGCAGGCCAAGCACATCTTCCTGACCCGTGAAGACAGCGACGTCGCGAGATTCGCCGCGCTGGAGTCGGGAGCAAGCGGCTTCATTCACAAGTCGAAGGCCGCAAGCGAGGTCGTGGACGCCATCCGCACGGTCGCCTCGGGCGGCAACCTCATCACGCCGGGGACGGTCGCCACGCTGCTCAACCGCCGCCGGCAGTCAGAGGGCCAGCGGGAGAGCCTGACCACGCGAGAGAAAGAGGTGCTGCGCCTTATGGCGGACGGCCTGTCGAGCCGCGACATCGCCGGCAAGCTCGGGATCAGCTATGCGACCGTGCGCACCCACATCCGAAGCCTGGGCGCAAAGCTGGGCGTGCACTCCAAGGTCCAGGCGATCGTCAAGGCGCGCGAGCTCGCTCTCCTGGACTAGCAAATTACGCAAAGGCACCCTCCCCACCTAGTGGGGAGGGATCAGGGGTGGGGACGACAATCAGGGGTGGGGACGACAACCGACCCCACCTAGTGGGGAGGGATCAGGGGTGGGGACGACAACCGACCCTTAGCCGCCCGCTATGCGCCGGCGGCCCGCCCCTCCACCTAGCCTGAGCGTCGGGCTTTTCCGCTCGGCGCTGGACCAGCGCCTGGCCTCCTTGCGCTGCCGCTTGTCGTCGTACAGGGCCATGTCGGCGACCTGGACAAGCGACTGCCAGTCCATCTCAGGCTTCCATTCACCGAGGCCGATGCTGACCTCCACGGTGTTCGTCGACCGCGCGCCCAGGTTCATGGCCTGGATCGAATTTCGCAGCCGGCGCGCGACCTCACCCGCCCGATGCAGGTCAGTCTCAGGCATCGCGACCGCGAACTCGTCGCCGCCAAGCCTGGCGCAGAGATCGGACGCACGCATCACCCGCTGCAGCTCCTGCGCCACCAACTTCAGCGCGCCGTCGCCTGTGCTGTGCCCGTGGCGGTCGTTGATCTTCTTCAGGTTGTCGACGTCGATCATCATCACAGCGATCTGGCGGTCGTGCCGCTCGGCCAGAGCGACCTCGCGCTCGATCGCGCGTTCGAACTCGCGGCGGTTGGCAAGGCCGGTGAGGTGGTCGGTGCGCGCCTCATTGGAGAACTGACGGGCACGGTCGAGCGCGATCGCGATCTGATCGGCAACCGCGGCCATCGTCAGCAGCTCTGAGGCGCCGAAGATCCGGTCGCGCCGCGTGCCGACCGACATCATGCCTATCGCACGGCCGCCGACGCGGAGCTGCGCGCGGAGCGCGTTCCAGCCGTCGTGCCCCACGACGCCGTCGACTCGCGACTCAGAGCTACCGACGGCAGAGACCGCGGCCCTGACGTCCGGCCCAAGCCGCGATACGAAGTCATCCATCTCATCAGGCTCGAGGCCGATGCTGTGCACGAGCCTGTGGCTTGCGCGCTCGCGCAGCCAGATGGCGCCGGCGTCGAGGCCGAAGGCCGCGAGCGTTTCCGCCAGCGCGACCTCCGCGGTGTCGGTGATGTCGAGCGAACGACCCATCACCGCAGCGATCGCGGCCAAACCGTACAGCTCGCTTTCACGGATGCGGTGCTCCTCATCGAGGTAATCGAGGTAGCCGCGCGCGATGCTCGATGTGAGGCGCTCGATCACGCTCTCCAGCCGCCTCTGCGCCAGAGCGAGCACCTCGCCGCTTTGCGGTTTGCCTTCAAGCGGTTGGGTCAAGAGCTCGACCGTCGCTCGCCGGTAGACGGCGAGCACCTCGATAACCGACTCGAGGGGCACGCCCTGCGCAGCGCGAAGACGGCCATGCGCGCGTGCCCGCTGGTCGTACTCCTTCCACGGAAGCTCATCTTCGACCCGAAGCGTTGCAAGCAGGACATCGATGAACGACACCGACGTGGCGACCAGGTCCTCGCCGGTCTGCTCACTCAGCTCGAAGAGCTCTGGGGACCTCGCGCGGAGTACCTCGAGCGCCTTCTTACCGCTCTCGGCAGTGTCGACGGCGAGTCCGCTCGCCAGCGCCCCCAGAACGTCGCTGGCTTCGCTCATGAGCGCCGCGCACCTAAGGGCGCACTTGTCATGCTGGGGGAACGTTTGGGTGCCAGGTGCTTACTCGAATTGGACTACCGCACATGTGCTAGTCAAAAACCGCGCGGCCGTACGGTGACTGAACTCCCGCCCGTGAACGAAATTAGAAGGCACGAAAGGGCCGATCAACTCGATCGGGTTCACGGGGGGTCAAACATGGCAGAGCGAACCGTCCAGGCCGCAGCCGTAAATACGACGACCCGGACCGACGTAGCCAGCACATATCAACCTGGATCCGAGGCCGACTTCGAGCGCCTCTACCAGACGTCATACGGACGCATCCTCGGCACGTTGACCGCGATGCTCGGTGATCGAGCCGCAGCTGAAGACTGCTGCCAGGACGCATTCGAGCGTGCCTACAAGAAGTGGGCTTCGTGGCAGCCGATCGCGCCCGCGGAGGCATGGGTGCACCGCATCGCGATCAACGCGGCGGTTTCGTACCGCCGCAAGATGAAGTTGCGCGAGGTCGGCGAGGTCATCCGGCGCATGGGCCGGCCCGAGGGGCCTCCCGACCCGCAGGACCAGATCGAGCGGCGCGACCTCGCGGAGGCGCTCGCCAAGCTGCCGCCGAAACAAGCAGCAGCCATCGTCCTGCGCCACTACCACGGGTACACCAACCGAGCCATTGCCCAGGCGCTGGGCATACCGGAGCGCACGGTGGCGTCACGCCTGGCGATCGCCAAGCAGAGGCTGCGCGGGATGCTCATCCAGACATACGGCATCCAATCCGACGAGGAGAAGCCGCGCTTAGCCGTAGCCGACTAGGTTCATCGTCCCCACCCCTGACCCCTCCCCACTAGTGGGGAGGGTGCCTTAAGCGGCCTCAGGCCGTCCCGGAGAGAACAGACCTCGGATGACACGGAACAGCTCCCGCCGCACAGAGCTCCACACCCCACGGCCGCGCGCAACGTCTTTACGCCGCTCGTAGCGCGGCGCCCCTGAGTCCTCGCACAACCGGCATCCGCAGCCGTGTCCGGTGTCGGGCAGCTGCCTTCCGCTCTTGTCGTACCGGATCTGCGCGGTCACGGGTCAGCGCCGCTGCGTGCCGGGGAGGTACCAGTTGCCGCGGACGTTGACCAGGCCCGCCGGCGGGCTGTACCAGGAGTCCGGCCCGAGCACCGGCAGGGCCGCGGCGAGGAACGAATGCCACGCAGGCACTGCAACGTAGAAGCTGTCCGAGCCCTGCGTCATCTTGACTCGCCAGTCGGGATTGCCCATCCAGACAGCGACCGCAATCTTCGGGGTGAACCCGACAGTCCACGCATCAGCGAAGCTGTCCGACGTTCCGGTCTTCACGGCGACGTGAAAGCCACGCACATTGAGGATCGTGCCCATGCCGAAGATCAGGGCGTGGTTGCGGTCGTTGGACATGATGGCGGCCATGATGTAGGCGACCCGAGGGTCGAGGATCTGCTTGGAGCTGTCTACGTGCGTGTAGATGCTCTTGCCTTCCTGCACGATGCTCTGGATCGCGAACGGCGGGTGCAGAACACCCTGCGCAGCCAGCACCGATGCGCCGGTCGCCATCTGCAGCGGCGTCTCGCCGTAGCCACCCAGCGTCAGCGACGGCCCGTACGTGTTGAGCGGATCGTCATTGGTGAATGAGCCGTTCGCGTGTTGCGTCCACGGGGGCGCGCCCATGTTGCGGGCCATGGTCACCACGTTCTGAGTGCCGACTCCCAGCTCGACCTTTACCGCCGGGATGTTCAGGGAGTTGCCCATGCACTGCTGAAGCTGCAGCGTCCCGTGATAGCGGCCGTCGTAGTTCCTCGGCCGCCACCAGGTGGAGCCGTCGAGGTAAGCGATCGGCGTGTCCGCGATCGGCGTCGTCATCGTGAAGCGGCCGCTCGCGATGGCGGTCGTATAGGTGAAGATCTTCATCGAGGAGCCGGGGTTCCTCGGAGGCCAGACCGCCAGGTTGTATTGACCGCCGTTTGCGTTCTGCACGGCCGACGAGACCATGGCGATGATGGCCCCAGAGGTTGGGTCGATCGCCACAAGCGCGCCCTGTTGCACCCGGCGCCAGGCGATGCTGTGCTGCGTTCCGGAGATGGCGTTCTGGCCGATCTGCTGCAGCTGCAGGTTCAGCGTGGTGACCACGCGCAGGCCGCCGCTGTAAGTCATATCGTTGCCGTACTTCTTGATCAGCTGGCCGGTCACGTAGCTGACGAATCCCGGAGCCACGACCAGGTTCACGGGCAGGAACATGTGCGCGGGCGGGCTCAGATCCTCTGCGTAAGCCTTGTCGGCGTCGAGCTGCGTGACCTTGTTGGCGCGCACCACCGCGTCCAGAACCGCTTTCTGGCGCGCCTTCGCGCGCGTCCAGTCGTTCAGCGGGCTGTAATACGTGGGCCCGCGCACCAGTCCCGCGAGCATGGCGGCCTCTCCCAGCGTGAGGTCGGCGGTCTTCTTGTGGAAGTAGATCTGCGATGCAGCGGCACTGCCCTCTGCGCTGTTCCCGAAGAACACGGCGTTGAGGTACATGTCGAGGATCTGGTACTTTGAATACCGCTGCTCGATCTCGAAGG
>WNEY01004587.1_pt1 | contig 10531 bp, 9 predicted proteins | sample 5400531 | NCBI WGS metagenome assembly WNEY01 (sample SAMN13153338, study PRJNA577476) | soil metagenome | isolation source: 200 cm saprolite under Douglas fir tree site 1 | place: USA:California | collected 2015-04-18
TCCCTTGTCTCTTACGCATCTTGACATCCTCCCGTCGCCTGAAGGCGGACGGGATTCCCCCCTTTGCAAGTGGGATCTTCCTGGTTCCTTGAAGCCTGCCCTCCACGGTACCATGCGTGTTTGGTCTCACATGCTTCTCCCACAGGCGTGACTTCCCGCAAGCCCTGCGGTAGATGCGGAGTCTTTCACACCCCGACTGACTCGGACAAGTGTACTCTATGCGCATGTCATTGTCAAGCGTTTTGGCCTGAGAAGTGGTTTTACCCGACCCCTGCCCCACACAAGGACTCGCCTCTCATTCCGCCCCCTCAACGGGGCGGGTCTTCCCCGCTCGATGGATAAACGACGCTATTAAGCTTCATAACGTCCACCAAGATACTTAGCGAGAAATTTTTCGGCGGCTGCGTAAAACTTGAGCCGATTTTCCGGCTTGGCGAAGCCGTGGCCCTCGTCGGGGAAGAGCATGTACTCGTAATCGATGCCCTTACTCTTCATGGCCTCGACAATCTGTTCCGACTCCGCCTGTTTTACACGCGGGTCATTTGCCCCCTGACCAATCAGGATAGGTATCTTGATCTGATCGACCCTGAACAATGGCGAGCGCGAATTCAGAAACTCCTCCTCGGTATCAGGATTTCCAACCCGCTTGTAGAAGGTCGCCCGGAAGGTTGACCAATATGGGGGAATTGTCCTTATTAATGTGTTTAGATTGGAAGGGCCTACAATGTCTACGGCACAGCAGAAAAGGTCTGGCGTGAACGTTGCCCCCACCAGTGCAGCGTAGCCACCATAGGATCCACCGAAGATCGCCACCTTTTTCGGGTCCGCGATGCCCTTATCTATTGCCCACTGCACGGCGTCTACCAGGTCGTTGTGCATGTTTCGTCCCCACTCCCTATCACCGGCGTTGAGAAAATTCTTGCCATAGCCTGTAGAACCTCGAAAATTTACCTGCAAGCAGGCATATCCACGGTTCGCAAACCATTGTGCATCAGGACGATACCCCCACACATCGCGTCCCCATGGGCCACCATGCACATTGAGCACCATCGGCAGGTCGGTCTTCTGCTCTCCCTGCGGCAAGGTCAAGTAGCCGTGAATAGTCAGCCCGTCCCTGCTGGTGAAGGAGATCGGTTCTATGGTTGCCAGCGTATACTTGTTCAGTTCTGGCTGGTTGTCGAAGAGAAATGCTGCTTTCTGGCTTTTCCTATCGTAGGCGTAAAACGGCACAGGCCCAATGTCAACCGTGAACGCTACTACCCAGGTCGTATCGGCGTCGTCACGACTAATGATGAAGAAGTCTCCTCGGTGGATGCCGCCAATGTTGTCAAAATCTTTCTTAATGGACTCATCTAATACGACCCATTCGTTACGGTCTTTGTTGAATGCGACTGCCTGAACATCGTGGGTATCGGGGTGGACAATCACATTGCCTACGTCATATTGTGGGTCCTCAGCAATGACAGTAATGTCGCCCGTGGTGATGTTCAGCTTGACGAGGCGACCGGCATTGACGTTACGCGAGTCCTGGAGATAGATTGCTTGACCATCCAAAGTGAAGTCAATAGGCCCACTGGTGAGGCTATCGTCTGCATCCCAGGTAACAAGCTTTCTCCATTCGGAGTGCTCGTCATCGCGAACTAGAAGTTCTGTGCCACCATCAGGCAATGCTGTGACTGCACCGCGTACTTTGAGATGTGCATCCGTGACCCAATTCATGATGTTACCCGGGTTCTTGGCGACAAGCGTGAGTTCGCCTGTAGTCAGGTCGAGATGATAGACATCGTGAACCTGTGGGTTTTCTTTGTTCATGCCGATCAAGAGCTCGTTAGGAAAGTGCTTGTCGCGGTCGATGATCTGCACCTGTACATTCTCAAAGGGCGTCAGGTCTCTCGTCTCCCGCGTTTCCAGGCTCGTTGCATACAAGCGCCAGTTTTCGTTGCCGCCAACATCCTGGATGTACATGATGTGCTTGTTATCCTGTGACCAGAAGTAGAAGCGCACGCCTCTATCTTCGTCTTTGGTAACAGGCTCGTAATCGTCTCCACCGATGGTACCTACCCATACATTTAATACATTGTTTACCGGTGCCAGGTAAGCCATCTTCGTTCCATCAGGTGAAACCTGCGGACTCGTCTTCTCTGGATTGCCAAACAGCACGTTACGTGGTATAAGCTGTGTCGTTGTCGATGTTGTCATTTTTCCTTCCTCTTGGTCATGTTGGTCATATGGTATTAGACAGTGCCCCCTTATAGAACTGTGACAACTCCCCACGGCTAAAGCCGGGGGCTTCTCAGGAAACGCTGCACCCACTGGTATACGTTAGCTCCTGAAGGCCATGCCCTGGCCTGTGGCAACGGCGAGGATATTCTTGGCGGCGTTGACATCCCGATCTGCAACGTAGCCACAACAAGGACAGAGATGGGTCCGCACAGACAGAGACTTCTGGACGATTTCCCCGCACTGAGAGCAGGTCTGCGAAGTATAACGGGGGTTCACTCGGATTACTTGATGTCCAGCACTCTCAGCCTTGGCTTCAAGGATATCGAGAAACGCACCCCAACTGGCGTCCATGATGCTCTTAGCGAGATGATGGTTTTTCACCATCCCCTCAATATTCAGATTCTCTACGGCAATATGATGATACTGTTCAGTATACTGTTTGGCGGCCTTGAAATGAAAGTCACGTCGTTGGCGCTTGATCTTGAGATGGGTGTGTGCGGCACTCTTGGAGGCGATGCCTCGTCGCTTGCTGCCCTTCGTTCTTCGTGCGATCGTGCGTTGCTTGCGCCGCAGCGTCTTGTGACTCTTGCGGTAGTAGCGTGGGTTCTCGACGCTGTGGCCTTCGCTGTCCGTCAAGAAGGACTGCAAACCCACATCGAGACCGATATCAGGATGCTGGCAGGTGCTTGGGGCATGCTCCTGTTGTGGTTGCGTCTCACAGACGATGAGGGCATACCAGTGCCCATCAGCACGCAAGACAAGATGGGCTGTCTTTGGGGTGCCTTCGAGGGGACGATGCACCTTCATCTTGAGAGAACCCCCCAACTTCTTGGGGATGTGCAGATGCTTCCCATCAGGGGCAAGCGAGAAATCAGTTTGGTGTTGTCGCAGTTGGATACTATGCCAACGATTGGGCGACTTCCAGCGGGGAAAACCGCCTGGCTCCCCAAGCTCTCTCCTGGCAAAGCAGCGTTTGAAGGCCTTGTCCAAACGATCCGCCACCATCTGGACAGTGGAAGCAGGCACATGCGCCCCTCCACGTCCACGGAATCTGGCCGTCAGCTCGTATTTCAGGAGGAATTTGTCTGTTTGCTCGTAGTGTTCTTTGGAGGCAGCCAACATCTCATTGTAGAGATGTCGCGACTCGCTCAGGCACGCCATGAGCAATCTCGCTTGCTCTTGATTGGGATAGATTCGGTATTCAAACGTTCTCATAGCAGACGTTTTACTGCAAACGAATTCAGTTGTCAAGAGGGAATGGACCCTACAGCCCACTTCTATAAGGAACGCCGCCTTCATCCCCATTTCTGAAGCGCAGGGGCTTTCGGCGGCGGAGGTCGGGTAAAAGTGTCACTGTTGTCAAGGCAGAAAATTACCTATGAGGCGTCACAAGCGTTGCCGGGCGAAAAAATGATAAACTAGAAGAGAAACAAACTTGCAATAAGGAAACAAGACATGAGCTACGACGAGATGATGGTATTTGCAGGCAGCGGCAGCCGCAGTCTCACCGCCCGCATTTGTGACTACCTGAACATTCCTCAAGGGAAAAACGAGACTCTGCATTTCTCGGATGGGAACACCTTTGTGCGCATTCTAGAAAATGTGCGTGGGCGCAGGGTTTACCTCGTTCAATCAACCGTGTTTCCTACTAATGACAATTTCATGGAGCTGTTGTTTTGGATAGACGCCTTTAAGCGTGCTGGTACCGAGACAGTGACGGTGATTATTCCCTATTTTAGCTATGCAAAGGGAGATAAGAAAGATGAACCTCGGGTGTCTATTCGAGGTCGCGTCTGTGCTGACGCAATTGAGGTTGCAGGGGCAGATCGTGTTGTTACCATGGATCTCCACGCACCACAAATCCAGGGATTTTTCCACCTGCCTGTAGACAATCTATATGCTCTACCCATACTGGTTAACTATATCCGGGAAAAGGGATTGGAAGATATCATTATTGTCTCGCCTGATGTGGGCTTTGCCAAACAGGCCCGGAGATACGCATCACAACTTCATGTATCTATGGCTATAGCTGACAAAGAACGCCACGGACACGATGAGAAGGCGGTGATCTTGGAGGTCATCGGTGATGTGAAAGGCAAAACCGCCGTTGTGGTGGATGACTTTACGATATCAGGTGGCACACTTGTGGATGTATCAGTGAAATTGATGGAGCAGGGAGCCAGAGAGGTGTATGCTGCCGTAACCCACGGCGTTTTGACGAAAGGTTCTGTTGAAAGGATAGATAAAAGCCCTATCAAGCAACTGATTATTACCGATACGGTTGAAAATCAGCCTGTCCGGTTTTCACAGAAGATAGAGGTGGTGTCGGTAGCTGCCATGTTTGGGGAGGCCATCAAGAGGATACATAACCGCGAGAGCATCAGCGAGATGTTCTCGTAAAGAAAGATCCAAAGGGGACAAACAATCGTACTGGTAAATAGTACTCTTGTCATAAAAAATCAGAAGTAGTGCCTGGTTGTGTAGATATGTAGTGATGGAATTGAGAGAGGAACTCAGGCAATGCCAGAGGAGACTATAGAGCGCAAGACTCTATGGATGTTGGAATACGATTATGAGGGCTGTCGCCACCTGAAGCCGTTCTATGCGACCTCGAGAGAGGATGCCGAGAGCCAGGCGCGGCAGTGGATGAAGCGGCTCCCGTATCAGGTAGTTTATGTAGGAATGCGTGCTTACCCCCGTGGTTTCGTCGTACAGTTTGGCCATGGATTGCAGGGCAGTAAATAAATCACGCGCTCAATGCGCCTAACCACTCTGGCAAGTCCACTATCGAAGGCAGAATCGCATCTGGCTGCACCCGCTCTAGTAGCGGGGAATCGGCCGAGTGTTTACCTGTACAGACCAGGATACCTCGCATACCAGCGCGTTGAGCGCCACCCACATCATTTTCAATATCGTCACCAACTGTGACCGCCTCATCTGCGGCCACACCTATCGAATGCAAGGCCTGCTCAAAAAAGACACGATCAGGCTTGCCCAGGACTGTTGCCTGCTTACCCGTGGCTAATTCAAGCGCATGTACATATGGCCCACTATCTAACATCAGCCCATCACTGGCACGCCAGTAGAGATTCCTGTGCATAGCTAATAAGACGGCCCCATCCATGAGCATACGAAAGGCTGCGTTCATGGCCTCATAGGTCAGCAGTTCTTCAGCGCCACCGATCACAACAATATCAGCCTGTGACTCAACGAGTTCGATGCCATCAAAATCTGCCCTCGTGTTCCCTTTTGTGAGCACCCAGCATCGCTTTCCAGGATAGTGTTGACGAATGTAATTTGCAGTGGCTACCGGTGCGGTAACAAGCTGCTGTTCAGCAACAGGCAGGCCGATAGCTTGTAAGCGCTGTGCCAGCGTGGTACGCGCCAGGGTTGTGGTATTTGTCACAAAGCCGGTTGGGTAGCCTTGCTTTTCTAACCAGGACAGTACTTCTGCCGCGCCTGGAATGGGCTGCATACTGATATGCAAGACGCCATCAAGGTCAAGGAGAATGCCACGGATAGGTTGCATATAGTCCTCTTTCAAATTTCACATCTGGCTATCGTTTTCTTTCAAGAAGTATATATTTCCGAGAGAAGAGGCGCAAGGGAAAGGTCACTTTGAGACGTATAATATATGAAACGATGAGGTGACTAGGAGAGTCTACCCATTGTTATGACCTATTGGCTACCTGTTCCGTTTGTAGTACACGAGGGGACTGATAGCCACAAAAAAAGCTAGCATGACATCTGGTAGTAAATGATGTTATAATAGCCGCGAAGAGTAGGCTTTCAGTTAGGAGTTGGCAGAATGAACGGTGACATGATAGGTCGTGTCATCAAAAATCGGTATAAACTCATCGATGAACGAGGGCGAGGCAGTTTTGCCACCGTATATGTCGCACGTGACACGGAAAACAATCACATCTATGCAGTGAAGGTCATGCACCTAGAACTGTCGAATGATGGGGAGTTACTGGCACGTTTCCAACGAGAGGCCCATATTCTCTTGAACCTCCATGATACGCATATCGTGCGCATCGTGGATTATGGCAACGATACCAATATGCCCTTTATTGTGATGGATTATATCGATGGGCAGAACCTGAAGTACCATATGATTACCCAGGGCCCGATGGAGCCATTGCGCGCGCTGAATTACACCCGTCAAATTGCTGAGGGACTGGACACAGCGTATAAACAGGGTGTGGTGCATCGTGACATTAAGCCACAGAATATTCTCATCGACAATAAGGACGATGTGAAGATCACTGATTTTGGGTTGGCTCGGAGTCGGGAAACCGTCACCCTCACACAGTCCAATGTATTCATGGGTACAGCCTACTATATCTCGCCTGAGCAGGCAGAAAGTGGGCGTTCAGCGGACACCCGCTCTGATCTCTATTCAGTTGCTACTGTTTTGTTTGAGATGTTGACTGGCAGCCCTCCTTTTGAGGGGGAAACCGCTGTGGATATTGTCATAAAACACATGAACGAACAAGTTCCATCGATCTGCCAGAAACGGCACGACCTGCCTTCGGAGATGGATAACTTCATGCAGAAGGCTATGGCGAAATCTCCGGCAGAGCGCTATGCAACTCCACAAGAGTTTATTGCAGCACTTGAACAGTTACAAGAACGTATCCAGGCAATGCCTAAGCGAGTTCCAGAGCCTGGACACGAAGCAAGATCAGGAAATATCGGGATGGCCAAGTCCCCGGTAGCTCCACCAAAACAGGCCCGCCTCGTGGTTCTCTCAAATGGACAATCCCATCTTTTAATGAGTGAACTGATGGTTGTTGGACGCCAGGATCCGATTTTGGGAATTTTTCCGGATATCCCCCTGGCGGACAAGACGGTTGGGCGGCGTCATGCCTACCTGAGAAATCAGCAAGGAACGTACACAGTGGAGGATCTCAATGCTTTAAATAAGACTCGCTTAAATGGAGTAACCTTAACGCCACACGAAGAACGTACGCTCAAAGATGGCGATATTCTACGCTTTGGCAGTGTTGAGGTGCGTTTTGAATTGCGATAGAAGTGGTGTTGAGTCGCACTGTGTCGCAGTGTAGGGGTATCCTTTGTGGGTATCCGTGAGCGGTGAATGAAAAGAGGAGCCGCTCGTACGATTCAGAGGGGTGAACGACATGACAGAGAAACTTGCGTTCATAGTTTTTGCAGCTTTTCCAGTGCCAACGAGTATCCTGATCATTGCTGGTCTGGTAGTAGCGATCGTTATCCTTTTCGGGGCCATTCTGCTCTTCCGCAGTCCTGGCAAAAACAAAGGTGCAAATGCCGAGAAGTCCGGTGGTGCGTCAGGTTGGCAGCCTCAAGGGCAACAGCAGGCGATGCCAGGTGGATGGAATCAAGCCGGTATGGGGGGTTCTGCCGATAATGCATGGGGACAGCAGCAGCAGCCCGGTGCCTGGGGCGCTCAGCCTTCTGCTCAACAACAGCAGCCCGGTGCCTGGGGTGCGCAGCCTTCTGCTCAACAGCAGCAGCCCGGTGCCTGGGGTGCGCAAGCCCCCGCTCAGCAGCAATCGGCAAGCCCCTGGGGTAGCCCCAGTTCCGCTCAGCAACAATCTTCGACCTGGGGTAACGCGAGCCCCAGTACACCATCGGCGGGTGCTGGCATGGGAGGAAACCAACCTGGTTGGGATGCCACTCTCGCGGCCCAGCAACCGGCAGCCTCGCAGCCACAGGACTCCTGGGGGCAACCCCCAGCATCTCCTATGCAGCAGGGAGCACCGGTATGGGGGGCTCTGCCAGGGGGGCAGGCAATGCAAAATAGCACCCCGTCACAACAACAGCAAGCGCCTACCTCCTATGGAGGGAGCGGTTCTGGACAGTCGTGGGGTCAATCTAACCAGCCGGCATCCGCGCAGCAAGGATGGGGACAATCTCCCCAACAGCAGTCAGCTTCAACACCTTCACCTGCGACAGGTGGCAATCAGGGTATGCCATCATGGCAGCAAGGATCAGGCCTTGGGCAAGGTCAGGGATTTAGCTCCCCTGGTACGAGACAAGACGCTGCCAGCATGTTTCCCAGCGCTGACAGCGATAGAACGATACTGCGCCCAAGTAGCCCTCAAGGAACCACAGGCATTGTGCGTGTTGAAGAGGGGAAAGAGCCTGGACGTGTCTACGAGGTACGTAAAGACGAGCTGAGTATTGGACGTAGCCGCGAAAGTGATATCTTCCTTGAAGACCTGGCAGTGTCACGTCTCCACGCCAAGATCCTCAGCCTGGGCAACGGGAATTATGCGCTGAAAGATGAAGGAAGTGCCAACGGAACAAAGGTCAACGGACAGTTAGTGAATAAACACCAGACCTACCCTCTGCAAGAGGGAGATAAAATCCAACTTGGCCAGACGGTGTTGGTATTCGCCAGGCGCTAAGCAATAGGCAGCAGGGGCACGATCTATCGTGCCCCTCGAGGATGAGGAGAGAGGGCGCAAGACTGGCATAGCATCTTCGCCCCTGTAATTTTGTGCAACAAGACGATCTGATCGGTGTGACGCTTGGAAACTATAAGATCCTGGCCCCCCTTGGCCAGGGGGGGATGGCTCGTGTCTACAAGGCGCACCAGGAGAACCTTGACCGGGAAGTAGCTGTGAAGGTTCTCCCGCCCTGGTTTGCCGCTGATCGCAATTTTGTTGAACGCTTCAACCTGGAGGCCCGGCTCGTTGCCAGGCTTTCGCATCCCAATATCGTCACAGTACATGATGCCAATGAGTACCATGGGCACCTTTATATTGTGATGCAATTGGTCGATGGCGGCACTCTCAAACAGCGTTTAGATCAACTGCAAGCCCTTAGTAAGACCATGGAGGTTGCAGAGGCCAGTCGCATCTTCACTCAGCTGGCCAGCGCTCTTTCCTATGCGCATGATAACGGTATCATTCACCGCGATGTGAAACCTGTCAACGTTTTGATGGATCGCTCAGGGCGTCCCATTCTTTCTGATTTTGGCATTGCCAAGGTGCTCGCTGGTTCAAAAGCATTGACCCGACAGGGCGCGGGGGTAGGTACACCTGAATATATGTCACCGGAACAGTGTCAAGGGGGTCCTGTTGATGCACGAGCAGATATCTACGCTCTTGGAGTGATGCTATTTGAGGCCTTAACCGGCCGCCTACCCTTCCTGGGAGATAACTACCCGGCGCTCGCCCATAGCCATATCTACGAGTTGCCACCACATCCAAACGCTATCAATCCCACAATTGACCCGGCAATTGCCCAGGTCATCTCGACAGCTCTGATGAAAAATCCTTTGCAGCGCTATCAACGGGCCAGTGATATGGCCGAGGCACTTGAGCGGGCTATTCAATCGCTTCCAACTGGAAGTGAGAGGGAAAGGGCAAGCGCAAGGGTCCCAACCCAACCGTTCCCCACCCCTACAGATCCCAGCCGTGTGGCGACAATGCCTCTCTATACCTGCCCACAATGCCGTCACTTCAATAAGCCCGAGATGCGCTTTTGCACGAAATGCGGCTTCCCTCTCAATCCATGCCGCATCTGTGGCGCTGAAAACAAGGCCAGTAATCGCTTTTGCTCAAAGTGCGGGCAACCTCTCCAACTGTTTTAATACACAAACTCATCGGGTTGCGGCGCATAGACACGCTCAACCACCCTGCGCTGTTCATCTATGCGCTTCTGCCTTAAGAGGGTGCGTTCCTCTACACTGAGTGAGAGAATAGAGCGAATACGTTCTACTAACGCGCTGGGTTGTGCCGGTTTAGTCATATACTCGACAGCGCCTTCTTCAAAGCCATGAACTTGTTCTGTTAATTGAGTAAGCGCGGTCAAGACTAAAACGGGCAGAGGGGGCGTTATACGGTTCGCTCGTAGCCAGTCTAATACTTCAAATCCACTAACCGGCTGCATCATCAAATCCAGCACAATCAAATGCGGACAGAATTCTGGAATAACATGTATGGCCTCTTCACCATTCGAAAGACCAAGAACCTCGAATTCCGCAAACTCCAAAAACACACATAATACTTGTAGGATAGCAGCATCGTCTTCAACTACTAAAATCTTTGACTTGTTTTCGGTATTATACGTCTGTTTCACCTCTTCCAACACGACGTCTAGCAAGGGGAAAACGCACTTCAGCAACAGTACAATTGGTACGATTGGCCTCTCCCACGCGTTGCAGTGTAAATTTACCTCCTAAATCACCTATAAGATTTTTGATCAGCGAAAGACCTAAGCCTTCACCGCTCTCTTCTTCGCCGGGTTGCCATTGCTCCAACTGTGAACCAGAATCAATGACCTGGACGATAACCATGCTATTCTCTTCAAATCC
>WNEY01004588.1_pt1 | contig 10531 bp, 8 predicted proteins | sample 5400531 | NCBI WGS metagenome assembly WNEY01 (sample SAMN13153338, study PRJNA577476) | soil metagenome | isolation source: 200 cm saprolite under Douglas fir tree site 1 | place: USA:California | collected 2015-04-18
CAAGGAAATCCTGGCGACCTTTGATCTTAAAACCAGTGAGCTGGCGCGCCTCGAACAGAAGACCGATTTCCACTACGAAGAAGGAGTGCGACGCGCCACGGCCAATCAAGCCGCGCTCGAGCAGGCCACCGACATGATGACGCTCGAAGGCTCGGCGCGCTTTTGGGACCCCACTGGATCGGCTGCGGCTGACCGCATCCTCATGAACCAGAAGTCGGGCGATTTTGAGGCGCAGGGGCGGGTCGCTACGACGCGCATGCCGGATCAAAAAGGCTCGTCTTCAGGGATGCTCTCAAACATGGAGGTGATGCAGGCCCGCGCGCAACGCATGACTTCCGCCGATCACAATCAGAACATTCACTACGAAGGCAACGCCGTGGTGTGGCAGGGAGCCAACCGCGTAGAGGCGGACCGCATCGATATCGACCGCGGCCGGCAAGTGTTCGATGCGCACGGCAAAGTGGTCAGCCAGTTTATCGATAAACCGAAAGAGAAATTGGCAAGCACCAAATCGAAAGCCGCCGGAGCGCCGGTGTTTACGGTGGTGCGCGCGCCCGAGCTCACCTACACGGACCAAACGCGCGTGGCCCACTACCAGGGCGGAGCCGCGATGACCCGGCCGGGATTGACCGTGAACGGCAAGGAGATCCGCGCTTATCTCAAGGAAGGCGACGCCGATTCGTCGCTCGATAAGGCACTCGCCGATGGCGCGGTGAAAATCGTCAGCACCGCCGACAAGCGAACGCGGACCGGCACCTCGGATCACGCCGAATATTACGCCGACGATCAGAAAGTATTTCTGGACGGCGGCGATCCGCTGTTAATCGATAGCCTCAAAGGCCAAACGCGCGGTAAACAATTGACCTGGTGGGCCAACAATGATAGGCTGCTGGTGAACGGCGCAGAAAATAAGCCCGCCGACAGCCTGCTCCACAAGAAATAGATCCGTGCATACCCTCCAGACAGCGGAACTCACCAAAGCCTACCGCGGCCGGAAAGTCGTGGACAACGTCACGGTGCGCGTCAAGCAGGGCGAAGTGGTGGGACTGCTGGGACCGAACGGCGCGGGGAAAACCACGACATTTTACATGATCGTGGGCCTGATCACCCCGGATTCAGGCCGCGTGATGCTCGATGAAGACGACATCACCACGCTCCCTATGTATCAGCGCGCGCGCAGCGGCATCAGCTATCTGCCCCAGGAAGCGTCGGTGTTTCGCAAGCTTTCGGTGGAAGACAATCTGATGGCGATTCTGCAAACGCTGCGGCTCAGCCGCCGCGAGCGCCTGGACCGCATGGATCGCCTGATCGCGCAGCTTGGCCTGGAGCAGGTCCGGCACAGCAAGGGCTACGTCCTCTCTGGTGGAGAGCGGCGGCGCGTCGAGATCGCCCGCAGCCTGGTGATCGAACCGAGTTTTCTTCTGCTGGACGAGCCGTTCTCCGGTATCGATCCGATTCAGGTGCTGGAGTTGCAGAAGATCATCTTCGATCTGAAGAACGCCGGCATCGGCATCGTGATGACGGACCACAACGTTCGCGAGACGCTGGCCGTCACCGATCGCGCCTATATCATCAACAATGGCAGAATCTTCCGTTCGGGCTCACCCGAAGCGCTCGGCAACGACCCCGAAGTGCGCCGCGTATATCTGGGCGAAAACTTTCACATGGGACTGCAGAGCAAGCTTTTCGAAATTCCAACACCCGAAAAGTGACCGCGAGGAACTGAGCCACGACCGGAGGGAGTGGTTATTGTTCTTAAGCCGCCGCGGAGGCAGCCGCGTGCTCGCCCATCGTGTTGGCAAAGTAAGCCACGACCATGGACATCTCATCCAGCGTGCGCCGGGCGGCGGCGGTGGAGAACCGGCTGCTGACGCGATACCAGGCGCCCATCAAGCGGTAGTTGATTTCGAGCATCCGCGTTTCGAGTCCCACATTCTTAGGCGAGGCAACGGAGGAGTGCTTCAGCAGCGAAGTGAGCACGGCGTAATCGCGGTCCAGCAAGCCACGCAGCCGGTCGAGTTCCGGGGAGCCCGCGCGCAGTTGCGATTGGATCTCCAAAAAGCCGAGCTGATTCGCGGCGGCGATTTCGCCCGCATAATCTCGAACCGTCTTCGTGTTTAGAACGAGCAGGCAGGTATAGCGAAACCAGTAGCCAAAAAGGAGAACCGAGCTCACGGTGATGATGACGGTTGTGATCAGTTCAATCATATAGCCGCTGTTTCATTGAGCGGTACACTCCACCCCGCCAACGGAGCGGAGTGAAGCTACAAGAAGAATACCATCAAGGTCCTTTACGATCAATACCTTTTGGTACGTACTAAGGTTGTTTTGTTGTGTAAATCGCACTCACCCGAAGATCATATCTGACGGAGCGTCCTCGTTTTCCTGCCGAAAGTCCCTGTAAAGAGCCGCATAGCTGGCCGTCGAGTAGGCCGAAAGCGCGAACCCGAGCAACCCCGCCGTGCGGTCGATCCAGGACTTGGCGCCTTCTAGTTCTAGGAAGACACCGATCGGAGTTTCATCGAGTGTGATGATTCCAGGCTCGCCGGCGGTAGCGAACTTAGTGCGGTATTTCTCATACCGGAACCCCGGGAGATAGCCGAGCCGTTCGAGCATGTGGGTGAAGGCCCCCGCGTCGGATACCTGAAACTCGATCTCTTCGCGGCTTTTGTATCGCTCGCGAATGGCTGGGCCTTTGTAGGTGACGGTCGCCCCGCCGCCTCCCTGCCTCGGACCCGCCCGTCGCAGCCTGAGGATTTCGTCGCCCTGCCTCAGTTCGCCAGTTCGGCGGTCGAAGAGCTGGTCCGACTCGAGGGTACGTGGTTCGATGACATGGTAGCCCTGACGCTCGATGTGCGCGTGGGCGTCGGCGCCCGAGCCCGCCCACCTCAGCTTGATCTCGGTTTCCACCATGTATGCTCCGATGATACGATGAGGCAACGCGCCCGTAGCTCAGCCGGATAGAGCGACTGGCTTCGAACCAGTAGGCCGGGGGTTCGAGTCCCTCCGGGCGCGCCAGAAACCCTCAACCTTTTAGCCACTTACAGGGAGATTCACGAAATCGGGAGGAGCCGGGCTACAAGCAGTGTGCGTTCCGGGCCTTCTCGATCGCCGCCCGCGTGCTGTGCTCTTGGGGGTGAATATACCGTTTAGTGTTAGACATATCCCGCTGGCTGGCGAGGTAGACGTGCATGGCTCGCCTTACGGCAAGTAATCAAAGACCATGAGATGGGCTTCTTCGATTACTAAGTCAGAAAGCATAGAGGTTTGCCAGCCGGCGTTCTTTTCGCGCTTTGTCACACCTTGCGCGATGTTCAATTCCTTAAGCAGGTCCGCCTGGAAATCTTGCGTCCCGTGGCGCGCAGTAATGACGTAGTGCCTCGGAACAGCCGAGTAGAATCTCTTCAGTTCAGGCACCCACAGTCCGGTCTTTGAAATTGCCCCGGTCGGAACTTTTCCGAGAAGCTGGAAGTGCTCCGCGTCGATCTCTTTAAACACAGCAACCGTGCCAGTCGTCCCTACGAAGTAAATGCGTCCGGTTGCCGCATCATATTGGAGGTCGTCGGCGCCGCCTACGCTGTCCAGCCCTTGAACCACTCTCCCGCTGTCCGTATCGATGACAGTCAACCTGCCAGGCTCATGCTGGTGCCCGCCTCCCACGTCGCCCGTGTGGGCTATCAGTCGGCTACCAACAAACAGACGATGATGGGCCGCGTCCAGGCCAGCCGTATGGGGTACCGGACCCCCGGTAATCGGCCACTGCGCGACCACGGCGCGTTTTTCGAGATCGATGACCGCAACATGGCTGTCACCTCCCACAATATCTCCCATGGTGACGTACAGCCGTTTCCCCGATGGCTCGATTGCGATGCCCGCGGGATCACCGCCGGGGAGCTTAATGCTGCCCACCAACTTGGCCGTTTTCGTGTCAACGATGTCGATCGAGGCACTATTGGCTCCGTGCTGGCCACTGCCACCAAAGTCTTCAAAGACTTCAACGCAGGCGTAAATCAAACGGGCGGCTGGATCGTAAGCGGCGTTATCCGCTCCCTTGTTCGGATCGCCATATCCAGACAGTTTGACGGTCTTGGTTACCTCATACGTGGTCCCGCTGATGGCCACAACACTGCTGTCTGTCAGCGTCACCCAAATTTCGTTGGTCTCGGGAATATAGAACGGCTTTTTGGGCATCGCCGAGAGCCCTTGAGTCACGTGGATCACCTTGCCTGCACGCAGGTCCACAGTGATAAGGGATTTGGCGGCTTCCCCAGAAATAAATAGGCGCTGGCCTTTGACGTCAACTGTGAGATGGTCCATGTAACCATCCCCTGGCAATGGGATGGTCTCCACCAGATTCAGAAGCCCTGACATATGCATCATGGGCAACTGCTGACTCGCTGACTGTTGACCCTCAGCTCTCGAAACAAAGACCGTCGCCACAGCCACGAAAATCGCGAGAACCTTTTTCATTTTGCAGTCTCCCCAATTGACAATTGCGATATTCACTCTATGGCACCACCTGGTAGACCTGAACCACTGCGTCCGTCTGTCCGTGGTGATTCACCGCTAGATAGTAGCGATTCAATTGTGGCACCAGAATTCCTGTTACGGAGTGAAAAGCGGTCGGAACCTGCCCGAGAAGATCATAGCGCTCACCCTCGTCGCTTTTTTGAAATACGTTGACGAAAGGAACGCCTGTAACGTAAATCCTTTTCATTTTCGGATCGTAAACCGCGTCATCGACCATTCCCCCGGACTGCATGGTGGTAACGATCTTCCCGGAATTCGTATCCATCACGACGAGCTTTCCGGGTTCCCGGGCGTGAATGAACAGCCGATGGTCAGCTTCGTCAAATGCCATCGAGCCATTATTGCGGCCTTCTTGGCCGATGGACCAAGTATCAATCACAGTTCGTTTCATGCGGTCAATCACCGCCACGGCGGCTTTATTGTACAAGTTCACGAACATCCGCGGCCCTGACTGCTCAATCGCCATCGCCTCAACACGATCAGCGCCATCAATCCGGATATCGCCTACCTTCTTTCCGCTGGTTGTGTCCACGATGCTGAGCAGACAAAAATCTTCTTTTGCCTGTCTGCCGCCGTTGCCGACATAAAACAATTTGCTGACAGGATCGTAAATGCTAGCGTCGGCATGGGCGCCCATGGGGATAGTCCCCAATAACTCGAAAGAAGTTCCATCGTAGATCTCAACCTGGTTCGGGCCTCCATCATCCACGACAAAGAGCTTCTTTGAGTCGGGATTGTAAGCCATCGAGTGCGGCGCCTTCGGCCCTGTGATCTTGTGGACCACTTTGTTGGTGTTCAGATCGATGACTTCAATCGCGGAATTGTCCTCAGCGGCCAGGAATAACCGCTTCCCCGGAAGATCCACCTGAAAGTGATCAAAATCGCCGTCCTTGAGCCCTGGGAGGGGAATCGTTTGAATCAGCTTCAAGGGCCCCGGCACCTGGGCTCGCGTTCCGACTGCAACAAGCGCCAAGACAGTCCAACAGATCGCAATCAATTTCCTCATTGCTTCCCCTTCGTATGGAGTTCTTGCCATTCCGCCGGAAAACAGACGGCCCTCGGATGTGAGTGGTAGCGATCCGACGTTATCAATATCAGTTACAGCAGACACGCCATCAACGCATCCGCGAAACGAATACCTCGTTTAGCATATCGAGTAAAGGGGACTGTTGCAAACTTCCGGAAGTAGCTGGACTGGTACCCTGAAGAGACCTGAAATCGCAACCCGACCCCAACCATGCGAAGACCTAGCAGGCCCTGTGCGCGCTTGTAAACTTCGGACGTTGCGTTGGTTCTCGGCGTCGAACCAGTAGGCCGGGGTTCGAGTCCCTCCGGGCGCGCCAAATCGAAATCCGCTCTTGCGAGGTGTATACTTGCTCCGGTGGGCGTTCTCGGAATGTCCGCTCAACGTAACGGAGGCGCCGCCTGACCTCTAGGCAGGCGCTCCTTCGAACGTGCAATAGCTCATGGGGAGGAGGTTTCTATATGCGCCGTGTAAATTGGAAATCGCGGAATGTGACGCTCCTATTTGGGATCGCTCTCTTCTTGGCGACGGGTTACTTAACGCCGGTGGTGGTCGATGCGCAGCAGCCGGCGGCCGCGACGGTGTACGAAGGGGCGCGGCTCATCACCGGCGACGGCAGCGCGCCCATCGCGGATTCCGCATTTTTGGTCGAGAACGGCCGCTTCACCGCGGTCGGCCGAAAAGGACAGCTCAAGGTTCCGGCGGGCGCGGCTCATGTCGATCTGACCGGCAAGACCGTCATGCCAGCCATCGTCGACGCCCACAAGCACCTTTCGCCGAAGCGATCCGAGCTTGTGGATCAGTTGCAGCATTTCGCCTATTACGGCATCGGCGCGACCATGAGCCTCGGCCAGGATACGGGCGATGAGGTGTACGAAGTGCGGGCCGAAAACATCCCCGGTGCCGCGCGATACCGTACCGCGGGACGCGGCCTTACCGGGCCGGAGCCGGACCGCTCGCACGCTCCTTTCTTCGTCACCACCGAAGCCGAGGCGCGCAAGGACGTCGACGAGATGGCCGCAAAGAAGGTGGACATCATCAAATTCTGGGTGGACGACCGCGATCACACGGTCACTAAGTTGAGTCCGGAGCTGTATCGCGCCGGAATTGACGAGGCCCACAAGAAAGGCTTCCGGACGATCGCTCATATCTTTACTCTCGAGGACGCCAAGGGGGTCCTCCGGGCCGGCATCGACAATTTCGCCCATAGCGTCCGGGACAAGGACGTCGACGATGAGTACATCAAACTGGTGAAGGCCAAGCCGAATTTTATCGTGGACCCGAATCTTCCCGACCGGGGTGTGAAAGTGGACCGGAGCTGGCTCCGCGACAGCATGACCGCCGCGGAGTTTCAGAAAGTTCAGGCCGAGAGCAAGGACGATCCCAAGGAACAGCAGTTCTTCGGAATCCAGTGCCGAAACGTGGCCAGACTGACCAAGGAGGGCATCAAGATCTCCTTGGGTTCGGACGGACCCATCCCCTGGGCTGCGCACGAGGAGATGGCGGACATGGCGGGGTGCGGGATGACGCCGGCTCAAGTCATCGTGGCCGCTACCCGCAACGCGGCCGACTTGATGAAGCTCACCGACGCCGGCACCGTTGCGGCGCGCAAGAGCGCGGACTTCATCGTGCTGGACGCGAATCCGCTCGACGACATCACGAATACGCGGCGGATCGCCAGCGTCTATCTCCGCGGGTCGCAAGTCGACCGCGCGGCCTTACGGGCGCGATGGACCGGCGGGACATCGCGGTAATTCGGGACCCCACGATCAAGAGAGCCGCGGCATGACGCGTGGCGCGACTTTGAAACTAGGAGAGTGCTGATGATGGACCGCTCCTGTGGTCGCGGCCGAAACTGAGCCGCGACTAAAAGGAGCGGTTGCAGACGCTTTTTCAGCTATTGAAGCAGAGCGTCGAGCACCGGCAAGGGCACGGCACTCTCTTTCAGGGCCCGCTCATGGAACTCCTTTAGAGAAAACGAAGACCCCTTGCGCTGCTTTTCGTGCTCGCGCACCTCGAGCCAACCTTTCCAGCCGGAATAATACGTCGGCAACTGGCAGGAAGAGAGTTGGGCGCGCTGCAGCTTCGCCGTGGCTTCTTCCTTTTCCTGATACGTACCCTTGATCATCAGGTCAAGCGCCTCCTGATCGGTCATGCCCATCGTCTGCAGGCGAATGTCCAGGATTGTATTTGCAAGCGCGCGGAGAGTCTGTTTATAAAGCGTGAGCCGCATGCCCAGGGCGTTGTTCATGAAGCCTTCGTCGGTCATCGCTTGCTGGGTATAAAACGCCCAGCCTTCGACGTAGGCGCCGTTGCCGAACACGCCTCGCAGCACGCGCCGCGATTTGGGCTGGACGGCGTTTGCGTACTCGAACTGCACGTAGTGCCCCGGCATCGCCTCGTGGACGGTTAAGTGCGCAAGTCCGAAGGTGTTGTATTCGCGGAGTTTGGATTCGACGCGATCCTTGGCCCAATCCTTGGGGATGGGGGTGACCCAGTAGAACGCGCCTAGTTGAGGTTCAAGCACCGGTGCCGGATTGAACCCTCCCACGCCATAGATCCCGCGCATGAATAGTGGAGTTTCAATAACTGCCAGATTCCCGCCCGTGGTCAGCGTAAGGATGCCCTTCTCGCGCACGAACGCAGTTGCTTCGTCCAGGGTCTTTTTTGCCGCGGCCATGTAGGTATCCGGGGTGGCGTGTTGTTTGGCGATCTCATCCAGCGCCTCCTTTACCGTATGAGGCGCGGCCAGCTTCGCCATCTCCTCCCGCGTGTTCTTGAGATCGGCTTCCGCCCCGGCGAGCAACTGCTCCGGCGTCTTGTTGGTGGCCAGGACATATTCGAACTTGCGCGCATACTTCTCTTTGCCCAACCGCCAGTCGCTCTTTTTCAGCGAAAGAGTTTTCTCAAGATAAGTGTTGAAGTCCCGGACCGCGGCCAGCGCTTCGCCGGCCGCCTTGGCATAGTCCGCTTTTTGAGCGTCCGGAACTTCCTTCCGCAGAGTCTTGTCGATCAAATCGATATTGCCTGCATTCTCCTCGCGCGCCACTCGATTCCAGACGTCGGGAGAATCGACCAGGTTCGCCTTGGCCTGCGCGAACAGCATCGGCAGTTTTTCCATGCGCTTGATAATGTGGCCGAATCGCTGCTCTTTCGGCGCGTAGTTCAGCATGTAAGGCGTGTAGAGCGCATTGCCGGCCAGCTCCACATACGTGGTGGGATTGTGCTTGTAGCTTTGGATCTCGTTCAACTCGAGCAAGGCCAGGCTGAGATTATTGCGAATGATACCGACATCGGCGCGCTGCTCTTTATCGAGCGCGGTCTGATTGAGCGCGGCGAGCCGGCTGTCAAACCCCACGTAAAACTTGCGCGCCGCATCAATCCCCGCGGGGCTATAATCGTCGAGCGCTTCATCGAGCGATACTCCATTGTGCTGGTGATAGCCGCTGGAGGTGGCGCCGGCCGGCGAAAGAGCGAGGCTGCCATAGACGAAGTCGTCCACCAGCTTGTCGAAATCTTCGGCGGACTGCTGTCTCGTGTTATTACAGCCGCTTGGCATCAGAGCTAAGAAAGATGCCGCCAGCGCGGCCACGACATAAGATTGACGCATCGTTCCCTCAACTGCTTGAGTATACCGGCCGGGCAGCCTCGCCATAATGACCAGCCTTGGCATAATGAATGGACATGCTTCCGCTCGCTCTTGGGGCGCTTCTCCTGTTCGCCGATCAATCCGCGCCGCCCGATCCTTCGAGGAACGAAGCAGTCGAGCAGAAGCCGGCTGACAGCAAACGCACCGAACTCAATCTTCTCGGCACCACCGACGCGGCCGCCGGCGAGAGCCGGCGCAACGAAAACCTGCAATTCAATCTCATCGATAACAATGCTCTCAAGGAACTCAATTTTCGGCTCGGCACAAACGCGACTATCGTTACCCAGTTTCAACCCGAGCGCAAATACTTTGGCACGGAGTTTGGCAACAATCCCGCATCGCTCATCCATCTCGATCCACGCAAGCAGCCTCGTGACTTCCATGGCGGCGTTTTTCTCACTCACTCGAACAGCATTTTGAGCGCAAGATCGTTCTTCCAGGTCGGCGGTGTCAAGCCCGCCCACGAAAACGACTACGGCTTCACGGCCGGGATAGGTCTCTGGCAGGGGGCTCATTTGTCGGCTAACGGTTCTCAGCAGAAGCTAAGTGGCAGCGTCAACGGGAACGTTCTGGTTCCTCTGGCTAGCGAACGTACGCCACTCACCAACGACCCCGCCGTCCTCGGCCTGCTCCAGCGATGGATCGCTGCTTATCCCACCGACGCGCCCAACCGCACTGACATCGATCCACGGGCCCTCAATACGAACTCCCCTCAATCGATCGACACCGCCTCGACCAACCTTCGCCTCGATCAGGATCTCGGCGCTCACGACAAACTTTTTATGCAGCATGCCTTCACCAATCAAAAGGTGATGGCTTTCGAGTTTGTGGCCGGCCAAAATCCCGACACGAATACCAAGTCCCACACGGCGCGCCTTACCTGGAACCACGCGTTTGACGCCCGCTCCTTTCTGGATATAACGATCGGCTTCGATCGCGTTCACTCGCTGCTGGTGCCGGAGCCCAATGCGGTCGGTCCGCAGGTCATAATCGGCTCTTCCTACCAAAGTCTCGGCCCCGCCGCGACGATTCCTGTCGACCGCCGGCTCAACCGCTTCCGTCAAGGCGTGCTCTACCGCCGCCAGCTTGGCAATCACTTGTTCTCGGCGGGCGGTGAAGTCGACCGCCTTCAGAACAACGGCCTCGAAGCCTCGAGCGAGCGCGGCAATTACTACTTCCGGTCCGATTTCGGGCGGGATGCCATTACGAATTTCCGCCTGGGAATCGCGAGCCGTTATTCCACGGCGATCGGAGACGGCCACCGCCACTTCCGTTGGTTCGAGCAGCAATACTTCGCCGGAGACGTCTGGAAGATCCGGCCTGACTTG
>WNEY01009333.1_pt1 | contig 10531 bp, 10 predicted proteins | sample 5400531 | NCBI WGS metagenome assembly WNEY01 (sample SAMN13153338, study PRJNA577476) | soil metagenome | isolation source: 200 cm saprolite under Douglas fir tree site 1 | place: USA:California | collected 2015-04-18
CCTCTGAGGGCACGATGGCCTGCGAATCCGATTTTGTAGCTCCCGCGCTCGTCTCAAGTGCGCTGGTGTGAACATCGTTTCCCGCCAGCAGGCCCAGGCGCGAAATCTGGTGCACCTGATAGCCTGGCACCAGCCGCTGAATTTCGTCGAGAATCGCCGCCGGATCGAACGGGCTCATCTTCGGCTCCAGCTTATTCGCGCGTAACCACACCAGGTGTTGATCGGCCTCACCCGACTGGGCGCCGCGTGACTGGCCCATATCCGCGCGCACAGCCCCGCGGAAGGGAACCAGGTTCTGCACTTTGAAGCCCGCGCGGTCGGCGATGCGCACAATGATCTCGAAATCCGGACGCGCTCCGGCAAAATCTCCTGCCTTATTCACGAGCTGCAGGTCTCCACAGGTATTGGTGAACGTGCCTGATTTTTCATAGGCGCATGCCGCCGGCAAAACCACGTCAGCCAGGGTCGCGGTTTCAGTCAGGAACATATCCTGCACAACCAGGAACGGTTTCGCCGGGCCAAATGAGTCGATGCGGTAGCGTGCCACCGGATTGGATCCCACAACATACAGCGCCTTGAGTTTCCCGCTGCTTGCGGCAGCGATCATCTGCTGAGTGCTCATGCCGGGTTCAGAGGGGAACTCAGATTGCCACTGGTCGGCAAAACGCTGTCCTTGATTCATGGGCGCGTAACCGGGAAGCAGGTCAGGATAGAGTCCCATGTCGGCAGCACCGCGAGAGTTGGCGTAATCGCCCAGGCAAATGTATTTCGCTCCCGTGAGCGATGAGCCGAATTTCACCAGCGCCGCGACGTCTGCGCCACGCAATTCGGAGCCAAAGATGATAATCAGGTTTTGCTCGGCGCGAAGTTTGTCGCGCAGCTCTGAAAGCGCCTGGCGCGAAGCTGCGTCTGCAGCTTTGTCGTCGCCGGTCAGGAAGCTCACGGCCTTGGCTTCCGTTCCGGCAGCGATCTTGGCAAACGCTTTCGCCTGTCGAACCAGCTTGATCTCCTGCGAATTGATAACGTACAGCCGGCCGCTGTTCAGACGAACGTTGGTGCGAATTTGCCAGGCCAGCAGCGGGTGCTGGTCCGTGGGATTGTTCCCAATCAGCAGGATCGCCGGCGCGGTCAGCACCTCGCGCATGGTTGCGGTTACATTGTTCTTGCCGGCAATCGCATTGGCAAAGGCCGGGTAATCGGCTGTACGGTGGTGATCGATATTGTTGGTCTTGAGGACGATGCGCGCAAACTTCTGCAGCAGATAATTCTCTTCGTTGGTGGTGCGGTTCGATCCGATTACACCCACGCTGGCGCCGCCGTTCTGCTCCACCACCTCACGCAATCTCTTGCCGGCGAACTCCAAGGCATCTTCCCAGGAGGCAGGAACCAGCCGGCCATCTTTGCGAATCAGGGGCAGTTCCAGACGGTCCTCGTGGTTGGCAAAGTCGAAGGCATAGCGGCCCTTGATGCAGAGAAAGTCTCCGTTAATGCCGCTTTTATCGCGGTTGTCTCCGCGAACAATTTCCATGCCGGTATCCGCCCGGCGCACGCCCAAAGTCGTTTTGCAGCCATCGCCGCAGTGCGTGCACGTGGTGCCCACGTGGTTCATCTCCCACGGGCGGGTCTTGTAGCGGTATGCGCCCGATGTCAGCGCACCCACCGGACAGATGTCAATGCACATGCCGCATTCTTCGCACTCCAGATGATCTTCTTTATTCGGCGCGATTACTGAACTGGCTGCGCGGTTCTGGATTCCCAGTGCCGCCACATCCATGCCTTCGTTGCACACCCGCACGCAGCGATAACACAGGATGCAGCGCGGGCGGTCGAAAAACACCACCGGCGACCACTGCTGCTCTTCTTTATGCAGCTTGGCTTCCATGAACTTCGACTCGGCAGCGCCGTACTTGAAGGTCATGTCCTGCAATTCGCACTCGCCGCCGGCATCGCATACCGGACAATCCAGGGGATGGTTGCCCAGCAGCAGCTCAATGGTTGCTTTACGCGCCTGCTTGACCTCATCGCTCTCGGTGGTGACAACCATTCCGTCGGTAATCGGGACCGTGCACGCGGTTTGCAGCTTGGGCATCTTCTCGATGCGCACCACGCACATGCGGCACGCTGCCTGCAATGACAGTCCGGGGTAATAACAGAACGAAGGGACTTCGATACCCGCGCTCTTGCAGGCTTCAATGAGCAGCGTGCCCGCGGGTGCGGTGATCTTTTTTCCGTCAACGGTAATGTTTACGTCAGGCATAGAATTTTGCGATTGTGCGATTGAGTCATTTGCATGGCCTAATAACCCAATTTTCCTTAACTATCCAATTTCAAATTACCCAATCTTCAATGACTCAATGACCCGATGATGCAATGAATCAATTCCTCAATGGCTCAACACCGGCAACTGGCTTACCACTGCCTCAGGGTCAAACGGGCACGGCTTGCCTTCCAGGTGATCTTCAAATTCGTTGCGCCACTTGTCCACGATGGAAATCGTCGGAATGGCAGCCGCATCGCCCAGCGGACAGAAGGTGCGTCCAAGCATGTTCTGCGCCAGGTACTTGATATTGTCGATGTCTTTCTTCAGCCCGCCGCCGGAGTGGAAGCGCACCAATGTCTTTTCCAGCCAGTCCGTACCCTCGCGGCAGGGGATACACCACCCACAACTCTCATGCTTGTAAAACTTCATGATGCGCAGGGCGAATTTCACCATGCAGGTATCTTCATCCAGAATCACCACGCCGCCCGATCCCAGAAACTCTCCGCGTTTGGAGAAGGTGTCAAAGTCCATGTTCAGTTGCTCGGCCTCTTCGGCCTTCGGCGAACTTCTGTCCGCCCATGAGGATGATATGTGGCACCGAGGCCAGAGTCTCCACGTTGTTGATGACCGTGGGTCCGCCCCACAAGCCGACTACAGCCGGGAAGGGAGGACGGATGCGTGGAATGCCGCGCTTGCCTTCCAGAGATTCCATCAGCGCCGATTCTTCACCAACTTCGTAGGCCCCCGCGCCGGTATGCCAATAGACGTTGAACTCGCGTCCGCTGCCGAAGATGTTTTTACCCAGAAAGCTGCGCGCATAGGCATCAGCCAGCGCCTTGCGCATGATGTCCACCAAATAGCGGTATTCGCCGCGGATGTAAACGTAGCCCGTCTGCGCTCCCACCGCCAGGCCGGCAATCACCACGCCCTCGATCACTGAATGCGGATCATGTTCAAGAATCAGGCGATCTTTGCAGGTGCCAGGCTCACTCTCATCGCCGTTGACCAGAACATACTTCGGTTTGTTCGATTCTTTGGGTACGAACGACCACTTCATGCCAGTGGGAAAGCCCGCACCGCCGCGCCCGCGCAGGTTCGAGGTTTTGACCTCGTTGATGATGTCGTCAGGCTTCATCTGCAGGGCCTTCTGCACGGCCTTATAACCATCGAGCTCTAGATAGCGCTCAATGCCGGTGGCGCCTTTGCCGAAGCGGTTCGAGACCACTTTGATTTCGTCGGGATGTGATACCAGATCAGCCATGTCTTTATTGAGTCATTGAGTGATTGCGTTATTGAGTCATTGGAATCGAAACGAATGACTCAATGACCCAATGATTCAATGGCTCAATTCTTCTTTCTGTAATTGTCCAGAACCTTGTCCAACTTTTCCGGGGTCAGGTTCTCATGAAAGTCATAGTTCACCTGGATCGCCGGCGCCCAGGAGCAAGCTCCAATGCATTCAACTTCTTCCAATGAGAACACGCCGTCAGCCGTCTTCTGCTTGTGACCGATGCCCAGGCGCTGCCGGCAGTGATCGAAGACCTCTTCACCACCGCGTAGCATGCAACTGATGTTGGTACAGACCTGCACGTGATACTTGCCCATCGGCTTGGTGTGCAGCAGTGAGTAGTAGCTGATCACGTTGCGCACCTCCAATTCGGTCAGGTCCGTCTTCTTCGCCAGATAAGCGATGGCCTCGTCGGTCACATATCCAATCTCGTCCTGCGTATAGAGCAGCATGGGGACGAGAAAAGAGCGCCGCGTCGGATATTCCTTGATCTTCTCGTCGAAGAACCTGTCGAGTTTTTCGGAAACAACCATTGTAAAGTTGAGTACTCCGGTACTGCTTTTTATTCAACCAATCCGTTTCGATCTTGTCATCCTGAGCGCCGTTTTTGGCGCGAAGGATCTTGTGTTTTCTGTCGGGCGTACTGTCTTTGACGCTGAACAACGAAACAGCTCGAATCACACAATTCGGGATTTTCAATTACACAATTACCCGATTACGCAATTACTCAATTCTTCATCTGTCGATTTCACCCAAGACAATGTCGATACTTCCGATCGCGGCTACCACGTCGGCAATCAGCCGTCCTTCGCACATCTTGTTCAGCGCCTGCAAATTGGCGTACGAAGGTGAGCGCATGTGCACACGGTAGGGCTTGGCAGTGCCATCGCTCATGATGTAGTAGCCCATTTCTCCGCGGGGCGATTCAATCGCCTGATAGACTTCGCCGGCCGGCACCGTGAATCCTTCAGTCACGATTTTGAAGTGATAAATGAGCGCTTCCATCTGCGTCTTCATCTTTTCTCGATCGGGAAGAACGACTTTCGGCGCATCGGCTTTAATGCGGCCTTCCGGCATTCCCTCGAGTGCCTGCTTCACAATGCCGATGGATTCGCGCAACTCCCGCACGCGGCCTACGTAGCGCGCCCATACGTCGCCATCCTGCGAGACCGGTACTTTAAATTTGAAATTTTCGTAACCCGTGTAGGGCATGTCACGGCGCAAGTCCCAGTCAACTCCGCTGGCGCGCAATGCGGGACCGGTCACGCCCAGCGCGATGCCGTCTTCCGCTGAAAGATGCCCGACACCCTTGAGACGTTCAATCCAGATTCGGTTGCCGGTCAGCAATCCTTCGTATTCATCCACCCGCGAAGGAAAGATGTCGACAAACTTCTTTACTTTTTCAAAAAATCCCAGGGGCGCATCCAAGGCAAGACCACCCACGCGAAAATAGGAAGTCATCATGCGCTGTCCGCTGACCATCTCGAAGATACGCAAAATTTCTTCGCGCTCGCGGAAGCAATACAAGAAAACCGTCATCGCGCCGATATCGAGGGCATGGGTTCCCAGCCAGACCAGGTGCGAGGCGATGCGCGTTAGTTCGTTGAGCATGACCCGCATCCACTGCGCCCGCGGAGGAATCTCCATCCCCAGGAGCTTCTCCACCGCCAGCACGTAACAGAGGTTATTGGTCATGGGGCAGAGATAATCAATACGGTCGGTAAGTACGACGACCTGTTGGTAGAACTTGGCCTCGCAGGTTTTTTCAATCCCCGTGTGCAGGTAACCGATGTCGGGTATCATGCGCACCACGGTCTCACCATCGATTTCCAATAACAACCGGAGGACACCATGAGTCGAGGGGTGCTGCGGCCCCATGTTGAGAATCATGGTGTTTTCAGTGACATCGAGGGTGGCGATTCCCGGCAGGGGCATTAGCGATAGCCCTCCACGGGATAATCCTTGCGCAGAGGATATCCCTCCCAATCGTCAGGCATCAGGATGCGGCGCAGATTTGGATGGTTGAGGAACCGTATTCCGAAAAGGTCAAATATTTCCCGCTCAAAGAAATTCGCCCCAGGCCACACCGAAGTGATGGATTCGACGCTGGGATCATCGCCGGCGAGCTTTACCTTCAGGCGTACGCGCTCTTTGCGCGTGTGCGAGAGCAGGTGATAGCAGATTTCAAAGCGCGGCTCGCTCGGATACAGGTCAACACAGGTGATGTCAGAGAAGAAATTGAATTTGGTTGCAGGGTCGGATTGCAGCAATGCACAGGCTTCCCGGATAAAGTCCCGCCCGACGTAGATCGAGAGCTCGTCGCGGTCGAATTTGGCGCCTTGCACGGCCTCATTCTTCCATGTCATCAGGCGCGCCACGGCGGGCCGGTCTTTGAGCTGGGCTAGGTCGGTGACTGTGGGCGAGAGGGACATCAGGCGTCTTTCCCTTCCGGCTTGTTCCAGTCCAGCACACCTTTCTTCCATATATAAAAGAAGCCGACCAGCACGATTCCGATGTACACCAGCATCTCGGTAAAACCAAAGAACCTGCTTCCGTACGTCTTGGGATCGCTCAAATCCCGGAAGATGACCGCCCAGGGATAGAGGAAAACTGCCTCTACGTCGAACAAAATAAACAGCATAGCTACCAGGTAGAACTTTACCGTGAAGCGCTGGCGAGCGTCGCCGGTGGGCTGTATACCGCACTCATAAGGGCTCATTTTGGCCCGAGTCGGACGCCGCTTGCCCAGCAGGGCGGAGAGCAGCACCATCCCGCTGGCAATCCCCAAAGCGAAGAGTATATGGATAAGCACCGGCAAATAAGCGGCGAAATAGTTGTCCGGCATAGAAGAGCTGTATATACTGAGCGCCACAAACATGTAGCAAACTTTTGAGTTTAGTTTTTTGCGTTGGAGGGTGTCAAGTTTCTGCGCGCGCCTTCCAAGGCGGGTTAAAATGAAAAGAAAGTTTGCTGCCACGCAGACGGACTTACCAGGGAGGTTCTTCGTCCAGCGCCGGAAGCCGGCTGAGGTTTGCCCGTGAAGGGCAATCATAGAGCGAGTGCCGAAACAGCGCCAGCACGAGCTTTTCGCGAGGGCGGCAGCGGACGAAGTGAAGCGTTGTGCAGCTCTTAAGATTAACGACAAGATGATTTTTGGATTTAACACCGACATCAAGCATGAGGACGTTGTTTACCACGTCCAGAGCGAGGCCCGGCAGGCGGATCTTCTTCTGCAAACCCAGGTCTTCGTGCACGGACGCTGCATCGGTAAGCACGCTACCTCCTACGCCGATTGGGTGGTGAAGCCCGATTTTTCAGACGAGCAGATGCACGAGCTGCTGAAGATCCAGCACAAGAATGTGATTGAGACCATCCGCGCCGGCAACGTTGATACGCTGTTTGCGCCCACGCAGATGCTGCCGCGCGAGGGAGTGGAAATTCAGGATGCCAGCCAGCACGGCGATGGTCTCTCTCTGCATTGGCTCAACGCAGATGCTGTCTATCAGGACAATTCGATCCTGATGAAGTTCAAAGTGACCTACCAGGGGCAGCCGGTGGCAGGGGCCCAGCTTACCTCGCGCCTTCATATAGCCTCTGACGCTCCTATCTACTCCGAGACCACGACTGATGAGCAGGGCTTGGCCGAAATGAGGATCTCTCTGGATGAATCTGCCTTGCCTGAAGCTGCTGTGATGGTGCAGGCCACCTCCGAAAGCCGCCAATCCACCCGCAAGTTCCGGCTCAAGAAACAGATAACGGCCGTTCCTCAACATTCAATCTAGAAACTGGCTTTCGCAAATGAACCTGATCATCAATGGGGAGTCTCGCCAGTTTTCCGAATCGTCGCTGAGCCTGGCCGCACTTGTCGAAAAGCTGGGCATGAAAGCCGACCGGGTCGCCGTGGAATTGAACCGGCAAATCGTGCGCCGCGAACAGTGGCCATCGACTCTTTTGAAAGATGACGACCGCCTCGAAATTGTCCACTTCGTCGGCGGCGGAAACTCGTAAATCGGCCTCATAAATCATAAATTGCTGATGACCACCGATATACCTGCGTAAATTATCTCTTGACTCCCAACATTCTAGCTCTAAAATGTTTAAAACATTTTCTAGATTTCATGTTTTAAACATGAAGTGCTGAAAATGGTCTGAAGACAATGAAGGCATTCACCTCCCAGCACGTGGTTACCTTGACCGGCATCTCCCCCCGGCAGTTGCAATGGTGGGATGAGCAAGGAATCGTTTGCCCCGCGCGCCAGGGGCGCTGCCGGCTTTATTCGCTCGCCGATCTCACGGAAATCTCCGTAATTTGCGAACTGCGCCGCAGGGGGTTCTCTTTGCAGCGTGTGCGCAAGATACTGCGCTTTTTGCAGCGTGAGTTAGGCAAGCGCCTTGTGGAGACCCTCAACAGCGGCAGCGAGGTACACCTGCTTACGGATGGCGACCGCATTTATCTGGAAACCTCTGCGCGGCAGGTGATTGACATCCTCAAGAATGCGCAACAGCCACTTCTGACAATTTGCCTTTCTGACACATTGCGGCAGGTTCGTGCCGATATACGAAACAAGGATTTTGCCGGTAAGAAGCCGGTTCGCTCAGCAATTTCGGTTCGTTCACGGCGATCAAGGCCGGCGTGAACGGTGGGTGGTTCAGCGTAAGTGTGTCGTTTCCCGCGGTACTGGAGGTGGTTGATGGTGCACGAACTGAATTTTCTCAATGAGTGGATACCTGAACAGATGCAGCCAGGCACTCTCTTCGTGCTGGAAAACGCCGATATGGGAGAAGGCGACGATCCTTATTGGGCGGTGCTGGCCTGCCCCGAGTGCGGCATGCTTGGCCTGGTGACCCGCAAGCAGATTGCCGGCTTGGTTGCCGTTATTTGTGGCTCCGACGTCTGCTCGGCGCAGTATTACATTCACGAAAACGATATCGTGGCCCGCAAGGCGAGTTAAAACACTATCGCCAGACCGTACCTACGAGCGCCTTGCCGCCGCGTCCTGACGGATGGGGATCGGTATCTGTTCTACAATTCTGATTCCATAGCCCTCAAGGGCCGCCACCCGGCGAGGATGATTGGTCAGCAGGCGAATTTCTTTGATTCCCAGGTCTGAGAGAATTTGCGCGCCAATTCCGATTTCGCGCCGGGTCTTGCGCTGGTGATCGGCAGGCAAGGGCTCGCGTGACTCGCGATGAAATGTCAGTGTAGGCTTCTCGCCCACCTTTTCGATGGAAAACCCCTTGGAAGTCTGGTGCAGATAAATGAGCGCGCCGTGTTCGTGCTCGGCAATCATGCGCAGCGAGTGCGCAATGGTGGCCTGGCAGGTGCACCAGGTCGCGCCAAAGACGTCGCCCACCAGGCAGTGCGAGTGCATGCGCACCAATGCCGGCCGCGTGCCAAACTCCGCCAGATTGCCGCGCAGCAGGGCCACGTGGAACTCATGGTCCAATTCGCTCTCGTAGGCGATCATACGGAACTCGCCGTACTGGGTTGGCAGCACGGCCTCGCCCACGCGATGAACATAGCGCTCATTCCCAATGCGGTATCGAATCAACTCCGCTACGGTCACCATCTTTAAATCGTGTTTCTGGCAAAACTCAATCAGGTGGGGCACGCGGGCCATGCTGCCGTCTTCGTTCATGATCTCGCAGATTACGCCGGCAGGTACTAACCCCGCCAGACGTGCCAGGTCGACGGACGCCTCAGTTTGTCCGGCACGCACCAGAACGCCCCCTTTGCGGGCCCGCAAGGGAAATATGTGCCCGGGGCGCACCAGATCGCTGGGCCGGGATTGAGGATCAACCGCCACCTGGATGGTGCGGGCGCGGTCATGCGCAGAGATTCCCGTCGTGACGCCGTGCCTCGCCTCAATGCTCTCGCAGAACGCGGTGCCGTAAGGCGAGTCATTCACAGCGGTCATGGGCCCGATGCGTAAATAGTCCAGCCTCTCTTCGGTGAGCGCCAGGCAGATGAGCCCGCGGCCGTGCTTAGCCATGAAGTTGATGGCTTCAGGAGTGACCTTTTCTGCCGCCAGGGTGAGATCGCCCTCATTTTCGCGGTCTTCGTCGTCCACCACCACGACCATGCGTCCGGCGCGGATTTCTGCTATCGCTTCCTCCACGGTCGTAAATGGCGCCTGAGGTTTCATGAAGAAAATTGTAGCAGGGTACAAAGGCTTGAGGGAGAGAGCTCCTCTACATGATCAATACTGATATCCTCGCCAATCACCCGCTCCAGCATGGTCTCTGAGGGGCGGTGCGCTCAAAGTAGCGAACGCGGGCCGGGGTGTACTGCTAAGCAATGGATCAGGGCCTCGTGACCGTGTCCCAAGCTGCGTCATTGCTGGCTAAGACGGAGCTCGGGGCGGGGTATTGCTTCGACAGCGACACTAGCGGGACAATAGCGGTTTCAGTGAGCACTCAGCAAGAATAGACTCAGCAGTCAGCAGTCAGCATTCAGCATTCAGCACTCAGCCCGCGGAGCATTTTGGGCTAAAGGGTCGCAGTTCCCTGGGCAGGGCCGGGGTGGGCGGCGTGATCTATCTCTGAGGGGCGGTGCGCTCAGAGTAGCGAACGCGGCTGGGGTTTATTGCTAAGCAATGGATCAGGCCCTCGTGACCGTGTCCGCACCCGCGTCATTGCTGGCGAAAATGGGGTACGGGAGGGGGTACTAGCAGGACATGGCATAACATCCTTAACTCTTGCTCTATTCCGTTTGTCCCGTGCTTTCAGCCGATAGGAGCAACGAGAGGTTAGCCAGCCCGTGGGCAAGATGCCCACAAGACAGCCGGCGGGACGCCGGCGCTACTTGGCGGCGGGCGACACAGAGCAGTACTTAAGCGGTATAGCCATCTGCTCTTGTTCCGAGTTTTCAAAGACCGGCAAAGCAAATACACGCATCCTGAATGCGGCCAGCAGTCATGATGACACGAATTCCTAGAAAGTTGATGGAAGTGATATCACTTTTCGGGCAGGCTCTGTCCTCG
>WNEY01005217.1_pt1 | contig 10530 bp, 8 predicted proteins | sample 5400531 | NCBI WGS metagenome assembly WNEY01 (sample SAMN13153338, study PRJNA577476) | soil metagenome | isolation source: 200 cm saprolite under Douglas fir tree site 1 | place: USA:California | collected 2015-04-18
GTGCGCCTGCTCACCGTCCATGCGGCGAAGGGCCTCGAGTTCCCGGTGGTGGTGGTCCCGGAGTGCGCCGCGCAGCCTCGGACCGGGCCGGAAGGCGTCCTGCTCGATCCCGACCTCGGCCTCGCGCTCAAGGTGCGCGGCGCCGGGTGGAAGCGCTGGGGCTCGCACGGGCTCGCGGTGCGCGACCTGCGCAAGGAGCGCGAGGCAGCCCAGGGCCGGCGGCTGTTCTACGTCGCCGCGACGCGCGCGCGAGACCTGCTGCTCCTGTCCGGCCGGGCGGCCCCGAAGGTGGAGACGTGGCGCCAGTGGATCGACCGCGCGATGCCGGACTGCGCCGGCCTGGTGCGCGTCCTTCCGGACGGCGCGACCGGGCAGCCCGAGCCGGTCTCCGCGGGCGGCGCCGCGCTCGTCGACGGGGACGCCGATCTGCTGCGCGCGGTCCTGCGCGCCGAGCCTCCGGCGGAGGCGGGTCCGGAGCGAGCGGCCGCCGCGCGGCGCGCAGGCGAGCTGGTCGCCCGGATCGAGGAGCACGCCGGCGCGCGGCCGCGCGGGACGGTCGTAGCGCCGGTGACCCAGCTTGCGGATGCGAGCGCCTGCGCCCGGAGGTACCAGCTCCTGCACGAGCTCGGCCTGGAAGAGAGACCGCACGGCGCCGGCGAGGCGAGCGCCGGCGGAGCGGCGGAGCGCGGGACGCTCGCGCACCGGCTGCTGGAGCTCGTTCCCCTCGACATGGCCGACGCCGCGGCGCGGCGCCGGGAGCTGCGCCGCCTGGTCGAGCTGGAGGGCGAGGACCCCGACTCTCCGGAGATCGGGGACGTGATGGACGCCGTCGCCGCTTTCCTCGATTCCGCCTTGGCCCGGCGGATGGCTCGCGCGGGCGCGCGGCAGCTCTTCCGCGAGCTGCCCTTCGCGCTTCGCCTCGAGGCGGGCGAGGGAGAGCCGGCCGGGCCCGACCTCGTCGTGCGCGGCCAGCTCGATGCCCTGCTGCTCGACGGGGAGGAGGCGACGGTCGTCGACTACAAGCTGTCGCGCGCGGCGGCCGCCGGGCGCTACGAGTTCCAGCTCGACGCGTATGCCGTGGCCGCGCAGGCGTTGACCGGTTCCGCCGTCCCGGTCCGCAGCGGGCTGGTGTTCCTGCGCTCGCCGGGGAGCCCCTTCGCCGCCCGCGAGGCGCCCCGCGCCGCCCAGGTGGAGGAGATCCGCCGCCGCCTGCTCTCGGCGGCGCGCACGGTGGACTCGGGCCGCCGGACGGGAGCCTGGCCCAAGGTGCAGCCGGCCCGCTGCCGCGAGCTGGAGTGCGGCTTCTTCCGCCGCTGCCATCCCGAGGAGGTGGCCTCCGAGGCTACCGGCTCCTGAACAGCGCCAGCCAGGCAGCCAGCGCGATCGCGACCAGCACCGCCGCCGCGACGAGCAGCGCCACGGGGTCCGGGGCGGATTCGCGCAACGGAGGGGACGCGCTGCTCGCGGGCGCCGATGGCGGGTTGCCGGCCGGGTTGGACGCGGGGATGCGATGCGCGTCCGCCTGCCCGGCTGCCCGCCCGCTCCTGGTGTGCCCTTTCGCCACGGCGCGGGGACAGTACACCAAGGGGCAATCGTGCACCGCGGCCGGTATAAAGACGGTCTGGCATGGCCGGGACCTCCGAGCTGATCGATTTCCGCCGCGCGTTCGTGTGGCTCCTGTGCGGCATGCTGCTGCCCAGCGTCGCGCTGATCGCGTTCGGCGTGGTGGCGGTGGTGAACGAGCGGGTGGCGGTCGAGCGCCGGCTGGAGACCGAGTACGGGGCGCGGCTGCGGACCCTGGACGCCGACCTGCGCGCCCGCCTGCAAGCCGCCGCCGATGCCGCCGCGGTGGAGTCGCTGGCGCGGGCCCAGGAAGATCGGCGCGTCCGGGAGCAGCGCGTCGCCGTCACGCCGCCCCGGCCCGAGCCGCTGCTCCTCGCCATCGCCCCGGCGCAGGCGCAGGGCGCCGACCCCGTCTTCGCCGAGGCGGTGCGCCGCGCGCAGGCCCTGCCGCCGGGCGGGCACCTGCTCGCGGCCAGCGAGGCGGCCGGAGATCGCCACCTGTTCGCGCTGGTGCGGGTTCCGGGGCAGCCGGAGCCGGGCGTGCTCGCGGCGCAGCTCGACCTGGTGGGGCTCGCGGCCGAGGTGCCCCGGCTGGCGGCCGCGCGTTTCCCGCGCGAGTCCGCCGCGTTCCGGCTGCTGCCGCCCGCCGAGCGCGGCGGCGCGACCATCGCCACGCTGCGCCGGCTGCTCAACGAGGTCGCGCCTCCGGGCCACACCACCATCGTCGCCCGGCTCCCGCTCCAGCCCCCGCTGGACGGGTTCACGCTGGCGGCGGAAATCTCCGGCGACGACCCCGCGGCCAGCCTCGCCTTCCGCAACCGCACCTGGTACATCGCGCTGCTCGCGCTCCTGTACACCGGCATCGGCGTCGGGTTCGGCCTGACCATCCGCGAGATGCGCCGGGCCTACAAGCTGTCGCGCCTCAAGACCGACTTCGTCGCCAACATCTCGCACGAGCTGCGCACGCCGCTCACCAGCGTGCGGCTGTTCGCGGAGACGCTCAAGCAGGGGCGCGCCCAGGGACCGCGCGAGGTGCAGGAGTGCCTCGACCTGCTCACCAAGGAGACCCAGCGCCTCTCCAGCCTGGTGGAAAAGCTGCTCGACTGGTCCCGCCTGGAGAGCGGCCGCAAGCTCCTGCGGCCCGAGCCCACCGAGCTACCCGAGCTGCTGGCGCACGTGGCGGACGTCTTCCGCGCGCAGCAGCTGGGCGCCACGTACGAGACACAGATCGAGCCGGACTTGCCGAAGGTTTCGCTCGACCGCGACGCCATGGCCCAGGTGGTGCTCAACCTGCTGCACAACGCGGTGAAGTTCACCGGGCCCGACAAGCAGATCCGGGTGCGCGCGCGCCGCAGGGACGGCGGCATCGCCATCGAGGTGGAGGACAACGGCATCGGCGTGCGCGAGAAGGACCGCAAGCGCATCTTCGAGCGCTTCTACCGCTCGGACGACCTGCTCTCCCGCCGCACCGAGGGCACCGGCCTGGGCCTCGCCATCGCCAAGCGGCTCGTGGAGGCCCACGGCGGCCGCATCGACGTGGAGGCCCGCCCCGGCAGCGGCTCGGTCTTCCGGGTCCAACTCCCCGCGACCGCGTAGAGCTCGCCCTGGAATCCACGGCACCCATGCATTCTTTGACGCACCGCGTCCCGCCCCGGGACGGGACGCGGTGCGTCAAAGGAGCGCGCTCGTCGGCGACGGAGCTGCCGGCGGGTTCACGCGACTCACGTCGTGGATCGCGAGCCCGAATCGACTGGCTTCTCGGCGCGCTCGACGCAGCAATCCTGCCGGATCCGTGTTCGTGCGAGCTGAGCTCCTCGCCGGCGTTGCGCGCTCGACACTCCCCCTGAAAAGCAACCGAGACCCAGGGGGGTTCGTCCTCGGACGCGGAATGCCCGACCTGGTGCTCCTCGGACCCGGCTACGGCGCACGAGGCGAGAAGTGACCAACGACCAGGTCCACCGGGACGAGTTGATGTGCGGTACATACCCGCCGTGGCCCGGGTACTGGTCATCGAGGACGATCGCGCCATCGCCCTCGGGCTGCGCCTGAACCTGCGCCGCGAAGGGCACGAGGTGGTGCTGGCCCACGACGGCGAAGGAGGGCTCGCCGAGGCGCAGAAGCCCGACGTGGACCTCGTCGTCCTCGACGTGATGCTCCCCGGCCGCAACGGGTACGAGCTGCTCAAGGAGCTGCGCCGGCGGGCGGTGCAGACGCCGGTCCTGATGCTCACCGCCAAGGGCATGGAGGGGGACAAGATCCTGGGGCTCAAGCTGGGCGCCGACGACTACCTCGCCAAGCCGTTCGGCCTGGGCGAGTTGCTGGCGCGGGTCGAGGCGCTCCTGCGCCGCCGGCCGCCGCGCGACGAGCGGGCGGCGGACCGCATCCGCTTCGGCGAGATCGAGGCGGACCTCGGCGCGCAGACCGTCGCCCGGAACGGCGCGCCCGTCGAGGTGACCCCGCAGGAGTTCAAGGTGCTGCGGCTCTTCCTCCAGTCCGGCGGCCGGGCCCTGAGCCGCGACGACATCCTGGCCCGGTGCTGGGGCGCGGAGTACGAGGGCACGCCGCGCACGGTCGACAACTTCGTCCGCTCGCTGCGCGTGAAGCTGGAGCGCGACCCCGAGCAGCCGCGCCACTTCCTCACCGTCCGCGGCCACGGCTACCGATTCGAACGATGACTCTCGCCCGCTCCGGAAGGTGACCGTCTGCCATGCGTCTACTGAATACCGATCTGCCGGGCGTCCTGCTCGTCGAGCCCGACGTGTTCCGCGACTCCCGCGGGCATTTCCTCGAGACCTTCCACGAGCGCAAGTACCGCGAGGCGGGCATCCCCTACTCGTTCGTCCAGGACAACCAGTCCCGCTCGGCGCGAGGGACGCTGCGCGGCCTGCACGCGCAGCTCCGCCACCCGCAGGGCAAGCTGATCCGCGCCCTGCAGGGCGAGATCTTCGACGTGGCGGTGGACATCCGCCCCGGCTCGCCCACTTTCGGCAAGTGGACCGGCGCCCGGCTCTCGGCGGATGACTTCCGCCAGATGTTCATCCCCCCTGGCTTCGCGCATGGCTTCTGCGTCCTGAGCGAGTCCGCCGAAGTCGCCTACAAGTGCACCGATTTCTACGACCGCTCGGACGAGATCGGCTTCCGCTGGAACGACCCCGCGGTGGGCATCTCATGGCCGATCCAAGATCCGCTGCTCTCGGACAAGGACGCCGCCCTGCCCACCCTGTCGGAGCTCCGGACCCGCCTCGGGACCTAGAGAGCCGAACGGGTAACCGCCCGGCGACGGGTCGCGCCCCTAGCGTTCACCCGTGGCATCCGGGAAGAGCTTCCCGCCGCTGCGCGTCAGCTCGACCAGCAGCGGGGCCGGGGTGAACCGGGCGCCGAACCGGTCCCGGTACGCCGAGAGGCGTTGCACCACCTGCTGCGGGCCGAGCGAGTCCGCGTAGCGGAACGGACCGCCGCGGAAGGGAGGCCAACCGAGGCCGAAGACGGCGCCCACGTCGCCGTCGCGCGCCGAGCGCAGGATCTTCTCGCCCAGGCAGTGCGCCGCCTCGTTCACCATCTGCAGGACACAGCGCTCGGCGATCTCCTCGCGCGGCGGCGAGCTGCGCTTCTGCCCACCGGGGAGCAGGTCGTAGACGCTGCGATCGACCTCCTTGTGCCCCTTCTCCTTCTCGTCCCCGTAGAGGTAGAAGCCCTTCTTCGCCTTGCGGCCGAGGCGGCCGCCCTCCGCCACCTTCTCGAATCCCTCCGGCGGCTTCATCCGCTCGCCGAACGCCTCGGACATGATGTGGGCCACCTTGCCGCCGACGTCGATCCCGACCTCGTCGAGCAGCTGCATCGGCCCGACCGGGAAGCCGAAGTCGACCAGCGCCGCGTCGATGTCCTCGACGGCCGCTCCCTCCAGCAGGAGCCACGACGCCTCGTTCATGTACGGCGCCAGGATCCGGCTGGTGTAGAAGCCCACGCCGTCGTTCACCACGATCACCGTCTTGCCGATGCGCTTCCCCAGCGCGACCGCGGTCGCAACGGCCTGCGGGCTGGTCCTCGGCGCGCGCACCACCTCCAGGAGCGGCATCTTGTCGACCGGCGAGAAGAAGTGCATCCCGACCACGCCCTCGGGACGGGCGGCCGGCTCGGCGATCCGGCCGATGGGGATCGACGAGGTGTTCGAGGCGAACAGGGCTCCCGGCGCCTCGCGCTCGGCGTCGCGCAGCGTGTCCTGCTTGAGCTTCAGGTCCTCGAACACCGCCTCGACGACCACGTCGCAGGTCTTGAACCCGGACCAGTCGGTGGTCGCGGCGACGAGCGCCATCTTCTCTTCGCGCTCGGCCGGCGTGAGGCGGCGCCGCTTGACGCGCTCGTCGAAGATGCCGGCGATCTGCCGCAACCCGCGGCCGAGCGCCGCGTCGTCCTTGTCGCGCAGCCGCACCGCGATGCCGGCGTCGGCCGTCACCGCGGCGATGCCCGCGCCCATCAGCCCCGCGCCGACCATGCCGATCTTGGAGACGCGCGCCGGCTCCACCGAGGGACCATCCACGCCGGTGTCCTTCTTCAGCGCGGTGGTGGCGAAGAAGATCTGCACCAGGTTCCGGGAGACCTCGCTGACCACCAGCTCGCCGAACCGCTCCGCCTCGGCGCGAAGCCCCGCTTCCATGCCGGCCTCGATGCCGATCCGCACCGCCTCCAGCGCCTTCTCGGGGGCCGGATAGTGGCCGCGCGTCTTCTTCAAGAGCGCCTTGCGCGCCTGCTGGAAGAGGATGCGCCGCCCGATGGGGTTCTCCTCCAGCGCGACGGCCTGCAGCACCTCGCGGTCGGCGATCTGTCTCAGGTGCACGCGCGACCGGTCCGGCCGGAGCGAGCCCGAGGCCAGCTCCGCCGCGCGCCTGCGTGCCACCTCCAGCAGGATGGGCCTGGGCACCACCTCGTCGACCAGGCCGAGCCGCCGCGCCTTGGACGGCCGCACCGACTTGCCGGTCAGGATGAGGTCCAGCGCCTCGGCGATTCCGATCAGCCGCGGCAGCCGCTGGGTCCCGCCCGCCCCGGGGATGAGCCCCAGCTGCACCTCGGGCTGCCCGAGCTGCGTCTTCCGGTCGTCGCTGGCGACGCGGTACGTGCACGCGAGCGCCACCTCCAGGCCGCCTCCCAGCGCCGGACCGTGGATGGCGGCGACGATCGGCTTGCGCTTCCCCAGCTCCTCGAGCCGCGCCATGGCCTGCTGCCCGCCTCGGGAGAGCGCCTCGGCCTCCTCGCGCGTCCTGATCCGGTGGAGCATCTGCACGTCCGCGCCGGCGATGAACCCTTCCGGCTTGCCGCTGGCGAAGACGATGGAGGTGATCGCCGGATCGTCCGCCGCGCGCCGCAGCAGCTCGTCCAGCTCGCCCTGGAAATCGGCGCGCAGCGTGTTGACCGGCTCGCCAGGGACGTCCATCAGCACGACGCCCACCCCGTCGCCTTGGCCCTCGAGGCGGAAGGTCGAAGAGTGCATGTCTACTCCCGGGTCAGGATGCAGGCCCCGCCGAGGCCGCCGGCGGCGCAGATGGACACCAGCGCGGTCCCCAGCCCGCGCGCCGACATCTCGCGCAGCGCCTGGTGCACCAGCCGCGCGCCGGTGGCGCCGAACGGATGGCCGAGCGCGATCGACCCGCCGTTCGGGTTGATCTTCTCCTCGGGAGGGGCGCCGATCGGCTCGCCTCCGCCGAGGTGCTCGTCGGCGAACTTCTTCGACCCCCACGCCTGCAGATTGGAGAGGACCTGCGCGGCGAACGCCTCGTGGATCTCGAACAGGTCCACGTCCGCCACCTTCATCCCCGCGCGGCGCAGCACCTTGGGCACCGCGAAGGCGGGCGCCTGCAGGAGCTGCCAGGCCGGATCCACGGCCGCGTAGGCGTACTCCTTGAGGAAGCCGAGCGGCTTCATCCCCAGCGCGCGCGCCTTCTCCTCGGCCATGACCACCAGGGCGGCCGCGCCGTCCGTCAGTGGCGACGAGTTGCCCGCCGTCACCGTCCCATACTTCTTGTCGAAGACGGGCTTCAGATTCGCGTACGCCTCGAGCTGCGAGTCCTTGCGGACGATGTTGTCCTCGACCACCACGTCCTCGAAACGAGGGGGGACCAGGACACGCATCGCTTCGTTGCGGAAGGTGCCGTCGGCCCAGGCGCGCGCCGCGCGGGTGTGGGAGCGGTGCGCCCAGGCGTCCTGCGCCTCGCGCGAGATGCCGTTCTCCTTGGCCATCTTCTCGGCGCTCTCGCCCATCGACATGCCGGTCGAGTACTCCGCGATCGCGGGGGGCACGGGCAGCAGGTCGCGCGGGGAGATCTCGCGGAAGGCCTTGAGCTTCTCGACCAGCGTCTTGCCCTTCGCCGCCGCCACCACCGCCTGCGCGACCGGGCGCGAGTACGTGATGGGCACGTCGCTCATCGCCTCGGCGCCGCCGACGATGGCCACGTCCACCTCCCCCACCGCGATGGCGTCGGCGGCCGTGGTGAGCGCCTGCAGGCTGGTGGCGCACGCCCGCGCCACCGAGTGCGCCTCGATGGTCTTGGGCAGCCCGGCCGAGAGCCCCACCTCGCGGGCGATGTTCGGCCACTGCACGATGGGGATGACCACGCCGAAGACGATCTGGTCGATCTCCTTCGGCGGCAGCTCCGACCGTTGCACCAGCTCCGAGACGGCGATCCGCCCCAGGTCGAGGGCGGTCAGTCCCTTGAAGGCGGTGCCGGACTTCACGAACGGCGTGCGCAGGCCGGCGACGATGGCCGCGCGGCGGCCGGTCCTTGTTGCCATGGGGCCTCCGGGGGTGGGTGCGGAGGAATAAGCGCCTCGACGCAGCGGGTCAAGCTGACCGCATCAGGGGCAGCCGACCACCCGGGCTTCAGTTCGCCGGCGCTCCGGCGGACTGCTCCTCGCGCATCTCGAGGAGGTACTCCCAGGACCAGATGCCGGAGTTGTGCCCGTCGCTCCAGTCGATGCGCACCGCGTAGCGTCCGACCGGCTCCAGGTTCTGCGCCCGCACGTCGGCCTTCACCTGCGCCTCGCCCACCGTGCGCTGCCCGCTCCACTCGTCGACGCAGCCGGCGCAGGGGCAGCGCGCCCGCAGCCACCTCGCCGGGAATTGGCTCTCCTTGCCGTCGTCCCAGCGCAGCTGGACGCCGCCGTCCGGAGAGACCGCCACGTCGGTGGGCCGTACGGGCGCCACGTGCGGCTTGATCTTGTCGAGGAGGCCCATGGTTCTTGTGACAATATCCCACGCGCATGCTCCGTAGCGAGCGGTTCTTCCAGGCGGTCGCGCTTCCCTACGATCTGGTGACGCGGCACCCCGTCTGGGAGCGGGACTGCGCACGGATGGCTTCCGAGCTGCCGCCCCGGTGCCGGCTCGCGCTCGACCTCGGGTGCGGCCCGGGCAATTCCGCCACGCACCTGCGCGATGCGGTGCCCGCGGTGATCGGGCTCGACCATGCGCCCGCCATGCTGCGGCGGGCGCGCCGGCGCGATCGGCGCCTCCTGCTGGTCCGGGGCGACGCGCGCGGGCTGCCGCTGCGCGACGGAAGCCTGGACGCGGTCACCTTCCACAGCGTGCTCTACCTGCTGCCCGACCGCGCCGCGGCCCTGCGGGAGACCGCCCGCGTGCTGCGCCCCGGCGGCCGCGCGGTGCTGCTCGAGCCCCGGGACGGAGCGCGCGCCACCGGCAAGGCCCTCCTCCGGGCGCTGCCCCGCCCGCGATGGGCGGTCACCGCGCTGCTCTGGCGGGCGATGAGCGGGTTCTACGGCAGCTTTTCGGCCGGGCAGCTGCGGCTCTTGCTGGAGGCCGCCGGACTGCGCGTCCTCAAGCTGGACGAGGCGCTGGGCGGGCTGGGCCTCCTGGCCGTCGCCGAGCGGCCGGCATGAAGCTGGTCCACTTCTCCGACGTGCACGTGCAGCTTCGCGACTGGCGGCGCCGGCGGCTGCGCGAGCTGGGGCCAATGCGGGCGCTCGCCACCGTCGAGCTGTGGAAGGGCCGCGGACGGCTCTTCGACGGCGCCGAGGAGTCCCTGCGCGCCCTGGCCCGGGTGGCGGCTGGGGCGGACCACGCCGTGTGCACCGGCGACCTGACCCAGCTGGGGCATCCGGAGGAGTTCGCCGCCGCGCGCGCCGCGCTCGGCCCACTCGCCGCGGACGCGGATCGCTTCACCGTCTTCCCGGGCAACCACGACCGCTATCCCTGGCTCGGCGCGCCGTCGCGGCTGTTCGAGCAGCACTTTCCGGAGCACACGCGGAGCGACCTGCCTGGTCCGCTGCGGGTGCGGCTGCTCGGCGAGGCGGCGCTCATCGCGCTGGACTCGGCGGGCCCCCTCTGCTGGCCGGTCGTCTCCCGCGGCCGCCTCGATCGGGCGCAGCTCGACGCGCTTTCGGCCACTCTCGCCGCGCCCGCGCTCCGCGGCCTGTGCAAGCTGATCGCGGTCCACCACGCGCCCTTGCTCCGCGGCGGCCGCCCCACGGCGAATCCCCCATGGTGCTCTGCGCCGGCTCCTCCACCGAACTGGGCCACGAAGGCTACTTCGCCCTGCAGATCCACGGAGGTCGCCTCCTCTCCGCCGAACCGCACTCTCTTTGAACAAACAATCACACCACGGAGGACACGGAGGGCACGGAGTTGGTTTTCGAAAAACCCGAATCTCCGTGCGCTCCGTGCCCTCTGTGGTGCAATGTCTTTGTCAGGAGTGCGACGTCATTCGTCGCGGAGGGCGACGGCGGGGTCGAGGCGGGAGGCGCGGGCGGCCGGGTAGATGCCGAAGAGGAGGCCGATGCCGCCGGAGACGCCGAGGGAGACCGCGACCGCCCAGGAAGGGACGGTGGCCGGCACGTCCATGGCAAAGCGGCCCACCGCGGCCATCCCGTACCCGAGCAGGACGCCGATGAGGCCGCCGCAGAACGCCAGCACCACGGCCTCGATGACGAATTGCGCGAGGATGCGGGAGCGCCGCGCGCCCA
>WNEY01004590.1_pt1 | contig 10529 bp, 9 predicted proteins | sample 5400531 | NCBI WGS metagenome assembly WNEY01 (sample SAMN13153338, study PRJNA577476) | soil metagenome | isolation source: 200 cm saprolite under Douglas fir tree site 1 | place: USA:California | collected 2015-04-18
CAGCTCGACGGGCTGCCTGTTGTCGCTCCTGATCTTCGTCGTGGCGCTGTACTACGGCTTCAGCATCGGCGAGGTGTACGTCCGCTACTACCGCCTCCTGAACGAAATGGGGACGCAGGCGCGCCTCGCGGCCGCGCTCGACGACGGCACCATCCAGCGCAGCATCCAGGTCGCCGTGCAGGAGATCGGGCTGCCGGAAGCGGCGGGGAACGTGCGGATCGTCCGCCGGGGATCGCCCCGCGAGATCCAGATCTACACGCAGTACAGCGAGACGGTCGACCTCCCGCTCTTCCACCACACCTTCCAGCTCCATCCCAACGTCACGCAGCCGATGTAGCGCGTGGTGCTGGGCTGCCTTGCCGCCGCTCCTGCTCGGCGCGGCGGGGGGCGGCGACGTCGTCCGCTTCTTCGCCGTGCTCGGGCTGATGCTCGTCGCGGGCAAGTTCTCTGCCGAGCTGGCCGAGCGGCTGAGGCAGCCGGCGGTGCTGGGTGAGCTCGTCGCGGGCATCGTCCTGGGGTCGAGCGTGCTGGGCGTCATCCCGACCGGGCCCGACGACCCCCTCCGCCCGGTCATCGCCTTCCTCGCCGAGATCGGTGTGGTCGTGCTGCTGTTTGAGATCGGCCTCGAGACGGACCTGAAGGCGATGGCGCGCGTGGGCGCGCCCGCGACCGCGGTGGCGCTCGTCGGCGTGGCCGTCCCGTTCCTGTTGGGCTTCCTGTACTGGCTGTCGCCGCTGCACGCGCCCGAGCCCGCCGCCGGCGACGCCCCGACCGTGGCGATCTTCGTGGGGGCGACGCTCACCGCGACCTCGGTCGGCATCACCGGGCGCGTGCTCTCGGACTTGAGGTGCATGGACTCGACCGAAGCCCGGCTCATCCTGGGCGCGGCCGTGATCGACGACGTGCTCGGCCTCGTGATCCTGGGCGTCGTGTCGGGGCTCGCGGCGGGGGCGGCGGTGAGCGTGCTCGGCGTCGTCCGGACACTGGCGGTCGCGGTGGGGTTCCTCGTGGCCGCAGTGGCGCTGGGGGCGGCGCTCGCGCCGCGCATCTTCGGCTTCGTGAACCGGATGCGCGTGCGCGGGGTGCTCCTGGTCTCGGCGTTCGCCTTCCTGCTCCTGCTCGCCGCTCTCGCGGCCCGCGCGGGGTCGGCTCTCATCATCGGGGCGTTCGCCGCAGGGATCATCCTTTCCGGGACGAACCAGTTCGAGATCATCGAGAAGGGGATGAAGCCGGTGGCCGACATCTTCACCCCGCTGTTCTTCTTGAGCATCGGCGCCGCAGTCAATGTGCGCGCGTGGAATCCCCTGAACCCCGAGAATCACGGCACGCTCGCCGTGGGCGGGGCCCTGTTCGTGATCGCCGTGTTCGGGAAGCTCGTGAGCGGCTGGGCGGTGCCCTGGCGGCGCTTCAACCGCTGGGCCGTCGGCATCGGGATGGCGCCGCGCGGCGAGGTCGGCCTGATCTTCGCTCAGATCGGGCTCACGGCGGGCATCCTCTCGGGTCGGCTGTTCAGCGCGATCCTGTTGATGGTGATCGGCACCACGCTCGTGGCACCGCCGCTCCTCAAGTGGGCGCTCGGCCGCTGGGGGAGCACGGGAGCCACGACCGACCCGGAAGCGCTCGTCGTCTGAACACGGCGGCGAAGGTCTGCACGCTCGAGGCTGCGGCCGAGTGGCGCACGCGCCAGCGCGGGCCGGTGGTGTTCACGAACGGCGTGTTCGATCTGCTGCACGCCGGACACGTCAGTCTGCTCGAAGCGGCGCGCGCGGAGGGGAATGCGCTGGTCGTCGGTATGAACACCGATGCCTCCGTGCGCCGCGTGAAAGGGCCGGATCGGCCCTTCGTCCCGGAAGGCGAGCGGGCACGATTGCTGGCGGCGCTCGCCTGCGTCGACTGCGTGGTGCTGTTCGACGAGGCGACGCCGCTCGCGCTCGTCCGGCGGCTGCGGCCCGACGTGCTCGTCAAGGGGGCGGACTACCCGCGCGACGCGATCGTGGGGGCGGACGAGGTGGAAGGGTGGGGCGGCCGGGTGGTGCGCGTGGCGCTGGTCCCCGGCCAGTCCACGACCGCGCTGCTCGATCGCCTGCGGCGTCCGCCGCAATGAAGCTGTTGGTCGCCACCCGCAATGACGGCAAGGCGCGGGAGATCCGCGAGCTGTTCTCGGGGCTGCCGTTTCAGTTGGTGTTCCCGCGGGAGCAGTTCCTGGAGCGTCTCCCCGAAGAGCGCGACCTGGAGCAGGGGATGAGCTTCGCCGAGAACGCCGTCGCCAAGGCGCGCTACTTCGCCAAGCGGAGCGGGCTCCCCACCGTGGCCGAGGACTCGGGGCTCGAGGTGGACGCGCTCGAGGGCGCGCCGGGGGTTCACTCGGCGCGGTACGCGCACCTGTACGGGGAAGCGGGAAGGGGGCAGGGGGAAGGGGAGCTCGACGCGGCGAACAACGCGCTGCTGCTGGAGCGACTCGCGGGCGTCCCTGAGGAGCGGCGCACGGCGCGGTACCGCTGTGTCGCAGCCTTTCTCGAGACGGGCACGGCCGCCCCGCAGCTCGTCGAGGCGGCGACCGAAGGCCGCGTGCTCACGGAGCCGCGCGGCGCGCGCGGGTTCGGCTACGACCCCCTGTTCTTCTCGACCGATCTCGGGATGAGCTTCGCCGAGGCGCCGTCCGCGGCGAAGCACCGCGTCTCCCACCGCGGGCGGGCGTTCCGGGCGCTCATCGAAGTGCTGCTGCGACGTAGCAAATAGCTACTGGTACCGCTCGAGTCGCAGAAGCCTGCAAGTCTCACCTTGACGAGTGTGGCGGGCGCGCCATAGCTTCAGCGCGACAGGTCAGCCCGCCGAACCGGAAGGTTCGGCATCACCAGGGAGCCGACTATGGCGACGAGCGTCCGCCAGTTCTTGGAAACCCACGCCCTCCACGAAAGGTTGTCGACTCCCTCGCGCGTCGGATGGAACGGGCAGTGGCCGGAGAGGGTCGAAGGTGAGTGCCGCGTCTGCAACGCCAAGCGTCCGCACCGGCTCTGGCCCAGCAAGGTGGCCGGTCTCGCCCGGCAGTGGGGCGTCTATATGCTGAGCGGGACATGCGAGACCTGCGGCAGCAACGGCCTGCTGTTCTGGGTGGAGCTCAACGAGCGGGAGGGATGGATCCAGAAGGCCGGACAGCTTCCGGCGCCGGCGTTGGTGGATGCCGAAGTGAACTAGGCCTCTTCATCCAACACGTCATGATCGCCGAGCGACCCTATGGGTCGCTCGGCGATGTAGTTTGGGGCATGCGCGACCCGACAACCGCACTGCTCCTCGGCACCGTCGTCGCCCTCGGAGCGCCACCGCAGCGGGCGGCACCGCCCGCGAGCGCCTCGCCGGCGCAGGACGACGGCCAGTGGACCATGCCCGCCAAGGACTACGCCGCAACCCGCTTCAGCGCACTCGCGGAGATCAATGCCGGGAACGTGAAGCGGCTCCGCGCCGTCTGGACTTTCTCCTCCGGCGTGCTCGGCGGGCACGAAGGGCAACCGCTGGTGGTGAACCGCACGATGTACGCGGTCACGCCGTACCCGAACGTGCTCTATGCCTTCGACCTCACGCGGGAAGGCTACCCACTGAAGTGGAAGTACCGCCCCTACGTGAACCCGGCTGCCGTCGGGATCGCCTGCTGTGACGTGATCAACCGCGGGGCGTTCTACGCGGACGGGAAGATCGTGTACAACCTGCTCGACGGTCACACCGTCGCGATCGATACGGCGACGGGGAAAGAGGTCTGGAAGACCCAGGTGGCCGAGGTGCGCACCGGCGAGACGACGCCCATGGCTCCCCTCGTGGTGAGGGACAGGGTCATCGTGGGGACCTCGGGCGGCGAGTACGGCGTGCGCGGCTGGGTGAAGGGCCTGGACCTCGCGACCGGCCGGGTCGTCTGGACGGCCTACAACACCGGCCCCGACGATGAGGTGCTGGCGCGGCCGGGCACGTTCAGGCCGTTCTACGACCGGGGCGCGGATCTCGGGCGAACCAGCTGGCCGGAGGGCGGGTGGAAGCACGGCGGCGCGCCGGTGTGGGGGTGGCTCTCGTACGATGCGGAGCTGGACCTGGTCTACTACGGCACGGGCAACCCGGCGCCGTACAACGCCGAGCAGCGCCCGGGCGACAACAAGTGGGCGACCAGCGTGTTGGCGCGCCGTCCCGCCGACGGTTCGCTCGTGTGGGCGTATCAGTTCACGCCGGCCGACAGTTGGGACTACGACGCCGTTCAGGAGATGATTCTCGCCGACCTCACGATCAAAGGCCGGAGGCGCAAGGTCCTGGTTCACTTCGATAAGAACGGCTTCGCCTACACCATCGACCGCGCCACCGGCGAGGTCCTGGTCGCGGAGCCGTACGTCTTCGTCAACTGGGCGAAGCGGGTGGATCTCGCGACCGGTCGCCCGGCGGTCGATCCCGCGAAGCTGACGGGTGCATCGCGGGGGACCGTCAAGGACATCTGCCCGACGCTCGAGGGCGGCAAGAACCAGCAGCCCGCGGCGTACTCGCCGCACACGGGGCTGTTCTACGTTCCCACGAACAACCTGTGCATGGACTACGCCGCCGTGCGGGCGACGTACCTCGTGGGGACGCCGTTCATCGGCGCGAGCACGCCCTACAAGCCCGGGCCGGGCGGCTCGCTCGGTGCCTTCATCGCCTGGGACGCGGCGCGCGGCCGCAAAGTGTGGGAGATCAGAGAGAAGTACCCCGTGTGGAGCGGCGCGCTCGCCACTGCCGGCGACGTGGTGTTCTACGGCACGCTGGACGGATGGTTCAAGGCGGTCGACGCGAGGAGCGGCGCCCCGCTGTGGAAGATGAAGGTGGGGTCGGGGGTGGTCGGGAACCCGATCACCTTCACCGGCTCGGACAAGCGACAGTACGTGGCCGTCTATGCCGGAATCGGTGGCGACTGGTTCCTGCTCTCGGGCGACGTCCGGTCCGACGATCCCGCGGACGTGCGGCCGCGCGCCGACTTCATGCCGGACATCGCGCGCTACACGAGCCAGGGAGGCATCGTATGGCTCTTCGCCCTCTAGCAGCTGCGCCACTGCTCGCCTTGCTCGTGACCTCGGCCCAGGAGCCCGTGCCGCCCGCGGTGCGCTACGAGCAGCACATTTTCGCGGGCGGGAATCCGCCGCCCGCGGGCACCCTGCAGAATCCCTTCACAGGGGACGAGAAGTCCGCGGCGGATGGTGAGAAGCTGTTCGGCGTGTTCAACTGCGACGGGTGTCACGGGGGCGGGGCGGTGGGGTTCGTGGGGCCGAGCCTCGCGGACGGCCGCTGGCGCTACGGCGGCGCCGACGGGGAGGTGTTTCACTCGATCTATTACGGCCGGCCGCGGGGGATGCCCGCGTTCGGGGGGATCTTGCCGCCCGATGCGATCTGGAAGCTCGTGACGTACCTGCAGTCGCTCGAGCCGAAGCAGGACATCTCCACGGTTTCGTGGTGAGCGCCCGAGCCAGCCTCTTCTAAGCGTCTACGCGGAGTGGTCCTGCGTGGTCGACGGTGTGGCGAGTTGCCGCGCACGGGGCGGCCGATGCTTGTCACAGTAATACGACGCCAGCCGCGGGCCTTGTCTCGAGTTCTGGTGAGTCACCCAGCGCGCTCGCTGGTCGCAGCGACGGCGCGTCGTCCAGTCGTAGAAGTCACAGCGGAGCTCAGCCATCGGAGTGTCCACGCGGTCGCGCACTGCACTCACCTGACGCCCTGACCTCGTCTTATGGCGCCGCCGAGCTCGCCAGTGTCGCGTTGTGGTCGGCGATCACCGGCATCTCTTGCTGCGTGAGGTCGCGGTTGACCCAGACAACCCGCGTGCCGCACATGATCGCGTCCACCGGGTACGGCGTGGTCAGGAACGATCGCCCGTCTGAGCTCAACACCTGGGTCCCGGGGAACACATACCAGCAGCGCTCGGCCGTCGGATGGCTGTGGATCATCCCCACCGTGCCTGCCCAGCCGGCGCTCTCACACGTCTGCTGCGGCACGACCCACGTGGCGGTGGACTGTGTGGGATCCACATCCGCCGGCGCGATGCGCTGCACCACGATCGTCTGCCCCTGGACCTCCCCGATCATGCAGCCCATGAACTCGGTGGGAAACCCGCGGTATTGTAGCAGGAGGAAGCGGCGCGCTTGATCCGACAGCACGAGGACAAGAGCCGCTGGCGAACGCGCGGGCTCCGGCCCGGCGGCCGACGCCACGCTCGGCACATGGCCCAGCAGCGGCATCAGCAACAGCGTCAGACCGGCAACTCCGGCGACCGCCCTTCCTGCCTTCACGTCAGACCTCCTCGGGGCCCCATACGAGGGCCTCGTCCCTGGATTGAGCAAACTCCGTTCCCGCAGTAGTGTTGCATGCGTGCGCCGGGGAAACTCGCTGGTGTGCTTGGGAATCAGGGGGTGTGGCAGGACCGCATCGAGGGATCGACCTGTCACGTGCACCAAAACACGGCGTCGCTAGGCCGGTGCTGACTCGAAGTGGTTTTTTGGAGGTGGTCGACTAGGTTGTGGTGGCATCGGGGCGTAGCGCAGTCCGGTAGCGCGTCTGGTTTGGGACCAGAAGGTCGGCGGTTCGAATCCGCCCGCCCCGACTGAAGGTAGCTTTTCGCTGCCCCAACCCTTGCCATAACTCTTGGCGGCTCGTAACCCGGAATCCACAATGGCTCGTCTGTTCTGGCTGACAGTCATGGCTGCCTTCGGTGCCGCCCTAGTCCTCGGAGTCTCCTGGGTTTTCGCCTATACCGCCGTGGCCAACGTGCTCGGCTCCCCCCCACCCGAGATGGGCACGCAATCCACAGTGTTGCTGTGGCAGGGCGCACCCGAGCTGTCGGGGCACCCGCGCGTGTGGCGCTTCGCATTCGGACCCACCCGCATCCCCGGAGCTCCCACTGTGCGCATCTACGTCACGCCGCTCGGCCACGTGGTCGAAACCCAGCCGGCCGATCTCGAAGCGCGAGTGAAGTTGCTTCATCCGAACTGACAGACTGCCGGAGTGTGAAATCGGCGGACATGAGGGTCAAGTTGGGGGCCCCGTCGCGTCCTGACGGTCCGTGCCGCAAAAACATCAGGTGCACATCCCTCTGGCGCGCCCGAGTGCCGGCCCTATGATGGAGTTATGGTCGACCAGTTGGCTCGCCTTCAGACCGCCTTGACGGGGCGCTACACGATCGAGCGCGAGCTCGGTCGCGGGGGGATGGCCATCGTTTATCTCGCACAGGATCTCAAGCACCGTCGATCCGTAGCAATCAAAGTCCTTCATCCTGAGCTCGCCGCGGCTGTGGGCACCGACCGTTTCTTGCGGGAGATCGAAATCGCCGCCTCCCTGACCCACCCGCACATCGTCCCGCTTCACGACTCGGGCGAGGCTGAGAGCTTCGCGTACTACGTCATGCCATACGTGGAGGGCGAGTCGCTGCGCGAGCGCTTGAGCCGAGAAACGCAGCTCCCGCTGGACGGGGCCGTGCAGATCGCCCGCGAAGTGGCCGACGCCCTCGCCTACGCCCACAGCCATGACGTCGTGCATCGCGACATCAAGCCGGAGAACATTCTCCTCGAGGCGGGACATGCGGTGGTGAGCGACTTCGGCATCGCCCGCGCCATCAGCGCAGCGGGCGGGGAGAAGCTCACCGCGACGGGCCTCACGGTCGGGACGCCGGCCTACATGAGCCCCGAGCAGCTGGCCGGCGGAGAACATGTGGATGGTCGCACCGACGTGTACTCCCTTGGCTGCGTCTTGTACGAGATGCTTGCGGGGGAGCCGCCCTTCACCGGGCCGACCGCGCAGGCGATTCAGGCACGGAAACTCACAGATCCGGTGCCGAGGCTTCGCACGATACGGGAAACGGTGCCGGACGCGCTCGACCAAGTGATCAGGAGGGCGCTCGCCAGGAACCCCGCCGACCGGTTTGCCACGGCGCATCAGCTTGCCGAAGCCCTCGAGCGTGTGCGCACGCAAGGCGCGGCAGCGGGGGCCGAATCGCCGGTGGCTCGGGCAGGGCCGACGCCGCGACGCCGCTCGGCGCGCACGGCAGCTGTTGTGGCGATCGCCGTCGTGCTGGCAGCCGCAAGCTGGTGGGCGTTCAACGCGTCGAGAGGCCGGCGCGCTGGCGTCGCCGGGCCAACCCGGGTCGAATCGCTAGCGGTGCTGCCGCTGGATAATTTCACGGGCGACCCAGGCCAAGAGTATTTCGTAGACGGCATGACCGAAGCCCTCATTGCTGACCTGTCCAGGATCGGTGCGCTCCGCGTGATCTCCCGGAGGTCGGTGATGCGGTACAAGGCCGTCAGCAAGCCGCTCCCGGAAATCGCTAAGCAGCTGCACGTAGGTTTTGTGGTGGAGGGGTCGGTAGTGAAGGCGGGCGACCGGGTGCGGATCACCGCGCAGTTGATTGAAGGAGCAACCGACCGCCACGTATGGGCCGAGACGTACGAGCGGGACCTGCGAGACGTGCTCGCGTTGCAGAGCGAGGTCGCACGGGCCATTGCTCATGAAGTCAAGATCAAGCTCACGCCGCAGGAGCAGGCGCGCCTGGAGACCGCCCGCCCAATCGACCCCGCAGCGCATGAAGCGTACCTGCTGGGCCGCTACTTCTGGAACAAACGGACAGCCGCAGGGCTGGCAAAGGCCTTCGCCTATTTCCGGCAAGCAATCAGCAAAGATTCGAGCTACGCGGCGGCCTACGCCGGGATGGCCGACTACTACAACGTCCTGCCGTTTTACAGTCGGCACTCCCCCGTCGAGGTCTTCCCCCTAGCGAAGGCCGCAGCCCTGAAGGCTCTGGAGATGGATCAAACGTTATCCGAAGCGCACGCCGCGCTGGCCTACATTACGGCGTATTACGACTGGGACTTGCATGGTGCGGAGCGGGAGTTCCAGCGCGCGCTCGAATTGAACCCCAGCAACGCCGCGGCGCACCACTCCTATAGCCGGCTGCTCGCCGCGACGGGCCGGGTGGATGAAGCCCTCGCCGAGATCAAGCGCTCCGAAGCACTCGATCCAGTTTCGCCGCTGCTCCAGGCGAATACTGCGATGATCTTGTACTTCGGCGGCCGGTACGACCAAGCGATTGAGCAATTACACAGGACGCTCGAGCTCGATTCCAGCTACGTGGTCGCCCAGTGGGGCCTCGGGCTCGCCTATGAGCAAAAGGCCCTCTACGCGCAAGCGATCCCAATGATGGAGAAGGCGGCAGCTGGGTCCGCACGCGACGCGAACTTCTTGGGGTCGCTCGGACACCTATACGCGGTCGCGGGACGAAGGCGCGCGGCGCAGCAAATCATCAGCGAGCTGCAGCAGCAATCCAAGAGAGGCTACGTTTCATCGTATCAGGTCGGCTTGGTCTATGCAGGGTTGGGGGAGGACGAGCGGGCGATCGCGTGGTTGCAAAAGGCTGCCGACGAGCGCTCGACCTTGCTGGTCTATCTCAGAATGGATCCCAGGCTCGCCCCTCTACGCTCCGACCGGCGATTCCAAGCCCTCACGCGCCAAGTGGGGCTGCCGGAGTAAGGTGCCGCTGTGGCGGCGCCTCTCACCGCCCGACGAGCTCCTCCACGATCCGCGTCGCGCCGTACGCCGTACGCAGCGCGGCGAGAATCGCGCGCGCGTCCACCGAGATCGCGCGCGCCCGGTCGTCCGTATAGATGAAGTCCCCGGGCAAGGACTCGATGTTGCCGTCGAAGATCAACCCCACGAGCTCGAGGTTCCGGTTCAGGAGCGGCGACCCCGAGTTGCCCCCGATGATGTCGTTGGTCGAGACGAGATCGAGCGGCGTGGCCAGGTCGAGCCCGGCGGGTGGGCGCTGCCAGCGGGGCGGCAGGCTCCACGGCGCCCGCCCGCCCGCCGCCGCGTAACGGTCGTACATGCCGTAGAAGGTCGTGAACGGCACGGCCCGCGTGCCGTTGTACGGGTAGCCGCGCACCACGCCGTCCGCGAGCCGCAGCGTGAACGTGGCGTCGGGTGGGAGCGTCTTGCCGTACACCTCGAACCGGACCCGCGCGAGCCGCGCGGCGAGGTTGTCGGCGCGCGCCGACAGGCGCGCCGCCTCCTGGCGCAGCGGTACCACCACCCGGCTGGCACGGCGCGCGAACAGGAACGCGGCGTCGCCCGAGGCCGTGGGGTCGCCCTGGAAGAACGCGGGCACGCGCGCGGAGTCGGTGAGCGCGGTGTGTGACAAGAGCTCGGCCGCCGCCTGCTCGGCCGTGCGGCCCGCGAACAGTGCCAGGGCGAGCGTGTCCCCTTCGCCCAGCCCGCGCTTCAGGTCCTGGAACTGCGCGCCAGCGAGCAGCCGCTCGAGCGCGGCCGGTTTGTTGGCGATCGCGGCCGCGCGGTCCGCGATCTCCTTGAGGCGCTCCGGCGGCGCCCCCGCCGCCCTGGCGTCCGCATACTGGACCGCGAGCGACGCCCGCGCGAGTGTGCTCGAGCCGAACGAGGGGCTCGAGAGGAAGGCGTAGATCCGCCCGCCGATTCGCGTGAGGCCCGCCTCGACCACCGCTATCGAGTCGAACAACGCGGCCTGCGCCGCG